>SDBT01007444.1_pt1 | contig 18006 bp, 15 predicted proteins | sample 2277101 | NCBI WGS metagenome assembly SDBT01 (sample SAMN10404973, study PRJNA504765) | marine sediment metagenome | isolation source: marine sediment core GS10_PC15, 103 cmbsf | place: Arctic Ocean: Southern Knipovich Ridge | collected 2010 | reverse complement strand
GTAGTCGGACGTGTAAGGGCTTTATTAGGATGTGACGGAGGACCATATACCCCTGGAAGCACAAAAAACTTAACCCCTCCTGGAAGATATTCACGATGCCCCACTCCTTGATACCAGCCTTGCTGCAAATACAACTGAAGATATTGATCTTGATTACAAGCTAAAGCCATTCGTTGAATATAGCGAAACATAAGCATTATTTTTTCTATTTCTGTACGAACTAATCGATGCTGCAAAAATGAAAATCGTGGCAAGGATAACGTACAAATAATAAGTAACAAGGCAAGTACAATACCTAGCTGAAATAACGCATATCCTTGTTGTTTATGTAACCACTTCCTCTTTGGCCGCCGCAACACGAACAACTTCTTCAATCGTTGTTAATCCTTCTTGTATTTTTCTAATACCATCTTGTACAAGCAATGTCATACCTTCTTTAACTGCCTTACGTCGAATTACTGAAGAAGCTGCACGCTCAACTGTAAGTTTAACTATCTGAGAACTCATAGGCATTATTTCAAAAATTGCTAATCGCCCTTTATAACCTGTATCACCGCACTCTGGACAACCAACCACTTGATAAAATGTTATACCTTGCGCTTGTTTTGAAGTAAGACCAATACTTTCTAAAGAATTGTTAGAAGGCTTATACACTTTTTTGCATGCATTACACAACTGACGAACAAGCCGTTGTGCCATAACTGCCAACACACTTGATGCAATTAAAAATGGTTCTATACCCATGTCAACAAGCCGAGTAATTGCTGATGGAGCATCATTTGTATGGAGTGTACTTAAGACTAGGTGACCAGTTAAAGCTGCTTGAATAGCAATTTGGGCTGTTTCCTGATCTCTAATTTCACCAATCATAATAATATCAGGGTCCTGACGTAAAATAGAACGTAATGCTGCAGCAAAGGTCATTCCTATTTTTTCATTCACCTGTACCTGGCCAACTCCGGACATTTGATACTCAACAGGATCCTCAACAGTGACAATATTAACTTCAGGTTGATTCAACTCATATAAAATAGAATAAAGCGTTGTTGTCTTACCAGAGCCTGTTGGACCAGTTATAAAAAAGATACCATTTGGACGCGTAATTGTTTGGTGAATAATTTTAAAATCTCGCTCAGAAAAACCAAATCTTGTAATCGCAGCAAAGGTACGTGTTTTATCTAAAAGTCGCATTACAATTCGCTCTCCAAATGTTACTGGCAACACCGATACACGAATATCAAACGCTTTATCTGCAACCTTGATTTCTATTCTGCCATCTTGCGAAACACGCTTTTCTGCAATATTTAAATTCGCCATGATTTTAATACGAGAAACAAGCGCTGCTTGAACTCGTTTGGGTGGCGTAAAAATCGTGTACATCACACCATCAATTCTATATCGAACCCGTAATTCTTTTTCAAAAGGTTCTAGGTGAATATCTGAAGCATCACGTTTGACAGCTTGCACAAGAATATGATTCACCAATTTAATAATTGGCGCTTCTGTGGCCATTATCAAAATATCTTTTTCTTCTATTTCGACAAATTCAACTGCTTCAATAATACCCTTTTCTTCTTCTTCCAACTCCTCAATCATTTGTTTAGTACCTTCAAGAGGATAAAATCTATTGATGGCATCAATAATTGCTGCTGGGGTAGATACAGTAACAGATGCTTCTTCACCAAGCAAAAGGCGCAACTCATCAATTGGCTGAAAATTACGAGGGTTTGCTGTCAAAATAGTTATTTGGCCATTTTGCTGTACAGGTATAACGATATATTGCCTTAAAAATTTTAACGGTATTCGGCCAAGCAATGTAGGATTTGCCATTTGCTCTGTTATTTTTGCTAAATAATCAGCACCAACGAGATGAGCAAATGCCTTCCCAACAGCTTCGGCAGATATCAATTGTTTATCAAGCAAGTAATTATGTAATAATTTACCCGCCTGTTCACTCGCTTTACGAGCCTTACCAACAGCTTCTTTGGTAAGTACACGCTGCTGAATAAAAACATCTCCTATATCCATACCTGCTCCTCTCTAACCACAGCAACCCGATCCCGCGTTCTTAGCAACTACCTTGCTCATCGCCTTTGTCTATGTTATTTTTATATACTACTCTATCTATAGTAAAAAATAAATCACATCCAAAAATATCAGAAAGTTTACTATGCCCAAAGTTAAATATATTTCTTTTACAAGCATACTCGTATGCTTACTTATACTTTTGCCTGCTTGTAATCCTTCGAGAAAGCAACACATATTTTTAGAAAAAAAACCCAAAAAAACCTGGAGTTTATTTGGTACAGACCAAAGTTATAAAAAACAAAAAGAACTTATTAAAAAAAACAAAAAAGTTAAAAAGGAAATTAGAAAACTTCCAAGTCGTATTAAGAATATGAACAAAGAAGAACTAGAAAAAGGAAAAAACTATAATATTGAATTAGGCTATTCGGACTTAGCTATTAAACATCTTGAGCGTCTTATTGTCATTACAGAGAATACCAGTAAGCTCAAAAAATACCGTCTTGAACTTGCTGACCTTTATTTTGAAATAGGAGAGTTTGAAAAAGCAGGTAGGCTCTACACGCAATATCTTGACTATTATCCTGGTAGTGAGCAACGAGAATATGTTGAGTATAAAGAAATTTTATGCCGTTTTTATATGACACTTCATGTTGATCGTGACCAAACAAAAACAAAAGAAACATTAGCATTAACTCAACAATATCTTGAAAAAACTGATATATACACTTCGTATGTTCAAGATGTACAACAAATACAACATGCAAGTTATATTAAGTTAGTAGAATCAGAAACAGATATCATTCAATTTTATCTTCGACGAAATAAATATAAGGCAGCAGAAACTCGTCTTGCATATATAAAAAATAATTATCTTAATCATATTCAGGAATTAAAACCAGACATATTAAAACTAGAGATTGAGCTTGCCAATGCTCAAGGACATATACATATAGCTGAAGAAAAAAGAACTGAACTTGCTACACGTTTTCCCAACAATAATACGTTACAATTAACTAAAAATAACAAGACTGATCATGTCACAACATTCTGATGCTATACTCAACATATCTACAAATCGAAAAGATCTCGGTACTACTGGGGAACAACTAGTTATAGCTCACTTGAAAAAAAATGGCTTTTTGATTCTTGATCAAAACTACAGAAAACGATTTGGCGAGATTGATATTATCGCACGCAAAAAAAATATACTTACATTTATCGAAGTTAAACTTAGAAAAAATCAGTATTTTCCTCTTTCCCAAGTTATTACACAAGCAAAACAACGCAAGATCATACACACTGCTAAATCATTTATTCTGAAAAATAAAATCCATAATGTAATATATAGATTCGATGTTGCCCTGATAACATATAACGATGGCAAACATCCGAATCTTACATATATAGAAAATGCATTTACAGATACAATTTATTAATAACAAAGAAAATAGACATGCATGAATTTATTAAACGCGGTATTACCTGTACAATCATTAGCTTAATCTTTGTAATTACTTTTTTTTATGTACCTCCAATAACATTCACTCTTATTTTAATAACTGCTCTTATAGAAATTCTTATTGTAGAATGGCCACAGTTAATGCGTGCTCATAGTACTACATTTTGGCTCATAACCCCTTTCTATCCTATTTTACCTTTTGGGTTACTTATCTATATGAATCATAATACACTTGGACACCATTTGCTTCTTATTTTATTTACTGTTGTTTGGAGTTACGACGTTGGTGCTTATTGTATTGGTAAGCTTATTGGTAAACATAAAATAATTCCTACAATCAGCCCCGGAAAAACGTGGGAAGGATTTTTTGGAGGTATATGCATTTGTATACTTTCTTTCTTTATTCTTCGTTTTTATAACGCTATTCCTTTTTCATATAGTTTACTTATGTGTATAAGCTTCATTGTATGTTTGACAGCTATGCTTGGAGATTTATTTGAATCTTGGCTCAAAAGAAAAGCCGACATCAAAGATACCGGCTTCATATTGCCTGGACATGGAGGATTTTTAGATCGATTTGATAGTATCTTGTTTGTAAGTGTTCCCTTTACTATATATTGCTTCTTCTGGCTAAATTCCTAAATGCAAATCCATTACGTTCTAGTTCATCGGGATCCCAAATATTACGACCATCTACAATATTTTTTTGACGAACAAGCTTTGCTATTTGTTCTAGATTTACCTGCTTAAATTCATTCCATTCCGTTAATAATAAAATAGCATCGGCATCACAAATAGCATCGTACAATGAATCACAATAGGCAGCATCAGGAAAAAGCACTGCCATATTACTCATAGCTCTGGGGTCATACACCCGAACATGTGCTCCATCATCCAAAAATCGATCTAATGCCTCTATTGCCGGTGAATAACGAACATCATCTGTATTAGCCTTAAAAGCTACACCGAGAATAGCAATATTTTTGCCAGTAACATTGTTGTCTAATAGTTCATATACTTGATCAACAATCCAATTTTTGTGCATCTTATTTGCTATGACCGTTGCTTCAACCATTGGTAAAGGTACACCATATTTTCGGGATAAGTTAATTAGTGCTAAAGCATCTTTTGGAAAACAAGAGCCACCAATACCAGGCCCCGGAGAAATCCGTTCTGTTGGCAAGTGAAAATCGCTTAATGCAATTCCTTTAATAATGCCATTAATATCGGCACCAACAGCGCAACAGAACCGAGCCATGTCATTTACGTATGAAATACGTACTTTTAGAAAAGTATTCCAAGCATACTTAATGGTTTCTGCCGTCACAGGATTTGTTACAATCAGCGGCTGACCATCGTCAATAAGTGGTTTATACATCTGACACACTTCATACAAAGCTTTTTTGGATTCTCCACCAACTACGATAGGATTTCGTCCAAAGAAATCTTTTACAGCACATCCTTCACGCAAAAATTCAGGATTTGAAATAATATCAAAGGTTGCTTCTTTATTGACGCTTTTTTTTATATTTTTTTGTAAAAATGAAACTGTGTATTTATTCGTTCCTACAGGTACGGTACTCTTGATGCAAATAATTTTATGTCCACTCATATACTGCGCTAAAGAACTTACAACTGCACGAAAAGCCGACATACTTGCCGCACCATCATTTCCTACAGGTGTTCCAACGGCAATAATAATAATATCAGACTGATCCAACGCTTTTTGTATATCAGTGGTAAATGATAAATTCCCATTGTTACTATGCTTCTGAACTAATTCCTTCAAACCTTCTTCATAAATGGGCATAATACCTTGTTTGAGATTTTTTATTTTTTCTTGATCAATATCTACACAGATAACTTTATGCCCAATTTGGGCAAAACCTGCACCTGAAATAAGCCCCACATATCCCGTTCCAATAATAGCAATTCTTTTTTGTGCAAATTGAACCTGCAAAATATCAAATGAAAATAATAAATGGAATGGCAAGCAAAATATATTAATTAAGTAGAATATTTTTTTTAAATACTTCATAATAGCTCCTCACCTTTTCAACTCTTAGCTACAATAACAGACTAGCAAAATATATTATTTTAAAATACCTTCAATGACATTTTAAAATTATCGAACTCGCGTTATATATTAAAACGCAATCTTACTCTATTATACTATGTAAATAAGCATTGCTTTATTTATTGTTTAATATTTAAAAAACATGTGAGAATACCAATGAAAAAAGTTTATGCTATATTATTTTTAGTTTTCACATATTCTGGATTTATTTATGCAAAAAAAACAAACAAAAATACCTTTGTATTTAACCCACCGTTAAGCAAAGACGAAAATCATACTCGAGGAAATATAGAATTAGTCAAAGATACCACTAATCAACTCTTTGTTATTAAAACACATGTAAAACCAGAAAGTGTAATAAAAGAACTTATGGGCGCAATAATTGCTGCTGAGGTTGATGCTTCTTTTAATAAAGTACAACTACTTAATGATCACTATTACCCCCAAAAAAAAGTCATCAAATATCGTAGAACTTTACATACACGAGTACCTGGTAAACATGTTGAGGAAACCTACGAAGATTGTGATTTTTGTCTTCGCCTCAAAGAGTTTTTTAGTCATAGAGCAAACATTTTTAAAGTTATGACCTATAGCTTTGACATTCCACCTATTATAGCGATAGACCTTTTTCTTGCTAATCCTGATAGGAATAATCAGAATATATTTTTTGATAATGAACATTTTTATGGAATTGATATGAATTCCATTTATCTTCTTTCACCAAAAGCAATTTTTGCTATTTGTTCTAAAATAAAACACAAAATCGAAGTAGGCTCCTTTGATCCTGATGAGATACAAGCATTGCAACATTTTTATTGTATACTTCAAAAACTAATTGCTTTTTTTCCTCCACAAAAAATAATTCAATTATGGTATGAATTAGCAAAAAAAGTTAGAAGGAGGTATAGGCAAAAAGAAAAAATAAAACTCGAAAAACAAATCAAAGAAACCTATGCCGTTATTGAAAAATTCGTAAAAGATATAACAATATTGTTGCGTAAACAAACTGTCAATACCTACACATAAATATATTGCTGCAAAGTGATAATGAACTCTACTCTACCGCCCGTCTACAGGACTTGTCATTACCAACATTTTTGGTGTAAATTATTGACCTTTATAAACAACTAAAAAAGGAGTTGTATTATGTTACATTATTTTGACACACAAGAATGGTGAAGTGAGCAATGGAAAAATATTAAAGAAAACTATCAATATCAAAAAAAAATGCGCAAAAAATAAAAAAACAACCCGAAAAGCAACCTCTCCTAGATATAGAATATTTAACTATTTCCAGGCTTATGGGTTCAATTAGAAATAAGGGTATAGTTTTATATGTATTGAACTAGCGCAAAGTGTTGACAAAAGACTTTATTACTATAGAATGGGTTATAAGTGGTTAACCTAGGTTTACAACCTAAAATCTATACTAATGGAGGTTCAAATGAACATTTCTAAACGCATTTTTAAGCTAGTTTTAGCTTCCCTTGTTTTTTCTGTAGTACAGGGTCCTGTACTTGCAATGGATACTTGGAGTGATGTAGCGAGAGAAACATCAGCAAATTCAAGAATAAAAGCAGCAGAAGCAGCAGAAGCAGCAGCAAATACAGCAAAAGAAGCAGCAAATGAACTAGTAGTTGGTAATTCTGCAGAGAATAAAGCAGCAGTAAAAGGGGCTAAGAAAATCGTTGATCGTTTTTTTGAGTGGAGAATCGCCCAACCATTAAAAGCACTAAAATACTTCACTTATAATGGTATTAATGGAGTGTATGAAATTGGAGAAAAAATTGTTTTTTCAATTACTCCAGAAAATGACCTTCATAAACTTTATGGTGTTGCTACTATTGTGATAGTAGGTTTGGGCACTGGTGTACTTACTTGGTACCTTAGAGACAAGTGGGGCGTTAAGCACGTATTAGGTGCATTTAAGAAAGCAGTTACATATAAGAAAACATTAGCAGGTATTGGACTTGCATCATTAGTTATTGGAGCTTGCTATGAAGACCCTGATGATTGGAAAACACATTTAACAGTAGCTTCTGTTATTGGGGGGATTGGTCTAGTATGTGTTTTTGGTAAGAGACTGCTTGATTTTGGTTTGAGCAAGTTCAACTCAGGCTCTTTTAAATTCTGGAATAACAACACAGATCCTAAGGCTGGATATCGAAAATTTCTAACTATTCTTACACAAGTGAAGAATAGCAAAAAGATTCAAGGCGATACTGGAGCCAAAATGAAGGCAATTTTTGCAAAAAAAAATAGCGATCCATTCTTAGCAGGATTAGAAGATGATAAGAATAAGTTCTTTAGTGCTATTCAAGTGTACAAAAAAGCGAAAAATACAGAAAACGCTCAAAAAATAGCTGATCTTTTTGAAGTATTAAACACTAAACTTCAAACAAAACTTGCTGAATAATTTATAAAGAAATTGTTTTTTTATAAATCAATAAGGTTAACCCAAAAGAGAGGCGAATGAGAAAGTTCTCATTCGCCTCTCTTCTTTCTTCTTCTTTTTAGAAATTGCGTATTGCAACAAGTTCGAACAAATTTTTAGTTAAAATTCAGAACATAGATTCGTAAGATATAAGCTTTTGATAGTATTGATTTGTTTTTATAATCAAGGTTAGGTCAAAACCTAACTTTGAAAAAAACCTCTCAGTTAGACGTTTGATAAATAATTTATTTCTTGGTTGTAATATTCTTGTTGATTGTTAAGGGGTTCTAATCATTTTTCTCTATAGTAATTATTTTAATTTTTATTCTTGATTTAATTCCTGCTAAACAATTATAATCTTTTTAGGGTTTATTGTGTGAGGGGGAAAATAATGAGAATAAAAATTTTATGTTTGTTTTTGATAATGCCTTTATTTTTAGATGCAGAAAAATATGTCATAGGAACCCGTAATGTTGGTTTTTTTTCTAATTTTTTTGGTGTAATTAACAATTTAGTTTGGTGTGATAAAAAAGAATTAGTACCGGTAGTTTATTGGGACAAAGTAAGCTGCTATTTTATAGATAATGGCTATAATGGAAGTAAAAATGTATGGGAATATTATTTTGAACCTGTATCTGATTTGTGTTACGCAGAGGAGGAGAAGATACGTCGTATTTATACAGCTCCAGATGGGTTTAAAATACCTTGGTGTGCTTGTAATTATAAAAAAAATTTTGATTTAAAGTTTCGAGAAAAAATATCAAATATTATAAAAAAATATATAAAAATTAAACAATCAATTTTGAATAAAATAGATTGTTTTTTTAAAAAAAATATTGCTGGTAAAACTACCGTTGGTATTCATGTACGAGGAACTGATAAATATAAAGAAGTTCGACCTGTTAAATTATCAAACGTAATCGACATTGCAAATACTTTTTCAAATTGTCAATTTTTTGTAGCATCTGATGAGCAAAAAATTATAGACAGGTTAAAAAGAGAACTTAATGGAAAGGTAATTAGCTATGATGCGTGGCGAACTTTAAATAATGTTCCAATTCATTATTCAAAAGAAAAACAATGCAATAAAGCAAAATGTGGAGAAGATGTTCTTATTGAAGTAGCGCTTCTTTCAATATGTGATATTTTTATACATTCTCATTCAAATGTATCAACTGCAGTTTTATTTTTCAATCCAAAATTACCCCATATTTTTTTGGATCCACAAAACTTTTCGAATACCAAGAATAATATGTTTTTCAGAAAAATATTTTTTTTGTGTAAGTCTATGTTCAATTTTTAGTGCAATCAGTACTAATGTATAGTCAAAAGAAAATGGTACAAACAATAAATACTTTGCAAAAATCATTAATTTCGTAGAAAATAGTAACAGGTCTTATTTTATTAAGTTTTTCTTATCTCAATCAACGTTAACATATCTTGTTAAAAATTCAAAAAGGGGGCTAAAAATCGAAATGATGTAAAGAGTATGTGTAAAGCAAGAACATGATGTTCAAAAGAATAATAATCAAATTAAAAAGAATACTATTTCTAATTGTTAGAGATATGTAATTTAGGGAGATTAAAGGATGAACGTTAAATGCCAAATTTTTATTTCAATAAAGTTTTTACTCCTGTTGACCGGACTACTGTGGAAGCAATCTTCTTTGCTTGCTCATCAGGAAATTAATTTAATGTTAGAACACGTTTCCGAGGCTTTAAATAAAATCTATTACCTCTTTAGGCAGAGTGTAACCATAACTGGCAATATCTTCCTTATATAATTCTTCTACCAGTTCTAACGTCTTTGGTGAATAGTAACAGTAGTATGGTGGATATCTTTCCATTTTAGTAAATGGTAAATTACCAACATAATAATAGTAACTTTCGAGGTATTGTGTGTGGTGGCTAGATTGGTACTTATCCAAAGAAAGATTTAGACCCGTTTTAGCATTTATTTCTTGTAAATTAGGATTTTCAATAGGTATTATATAGTCCATGAATTTATCTGAAAATTTAGATTGCTTTATGCTGTGACCTTTTATTCCTAGAATTTCTTTTTGTGTAAGGTTTTTCCATTTTTGGTTTTTAAGTGAAATTAAAAAATCTTCAAATGATCCTTTGAAAAAATATTTTTTACAACAATATAAATAACTGCTTACGGCTCTATTATATGGATTTCGAACAAATTTTACTTTGCAGTATTTTGGGTCAAGAAATCTATCAGGAGTTATTTTATGTTTTTTAGAATAAATTTTCATGCGATAATAGTGTATCCATGGATGATATTTTATGGCTTTCTCTAATAAACCATAATTATCAAGCAACATCATCCAAACAAGTGTACAACCAGCTTTTTCCGTCCAATCAACAATTAAAGGTGGATTATCATTGATAAACATCGTTCCTATGCAGTTTTTAAGCTGTGAATTACCCCATACAAATAATGTACTTAAAAATACAATATTATAAACAACAAATTTTTTTATCATTTTTTTTCTTTATGAAATATTTTTTTATAATAAAAAACAACAACATCTTTATTCCGTTTGTCTTTTTACTCATCACTTTCATACCTTGATATTCCGCCTTTTATTTTTTATACTTTATAGACTTTAATACTGCAAAATATCTCTAAAATACTTATTGAGTAGCTTAGTTTTTTCTTGATGATATAAAAATGAAAAACCAGTGTAATTAGAACCAGCTTGATAATGTATAAAATTATTATTCAAAAAAAACTGGATATTTCTTCCTCGTTTAGGCAAAGACATAGATTGAATCAACGATATTTGGTTTTTGTCAAATCCACTTTTTATTAACCAGGATTCATTGTGTGTACAAGGAGGAAGAGGCTTAGGAAAATTCCTACAATCATCACAGATTAAATCTCGAAGATCTTGTCTATCAAAAAATTTCCCTTTGGCTGGATTATTCTTTAAATAATAATATGTATAACCTCCAGCATCAACATCTCTTTTGTCGATTAAACCACAATTAAAATTTATAAGTTCTTTATTAGGCATTGTTCTCATATCAAGAAATACCAACCCAATCCACATAAAATAAAATCCTGGTTTGCCCGGATGGTTTTTTTTGCATTTTTTATCTGTATCGCAGCATAACCTCAACCAAGAAGATATGTGATGATTTTCAAGATACTCTCTTATGCTAAACTCACGCACTAAAAAAAGATCTGAATCCATTATTACAACAATATCATCATGCTTAAAACCAATTGTATCTAATGTATATTGAACAACATTACAATTACGCACAGCAGGACCCTGCTTATTAAATCGTTCGCCAGGCACTCTTTCTAAATAAGGTCTATCGTGTATTTCTTGAGGAACATTTATACAAATAATGCCTAATTCCTTACACTTTTTGCTTATTTCATGACGCATGCGATCTTCTTTTGCATCACTAAACACAACAAACTCATAATCATCCTTAAGAAATTTATTGAATGTCTTATATTGCGTCTCAATAAAATCCGAACGGTTATAAGCCGAAGTAATCACTAAGATCTTAGGATAAAGATTGTTCGATATCAGAACCCAAAAAAAAGCAATAAATAATAAATAAAATTTATTATTCAACATAATATAAGCCCCTTGTTTATTTACTTGGAAAAATACTTCTTTTTACATTGCGCTATAAAATCATCAAAATCCTTGCTCCTCTCTATCAGTATTTCATCAATAATTAATTGATTTTCATTCCATACAGCATAAATTGGAGAAATAACAAGCTTATGATTACCTATTAATTGAGACATCTGTGAAAATGACGAATAAGCCCGTATTAAACAATCAAACTTACTCATAGCATATAAATCAGTTAATACATTTGAGTAATGATTATTTTCCTCTGGTCTACATGCGAATATAATATTATCGTTATTTAGAGCTTTTTTATATTGAGCAACTATGTTTTCTGGATGCTGATCATCCGTAAAAATATAAACAAACAAAGGAAGTTTAAAAAGAGCAGCTATTGCTTTTATCTGGTCTATATAGTACTGATCTGGAGGATGCTTTAAGGGTCTTACTATATCTATATAACCTACAACATTAGGATTTTCACTTACACTGACCTTGGTAATTGTCTTATCTCTTAAGCTTCTTAAAAGATCATCTACTGCTACATTATTTTTATTTGAAAAACAATTTCTATAATGATTCAGATTCAAAGATGTAGCATATATTTGATCTGATTTATACATCTGATCATATCCTCCTCCCTTTCTTACGTGAACTGCTACAGATATTGCATCACCAGGAATAGTAACCGTCTCTAACGGCTCCCTAGTCTTTAATAACACCTTCAAAGAAGAAAAAAACTTTTCATCTGCCTTAAAAACATAATTCATATAATTAAATCTAACACGCTGACCTGTATCTCCTTTATGGCAAAAAGTAGTGTCATAGCTTAGAGAATAGGGAAAAATAATATCTTGCTTGATTATTGACTCAAAATTATACCAACTCGTATGTGCAAAATACAAATCAACCAAAAACAATGTATTTTTTTCTTCAAAATCTGTATCAAGTGATATTTGTCGTCCTTTGTAATATCCATATTTAAAGCTAATTTTTTTTTGTTTCAAAGATCTAGTTTTTTTTTTGCTATATTGTTGCTCAACCTGACTAAAAACAAATGCGTCAGAATATTTAAATGGTTTTACTAATAAAGAAATATTTAAATACCGTGAAACCCATTTTGCAATACAATAAGACAAAAGTTTGTCCCCAGTTCTTCCCGAAGGAAGATTCCAAGTTATAGCATTATCCGCTCCTTGTAACGACAAGCTCACTAAATTTCCAAGGATGAATATTAAAAAATTATATTTTTTCATATTTCAATTATACATTTATCCGGTTAACAACCTTACGGATCAATTTAAATTGTTCTATCTTGTTCTTAACATTCTTCGTAAAATTTGCATGATGAATAATTATATTCTTTGGTATTTCTAGATCATCTCCAGGATTCCACTGGTATTTAAGGCCCACTCCTACTAGCGTTCCCGCACCAAAATATTCATTAGGCAAATAGTCCCACACAACTCCCTTATATACTGGATTAAGGATAATTTCATTTAACATTGGTTGATCACTTTTTTTAAAATTATTCACAATGATTCTCTTTTTAACCTCTTGCCATAAATCAAGGGTACGCTTATTTGCCTTACAAACAATAAAACCTGCACAAACTTCCCCTGTTGGCCTATTTCTTTGTATCAACATATCTTTGTTTTTAATTAACGTGAGAACATGTTCTTTAAAAGGTTTAAAAAACTGTATATCTATATCTGCATATACAAACACATTTCCCCAGTTTTCTTCAATAGCTTCTAGTATCATAGATACTTTGAACAACATTGTCTCTACCCACCCTGATTTCATAAAAACACCTGTTTTACACAATTGATCACATTTTTTTGGAACAATTTCAAAGTCATCTTGTAAGGTTGGCAAAAACCACTGATAAAATAATATCTCATGTGACGAAGTATAAAATGTATATAATTTTATTTTGTCTCCAATCGCATTGGTATATGATAAATTGAGAAAAAAAACAAGTGCTATAGAAAAAAATAATATTTTTTTCATATCAATCCTTTTGCTACGACTTTAAAAAATAGCTTTCACTTTATTGTTTGCTTACTAATTCAAAAAAAATTTTTCGAGTTTATTATTAAGTAGCCCAATGCTATGCTCTTTCTCAACATACTTTCTCCCAGCAAGTCCCATCAATGTCCAGAGCTCATGATGCTGAAGTAAAAATTCAAGCTTTTTTGCTAATGTATCAGAATCTCGTTCTGGAACAATAAAACCTGAGTAACCATTTTTAACAAGCTCAGGAATACCCGCATGATCAGTAGAAATCACTGGTAATCCTGTTGCCATAGCCTCCATCAAAACAGTAGGAATACCCTCAGTAATATGTTGTTCTGTTGTTACTGAAGATAATAAAAAGACATCAGCATCATGTAAAATATCTACAATTTCTTCTTGGCTTTTTAAACCTACTAACTTGATGTTCATCTCACAATCCAAGAATTTTATTAAATTTTCCAATTTCTTTTTAAGCTTTCCTATACCAACTATGGTATAGTTTATCTTTATATTTTTTTTGATTAATTGCGCTACTGCTGATATAGCATACTCATAGCCCTTTAAAGGATCTAATCTTCCTACAGTCACAATATTGTAGGTATCATTTTTTGCTTTTGAACGTATTTTAAAATCAAAAAAATTGCAATCAATACCGACATGATGAACGGTTATTTTTTCTGGCAAGCACCCTGCTTCAATAAGGCAATCTTTAAAATAAAATGACACTGGTAAAAATAAATCACCAACCTTAAAAAGTTGATCATAAATATTAGGATTCTCGGCAAAAATACCCGTTGCATCATAGCCATGAAAGGCAGTAACTAACTTCCATTTTGCATTGTTTTGAGCTTTCAGCTGAGCAAATTTAGGAGCAAGATGTCCAAAAAAACAATAAACGATATCAAAATTATTTGTTTCTGGTATATCTCCATATACTGTCTTTTTCCTAAGACTGTATTTATATACATCATTTGCAATCAGTACATTCCTATGTCCATCAACAGCATAAATTGTTACATTGTGTCCAAGGTCAAGTAATCCAGTTATTTGATTTAAAATAAAAGGTCGTGTTGGATGGGGAAAAAAATCAATAACAACAAGAATATTTAGTCCAAATAAAATAGGCGAATAGATATTTAGTACTAAAAAAAACAGAATATGTCTCAACATTGCTATTCCTAATGTTCTCATGAGGGCAAACATTTACATTACAATTCTGGTTGCTATTAAAATTCAATTCCGCAATAACTCTGCTGATTAAAGTTATTTCTTTAGTCCTTTTTAAGTTTGTATCTTCTTCGATAATTGATAAAAAATTCTTTCCAATTGATCATTCTCTTTTTCAATATCATGCTCTCGCTCTACACACATTCTTCCTATCATCCCCATTTTTTGCCAACATTCTGGATGTTCAATGAGATATTTTATTTTTTCACATAATGCTTCAGCATCCTTTTCTGAAACCAAAAATCCTGATATGCCATTCTCGACAAGTTCAGGAATACCGCCATGAAACGTGCTCACTATTGGTAACCCCATAGCCATTGCCTCCATCAAAACAGTAGGGATCCCCTCTTGACTTCCTGATGATGATGTAAGAGCTGGATGAATAAAAAAATCGGCTTGTGTAAGGTAATTAATGATCTCTTCTGGCATACACCACCCAAGCAGTAACACGTGCTTATTTAAATTATAATTTTCTATCAATTGCTGTATTCGTTTTCTCTTTATACCATCTCCAATAATAATGTACCGTAACTGTGGAAAATCTTGTACTAATGCAGCCAAAGCATGTATGGCATATTCTATACCCTTTTTTCCCACTAAACGAGCCACTGAAATCAAAATTATATCTTTTTTACCAGGTAATTTCTTACGTTCTTTATATTGAAATTTATTAAGATTAATTGCATCATGATGAACACATATTTTTTGAGGGTTACAACCAGCATTTATAAGATATTCTCTGAATAAACTACAAACAGGTAAGAACAAATCAGTACATTCAAATAATTGTTTACATGTTTTGTTGCTAAAACTTACATTTTCAATTCCATCACTACCACGACAACAAACGACAAACTTAGGACATTTTGACGTTCTCTGAAGCATTATGATTCTAGGCAAAAGACGTTTAGCTAATGAGAAAAACTGACAATATAAAATATCATACGTCAGTATATCTGCTGGTAAATATCGATAATACGTTCGATCTAATAACTTATATCGTTCAATATCTGGATGAATTTTCTTATAAGATGATTTATAACGAGCAAAAATATAGACGTCATGACCTCTATCAATAAGTCCGGTTATTTGCCCCATAACAAATGTTGCTGATAAAGTAGGAAAGGAATGAAGCATAAAAAGAATTTTTAAAGGTCTTTGAGCGGCAAAAACTTGGCCGGCAAACAAAAAAATAAAAGTAAATACAAAAACTTTTGAAGCTGCTTTCACGTTACTCTCGAATAATTTCTAAATAATCATTCAAATACCATGCATACATCTTTTGCAAGCCTTCATTAAGAGAAACTTTCGGGTTATACCCTAATAATCGTCGAGCTTTAGAAATATCAGCGTGGGTTATATCAACGTCACTTTTTGGCTTTAGAACAATTTTAATAATAGCTTTTTTATTCATTACTTCTTGCAGTGCGAGTATAAAATCATTTAGATAAATAGGCTCACCCAGTCCCAAATTGATAATTTCATATCCTAACGGTTTGTCAAGCGCATGTATAACACCATCAACGATGTCATCTATGTAAGTAAAATCTCGCATGCTACTACCATCACCATATTGTTGAATAATACGACCATGATAAATTAAATCCATAAATTTAAATGGTGCCATATCAGGTCGACCACCAGGGCCGTATACCGTAAAAAACCTAAGACATGTGCATGATATATTAAAAAGATAATGATAGGTGTAGGCAAGCAATTCATCGGCACGCTTTGTCATCGCATACGGACTACATGGTTTGTCTGCTCTATATTTTTCTGAGAATGGAACGTCCGTACAATTGCCATATACACTACTACTTGATGCAATCACAATATGTGGAATCTGATATTTTTTTGCTAATTGCAAAATATATAATGTTCCCATAATATTTGTACGTATACACAATTCTGGTTTTTCTACACTTGCCCGCACACCAGCACATGCAGCAATGTGGCAGATGATATCTATATTTTCTTGGCTTACTATTTTTTCCAGCTCTGCAACATCACAAATATCAAGTTCATAAATATGGAGTAAATCAGTTAAAGATTTTTTGGATAAGCGCCTTAAATTTGCACGTTTTAGATTCGGATCGTAATAATCATGCAAATTGTCAACAATAACAACCTTATCTCCACGTGATAGTAACGCTTGCGCAACATGGCTCCCTATAAAGCCAGCTCCACCTGTCACTAAGATTGTTTTTGGGCATATAAAAAAGTTGATCAAAAATGAAAAGAAAAATGTACCAAAGATAATATACCGCATCATTACATGTCCTTTTTTAAATCTTCAGTTACGACAATAGTCAGAAAAAAAATGCTAAAAAAATACAAGAAAGTCAAGTGCGAATTATTTTCTTAAATACAAAACAAGCTCTGCCTGAGGAATTTGTTCCTCATTACCAGTTATCATGTTCTTTATAGTAGCAGTCCCTTTTTGCTGCTCTTCTGAGCCAACTAATATACAATATAAAGCACCTAGTTTATTTGCTTTTCGCATCATACTTTTTAAAGAACCTTGAAATAAAACATCTACTTGTAACTGTGCTGCTTGCAATTCATCGGCAAGTAGCAAGGCAAGAACATGTTGCTCTTCTGAAAGAGAAATAATGATATGTAATGCAGCTAGCGTTGGCAATGGAAGTTTATCCTTTAAAGGCTCTAAGAGTAGCATAAGTCGTTCAATTCCTATTGCTGCGCCAAGAGAAGGTTGATCAGGGCCCCCTAATTCTTTTACTAAACTATCATAACGCCCACCACTACAGAATGCATTCTGTGCGCCTAAATTATCACTGATAAATTCAAATACTGTTTTGTCATAATAATCAAGACCACGTACCAATGTTGGGACAACAGTAAATGCAACAGATAACATCCGTAATTGTTCTTGTAGGACTTGCCATTCATCTTCACAGTTTTTACATAAATTATCTGATATATGCGGAGCATTCTGATATATATTACGACAATTTTCATTTTTGCAATCAAAAATTCGCAAAATATTTTTTTCTTTACGTACCAAACAAGTTTGACAAATTGATTCTTCAATATTAGTTAAAAAATTTTTTAACAACTCTTTAAAACGATCTCTATCTTCATAACAACCTAAAAAATTGATCGCAAGCCCATAATTATCCAAAAAAAATACGTTTGT
>SDBT01007443.1_pt1 | contig 18006 bp, 12 predicted proteins | sample 2277101 | NCBI WGS metagenome assembly SDBT01 (sample SAMN10404973, study PRJNA504765) | marine sediment metagenome | isolation source: marine sediment core GS10_PC15, 103 cmbsf | place: Arctic Ocean: Southern Knipovich Ridge | collected 2010 | reverse complement strand
TGCTGGGTGTTCGCGCGGTGCTGGCTGAAAGCTTCGAGCGCATCCACCGCTCAAACCTGATCGGGATGGGCGTTCTTCCCCTACAGCTTCCGGAAGGTGAGACCGCCGAGTCTCTTGGCGTCACCGGTGAGGAGCTGATCACGATCAGTGAGCTCGAGGCACCGGACGCGCGTACGGTTGCAGTGCGGGCCGAGCACGCCTCCGGCCGCACCGTGGAGTTCGACGCCGTCGTTCGACTTGACACTCCAAACGAGCGCGAGTACTACCGGCACGGAGGCATCCTGCACCGGGTTTTGCGCGATCTACGCGATCGCGGACCTGCTTAGACAGTCCGATTAGCCGACCTCAGCCGGTCCCGGCGGCGGCGATCCGTGGGGCGAGGGGTCACTTCAAAGCATGAAGCGCTCGGATCAGGCAGAATGTGTCCACGTTTTGCAGGCTCGTCCCCGGTTAGTCCCGCCTCCGGGGATGATCGCGTCGGCATCCCTCCCTGGCTACCGACGCGCAGGCGTGGGCGAGGGCCGCGCGGACCCCCTGCCTCCCGCGGCCCCGCCCCCGCCATTTTTTTCGTTTCTTGGCGGCGCCTGCAAAGCGGCGTCTGGGTGTGTCCTCAGCCGGGCGACTCAGGACGGTTGGACTGTGGCCGGCGTTTGTTGGAGTCGGTCATGACCCGTCCACCGCATGCGCCTCGTGTGCCGGAGGGCGCTCGGTCGCCTTTCGGCCTCGGACCTGGCGCTCGAACATCTCAACGCCGATCACGCTGCCGACCGGGCCGACCGGGGTGAGGGTCATCGCCAGCAGCCAGTAGGGCGCTTCGCGCCGCAGCACTGCCGCGAAGATCAATATGCAGAGCGCGATGAAGCCGAGCCCGTGACTGAGGCCGAAGATGAAGGTCGCGTGCTCGAAGCCCGGAGCGAGCCAGAAGAACATCAGACCGGCGAACAGCCCGAGCTCGATCCAGGACGCCCACTTGACAACCGCAAAAAGCGGGCCCGGTGTGCGCGTTCGCAGAACCGGTGTCGAGTCCTCCGCGTGCGTCGCCACAACGAGACGGTACCCGTGCCCGCCGGTCTGCCTACGGGTCGACCTCGCCTTCGAAGAGCGCAAACACCGCGCCCTGAGGATCGTGAACAACCGCGATCCGGCCGCTCTCGATCGCCATCGGCTCGACGACCGTGCCCCCGCCCAGGGTGCTGACGCGGGAGACCGAGTCGTCCAGATCCAGCGTCGTGAAGTACGCAAGCCAGTGCGGGGGCATCTCGGCTCCAGGCGGCAGCGGCATCATCCCGCCGTTCAAGGTGCCGTCGTTGTAGATCCCCCAGTACTCGCCCTTCTCGGAGCTGCTGTCCTCGATGCTCCAGCCGAAGAGCTTGGTGTAGAAGGCCCGCGCCGCTTCGGGGTCCCCCGTGTTGAGTTGGTTGAGGCAGAGCGACCCCGGATCGTTGACGAGCTCGGCGCCGCGGCCTGATTTCGGCTGCCAGATCGCGAACATCGCGCGGGTCGGGTCGGCAAGCAGTGCCATGCGTCCCGCGTCCATGACATCGAAGGAGGGCTGGATGATGGAGCCGCCCAGCTCGCCTGCGCGCAGCGCGGTCTCCTCGGCGCTCTCGACGGTGATGTAGGAGAGCCAGGCGGGGGGGCCAGCCTCCACCGGGCGCTGATAGAGCGCACACACGACGCGGCCGTCGATCCGCGCCGTCGTATAGGTATTCCCACCGCCAATCGGCTCGTCGGTGAGCTCCCAACCGAAGAGCTCCCCGTAGAAGCTCTTCGCGGATTCTGCGTCGGTTGTCCCGAGGTCGACCCACGAGAACGTGCCCGGCTTATGGCCGCTTCGCTCGCCCACCGTGCCTCACGGTACCGCGAAAAGACGCTTATCCAACGAGGGCAGTGAGCACGATCCGCTCCTGCTCGGCCCGATGTGCAGCCGGGTAACCCTCTGAGGTGGCGGCGCGCGAGGGGCGGCCGACGTAGCGAAACTCCACGCCGTCGGGGACCAGCTCCGCCATTCGCTGGGAAGTGACCTTCCAGGCGCCCATGTTCTGGGGCTCCTCCTGGGCCCAGACGATCTCCTCGATATGTGGGTACCGGGCAATCAGATCCGCGATCTCGTTGCGGGCGAAGGGATACAGGAGCTCGACCCGCGCGATCGCGACCGCGTCGGCATCCTCGCGGCGCTCGTGTGAGTCAAGGTCGTAGTAGAGCTTGCCGCTGCAGAGCACGAGCCGCTTGATCTGGTCGCGTCGCTCGCCTGCGCGCGGGTCGTCGAGCACGTACTCGAAAGCAGCGTCTGTCAGATCCGCGAGCGTCGAGGCTGCAGCAGGCAAACGTAGGAGCCCCTTCGGCGTGAACACGACGAGTGGCCGGGGCTTTGTGATCAGCGCCTGGCGACGCAACAGATGGAAGTACTGCGCCGCTGTCGAGGGGTTCGCCAGGCGCATGTTGCCTTCCGCCGCGAGGGCGATGAAGCGCATGATCCGGGCGCTGGAGTGCTCGGGGCCCGAGCCGTCGTAGCCGTGGGGCAGCAGCAAAGTCAGCCGGGTCCGCTGACCCCATTTCGCCTCCCCCGAGGCGATGAAGCTGTCGATGATCACCTGGGCCGCGTTCGCGAAATCACCGAACTGGGCCTCCCAGAGAACCAGGCAGCTGGGCGAGGCTGCCGAGTATCCGTATTCGAACCCCAGGCAGGCGTTCTCCGAGAGCGGGGTGTTGTGGATCTCGAGTGGAGCACGGGAGCTTGGGAGGTTCTGGATCGGGGTGTATCGCTCGCCGGTCTGCTCGTCGTGCAGAACCATGTGCCGGTGCGAGAACGTTCCGCGCTCGGTGTCCTGTCCGGTCAGACGGATGTGGGTCCCTTCTTCAAGCAGTGAGGCAAACGCGAGCGCCTCGGCGTGACCGAAGTCAATTGGCCCGTCCTCAAGCGCTTCGAGGCGCCCAAGCAGGGGTTTCTTGAGCTTGCGGTGAACAGAGAAGCGCTCGGGTATCGAGAGCAGCTCAGCGTTCAATGTGCGGAGGCGATCCGGTGGGACTGCGGTCTCGACGTCGGGGCTCTTTGAGCGGTCGAGCTCGCCGGTCCCCGTTTGGGCTTCGTCACCGAGCTCACCCGCCGCGATCCGCGCTCGCAGATCAGCATGGATCTTGGCGAGCTCCTCGCGGCGTGCACCTGTCGCGTCGGCGAGCTCTTGGTCGGTGATCACGCCGCCCTCGAGCAACTCGGCAGCGTAGATCTCGCTCACGGGAGGGTGGGTCTTGATTGTTGCCGCCATCGCCGGTTGGGTGTAGGCGGGCTCGTCAAGCTCGTTGTGGCCGTAGCGGCGGTAGCCGATCAAGTCGACGACGACGTCACGCGCCCATTCCTGCCTGTAGGCCATGGCGAGGCGGATCGTGGCGATGCAGGCCTCGAGGTCGTCAGCGTTCACGTGCAGGATCGGGACGTTGAACCCCTTAGCCATGTCGGCCGCATACGGGGTTGAGCGCGCCTGGCGAGGATCGGTCGTGAAGCCGATCTGGTTGTTGGTGATGATGTGGACGGTCCCGCCGGTCGCGTAGCCCTCAAGCGACTGAAGGTTGAATGTCTCGGCCACGACTCCCTGGGCAGGGAACGCGGCGTCGCCGTGCAGCAGGAGCGCCAGCGCGGTCTGGGGGTTGTGCTTGAGCTCGGCGCCATCGATCTCGGTCTGCTCGGCGCGCGCGGCTCCTGTCACCACGGGGTCGACGTACTCGAGGTGACTCGGATTGGGATAGAGGCGGATGCTGATCTGCCCGCCGTCGAAGTGGTGTTCCCCTTCGGTCCCGTGGTGGTACTTGACATCGCCGGTCCCGCCGTGCCTGATTGCCGCCACCCGCTGCACCGCCTCAAGCGCCTTGGCGCCTTCAAACTCCGCGAAGATCGACTCGAGCGGCCGTCCGAGATTGTGGGCAAGAGTGCTCAGCCGGCCCCTGTGGGCCATGCCGATCACGACCTCCTGCGCTCCGTAACCGGCCGCGATCCCCGCCAGCTCGTCGATCATCGGCACCACTGCGTCGAGCCCCTCGATCGAGAACGTCTTTTGGCCGATGTAGGCCTTCTGTAGAAAACGCTCGAACTCCGAGACGTTGATGAGTCGCCACAGAAGCTGACGGCGCTCCTCATCGCTGAGCGCCGATCGGTGCGAATCGGTCTCGATCATGTCTCGCAGCCACATGCGCTGCTTGTGGGAGCTCAGGTGCTCGATCTGGTACCCGATCGCGCCGCAATAGACCTCACGCATTCGCGGCAACGCTTCGAGCAGGGTCTCCCCCGGGACGCCGATGCGCAGGATCGACGCAGGGATCTGTCTCATCAGCTCCGGCGTGAGGTTCAGGTTCTCGGGCTCGAGGGCCGGGTCTCCCTTTGGCTCGGATCCGAGCGGGTCAAGGTGAGCCGCGAGGTGGCCATGAGTCCGGTAGGCCTTGAGCAGCGAGGTCGCCGCCTGGACGGCCTGGAGGAGCTCCTCATCCGGCCGAGCGGACTCCGCGCCGGGCGCCGCGGGGCCGGGCGCCGTGCCTGCTTCGTTGACGGCTGCGGTCCCCTGCGCCGCCGCGGTCGCGCCGCCGGGGGCGCCTGCCGATGCGGGCACCGCGCTTGAGATCGAGTCGGCCGAGACCTGGAGAGCCTCCGCCACCGTTTCGTAGAAACCGTCGGAGCCTTGCAGCAGCTCGTCGATCCGCCCGAGGAACGATCCTGACTCAGCACCCTGGATCACGCGATGGTCGTAGGTGGACGTCATCGTCATCACCTTCGATATCCCGAGCTCGCGCACTCGCTCCGCGTCGGCGTGGGCCCACTCGGCCGGGTAAGCAATCGAACCGGTTGCGATGATCGTGCCGCCCATGGTGAGCCGCGGGACCGAGGCGACTGTTCCGAGGCCGCCCGGATTGGTCAGGGTGATGTTCGTCCCCTGGAGGTCGTCCGGGGTCAACGTGTTCTCCCTGGTCTTGGTGACCAGTTCCTCATATCGGGAGTGGAATGCGGAGAATTCGAGGGCGTTTGTGTCTGTGATGCACGGAACCATCAGCCCGCGGCTGCCGTCCTTGCGCTCCACGTCGACGGCGAGCCCGAGGTTCACGGCACTTGCTTCGAGTGCGTGCGGCTTGCCGTCGCGCTGCTCGAAGCTCCTGGCCATGACCGGCCACTCGCGGCCGGCAAGGGCGATGGCCCAGGCGATGAGGTGGGTGAAGGAGATCTTGGTCCCGCGCTCAGCGAGGGCTGCGTTGAGGGCCTTGCGCTTGGCATCGAGCACGTCGACCGAGATGGTGCGGAACGAGGTTGCCGTTGGGGTCGCCAGGCTCTCGTCCATCGCTCGAGCCAGCATTCCGGCAGGACCGCGCAACGTTGTCGCCTCGCCGGCGCCGCTGGTCCGCGCCGCGCCGGGTTGCGGGGAGGCGCCGTCACCGTCCTGCGGCGCCGCAAGCACATCGGCCTTGGTGATCTTCCCGCCCGCTCCGCTGCCCGCGACAGCGCCGAGGTCGATCCCGCGGGCGGCCGCGGCACGACGCGCGAGCGGCGAGGAGCGCGCTTCCCCGATGGTCGCGTCCGCCGACTCCAGGCCCTCGCCGGCGTCCTGCGCCGCGCTAGAACCCGGCGCCTCAGGCGCGCCGGAAGCCTCAGCTGGCTCGGCTGTTTCCGCCGCCTTGGCTGTGGTGGACGGGCCGCCGTTGTCGGAGGGGGGTGCCCCAGCCTCCAGTTCGGCGAGGACGGCGCCCACGCTCACGACATCGTCGACGGCCCCAACCAGCTTCGTGATCGTCCCGCTTGCGGGCGCCGGAATCTCGGCGTCGACCTTGTCGGTGGAGACCTCGACCACCGTCTCTCCCTGCTCAACGAAGTCGCCCTCGTGCTTGTGCCACTCGAGAATCGTGCCCTCGGTCACTGACTCGCCCATCTCGGGCATCTGAATCTCGACCATGGCGCCGGCCATCTCAGCTAGTCGACTGCTCAGGCGACGCGGGCGACGACGTAGACCTCGTTGGCGACCGTGTCGAAGACATCGCGGGCGACGAATTCGCGTGCTCTCGCCTCATGCGCGCAGAAGCCGCAGCGGATCTCCGTCGCTACCGATGTCGGGCTCGAGAGGACGAGCGGTATCGCGCACCCGGGGCAGATCATCGCCCCGTGGGCCAGGCGCTGGACCCCGTCTCGAGCGATCTGTCGCTCCTCGCCGATGTCGGCAACGCGAATCTTTTGCTGCTCGCTAAGTGGCCGCCCGGCAGTTGGCTCAGGATGAAGGCCCATAAGCAGAGTCTAGGGTCCGGGAACCCGGGGTCGATGCGAGCGTCCAGACGCGGATTTCCTGTTCCCGACCGCGCACCGCCAGATCGCCGACGAGCTCAAGCCCCGGGCCATCGCTGTCATTCAGCGCGGCCCTGGTTGAGTCCGAGACAAAGATTTGATGTTCGGTTTCCTTCGTCATGCCCTCGAGGCGGGCAGCGGTGTTCGTCGTGTCGCCGATCGCGGTGTACTCCATGCGCCGCTCGGAGCCGACCTGGCCTGACATCACCTCGCCGCTGTTGAGACCGATGCCGAGCCGGAAGCCGTGTCCTCGCCCGACCTCGGCCATCCACTCGGTGAATGCGGGCAGGCGCGAGTCGAGCATCTCCCTGGCTGCGGCCACGGCCCGATCGGCGTGGTCGGGCTGCTCGATGGGCGCCCCGAAGACAGCCATGATGCCGTCGCCCATGTAGGAGACGAGCGTGCCGCCGTGATCCATGATCGCGTCGGTCATCTCGCCCAGGTACCGGTTGAGAACCTCAACGACATCCTCGGGCGGGAGCGACTCGGCGTAGGCGGTGAATCCGCGCAGATCGCTGAACAGGACGGTTGATTGGCGCCGAACGCCACCCAGCCGTAGGTTCTCCCCCGCGCTTGCAACGGCCTGGTCGACGACGTTGGAGGGGACGAAGCGGGCAAACGTGTCGCGCACCCGCTGGCGCTCGAAGGCGCTCAGCAGGTAGTGGAGCCCGAGCGTGCCGACGGCCCCGATCGCGAGCGCAACGAGCGGGTCGACCACCGGCAGGATCACGCCACCGTTGAAGGCGAGCTGCGCGGCGAGCAGATAGGCGAGACCCGCAGCGATCGCCAGCCCGAACGCGGGCAAGGCCTGAAAGCGCAGGCCGGCCGCCGGCGCCACGAAACCAAGCAGGGCGATCAGCAGAATGCCGAGGCTGCTGGGGGCCGTGTCGAGCGGCAGGCCTCGCAGCACCGAGGCGATTGCGTTCGCCTGAATCTCTGCCCCGGGCATCAGCTCACCGTGGGGGGTGGGATGGACGTCCTGGAGAGTCGGCGCAGACGCGCCGATGACCACGATGCTGTCGTTGAAGATGCTCGGATCTACCCGGCCGTCGAGAACGCGCGAGAACGAGACGGTTTCAAAGGTGCCGGTTGGCCCGTGATAAGCGATCTGCTCACCGTCGGCCGCGAAGGTTCCCGGAGCGATCGGATCGACGCCGGCTGTCTCGGCGGTGACGATCGCGAAGCCCCCGAGACCTTGCACCGCTAGCGGAAATCGGCGCCAGACGCCGTCGTTATCGGGCTCGATGATGGTGTTTCCGGCCCTGGCCCCGACCTGCCGGAGGACCCGCTCGCCACCGAAAACGTTGCTGCGACCGCGACGATCCACCTCAGTCGTTGCCAGGACGACGTTCCCGGCACGGCGGACCGCACGGATGAGAGAGTTGTCCTGCCTCGTCGAAGTCGGCTCGGTGAACTGCACGTCGTATGCGATCGTGCGGGCGCCGGCCTCGGCAAGGGAGTCGATCAGCTGCCCGTGAAGGGAGCGGGGAAAGGGCCACTGCTGGTCGAGGTCGCTGAAACTTACGTCGTCGATCGCGACGACGACGATGTCGTCCGGCGGTGCCTCGGACCCGCGGATCGAGTACCGCGTGTCTACGGCGCCGAGCTCAGCCCGCTCGAAGGGTTCGGTCGCGTAGGCGAGGATCCCGAGCAGAGCCGCTACGACGCCGATGGCTCCGAATGCAAATGGCCTCTTGCGGCCCAACCCCCGCAACGACGACCCGCCTGAGTCTCGGAAGCTCACTGCCCGCAGCCTGGGGCTAGAAGCGCCCGGTTGCAGTGCCGTAGCTATCGCCGCGTCGCAGCGTCACCGTCCGATTCGCGGTGAAGTCGCGGAACTTCACGGTGCCGCGGTTCACCCGGGCCTCGGTTGGGCCGCTGCACCGGTCCGCGACGAGCCACTCGGTTCCGCGCACGCTGCCGGCGCCTTTCTTGCCCTTGGTCTTGAATTTCCCCTTCCCCTTGCCCCAGAGCTTGCGGCCGCCCTTCTTCTTCCTCTTCTTCTTGGCGAGCTCAGCCTTTGGCCCCGCGTCCTGGGCGGCGACGCCGCTCGTCGAGCCGCCACACCTCAGCGAGCCCGCGAGTTGCAACACCGTGAACGGTTGGGCCCCGGCGCCCTGTAGGACCCGGAAGATCCCGGCGCGGAACTTCGCGGATTGAGTCTCCAGGCCCGCTCCTCGGGAGGACGTCAGGCGGACCGTTCCCCTGCGGGCGTTGACCTGGCAGCCGACCGGGATCTGCAAGCTGGCCGCAAGCTCCGTAGTGCTGCCTGCGCCCGCGCACTTCAGCTTGATGGTGCCCTTCACGGTCTCGACGTTTACCGTCTCGCCGACGACCGGGGCCGGTGAGGAGCTCGTGATGGCGATGGCCGAGGGGTTGGCGCCGACCGTGATGTCGGGACCGAGCTTTGTATTGGTCGCGAGGTCGATTACCGAGACCGACGAGCTCCCGCTGTTGGCTACGTAGGCGCTAGCGCCGTCGCTCGTGACCGCGACTGCGGCGGGGCTAGCCCCCACGCCGATCGGTGAGCCGATCACTGAAGTCGTCGAGAGGCTGATCGTGGAAACCGTGCCGTCGGCCGCGTTCGTGACGTACGCGCGCGAGCCGTCGGGTTTGATCGCGATCGCGGACGGAGTGCCGCCGACGCCGATGTCGATTCCGAGGTTCGTCTCGCCTGCGATGTCGATGACCGAGACGTCGCCGTCGAACTGGTTGACGACGTACGCGCGCAAGCCGTCGGGCGCGATGGCAACCGCGACCGGCGAGACACCGACAAAGATTGGCAGGCCCTCACCCCCGCCTGGGTTTGCGGCGTTGAGCACCGTCACCCTGGCGCCGGGCACCTCGACGACGTAGAGGCGTGAGCCGTCCGGAGTCACCGCAAGCGCTGTTCCCGCCTCCGCGACCGTGCCGCCCGGTGGGATGAGCGAGTTCGTCGCGGTGTCGATGACCGCAATCGGCGTACCGCCATGACCCACGAAGGCGCGCGACCCGTCCGGGCTGAGAGCGACGGCTCGCGGGGCCGCGCTGACCGCGATCTCGGTGACCAGCGACTTGGTGTTGAGGTCAATCACCGAGACCGAGTCGTCCCCATGGTTCGCGACGTAGGCTCGGGAGCCGTCGGGCGCAATCGCGATCGCCCTTGGGTCGGTACCGACAGGAATGTCTGTGCCGATTCTCTGGTTCGTCGACGTATCGATCACCGACACGTCGCCGCCGTCCTCGTTCGCGATGTAGGCGGTGTCGGCAGCGGCGGGAGCGGCCCCCATCAGGGCTGCAATCGCTACCACCATCCCGGTGGCATACCCCGCCCGACGCCTGTCGACTGCTTTGCGCATGTGCCTCATGCCCCCCTATCGGCACATTTGGACCGGGGCTTTAGCCCGAAAACGGGTATCTGCTGAGGATCCCCGCTGCAAGTTAGGCTTCTCCGGATCCCGTCGAGCCCCTACTCTCGGCTATCACCGGCCGCGGCGAGAGCTTAGTCGCCGGTTTCGTCGCCGGGCGAGGCGGCTGCCTCAGCCTGCGATTCGCTCCCAGTTCACCTCGTAGTCCGGCACGGAGGCTCGCATGAGGCTATCGACCGGGCAGTAGCGGCCCACCAGGTCGGCAAGGCGCTCCATTCGCTGGTCGGATTCCTCGGTGGCGATCCGTACCCGCAGCCAAACCGCACGGTAGTGGACCGGAACGTCCGCGGTCCCCTTTCGTCCGCGAGTATCGAGCTCCCCTTGGGCCTCGGTCTCGAGCTTCGAGTACTCGAAGCGGAGTTTGACCGCCATCCGCCCGGTACTTACGTTGGTGCACGCGCACAGGGAGCAGAGGAGGAGCTCCAAGGGGCTCGGGCCTCGGTCTTGACCACCACGCGCTGGAGGCTCATCGGATGTCAGTGACGGCAGGTCCCGAACCCGAAGCTCGCACCCTGCATGGTCGATCATCGAGCCCCAAGCCCGGTTGGTGACGATGTCGTCTGGCGTGTCGCGGATCACCGTCATCTGCTAGATCCGGTCTCGTTCATTGCCGCCCCCGCGGCCCCGAGGACTCTCGGGACTGTAAGTATTGCGAACGTTCGCTGCCACTTGTGGCGGTCACCCCCGCTCCAAGGAGTCGACGGAGAGGGCGATGGCCGGCTCCGTGCACCGTGCCTCGAGAACGCCGACCATCCGGCTCCGATCAAGTCACCGAAGCGGGCCCAACGGCGATGAGATCCAGCTCAACGCGCGCACCCGGGGAGCTGAGGTTGTTGACGCAAATCATCGTGCTCGCCGGCTGCCAGTCTCCGAAGTACTCGCCCCATACCTCGTGCATGGCATCGGCCTCGCGGATGTCCGTCAGGTATTTCGTGGCCTTGACGACGTGCCGCCAGGTCAACCCGCGGGCGTTGAGGACGAGCTCAATGTTGTTTAGCGCGCGTCGAGTCTGTTCGCGGATGTTGTCCGGCTGGACATGCTCCTCTGGTAGATGTGGATGCTGGTGATACAGCGGCGACGACGTCGACCCGGATAGGAAAACGATCACGCCGCCCGCCGGCAGTTCGACTGCCGGCGCGTAGGGCATCTCGCTTGCACGTGCCTCATCAGGATGGACCACCTGCGGCTGGGCGATGGTGGATTGCTCCATGGCTCTACCTCCTGGGGTCTCGCGAACAACGGGTTATCGGCCGCGGGCCCCTTTGGATCCTGGTATCTCCTCGACCTGTCTCGCAGGGAGTATTCCTCTTTCGTGCGAGGCAGAAGGCACGGCCCTCTTCTTCGCCGGCGGGAGGATCTTGAAGTTGCCGTCCGGCGCCCGGTCGGTCTTCGCCTTGCCGCTCTTGGCGAGCGCATTCCCGGTTAGCCTCCGGCGGCGTCCAAGGCGGTCGCCTATCGTGCAAGGGAGCACGCCCGGCCGAGCGAAAGGACCAGCTCCGACCCGTGTCGTTTGGCGACTCCGCGACGACGATGAACCATGTGCTGTCCACCCAACGGAAAGGATCGGAGGTAAGCGATGGGGAAGAAGACGCTGCTTCGCGGCGGAACCGTCTTGACGATGGACGACAGGATCGGCGACCTCGATCCGGGCGACCTGCTGATTGACGGCGACCGCATAAGGGCAGTAGAGCCCAGCATCGAGGCCGACGTCGACGAGGTGATCGACGCCGACGGGGCGATCGTCATGCCCGGCATGATCGATTGCCACGTCCACCTCTGGCAGACGCCGGTACGCGGAGTCGCGTCAAGTACGTGGGGCACGGAGTATTTCGGTGTCGTCCATCCCCTGTCCGCGCGCTACCGGCCCGAGGACAACTACTCGGCGACCTACGGCGGTGCGCTCGAGCTCCTTCGCTACGGAGTCACCAGCGTGCTCGACTTCTGCCACTCGACCAACTCGCCCGAGCACGCCGATGCATCGTGCGATGCGCTCGACGCCGCGGGTATCCGCGCGCTCTTCGGCTACGGATTCCGCGACCGTCCAGAGGTCGCCCAGCGTGCCTTCGACTCGCTCGAGGACAGGATCAGCGACGTCAAGCGCCTTCACGGTGAGCGGTCTGGCTCCGCCGGCGGCCGGCTCGGGATCGCCGTCGCCATGAACAACATGGACCACGTCAGCCCTGAGGACCACGCCCGCGAGCTCGGCTGTGCCCGCGACCTAGGTGCGCGCGCGACCATCCACTCCAACCTCGCCGACGAGGTGGGCCAGGACGCCGACGCTGGGCTACTCGGCGAGGACGTGCTCTGGGTCCACTGTGCGGCGATCGCGGATAGCGAGCTGGACCAGCTCGCGCGACTCGGCGGCGCGATCATCTGCAGCCCCGAAATCGAGGCGGGCCTGATGGCGATCACGCCCATCGTGGGCCGCGCCTTGCGCCGCTCGGTCCCCGTGGGGCTTGGGGTCGATGTCCCCAGCGCGGTCAACGGCAGCCTGATAGCGCAGCTACGCGCTACCTACGCGATCGACCGCATGGTCGACTCGCAGACCGACCGCCGCCAGGGCCGCGTGCCGCACCGTACTCCCTGGACGCCAACACTCGACGGGCGCCGGATGCTTCTGCTGGCCACGCTCGGCGCGGCTCGCGTGCTGGGCCTCGACGGCCAGACAGGCAGCCTTACGCCAGGGAAGCTGGCTGACGTTACTGTCGTCTCCACCGAGCCGTTCGGCCTTGGCGGCGGCGACGCCGCCAACCACGTCGTTTTCCAGGCTAACGCGACCGACGTCGATGCCGTCTTCGTCGCAGGCGAGCCGCGAGTGCGGGACGGTGAGCTGGTTGACGTTGACCTCGCGCGGATGCGTGAACGGCTCGACCTGACACGTGACTACGTGCTCGGGCGCTCTCCCGACGCCGAATGGGAGGAGCTCAGTCCGGCGGTCCGCGCGCATTACGAGGCGCACCAGGGGACTCCAATTGCCTGACTGCCCCCGGAGCTAGGCAGAGCGAGCGCAACTCGACGGGGGCCTCTCAAGCCTCATTGTGTGAGGTTAACCACGGCGGCGGGCGCTTCCGCTACGGGCATCAGTGAGTCCCGCGCTACCGCAATCCATGGAGGCTGTTGCACAAACGAAAAGTGAGGCCGTGAGAGCTCGTGTCAGGCCTCTTTAGAAAAGGCTCGAGTGATGTGTGCTTCATCCGGTGCGGCCGCTCGAGCTGGACGGCCTCGCGCCGGTCCCAGAAGCGATCTCAGAGTGCGTAGGGGTACCTCGCGCCGGAGGCCTTTGTGCGACATCCTCCATGCAACTGGGGAGCGCGTGGCAGCGGAGGAGGCGCGGCGATCCAGCCCGAACGGGATCCCGACGGCGCGCGGTCCGCTCGGTTGCCCTATCCGCTCAACGCCCCCACCGCCGCGTCTTAGGCGTCAGGGGGGTCTTAAGCAGATACCCCCGTTAGCCCGAAAGCGATCGTTGGTGGGCCCCATGCCCGCTGCGCCCGTCGCTGTATCAGCCTTCTACCGGCCCGGCGGCCCGAACCTGATCGAAGGCCGCGTCGTCAGCGAGCGCCTCTCGCGTGGCTATCCGCCCCGCTTCGACCGCGTTCGGCAGCTGGTCCCAGTCCAGTGTCCCCACGTTGTCGAGGCGGGGGTTAATCACGGTGCTGGCATGCCTCCGGGCAGCGGCGGCCGTGTCGATGCTGCCCAGCGTGGCCGTCCGCAGGATCATTTCGGTAAGCGGCGGGACGTCGGCGGTGCTGCCGGTGAGCAGGCGCCGCAGCAGGCGCTTGCGGCGGGCTGCCGCCGGCGAGGAGCCCTTGCGGTCATGGGGATCGGTTACGTCGACGGCAATGATCGGGCCCTCGCCGGAACGGGCCATTGTTGCGACCGGCAGGTTGTCGAGCACAGCACCATCGACCAGCACGCGTCCGTCGCCGCTCACGAACGGCGGCAGCATGCCTGGAATCGCCATGCTGGCGTAGACGGCATCCGAGAGACTGCCGGATCGGTGCACCACGACCTTGCGACTGATCAAGTCGGAGCTTTGGCAGAAGAAGCGGGTCGGTAGCTCTTCGATGCGCCCATCGCCGAGCGAGTTCCTGACCGCTCTGCGGGCTCGCCGTCCGCTCATGAGCGAGTACGCAGGCACGGTGTAGTCCCGGTTGAGCTTCGCGTCAACCACCTCGCGCTGGAGCACCGCGTAGATCTCGCGGGTATCGGTGCCGGCGGCGACTCCAGCCCCAACCGCCGCGCCAAAGCTGACCCCGCCGATCCGGTCGATGACGATTCCAGCCCGCTGCAGCTCCTCGACGGCACCGAGATGCGCAAGGCCGCGGGCCCCGCCGCCGGAGAGGACCAGGCCGATCGCCCGGCCGGCCAGGCGCCGCGCGGTTGCCTGCATTCCCCGTCGGCGATCGTCCTCACCCGGGAGGACCTGGACCTCCCGCGGCTCAAACGTCGCGACATCGCTGTCCCCGATCGATCTGCCGGCCACGATCAGCTCACAGCCGCGCAGGGGTATCGATCGCTCACGCCACTCGCGGCTCGGCACGCCGCTGGTCACAGCGAGCACGAGATCTGACTCGCTCAAGCAGAACTCCGTCCAGCGGTCGCCGGGGCCGATTGCCTGGCTGATCAACATCACGCGATCCTCGGTGCGCTCAGCCACGTCAAGTGCTTCGGCCATTCTGGAGACTGGCCAACCGGCTTCCCCGGGCAGGCTGGCGAGTGTGCAGTACCGGCCCAGCTCGCTTGTCAGGAGCTGGGCGATCTCGTCGACGGGCGCATCGCCGTCCAGCCCCACGATCGCGACCACGGTTGGCGGCCTCTCCTCACGGACCGGAGAGTGGCTCGCGGCGAGCTGCCCGCTGAGTGTTCTCGTGAGCCCCAAGGCGAATCGTGGCTCGCCGGTGATCAGCTCCTCGAATGCCGGCCGTCCGACTTCAAGCAACGTGCTGTCCCTCCGAGCGCGAACCGATGCGGAGCGGAATCCGCGTCCCAACATCGCCAGCTCGCCGACGACGTCACCCCGCCGCAGGACTCTGATCGGCTGCTCGGCTTGGTTCTCTGCGATGACCTCTAGCCGACCCGACCGGACGACGTAAACGCTGTGCGCATGCTCACCTACGCGGAAGATCCACTCCCCGGCCGCGACGGACACCGTTTGCGCTGCGGCCGCCAAGGTCGAGAGAAGCTCGTCGTCGAGACCGGCGAGCACCGGGACCCGGCGCAGAAAGTCGATCTTGGTCGCCAACTCTCCGCTCATGACTCGATCCGACCGATTGAGAGCGTGTGCTCCTTCCACGGTGAACTTCAACGTCCCCCTCTCGCGAAGCCCTGGCAGATCGCGTTGTCATGGGTCCTCATGCCTTCTCTATCGGCATCCAGCACGAAACCCTTAACGTAGTCCGGGCATGGACCTGACGCTGAGCGCCGAGGAGTCCGCGTTTCGCGACGAGGTCCGCGCTTGGCTCGAGGCAAACCATCCGGGCGATGAGCCCGAAGGCGATGAGGCGCGGTTCGAGTTCCGCCGCAGATGGCAGAGCAAGCTGCACAGCGGCGGCTGGGCCGGGGTCTCCTGGCCGGCCGAGTACGGCGGTCGTGGCGCATCGCTGATCGAGCAGGCGATCTTCAGCCAGGCGATGACCGAGACGCGCTCGCCCGCACCAGTCAACGTGCTCGGGCTTTTGATGGGCGGCCCGGTCGTGATTGCCCACGGGACGCAGGAGCAAAAGGAGCGCTGGCTCGAGCCGATCCTCTCGGCCGAGGAGATCTGGTGCCAGGGCTTCTCCGAGCCCGAGTCCGGATCAGATCTCGCCTCGCTGAAGACCAAGGCTCTGCGCGAGAACGGCGGCTGGCGGGTGAGCGGCCAGAAGGTCTGGACGACCTATGCGCGCGAGTCGAAGTGGTGCATGCTGCTCGCCCGCACTGACCCCGACGTTCCAAAGCACAAGGGGCTCACCTACTTCATCCTCGACATGGAGCAGGAGGGGGTCGAGGTCCGACCGCTGGTTCAGATCACCGGCGAAGCCGAGTTCAACGAGATCTTTCTCGACGGCGCCTACGTTCCCGACGACGGCGTGATCGGTGAGGTCGGCAACGGGTGGATGGTCGGGATAACGACTCTGATGCACGAGCGCGCCGGCCTCGGGGCGGGCTCGGCGATTCAGATCCGAAGTGATCTGGATCAGCTGGTCGAGGAGCTCGAGCGCCGCGGGCTGGGGGCTGACCCGCACGTTCGCGAGGGCGTCGCCAAGCTGAGGATCGGGGTGGAAGCCCTTCGGCTCGGCGCAATGCGCGCACTCACTCAGCAGATGAAAATGGGTATTCCGGGGCCTGAAGGCGCGATCTCGAAATGGGAGTGGGCCGATCAAAACCAGGCCCTGACCGAGCTTGCCGCCGACTCTCTCGGCCCCGAGGCGCTCGAGGTCTCCTCGGAGTGGGCCTATCGCCTGCTTCGCTCCCGCGCAAACTCGATCGAGGGGGGCACCACCGACGTGATGAAGAACATCATCGCCGAGCGGGTTCTCGGCCTGCCGAAGCTGCGCTGAAACCCGCCTGCAATAGCGGTTCTCAACTCTCGGGCACCAGCGGTGCGCCAGTCGGTGCGCCAGTCAGCCCGCCTCCAGCGCCGCACGCCGTAGGATTTGCACGGCGTGGCCCGATTTGAGGTACAGCGAGGGGGGTGCCTTTTGACCATCCACGGGTCCCGGCTCGGCTTAGCTGCTCCTTTGCATGGAGGCTGTCGCACAAACCAAAAGTGAGGCCCTGAGAGCCCGTATCAGGCCTCTTTAGAAACCGCTCGAGTTGATGCTTCATCCGGTCCCGCGACTGGAACTCGCCGACCTCGCACCGGCCACAGAAGCCACATCAGAGTGCGTAGGGGTGCCTCTCAGCAGAGGTATTTGTGCGACATCCTCCATAGGAAGCAGCACTCTGGCCTCCCGCTGCTGCTCTTGGTGCAAAGGGGAAGCGCGGAACCCGTCGCCATTACTTGATGGCGCTCTCTTGTGATCGCTCGGGCAGGAGCACGGCCAGCCTTCGTCGGAACGCGCCACGTCTCAGCCACGGGCGTGTATTGCTTCGATCTCAGCTTCGAGGCCCAGGTCGCCGTTGCATCGGCGGAGGTTGGGACGACGCGGATCGCCACGACCGTTGCACCTGGAGCATCCGCGGCGAATTGCCCAGTTGGCCTCCGCGACGCCGAAGTCCACATTGCAGACACCTCGGGCTCCGCCGAAGACGGCGGGTTCTACGTGCTCTTCAACTAGTGCTTCTCCACACCGTTCGGCGTCCCGGTGCGACGGCTCCGCTTGCCGAGACAGAACCGGTGTCCGCTCCAACCGAGACGAGCCCATCCCCGCGGACATGGACGCCCGCGGGGATGTGCGTGCGCCCCTCAGGAGAGGCTCGGGACGGGCTCGCCCCGCTTTTTGAGCGAGCGCCGCTTGCGCTCGGAGATCTCGCCCGTTTCGGCGAAGTGACGGAGATCGTCCATCGTCTGATCGATCGCCCGAGAGAGGTTGAATCGCATCAGCGGCGCCATCAAGCGACCGAGGCCGCGGACCTTAATCCGACCGTCCAGCGTTACCTGCGAGCGATCGGGTCCTAGCGCCTCGATCTTGGTGGAGTTGCGGGCGTCGGTGACGAACCCCGGCATCCCTGCGGTGATCTCGAGCTCGAGCGTTCTCGAGTCAGCGTCATAGGCGGTGATCGTCTCCGTCAGCGCGGGGAAACCGGCTATCGAGGTTTCGCAGACGCGACCGGCCACGGGGGCCTCGTCGTTGATGCGATCGCCGCCCTGGGCCTTCGACTTCGGCACCGGGGTCGCCCACTCGCCGATACGGTCGAACTCCTCCCCGACGATCCGCCAGGCGATCGCGGCCGGGACGTCGAGGTCGATCGTTCGTTGGATCCTGATCACTGGGAACTCCTTGGTCGATTGCGTCTCCCATCCTGGACCGGATCGAGACCATCCGCAATTCCCTCCGAGGGAATGGCGCGACCACGGCGTCGCCGTCATGCTCTCCGTCATGGCAACGAGCGAGGCAAGCCCGTTCGGTCGCGAACTCCGGCATTGGCGCCAGGTCCGGGGCACCAGCCAGCTCGAACTGGCGCTGGAGGCGAAGACCACGAGCCGCCACATCTCCTTCCTGGAGACTGGTCGCTCCCGCCCCAGCCAACGGATGATCGAGCGACTGGGCCACGCCCTATCGGTTCCTCTGCGCGAGCGCAACCTGATGATGGAGGCCGCTGGGTTGCGCCCCGAGATCGCTGAGACCGCAATCGAGGCGCCGG
>SDBT01007442.1_pt1 | contig 18008 bp, 14 predicted proteins | sample 2277101 | NCBI WGS metagenome assembly SDBT01 (sample SAMN10404973, study PRJNA504765) | marine sediment metagenome | isolation source: marine sediment core GS10_PC15, 103 cmbsf | place: Arctic Ocean: Southern Knipovich Ridge | collected 2010 | reverse complement strand
AAGAAATTACTTTGGGAAATCAGGTTTTGGCGTCAAGCTGTAACTTATAAGAGCTTACTTAATCTTCTTTCTAAACTTTGGGAAATCAGGTTTTGGCGTCACTTTTCAATCTTCAATATTCAATATTCAATTGCAAGGTCTTTTCCCAATTCAACCAATTCCCCCAATCACTCTTTCACTCTCTTTATATCTACTCCCAGATTTTGCAGCTTTTCCTCGATCTTATCATAACCTCTATCAATATGATAAATCCTGGAAACCTCGGTTTGACCTTGAGCAGCCAGACCAGCGAGAACCAGGGTTGCACTCGCTCTCAAATCTGTTGCCATTACCTGGGCTCCGCTGAGAGATTTCACCCCTTTTACTGTGGCTACGTTTTTATCCACTTTGATATCTGCATCCAGACGGTTAAGTTCTGCCACGTGCATAAATCTTTCAGGGAAAATAGTTTCGGTTATCACAGATTCTCCGTGTGCCAGGCTCATAAGAGCCATGAATTGAGCTTGCAAATCCGTGGGATAACCAGGATAAGGTTCTGTGGTTACATCTACAGATTTAATTAGTTTTGGAGAAATTATTTTTATTTCTTTGTTATGAATCTCGAAATCTGCTCCGGCAGTTCTGAGTTTTTCCATTAATGCATCCAGATGAGAAGGTTCGCATTTGGAAATTGTAATATCACTTTTTGTAATAGCTGCGGCAATCAAAAAAGTGCCGGCTTCAATTCTGTCCGGCATCATTATCATTTCAGCAGGTTCCAGTTTTTTCACGCCGATTATTTTCAGATGTTTTGTGCCCTTGCCCTGGATTCTCGCACCCATTTTATTAAGAAAATCAATCAAACTCGAAATATCCGGTTCTGAAGCAGCACCATAAATATTAGTTTTACCTTTTGCCAGAACAGATGCCATTAAAGCATTTGCAGTGGCACCAACACTTACTTTAGGAAAGCGAATATCACTTCCCTTCAGTTTCCTGGCTTTTGCCAGAATATAACCATGCTCGATATCAATAGCAGCGCCCAGCTTTTCCATTGCCATCAAATGAAGATCCACAGGTCGTGTACCGATGGCACATCCACCAGGAAAAGATACCTTTGATTGACCGAACCTGGCAAGAAGTGGTCCCAAAACGTAAATAGAAGCTCGCATCTTGCTGACCAGTTCGTAAGGTGCTTCAAAGTAGCTGGCGTGGGTGGCATCGATTTCCAAAATTCCATCATGATAATCGACTCTGGCACCGATAACACGTAAAACGTGAGCCATCATTTTGATATCGTTAAGATGAGGAACATTGTGCAGAACCGATTTTCCTTTTGCCAGTAGAGCTGCTGTCATAATAGGGAGAATTGCGTTTTTAGCTCCGCTTATTTCAACTTTTCCTGAAAGCTTTTTCCCACCGTTAATTATAAATTTATCCATAGTTATCCTTTGATCGCGAAATCAGCTTCCCGATTTAAAAAAGGAAGAATATTCAATAACAAGTCTGCTTGCTTAAAATAGCGTGTTTTCATTATACGCTTTTGTTTTGGGAACGGTTATTTTGTATTTAGCATCAAGTTTTCCTTTTGCTTCTATTACTCGTTTTCCACTACCCAAATTTATACTATCCAAATTGATTTTTTTTAACCAGAAATGATTGCTGGTTTCGGCTAAGTATAAAAAAAGTCGTTTCACTTTGATGGATTTGCAATTATCTAACAGTGTTTGAACTATTTCAAAGCGTAAAGTAGTTAAATTTTCAAATATTTTTATAGCTTCGTCAAAACTTTGTTTTCTTGGAACATGAAACAGAAACTCAAATGCCGCTAATTCAGGAGAAGATATCAGAATCGAAAAATTCTTGTAATCATAAGTTTGCAAATTTGGTCTCAAATCGATATTAAAAAGATCAAATGAATAATAATTTATAGCATTATCCCAATGCTCATTTAAAAACCAAGCAGGCAGTTTTTCATTACTTACTCCAAATATTTTTATCTTGGGATTAAAAGGTATATAGTGCGATAAACCATGTAGTTCAAGTGCAGTTTTTCCTCCGGGATGAGCACTATGATTTAGCTGAGTTTGCAGACAATATAGAGCTCCCTGCCATTCTATAGAATCGTATTTCTTTTTATATGCCCCATATCCTATTCGCTCGATCCAATTACTACTTACATATCTGTGAAGTAGATCATTGTTTAAACCCATTTTCTTCAAATATGTTGTTGAAGAAACTGTGCCGGAAACCCAATTCGATAAGACACGGTTTATTTTAGTCATAATAACTTTACCTATTTCCAATTTTTGAGACTCAAATTAAACCCTATTGGTTTAAAAATACTCTCATAACTTTACTTATTAACAACTTTCAGGGGCTAAATTAAACTTTGGGCTATTTAATGCAAGTTCTTTTTTTCAAATGAAAATAATGTATTCTTATAATCCGGTCAAATCCGTTCAAATCTTTAAAAACATTGATTTCATCAAAGCCGTTCTCTTTGGCAATTTCTTTTATCTTTTCAGCTTGATCATAACCGATTTCAAAATATATCTTTCCATTATCCGTCAAATAATCTTTTGCATTTGCAAGAATTTTTTTATAATAGAACAAACCTTCTTCTTCTGCCAGAAGCGATATTTCGGGTTCATAATCTTTAATTTCAGGTGCAAGATTGTTATATTCTTTTTTGGAAATATAAGGTGGATTGGAGACAATAATATCGTATTTACTTTTAATATTTTCGAAAATATCAGATTGAATAAATTCAATAGAAACATTATTCAATTCTACATTTTGTCTGGCTGTATTCAAAGCTTTTTCAGAAATATCCGTTGCTTCGATTTTAACTTTTTTCATTTGTTTTGCCAAGGTAATTGCGATTGCACCAGAACCAGTTCCAATCTCTAGAATTGAACGGACATTTTCCCGAAGTACTTTTTCTACTAACAACTCCGTTTCCGGACGAGGAATGAGCACATCCAGATTCACCTTGATCTTACATCCGTAAAATTCGGTTTCTCCAAGAATATATTGTAAAGGTTCATGTTTGATTCTGCGAATGATAAGTTGTTCAATTAAGTCTGATTTTTCTCTATTTAAAACAACTTTAGAATTCAAATATAAATCGGTTTTATTTATTCCCAAAACGTGTAAAATGATCTGCTCTGCATTGATTCTAGGATTTTCAATATTATATTTTTTTAACCGGTTAATTGACCTGTTCAGAATTTCGAAAATGGTTTTGTTTTTCATATTTTCTGTTTCAAATTTTATAGCTCGTTACGAAACTCCAGTTTCGTAATGACAATGGTTCTGAAACTCTGTTTCCACGTAACAGCTAAAACTCAAAACAGAGTTTATCTTACTCTTGCATTCCCAAACGGAGTTCAGGAACGAGCAGAAGTGTATAACAAGCAATCCTGCTTGTGAAACGAAACAAACAAGATTGTTTGTTATACACTTCTTAACACTAATATCCTCTAACTCTCTTAAGAATTTTTTCCTGGATATTAACAGGTACTTTATCGTATTTTTTATATTCCATCGTGTAGATGGCTCTACCTTGAGAAATAGAGCGTAAACATGTTGCATATCCAAAAAGTTCGCTCATCGGTACCTGGGCAACGATTTCCTGTTTATTTTGTGAAGTACGGATCGACTCTATTTTTCCTCGTTTGGAATTTAAATCTCCAATAATATCACCCATAAATTCTTCGGGTGTAATCACATTAACAAGCATAAGAGGCTCCATAATAACAGCCTTGGCTTTTCTTAATGCTGTTCCAACTGCAATGGAAGTTGCCACACTGAATGCAGTTTCAGATGAATCCACCTCATTGAATTTTCCGCCAATCAACTCAATTCTTACTCTTTCGACCGGACTGCTCATCAGAGGACCATCCAAACAGGCATTAAGAGCGCTTTCCTCAACAACATGCCAGAATTCTTTGGGAATGATTTCAGGTGTAATGGAATTAACAAAAATGTTCTTTTTACCTTTTGGAAGTTGTTCCAGTTTAAGAGGAGAAAGTTTCAGCTCAACAACTGCAAACTGGCCTTTCCCACTTAGTTCCCGAATGAATTCACCTGTAGCAGTAACTTTGTTTTCGATCGTTTCTTTGTATGCCACTTGAGGATTGCCCACGTTTGCGTGCACATTATATTCACGTTTCAATCTATCAATAATAACTTCGAGATGAAGCTCACCCATACCGGAAATCAGAGTTTGTCCAGTATCTTTGTTTTGACTCACATTGAAAGTAGGATCTTCTTCTTCCATCTTTTTCAGGCTTTCGGAAAGGGCTTCCTGGTCAGCTTTGGTTTTGGGTTCGATGGCAATGGAGATCACGGAATCCGGAAATGTGATAGCAGCTAACAGGATATCATTGTTCTCGGAAGTTATTGTATCACCTGTTTGAACAAATTTTGGTCCAACTATTGCTGCAATATCGCCGGCTTTCAATACAGCAATATCTTTTTTCTTGTTAGAATGCATTTGCAGAATTCGAGAAATCCTCTCTTTTTTTTCGTTGGTTTGATTGTAGATAGTACCGCTGCGTTTAATGGAACCTGAATAAATCCTGATATAGATGAGTTTCCCCACGTATTTATCGATCTGAACTTTGTAAGCCAAAGCAGAAAATGCTTCATTTTTATCCGGATAAATTTCTTTTTTTTGTCCTGTCTGTTTATGGATAGCAATCGCAGGAGGAACATTTAATGGTGATGGCAGATATTCTATGATGGCATCAATGAGCAGTTGTATTCCTGTATTTTTAAGAGCAGCTCCGCATAGGATGGGAATGAATTGATGATTTATAGTAGCTTCACGAACAGAAAAAATCAGTTCATTTTCTTGAATATCTCCGTCATTAAGATATTTTTCCATCAGGTTATCATCAAATTCCGCAATATGTTCAATCAAACCAGCTCTGAATTTATTTGCTTTTTCCAGATACTCTTCAGGAATTTTTCGGGGATAATATTTCACACCCATTGTTTCCTGATCAAAGTAATAAGCTTTCATTGAAACGAGGTCGATGACACCATTAAAATCACCTTCTTTTCCTAGCGGAAGTTGAATGGGAAAGGCATTTTCGGTCAGCCTGTCATGCATCATATCAACCACATGCTCAAAATCAGCACCGGGACGATCCATCTTATTTACAAAAGCAAGTCTTGGAATCTGGTATCTATCTGCCTGATGCCAGACTGTTTCGGATTGGGGTTCCACTCCTCCCACTGCACAGAAAATACCAATAGCTCCATCTAATATTCTCAAGGAGCGTTCCACTTCTGCGGTGAAATCTACGTGACCGGGAGTATCGATAATATTGATTTGTTTTTCTTTCCAGAAACAAGTGGTAACAGCAGATGTAATGGTTATTCCGCGCTCTTTTTCCTGAGCCATCCAATCCATCACGGCATTGCCGTCATGAACTTCACCCATTCTATGAATAATGCCGGTGTAAAACAACATCCTTTCTGTGGTTGTTGTTTTGCCGGCATCAATATGCGCCATTATGCCAATGTTTCGAATTGCGGATAAGTCACTCTCATTTGACATAATGTTTTAAACTTAATATTATTATTTAAAATCTGAAGTGAGCAAAAGCTTTATTTGATTCTGCCATTTTATGAGTATCTTCGCGTTTTTTTATGCTTGCTCCCTCTTTTTTGTAAGCAGCCAGAAGTTCGGCAGCAAGCCGTTCCGTCATAGTTTTTTCCGATCTCTTTCTGGAGAAACTGATGAGCCACCTAAACGCCATTGCCTGAGCATTTTTTGGTGTTACTTCAGTAGGGATCTGGTAAGTTGAGCCACCTATACGTCTCGAAACAACCTTAATAAGGGGTCTCACGTTTTCCAAAGCCTCAAGAAATATATCCAATGACTCTTCTTCTTTAGTTTTTTCTCCTAAGATATCAAGAGCTCCATATACTATCTTTTCTGCTAAACTTTTTTTGCCGCGCTGCATAACAGTGTTTATAAATTTACTCAAAACCACACTATTGTATTTTGGATCAGGGAAGATTTCTCTTTTAATAATTTTTCGTCTTCTAGCCATACATACTCCTACCTTTTAGGTCTTTTAGTTCCATATTTAGAACGACTTACGGTTCTATTATCTACACCGGCAGCATCGAGTGCTCCACGCACAATATGATACCTCACACCAGGTAAATCTTTTACCCTGCCACCTCTAACAAGAACAATGCTATGTTCCTGAAGATTGTGACCTTCGCCTGGAATATATGCCGTGATTTCAAAACCATTGGTCAATCTGACTCTGGCAACCTTACGTAAAGCTGAATTAGGTTTCTTGGGAGTAGTTGTATAAACTCTTGTACACACACCTCTTCTTTGTGGACAAGAAGAAAGAGCTCTATTCTTTTTCTTCTTGAAAATCCTTTTTCTACCTTTTCTTACTAACTGATTAATAGTTGGCACTATTTTCCTCCATTATTTTTTAGAAATCAAGAATGTCTTCTACTGCTTCTTTCTTTTCTGAATGAGCAAATTCCTGAATAATTTCACTAACTGATTTTCCTTCTTCAATGGTTCTTTTCACTTCATCATTAAAAAACTTTGTTCCTGTTCCAACAGGAATTCTATGCCCGATAATAATACTTTCTTTCAATCCTTCCAGATTGTCTATCCTTCCGGAGATAGCCGAGTGAGTGAGAACTTTTGTGGTCTCCTGGAAGGAAGCTGCGGAAAGCCAACTCTCGGTTAATAATGAAGCTTTTGTTATTCCAAGAAGTAATTGCTCAAAGGTAGCTCCTTCGCCACCCTCTTCTTCGACGCGTTTGTTTTCTTTCATTACCTGATTTCTATCTACTATTTCACTTTCTAAGAACATTGTGTGTCCGGGATTATTTATTTTTATCTTTTTGAACATCTGCCGGATAATCACACCAATATGTTTATCATCAATTTTAACACCCTGTTTTCTATAAACTTCTTGAATTTCATTTACGATGAGAGTTTGAGCAGCTTTGATACCTTTTGCTTTCAGGATATCGTGCGGATCTAATGGACCGCTGGACAGAGCATCTCCACTATCTACAATATCTCCCTGGTGAACAATGATTCTCTTTCCGGGTGGAATTGTGTATTTTTTCTCTGTTCCATCATCTGCCTTCACATATATGATACGTCCGGATTTTGTTAAATCACCAATAGTAATTTTTCCGGAAATATCGGATACAATTGCTTTCTCTTTTGGTACTCGTGCTTCAAAAAGGTCTTGTACTCTGGGCAAACCGCCTGTAATATCGCTCTGCTTAACAGTAATTCGTGAAGATTTGCCAAGAACATCACCAGGGTGGACGTAGATACCATCTTTAACTTCAACACTTAATCCGGTAGGAATCGGAACAATAGCTTCCCTTTTCTTTTCATCAATTATTCTGAATTGAGGTTGAACTTTTCTGTCTTTGGATTCGATGATGGTAATTTCCCGAGATCCGGTTAATTCGTTGAATTCTTCTTTATAGGTGATATCTTTTTTAAAATTCTCAAATTTGAGTTTACCTTTAGCTGTTGCTACCAATGGATTGTTATAGTGATCCCAGCTGAATAATTTCGTATTCTTAACAACCTTTTGACTATCTCTGACAAAGATTGTAGCAGCATATTCCACTTTATAATTTTCAAGTTCTGTACCATCATTCTCATCAACAATTATTATGCGACCAAGATGACTGATAGAGACTAATTCCTTATCACGATTTACAACTGTATTCATTTTATTAAATTTAATAATTCCATCGCTGCTCGCAATAACTTCTGCCAGATCAACGATTGTGCTGGCTGTTCCTCCGATATGGAAAGTTCGCAGAGTAAGCTGAGTTCCGGGTTCACCAATACTTTGAGCTGCGATTACTCCAACTGGTTCACCAATTGTAACAGGTTTGTGAGTTCCCAAATTCCTACCATAACATTTTGCACAAAGTCCTTTTCTTGCTTCACAGGTTAGAACCGAGCGGACTTTAACAGTATTAATTCCATGATTTTGAATTGTTAATGCCATTTCATCGGATATTTCCAAGCCAGATTCTACAATAATTTTATCCGTAACCGGATCCACAATATCTTCGGCTGCAGTACGACCGGCAATACGCTCGGATAAAGGTTCTACAACTTCCAATCCCTCTTTCAAAGCTGAAACTTCATTACCTTCGATCGTACCGCAATCTTCCATCATAATAACCGAATTTTGGGCTACATCCACCAATCTCCTGGTCAAGTAACCAGCATCAGCAGTTTTCAAAGCTGTGTCTGCCAATCCTTTCCTGGCTCCGTGAGTAGAGATAAAATATTCCAGAACGGTTAATCCTTCCTTAAAGTTAGATTTAATAGGAGTCTCAATAACTTCAGCCATACCTCCGGATAAACTTCTGGAAGGTTTATCCATAAGACCACGCATTGCACCGAGCTGTTTGATCTGGTCTTTACCACCACGAGCACCGGAAATATACATCATATTAATCGAATTAAATCCACCCTGATCAATCTCAAGTTCCTTCATCAGTACCTGAGTAACATTTTCAGTTGCCATTTTCCATCTGTCAATCACCCGGTTATATCTTTCAGTTTCCGTAATTTCGCCGTTCATATAGCTTTCGATGATTTTATCAACTTCTTTAGTTGTTTTAGAAATTATCTTATTTTTATCTTTTGGCACAATCACATCGCTGGCACTAAAAGTGATGCCTGCTTTAGTTGCATATTTAAATCCCATATCTTTCAAATCATCCAGGAATAGAGCAGTTCTATGCTGACCCACTTTAACATAACATTCCATTGCCAGATCATTAATTTTACCTTTTGTAAAAGTGAGATTTTTAAACGGAATTTCTTCAGGTAAAATTTGATTAAAAATTACTCGTCCAACTGTTGTGGTAACCAAGTCATCATCTATCAGAATTTTTACCCAGGAGTGAATTCCCAATTTGTTCTCTGCTTTCTTTTCATTTCTGGCATTACTGATAAATTCATCTCGTTCATAAGCTAACATCAATTCTTCTGCAGAGCTGAAAAATCTGATCTTGTCATCAGCAGGAGGATCGCTTTCCTTTAAAACAGTTAAATAATAGTTTCCTAAAACAATATCCTGACTTGCTGCCATCGCCAGTTTTCCACTGGCAGGAAGGAGCAGATTTCTCGAAGAAAGCATCAGAATACGAGCTTCCATCTGAGCTTCAGAAGACAATGGTACATGCACGGACATGGTGTCTCCATCAAAGTCTGCATTATAAGGAATACACACAAGCGGATGTAATTCTATAGCTTTGCCTTCGGTTAGAACAGGCATAAACGCCTGAATTCCATGTTTATGCAAAGTAGGAGCTCTATTTAATAAAACCGGATAATCTTCAATCACTTCTTCTAAGATTTTCCAGATTCGTGGTTTTTGTTTTTCAATCAGTTTTTTGGCTGTTTTAGCCTTTTCTGCTTCTCCAATCTTCTCTAATTTTTCAATGATAAAAGGCTTAAAAAGCTCTATTGCCATTTCTTTGGGTAATCCGCATTGATGCAATTTGAGTTGTGGTCCTACAATAATCACAGAACGACCGGAATAATCAACACGTTTCCCTAAAAGGTTCTGACGGAATCTTCCGGTTTTTCCTTTTAGTTGGTCAGCCAAAGCTTTTAAAGGTCTATTTCCTCTTCCTTTTACGGGACGGGATTTCCTGGAATTATCAATAAGAGCATCCACAGCTTCCTGCAGCATTCTTTTTTCATTTCTCAAAATTACTTCAGGAGCTCTAATATCCAATAAACCTCTCAAGCGGTTATTCCTGGTAATCACTCTTCTGTACAATTCATTAAAATCTGCTGTAGCAAATCTTCCTCCCTCCAACTGAACAAGAGGTCTTAAAGTTGGTGGAAGAACAGGCAGAACTTCAATAATCATCCACTCCGGTCTATTCCCTGATTTTCTGAAGGCATCGACGATTTTCAGTTTTTTTGTAGCTTTCTGCTTTTTCTGAACTGAAGTTTCCATTTTTATGATAGTACGAAGGTTCATTGCTTCGTCTTCCAAATTCAATTCTTCGAGCAGAATCCTGATTGCTTCCGCTCCCATCATAGCAACAAAATCACCACTAACTCTATCTCTGATTTCATAATATTCATCAACGTCAATCAGGTCTTCCTTTTCGTAATCGCTATCTCCTGGATTTAAAACTATGTATGATTCATAATATAAAACTCTTTCCAATTTTCTTACAGGCATATCCAGAATAGTACCAACCACACTCGGCAGACTTTTCACAAACCAGATGTGGCTGACAGGTACGGAAAGTTCAATATGTCCCATTCGTGAACGACGCACACGTGAAGAAGTTATTTCCACACCGCAGCGGTCACAAACCGTATTTTGAAAACGTTTCTTTTTATACTTACCGCAACTGCATTCATAATCTTTTTCCGGTCCGAAAATTCTTTCGCAGAAAAGACCACCTTTTTCAGGTTTCAAAGTTCGATAATTAAGAGTATCCGGTTTTGTTACTTCTCCATAAGACCATTCTCTGATAGAATCTGGAGAAGCGATCTTTATTCTAAGTTTATCGTAGTTTTCAACTCTTTTATTTCTCTTGATTTCTCTTATCACTTACTTACCTCCGTAAAACTTCTCAAAATAAAGAAGCTTTTAAGATTCCTTATCTGTAAGAAATTCTATATCAAAGCAAAGAGATTTTAATTCACTAACCAACACATTAAACGATTCAGGAATACTTGGTTTTGGCAGATTCTGCCCGTTTGTAATAGCTTTAAATGCATTTGTTCGTCCTTCCACATCATCAGATTTGATGGTGAGCATTTCTTCGAGCAAGCGGGAAGCACCATACGCTTCTAAAGCCCAAACTTCCATTTCTCCCAATCTTTGTCCTCCATGTTGAGCTTTCCCGCCTAAAGGTTGTTGCGTTATAAGTGAGTAGGGACCTGTTGAGCGTGAATGCATTTTATCTGCAATCAAATGATTCAGTTTGAGCATATACATAATGCCGACTGTAACTTTTTCTTTGAAAGGTTCACCGGTTTTTCCATCAAAAAGAACCTGTTTTCCATTCGATGCTAAATGAGCTTTTTTCATTTCGGATTGAATATCTTTTAAAGTAGCTCCATCAAAAACAGGTGTTTCAATATGATACCCTAAGATTTTTGCAGCCAAACCAAGATGTGTTTCCATTATCTGTCCTATATTCATCCTGGAAGGAACCCCCAATGGATTCAAGATGATATCAACAGGTTCTCCATTTTCCATAAACGGCATATCTTCGATAGGACTGATCCGGGAAATAACACCTTTGTTACCATGACGACCAGCCATCTTATCACCAACAGCAATTTTACGTTTCTTAGCAATAAAGACTTTCACCATTTTGCGAACGCCATACGGAAGTTCATCACCGTGCTTAAGGCGTTCCTGAACTTTTTTGTAAATATTTTTATTTTCTTCTTCAGCTTTATTTACTTTTAGAATGATATCATTATATATTGTTCGATTTTTCTCATTATTTTCTACCAAATCATAATCTAAATTCAGCCTGTTGAAATTAATTTTCTTAATATTATTTTTGTTGATCTTTTTCCCAGTTGGGATGTAAAACATATTAGTTTTGGAATCAACAATGTTTTTGGCAACTTCACCTAAAAGAGCTTCAGACAAATGTTTTTTTAAGTATTCATCAATTTTCTTCTGTCTCTCCGAACGCTCTTTTTTTAAGCGAGTAAGAGTTTCCTCTCTTCTTTCTGTTTCAGCAAATTCATCAATCCCTTCTAACCGGGAAAAAACTTTTACATCAATAACAACGCCTTCCATGCCTGGTTTTGCTTTGAGAGAACTATTTGTGAAATCACCAGCTCTATCTCCAAAAAGTGCTCGCATCAAATTCTCTTCCGGAGAAGGATCGATATCAATATTCTTAGGAGTGATCTTGCCAACAATGATATCTGCAGATTTCACAACCGACCCTACTCTGATGATTCCGGTTTTATCCAAATTCCGCAAAGATTTGGTGGGAACATTGGGAATATCATATGCCAGTTCTTCTTTTCCGTTCTTCATATTTCGAACCAGAACTTCATGTTCTTCGATATACACAGAAGTAAGCATATCCTCGCGAGCAACGTTTTCGCTTAAGATGATTGCATCCTCATAATTATAACCGTACCAAGGCATAAAGGCAACCAACATGTTTCGTCCAAGAGCTAATCTGCCGTTATTAACAGCAGGTCCATCAGAGATAATATCACCCTTCTTAACAATATCCCCTTTCTTCACAGTTGGTCGCTGATTCATGCTGGTATCCTGGTTTGAGCGTGCGAACTTTTTCAAATAAATACGACTTTGAGTTCCAATATCAAGAATACTGTCATCCGGGTTCTCTCTTTCAATATCAATATAAGTGCTGGTTATTTTTGTGACTTTTCCATCATAAGGAGCAACAGCAACAACACCGCTATCTTCTGCTATGGTTTTTTCCATACCAGTCCCAATCAATGGAACTTCAGGACTGATAAGCGGAACAGCCTGACGTTGCATATTTGAACCCATCAAAGCACGGTTTGCATCATCATGTTCCAAAAAAGGAATAAGTGCGGCAGATGCAGAAACTATCTGCTGCGGTGAAACATCCATGAATTGAACTTCCTCAGGTTGATATTGAAGGAATTCACCTTTGTGGCGTGCAAAAACCAGTTTATCGGTTATCTTAAGATTTTCATCATAATTGATGTTGGCCTGAGCAATTATATGGTCTTCTTCCTCATTTGCATCCAGATATTTCACATCTTTAGTGATGACACCACTCTCAATTTTGATATAAGGTGTTTCCAAAAAACCAAATTTATTTACTCTGGCATACATAGCAGGAGAAGATTGCAAACCGATGTTTGGTCCTTCAGGAGTTTCTACGGGGCAGATTCTTCCGTAATGGGAATAGTGAACATCTCGAACTTCAAATCCTGCTCGTTCCCTGGTTAATCCTCCAGGACCAAGAGCAGAAAGTTTCCTCTTATGAGTAACAGCAGTAAGCGGATTGGTCTGTTCCATAAATTGAGAAAGCTGACCTGTCAGGAAAAACGATTGCACCACAGCAATCAAGGCGTTACTGTTGATCAGGTCGTGAATTGTAACTTCATCCGGATTAGCGATTGACATTCTTTCCACCACAGTTCTGGCAACACGAGATAAACCGATATTATATTGTTCCTGTAAAAGTTCACCCACTGTTCTGATTCTTCTATTTGCCAGATGGTCGATATCATCAACCACATCTTCATCTTTATGAACTGCGATTAAAGTTTCCACAATCGCCACCAGATCCTGTTTTGTAAGAATATGAATGGATGGATCAATATCCAAATTTAATCTGAAATTAATTTTATACCGTCCTACCTCTCCGAGATTATAGCGCCTTTCATTGAAGAACATGCGGTTGAAAAGCTCAAGTGCAACTTCATAAGTTGGTTCTTCACCGGGTCTTATCAGGTTGTATATTTTTTTAACTGCTTCTTCCTGGTTGGTCGTCAAATCTTTGGCAATTGTATTTTCAATTATTTTTCGAGTTATTTCGTGCTTTTGAGCAATTACAGATACTTTTTTCAGACCGGATTCTTTAAGTTTTTCTAAAATTTCATCATCTATTTCCGAGGCTGCTTCGCAGACAACCTCTCCGGTTTCTTCATCAAATACATCTTTGAAAAAAAATCTTCCTTTAGCATCTTTAACAGGAATCTCTTCTTCTTCATAAAAATGATTTCTCAAATCCTCGTTAGTAGATAAGCCAACAGCACGAAGCATAACAGTTACCGGAAGTTTTCTGCGCTTATCGATCAAAATAAACATGGCATCATTGATATCCATCTTAAATTCCAACCAGGAACCATTATAGGGAATCACTTTAGATGAATATAATATTTTTCCACTGGCATGTTTTGTTTCCGTGAAAAATACACCTGGAGATTTATGCAGTTGACTGATAATAACGCGTTCAGCTCCATTTATCACAAATGTTCCATCATCTGTAATCAAGGGAATTTCACCCAAAAAAACGTCTTGTTCAATAGTATTTTTTACTCTTCGTTCACCTGTTTCTTTCAGAAGTTCTTCATCATAAATTATCAATCTCATTCTTGCTTTAATAGGTGTCTGATAAGAAAGGTTTCGTTCAATGCATTCGTCAGTATTATACTTTTCTTTCAAGACCACATAATCAATAAAATCGAGATGGTAAATGCCTTTTGAGTCTTCCAAAGGAAAAACCGATGTAAGTATTGCCTGGAGTCCAGCATTTTTTCTCTTTTGAGGATGTGCATCTTTTTGCAGAAAATCATGATAAAAAGATATCTGCATCTGCAAAAGATTGGGAACCTGAACAGACGGAAGACCAGCTTTTTCGGCTTTTTTTCTTATACGAGAATAACTTTTAAATTCTTTCAAAAGTCTTAACTCCTTTTACGCAAAAAGCGAAATTCTTCTCAAGGTTTGTAAAAAAAAATTGATAGAACGGAAGTGAGCATATTTTCCCACTTCCGCCTGATAACAAAAATCATTATTTGATTTCTACGCTAGCACCTGATTCTTCGATCTGAGCTTTTACTGATTCGGCTTCTTCTTTTGATACTCCTTCCAATACTGGTCTGGGAGCATTATCAACTAATTCTTTTGCCTCTTTAAGGCCTAATTTTGTAATTGCACGCACAACTTTGATTGCCTGAATTTTCTTATCACCTGCACCAGTAAGAATTACATTAAATTCAGTTTTTTCTTCAGCAGCTTCAGCAGCAGCAGGAGCAGCAGCAACAGCAGCAACCGGAGCAGCAGCAGTCACACCAAAAAGTTCCTCTAGTTCTTTCACCAGTTCGGAAAGTTCAATCACATTCATTTCTTTGATAATATCAATAACCTGTTGTTTTTTATCAGCCATCTTATCCTCCATCAGATATATATTTTTCTATTTTTTTTCGGCTTTCTGTCTTGCAATCTCATTAACAGCAAAAACAAATTTTCTTAAAATATCCTGCAGTACTCCAACCAATCCGACAATCGGAGCATTGAATCCCTGAAGAATCATGGAAAGAAGAACTTCTTTGGCAGGAAGTTTCGCCAGTTTTTCCAACTGCTCAGCAGTCATAAATTCTCCGGAAATCAAACCTACCTTAAAGCTGGGAAAATCCTTATCTTTTGTAATGTCTTCTTTAAATTTTACCAATTCCCTGGCAGGAGCAACTTCATCAGCAATGGCAACAGCAATTGCTGTGGGTCCTACAAGATGATTATCCAAATCTGAAATCCCCAGCTCATTAAGAGCAATTTTGATAAAAGTATTTTTAGAAACGAAATAATCTACTTTAGCATTACGCATCCTGTTACGCAGCTCATCCACCTCTTCAATATTAACACCTTTATAATCCACCAGAACAATCGCCTTTGCGTTATCCAATCTCTCTTTGATTTTTTTTACTTCATCAATTTTATATGCCTGAACCATATTTCACTCCTACTTCTTCGCTTCTAAGGTAACACTTGGAATATCCAGTTTTATGCCAGGACCCATTGTTGAAGTTAGGGCAATACTTTTGATGAACACACCTTTTAGAGTGGCAGGTCTTTCGCGAAGTATGGCACCTATGATAGTTAAAATATTCTCTTTGAGCTTTTTACTTTCAAAGCTCAGTTTTCCGCCAATAATATGCAAATTAGAAAATTTGTCCACGCGGTAGGTTATCTTCCCTTCTTTCGATTCGCTAACTGCTTTTTTAATGTCCATTGTAACTGTTCCGATTTTGGGATTGGGCATCAGACCTCGCGGTCCCAGGATTCTTCCCAGCTTGCCAATTTTTCCCATTAGGTTGGGAGTAGTTACCACAACATCAAAATCAAGCCAGCCGGATTTGATCTTTTCTACATACTCATCAACTCCAACATAGTCAGCTCCTGCTTCTTTAGCTTCATCTGCTTTATCACCTTCAGCGAAAACGAGAAGTCTCACTTTCTTTCCGCTGCCATGAGGTAGAACTAAAGAATTCCTGATTTGTTGCTCAGCTTTTCGAGGGTCAACACCGAGATTCATATGAACTTCAACAGTTTCATTAAACTTTGTCGCGGGAAATTTTTTCAGAAGTTCAATTGCCTCGTTAAGCTCGTATCTTTTCTCTTTGTTAACCATCTCACGAGCTTCTCTGAACCTTTTGCTACCCATTTATACTCCTTTTATATTTCTCCTGCTTTAGATATGGAAGTCCCTTGTTTATAGAAATAATCAAAATAAAAAAATCGATTAGTCTTCTACTTCTACTCCCATATTTCTTGCAGTACCTTCGATCATACGCATAGCAGCTTCTATTGAGTAAGCATTCAAGTCTTTCATCTTTATCTCAGCAATTTTCCTGATTGATTTTTTGGATATTTTGCCGACTTTTTCGCGGTTTGGTTCGCCTGAACCTTTTGCTAATCCTGCCTCTTTTTTAATCAAAACTGCAGCAGGTGGTGTCTTTATTTCAAATGTATAAGATTTATTTTTCTTAACATAAATAACAACCGGAAAGATCATTCCCGGAGAATCTTTTGTTTTATCATTAAACGCTTTACAAAATTCACCAATATTGATTCCTGCTTGTCCTAAGGCGGGGCCAACTGGTGGAGCTGGAGTTGCCTGACCAGCAGGTAATTGTAATTTTACAACTTGTTCAACATCTTTGGGTTTTGCCATTTTTTCCCTCTATACTACATTGTTTCTACTTGATCTGCTTTTACTTCTACGGGTGTTATTCTTCCGAAAACAGTTACATTTATAGTCAATTTCCGCTTATCTTCACTGAGCTTATCGATTACACCTTCAAAATCACTAAAAGGTCCAGCTGTGATTTTAACCATATCGCCGGAAATAAATTCATAATCTTTCTGAGCGGTTTTATTGCGTTCAGTAATTCCCAGTAATCTATTTACTTCACTTTCAGATAGGGAGAGAGCTTTTTTACCTGTTCCTAAAAAATTCGTAACTCCCGGAAGTCCTCTTATGAAGGAATAAGCTTCCGGAGTTAAATCTGCTTCAATAATCACATAACTATTGAAAAGTTTTTTTTCACGCTCCACTCTTTTCCCTTCCCGAATATGAAATGTTTTCTGGGTAGGAATAAGAATCTTACCAATATTATTTTTGAGCTCAGTTCCTTGCATACCCCTGGAAATTGCTTCTCTTACTTTGAATTCATGCTGGGCATACGTATGAACTACATACCATTTCATATCTTAACCTTTAAGCAGTAAAGTCCTGATGAGAACATTAAAAGCAGCATCCACTAAAAAAAGAAATATCGCTACAATCGAAGACATGATGATAACTACAGTTGTTCCCTCTTTTAAATCTGCTTTTGTGGGCCAGCTTACATAAGACATTTCTTGCCTTACGCTCTTAAAAAAAACAAAAATTTTCTTAAACATATTTTCTCTCTTTCATAAGAAATAATGGCAGGTCAGGCAGGACTTGAACCCGCAACCCCCGGTTTTGGAGACCGGTGCTCTACCCATTGAGCTACTAACCTGCAAAATCTATCTCGTCTGTTTATGAGACGTGTGTTTTTTACATTTGGGACAGAATTTCTTAAAAGCAACTCTTTCAGGATGAACCCTTCTGTTTTTAGTTGTAGTATAATTTCTGCTTTTACATTCTTCGCAGGCTAATGTTATTATCTCTCTCATTATCTGTTTTTCCGATTAGAATTTCATTACTATTCAATAATTTCGCTTACAACGCCAGCACCGATTGTTCTTCCACCTTCACGGATAGCGTAACGAAGACCTTTTTCCATAGCTATCGGAGTGATGAGCTCTGCTGTGATTTTCACGTTATCACCAGGCATTACCATTTCCACTCCTTCAGGTAAGGTCAAGCTTCCGGTTACATCGGTTGTACGGAAATAGAACTGAGGTCTGTAACCAGTGAAAAACGGTTTGTGCCGCCCGCCTTCATCTTTGGTGAGAATGTAAGTTTCACCGCTGAATTTGGTG
>SDBT01007441.1_pt1 | contig 18008 bp, 24 predicted proteins | sample 2277101 | NCBI WGS metagenome assembly SDBT01 (sample SAMN10404973, study PRJNA504765) | marine sediment metagenome | isolation source: marine sediment core GS10_PC15, 103 cmbsf | place: Arctic Ocean: Southern Knipovich Ridge | collected 2010 | reverse complement strand
CATAGATCACTTCTCAACACCACCATATAAAGAAGTCGATATCGACCACTACGACCCCAAAACAGGACAAATAACATGGACAGACAAAAAGAGAGTACCAAACGACATACCAACACTAACCAGCTTTTGCACAGCTAAAGGGCTAGGATGGGGAACCGTTCATAACTGGATTGACCCGAATAAGTCCGAATATTGCCCCGACTTCTTGAACGCCTATACGCACGCACGCGCTCTAAGGCAGGATTTTCTCTGTAATGGCGGCTGGAACAACGTATGCCAGGCCAACACATTCAAGTTCATCGCTACCAATCTGACGGACATGAAGGACAAGCAGGAAGTGGAGCACTCGGCGAAGGATTCTATTGCTGGATTGATTCAGGCGGCCAGTCAAGAAAAGGCTCGCGAGGTCAAGCAGATCGCTTCGACAGTTGTTGAAAACCCCGTTAAAAGTATCGTAAACGCGACTTCCGCCACGGGTGTCGTTTCTATAAGTGAAACAGTAGGAAATGGAGAACACACACAATGACAGATAAAGTATGCGAAAACATGTTATGCGACGAGCCATTGACGGGCAAGCAGCAGCATTATTGTTCTGATAAGTGCAGGATGCAGGCAAAACGCAGCCAACCCGAACAGGAAAGCGACCCGCAACCCGAACAGACTCAACCCGAACAGCCAACTCGAACAGCCTCATATCAGGATTATATCGACAATCCGGAGGACTACGCCAAGCGATCAAAGCCCGAAGATATCGACTGGGACAATAGATCACCGATCCCCGGCGACTGGGATTATGACGGAGTATGCGAGAAGATCAACGGAGTATGGCAAGTCAAAGACCCTAAAACAAACGGCAAAGGTCGCAAGCACACAGACATTGATATCATTGAACAGCCCGAGTTGAGCACCCTACCACATGGAGTAACACACCCACAAGGACAACGCAACGAGATAACCCGCGACATGGCGCCGGCTGACCTACATAGACGCATACAAGGACACGGAGCAGCATGGATCCAATCACCCGAGTATGCCGAACAGATATACAGATTCCAAACGATGACGCTTGACCAGCTTGAGGACTCAGGACAAGCAATACCGATGTGGAGGAAGATTCGCGGCTGACAGAAGGGGCAGGGGGGTTTTGGGGATTTGCGATTTGATATAGGCCTGTCGCTGTCAAAATGATATTTTTATAATTTATTAAATTCAGGACAAAAAAAGGTGTTATATACGGACATGACAAAAATTTCTAAGAACCGCTTTGGTATTGCTTTGTTCAGAGGTGGTAAGGTTGTGGGTCACGGTTTGGATTTATATGATTGGCCTGACCAAGCTTGCGATGCCGCTGAAAGATTATCGAACAAACTCAGGTGTCGCTGTTATGCAGGTTTTATGGTTCGTTAGTTCGCTGTCGAAATGGAAAAAATAGAATTTTAATAATTCAAGACAGGAGCACGCACAATGAATATGGATGTAATAAAAACTAATTTCATGCTGTGGTTTGTCAAGAGGTTGCCCCGCCGGTTGGTTTATTGGTGCGGGGTGGTCATGTTTGCTCACGGCACTACTGGTATGTACGGAGATACCGTTGCCGGTGAACTGACATTGTTCGAGGCTCTTGAGCGATGGAATGGGAGAGGTAATAATGGTAACGACGTAATGCCTGACCTGCCGTGTGTCGCTGATAACAGGTTGACCCATTGCGGTTTCAACGACGGCATGACGGACAGTCACAAGGGTTTGACTGCGGCGGTAAACTAAAATTTCGGAGTAGACAAATGGTAAATATGAAAGCTGTAAAGTCGAGTCAGATTCATTCTATTGGTTTTGATCCTGGCAGTCGTGCGTTGCATGTGAAGTTTAACAGTTCTCCGGATTCGTTATATGTTTACGGCGGCGTACCTGCTGCTTTGCATAATTCGATGATGAAGGCTCCTTCTGTTGGCAAGTTTTTCAACAGTCGTGTTAAGGGCAAGTTCGATTTCAGCAAGAGCTAAAAATAAATTTTTAAGATAGGCGGTTGTTATGGATTGGATAAGAATAAAATCTGATAGTGATTTGCCAAAATACTTAACCTTAGTTTTGGTATGTATTGAGCGTGAAAACAACCATCATATAGTTAGAATCAGACAGATGGGAAAGCCGAATGAATGGTTTAACGAGTTCGACCAATCTACTATGAATATTCAAGGTAAAGAAGATCACGTTGTTGCTTGGGTGCCTTTATTGAGGCCATGTGAAAGAAATTGAGAGGAATACAAGTGAGTAATGTTAATCGCAAGAAGATTATGCTTTGTCGTATGCCAGGCTTGCCAGCAGTAGGGATTACCCCATTCTGTTCAGGATATCTAGGCTGTGGTGTTATTGTACGGGTTTTGTTTTGGCAATTAATTTTAAGGTTGAACAAATGACGCACATAAAACGACTTGAAGAATTGTACGGGCAGACTGTTAAGGCGAAGGACATCAATTTGGCGTTAGAGATCGCCGATCGGATTCAGGCTTTGTCGCCTGCTCCTATTGGGGTAGACGAGAGAATTACATCGTTTATTGGAAAGCTTGACGAGTTGGTAAGTCTGGCTGAATCTCCGGTTACATCAGTTAAGGCTGCGGCGAGAGTTCCATACCACTTTGAGTATGGCGGTAAAACATTTGAGGTAAAGCTGATAGATGGCTAAAAAGCGTGTAAATCTCAGAAAATTTCTTGAGCGTGATCCTGTTGATATATCTAATCACACTTCTTGGATTGAAGACAAGTGGTGGTATGTCCAAACATTAGTTGATGCCTGTAAGAGTTTTTCGGTCTGTGAATACGATATAGAGTTAGATTCGATTGATCTTTCAGTATGCCCTTGGGGAAGTTTAAATATGAGATGCTTCATTCAGGAGATATTGATTATTGAAGACACAGACCTTAAATATCCGATCATTGTATCGCCGGGCGGTTGGATAATGGATGGATGGCACAGGGTTGTCAGGGCGATACTTGACGGTAAGAAAACAATAAAGGCTGTCCGGCTTTCAAGTTTGCCCGGGTATGACGGAGTTAAAGATGGCAAGTAAAGGACAACAAGCTTTAATGATGCAGCGCCGTTGGCAGGCAGACCCCGTTCTGTTTATGACTGAGGTTTTGGATGTTGAGCGTGAGCATGTTTGGAGCAAGATGCAGGAGGTCACTGATTCTGTCCGCGACAACAATAAGACTTGTGTTTACGCCGGCCATTCGGTCTCGAAGTCATTTACCGCTGCGAGGCTTGCGTTGTGGTTCCTTAGCGTGTTCGGTCCGAAGGCCACTGTTATTACGACAGCCCCGAGTAACGATCAGGTAGCTAACATTCTATGGCGTGAAATAGCGGTTGCTTACGGAAAATCGAAGGTCGATCTTGCCGGTCAACTTACAAAGACGAAACTGGATATGGGCGTAAACCTTGAACCCCCCGAGGGCAAGTGGTTTGCTTACGGGTTTGCGACGACCCCCGATACAGTTACCGGCGAGGCTACGCGGTTCCAGGGCTACCATAACGATCATGTATTGGTGATATTTGACGAGGCTGCTGGAATCCTGCCTCAGATTTGGCGTGCTGCGAATCATCTATTAACCAGCGAGGAAGCCGAAGACGAGAGCGTTTCTCACTGGCGTTGGCTTGCGATAGGCAATCCGACTTCGCCGTATGGTCAGTTTGCCGAATGTGAGGACGATCCGGAGTGGAACTGTATTACTGTGTCGGTCAAGGACACGCCGAATTTCAAGCAGGGCAAGCTTGTCGTCCCCGGGTTAAGCGGGCGCAAGTATGAAAAAACAATGCGCGACAAGTATGGCCCTGACAGCAACGAGTACAAGATTCGTATTTGCGGCAAGAAGCCGACGTTTGGCGAGGGTACATATTACGGTAAGTTTATGGCAGACGCCAAAGCAGCCGGCCATATGCGGGATGAAATGCCAATCGAGCAATTATATCCCGTCCATGTATTATGGGATCCAGGCCGGACTCATACCGCCGCTGTTTTCGTGCAGTTAGTTGACGGCTGGCTTCGCATTATCGATGGGTACTATGACGACAAAGGCTCTGGTTGGTCTGGTCATGCGTCTGTAATGCAGTCAAAGACTATGGGCGGCGGCAGGTGGAACTATCTTTACGGCGATCATTGGGGTCCGGACGACTTATGGAGCGAGAACGCAAAGAATATGTCCGGCGAAATGAATCTTATTTTGGCGAAGAAGGCTGGCATTGATTTTAAAAAGATCATGTCACATTCGTTCGATGATCGAATTGCCGCGACTCGGGCGATACTTCCGACAAAGATATTATTTGACATGGCTTCACCCGGCGTTAGAATGGTCGTCAGTGCGTTGAATATTTACGCACAGCGGATTAATCAGCGTGAGAGTACAGACGAGCGACCTGTCTACTTTAAGGAGCCGGTCAAGAATTGGAGTTGCCATGTTGCAGATGCGTTTGGTCACTTGGGAATTGTATATGAGTACGATGGCATTAAACCGTTCCTTCCGGGCTTTATTGAGCGTCACGGAATAAAACAATCGAAACCTTACGGCAGGAGCAGGACAATGAAAGCGATAGCATAATGCCTGACAAGCTATACAACGCACTCTATGTAATCATAAAGCCGTTTGCTCTCGCTTTTGGCTATGCAATCGGAGCAATTACAGGTATCATCGACGGGTTAAGGTTAAAGATCGGCAATCCTCCACTATTTGAGGACTACTGGAACAGACCAAACAAACATTGGGGAAAGTAAATGCCAAAACATACAAAAGCAAAACGAGCGAAGAACCGAAAAGCTGCTGCGAAAACCAAAGCAGCTACGCGGTCTATCAGAAAGAGAAAATGACCGAACAAATGGAAAAGCTAAGCGATAAAGCTAAAAAGTTACTGGAAAGCGGCTGCAATCCACTGACGTCGATTTTGTACCATTTTCTCAAGTTAGCTGAAAAACAGAATACAGGAGGCCAGATGGAGTTATGAGCGATGAGCCAACTACTACGACGTTGTTGATCTTAGGCGCTATCGGTGCAGGTGCAGCAGTTTCGGAGCATCAACGAAAATCTGCCTCCAGGAAAGCTTCAAAGCAACAGAGCCGACAAGCTGAGTCTGCTTTTGAGGCTAAGCGCCTTGCTGACGAGGCTGCGAATAAAAAGACTGCTACGGCAGAGTCAGGTTTATCAGAGCAGGCAAAAAGGACTCGAAGATTGCAAGCCAGTTCGCTTACACGAGAGTTCGCACCGCCGACACTGGCAGGACCGGCATTGACAGGAGCATAGCATGAGCACAGGTGTAAGCAAAAAGTTTTGCATAAGCATTATAGGCATACAGGCTATTGTTCAGTTGTCTCAGGACTCGCCAAACAAGTTTAAGTATGCTTGTTTAATTGTAGGCGTTGTAGCATTGTTTAAAGTCACACAAGTTGCTAAGGATTATCTAATGAGAAAGAAAGAATAATTATGCCGCTTTGGTCAGACCAAACTTTATTTGACAGGGTAATCGACCTGTTGACGCAGAAGAAAAAGGGCTATGTAAAGTTCAACAAAGCCCGCGACAGCATCACCGATTATTTCAGGCCGGACTTAGGAAGCGACACAAGGCCGGACGGTGACGGGTCGTTCTTCGGAGAGAACATCTATGAGGGAACCGGGCCTTGGGCTGCGCGTGTTATGGCTTCTGGTTTTCAGGGAAACCTTGTCAGCGAATCAGCTTCATGGCTGTTGCATGAACTTGAACAGCATGACTTAAAAGGTATCGACGCGCTTGATGCTTGGATGCAGGATGTTAGCCGGTACATGGCGGATGTTTATCGCAAGAGCAATTACTATACGATATTGAACCGGTTTGTTCTCGACGGTGTTACAATAGGATCACCAGTAAAGTTTATCGAAGAAGACGTACTGACAGCTACGATAAAATTCCTTCCACAGCACTACAAAAATGTTTATCTGTTTTATGATCGGTTCAATCAGGTTGAAGGTATTATCGTTGAAGACGAGACTTGGACGGTAAAGAAGATGTTTGATAAGTTTGCCGGTTCACAAGAAAAGGCAGACGCTAAGTTTTCAGAGAAAGTTTTAAACGATTTGCGCCAAGGTCAATTCCATTCTGAGCATACTGTAATCAGGGCGATCTTCAAAACTTCAAATCCAGTATGGGACGGCATTGACGGATTCAAGAAACCTAACGCTGAGTGGACTGGCGTTTACTTCGACAAAGACACCGACGAAGACAAAAAGTACACCCCGCTTGAGACAGACAAATATTTCTCACGTCCGTTCGGTGTTTGGGACATTGACAAGAAACCTTGGGAAAGCGTGTCGCGTACACCGGCGTTTGAAGCGATCTACGATGTTATAAGCAGTGGCACCGTATTTAAGGATTATCTTGAGAATCAGGAGTTAAAGATTCGGCCGCCACGGAAAGTAAATCCTTTATACAGGAACGCTATCGATTTCAGCCCGGAAGGTATAACCGAGGTTAATAAGGCTGACTGGGACACAGCTGTTGGAAACATTGATCTTATCGGAGACGTATTGCTTAACAAAGATTTATCTGAACTCCTTTCTACTAATATTAAAAGATGGTTTAGGACTGATAACTTTATCAAGTTCACAGACCTTACAAATAATCTGAGAGAACAGCCCACAGCGACGCAGATAATCAAGATGGCTGCCGAGATAGCGATTCAATTAATACCTGAGATAAGCACATTTACAGGTGGCTACTTGAGGGATGTCGATACTAGGATGATCGATATTGAATCTCGTGCAGGCAGAGGCCCGTTTGACAGGCGGACGATAGAAAACATCAATGATATTGTAGCGAGTAATTCAGACACACAAGCTACATCGGTTGAGATATCTCCGATATTCGTAGGCCAGCTTGCAAGGGCGCAGAAGGTAAAGCAAGACCTTGACCCGATACTTGACGGTTTGGCGGCGGCGGCGCCATTGTTTGCGCTTGACGAAGATTTAATCCTAGCGGTCAAGGGACACGAAACACTTGACGACATCTTCTCTGCGACAAACTTCCCGATGAAGAACTTTGTCAGCAAGGATGAATTTGATGCAATAAAAGAGGCTATACTGGAACAACGTGCAGCACAGCAACAGATCGAAAACAATATCGAAATGGCAAAGGCTGCGAAGTCTGTTTCTGGGCCAGTGGATGAAACGAGCGTTCTAGCAAACGTCGTAGGAGGTCAAGGTGGCTAAGCTTATAAAAACACCGCATGAGTTGAGGATGGAAAAGCTGACCAACAAGAACAGCATACAGCACGTTTTCAACAGCATCTTGTGGGAAATGATAGACCAGAAAGGCGGCGCAATGGAGTTTGACTTACAGCATATAAGAAACTTACCGCAAAGCCTTACGTTAAGAGCTAACGTAGTCGGAGATAAGCTGATAGTAGATGCCGCTTTGCTGACGGGCAAATTCCATACAGTAGGCAAATTGGAGTTAGTTCATGGCGGGTAAGGGCGACAGGCCGAGACCCGTAAACCGCGATCAATACGAAAAGAACTACGATAGAGTTTTTGGAAAGAAGAAAAATGCCAGGAAAACATCTAACACAGGCGGCACTAAACAGAGCAATATGGATATTGGTTAGAAGGCTTGGCGGCAAAGTCGTGATATCCGAACAAGAGATAGGTATACCGAGCGACGATGCTTTAAAGATTCAACATTATCCTAAAGACGGTAACTTTGTATTTACACTGACGAAAGAAGCAGAAGGCGAGAAGTCGCCGATAATTCTTAACTGAGGAAATTATGCCAAAATATGAAAAACAAAATGAGACTTTCTTTGAAACTAAAGATGGATGGTACGTTTTCAGGGACTTGCAGGGCGACGGGTACGGCCAATATTTATACAAAGTATTCCAATACACCGAAGACGATCCTAAGATTTTCAGCAAATGGATTGACCCTGTGCCGGTTCTTAAACCTGTCGGCGAGTGTTTTGGAAGCAAAGATGAAGCAATTAAAGCTATGGCGGAGGCGGCTTAAATGTTATCAGGCAGAGCAAGATTAATAGGCTATACAAGAGCGGGAAGCGATTTCCTTGCAGACCGTATTGCGGATATGTTTCAAAAGATCGACAGTTCCGAAAAACAGGCATTGCATAATGTCATACTTCAAGAAATGATGTCGATGGTCGAGGGTAACGAAAAGATGTTTTTTCAATGTCTTGCACAGAAACTATTGGAGCAAAAGCGTAAGACGTTTATACAAAAAGTTGTTGAATCAATAAAATTAATAGGGAAAGGTTAGGCCGATGGCTAAAAAGAAAAAAGTCGAGAAGACTGAGAAGCAGACCGACGAAGTAAAGGTAATTACGGTTAGGAACGTAATGCGAAAAAGAAACCATTACGTCAACCCCGCTTACCGCCTGGAACGCGACGAAGCCGAGACCGCCAAGATCACAAGTCAGCGTCAGTACAAAGGCAAGATCGAAAAAGTCGTAACGACAAAATACATGGAGGTCAACGCTGACGGCGACCTTGTAACTGAAATTGCAGTTCACTTAAAATAAAGGAATGAAGAAATGCCAGACTGGATTAATGAATTCACACACGCTTCTGTTACCGACGATAACAAAGAAGCGTTCAATAAATCAATGGAGAAGTACGCGAGCAAAGACGACGCTATCATGGGCGGTTTCAATGCACAGAAGATAGCTGGTGCGCCGTTCAAGTTGCCAGAGTCTCTTGACAAGTTGCCTGACGACGCGATGCGGTCAGACTTCACGAGCAAGACCTTGAAGCTTCTCGGTAGAGAGCCGATAAGGAACATCGAAGATCTGAAAGACTTTAACTTCACGGACGGCATGGCAGACGGCGCTACGGCAGACGAAGTAATGAAAGCTGCGTTTGCACAGCACATTGTCGACAGCGGCAAGTCAAAGGCTATGGCTGCAAAGGACGCAGTGTTCTTTAATACGATGATGGCTAAAACCGTCGAAGCTAACAAGGCGACGGAAGCAACTAACGCAATCGCAACGGCTAAGGCTGTTGACGAAGCATTGATCGCTGACCCAGACATTGGCAGCAAAGAAAAACTGTTAGTGTTGTCGGAAGAATTCGCACGCGCCATAAAAAACAATGTCGGTCTTGAAGGCGACGACATCGACGAGGTTGTTGACGCTATGGTTAAGGGCGGCTTGACGCAGAACCCGAAGCTGGCAAAGATCATGTTCAATCAGTTTTCTCCGCTTGCCAGAGAAGGTTCGACTGATGGCGGCGGTGGTCCGGGCGGCGGAAACGGTACTGCGATATCGCCTTACGAGTTCAAGAAGCGGGAGTGGCCGAAGTCCGAGAGTACATGGGGCAAACCCGAAGACACTTGGGATAACGAGCCTGTGAATATGAGAGAAAAAGCAAAACGAGCAGGAATAATTAAATAACGCCCCGCAAGGGATACCGTTAGGAGTATATATGAAAAAAGCTTAGACACTCTAACTACGGTTGGACCTAAGTGCTTGCCGGAAAGTCCGGTGACGCGGCGCAGTCATCAGCGCAAGGCAGAGCCTCGAAAGAGACACCTCTCCGATAATATGAATGGTTAATATTATTAAACGAGGTGCTCTAATGAGTCAATTAGATTTAGGTACAAGATATAACCTCATCGACAATTTAAAGCTTGTGGAAAAAGGCAAGTACACGCCGTGGGCTAAGACCTTAACGGAAAACAACCCGTTGCTATTTGACATGGCTATCGTCCCCGCAAACGGAATTTTGTCGAATGAAGGTTCCAGAGAAACGTCACTGCCTACACCGCAGATCATAAATGTCGGTCAAGGTCACGTTTCAAGCACGGTTCGTTGGGATAAATACAAAGAGAATATCAGTATCTTTGTAGACCGAGCGGACATACCAAAGCATGTAGCAGACCTCCAACCGAGCTTCGGTGCTTTCAGAAGTGATGTTGAAGACAGGCACATGGAAGGCTTCGGGCAGGGTGTTACAAACCACTTCTTCTACGGAACGTCCGTAGCAAGCCCGGAAAAGTTTGACGGTCTTGATGTAAGATACTCCGTGCCGGACGCAACAGATCCGACAAACCCATCGAGTTCGAGTGCTGATTTTGCAGTATTCGATGCCGAGGGTATTGGTAGTAACACAATGTCAATCTTTCTAATCCAGCACGGACTTGACAAGATTCATGGTATCACGCCCGTCAATGACCCGATGATGGGATTGACAAAGACTGACTCTGGTTTGGTTTACCAGACCACAAGCTCGTCATATACCGGTGTTGATGCTGGCAGAGCAGAACGTCAGGCATGGCGAACAGAGTTCGAGTGGAAGATCGGCTTAAACATCGTTGACATCCGGTCAGTAGCAAGGATTCGGAATATCCCATCCGCACTTGCCAACCTTGACGCAAGTTTCTTGCAGTTGATCTTCCAGGCAGAGAATGAAATTTTCAAAGGACAAGGCCAGATATTCGCCTATATCCCCAAACGTATGTTGACATTCTTGCAGATCATGGCAGAAGCCAAACAGAATGTCGTTTACGATACGAACAACATATACGGTATCCCGCTGTTCAGGATAGGAAAAATCTTGCTTCGTCCTACGGACGCATTGTCTATTACCGAAGCAGCGGTAGCGGCAGTTTAATACTTTTTTTGAAAGGAGAACCTTATGGGTGCTCACGAAGTTTTAGGAATTTTTAGCGATGGTCAGGAGATTTCGTCTGACAATACAGCTTCATCGAATACGATAGATATGGCGCAAACCGTGCCGAAGATAGGCGTTGGTTCACACTCTCCGTATCTCACTATTCGGACTGCTATTGCTCCGACCGCCGCTTCAAACGATACGCTTGCTATCGAGTTACAGTCGGATGCTGACGACGGTGCAGGCGCTCCCGCTGGTAGTTGGGATGTGCAGGTCTTTTCGCCGCTGGTAGGCGCTGATGGCGCGGAGATCAACCAGAGCGATTCAAGACTGTCCACTGCGGGCGCTTGGATTTATCGCGGCAAACTGCCGTATGATTTGTTCCAGCGACACATAAGATTGATGTATCGAAACAGTACATCGGTCGGCGTGTTCAACATCGACGCATGGCTCAGTGACGGTCCTGCTTCTACTTTCCGTGGAAGTCAGGTAATTAAAAGTAATGTAGGTCAACCATAATCGAAAGGAGATTTAAGATGAAGAAGTACATTTACATTTTAATATTGCTCCTGACGGTTTCGGTTTCCTTCGGTTACACGGCAGACGACTATGTTCGCGGCAGGACTTATTTCGGTTCAGGCAACAAGAAGCTTGACCCGATGTATCTGCACATGCAGGACGCGGCCAACAGCGGCAGTCTGCAAACTGGCACAGGAAGCACGTTCTATGTGGATTCTGGCGTATCTAACGAAGGTGATGGTACGTCGTGGACTCGGGCAAAAGACACCCTTGACGAAGCAATAAACCTATGTTCAGACAACCGTGGCGACTATATTCTTGTTTCAGCGCGTCACGCAGAGACAATTTCTGCCGCTGACGGTTGGGATGCAGACGTAATAGGCATTACGATCATACATCTTGGCTATGGCGATCAGGGAACGTACACATTTACCGCGACAGACTCAACAGTTGCGATAGGTGCTGCCAATGTAACTATCATAGGCGGTCGTTTTCTTGCCGGATTTTCGGCAGTTGTCGTAGGTATTGACATCGAGAACGGTTCTGACGATTGCGCTTTGGTAGGATTGCAGTTCCCTGAGCCTACTACATCAAGTTTTGAGTTTGTTCGTGCGATCATAAACACGACATCCGATAGGCTGACTGTTTCAGGATGTACGGCGTACAGCGTCGATGCGGATGGAGCGACGAACTTCCTTGACCTTGACGGCGGAGTTGTAAACGGATTGACTTTCACGAATAACACTATTATCGGTGATTATGACGAAGGTATAGTCCATTCTGACGATATCGACTTGGAACAGGAGTTGCATTGGAACAGGCTTGCCAACCTGGATGCCGGCGAACATTGCATCGAATACTCTGCTAATGCTACGGGTTTCTGCACCAATAACACGGTACAGAGCGACGTTATCAGTACTTCGATGGATTTAGGTGTTATGTCGTCTCACAACAACTCATGGTCAAGCCCAACGGCGGATCAGGAAGGTGTAACTATTTTCCGTCCGGTAACGGGCATTAACCAGCTTAATGCCACAACGATCACGGCAATTAATGCAGGCTTGACAGGTGTTGGCTTTCGGGCAATTTGCGAGGCAAATGTCGGTGGCGCTGACGAATTTACATCTATCGGCTTGAGTGGGTTTGGTAACGATTACTTCAATACCGGATGGTCTGTGATCGTAATTCTCGATGCTGACGGCGTTGGTACTGCCCCCGAAGGCGAGATACGGGACGTTGAGGATTATATATCAACTACTGGTGTGTTTACGGTGGATGGTGATTTCTCAGCGGCAATAACTACCAATGACCAAGTTTATGTCAGGCGTAACGAGGATCTAAACTTTCACGATGTAACATTGGCGGGAACTTCCGGCAATATCTGGTATTGCGACGATGGCGGGTCGAACGGTGACGGGACTACATGGCAGACAGCCAAGACCACTATAAAGGCGGCTGAGGCGCTTATGTCTGCTGGCGATGTAATCTATGTAGGCGAGAACCACAACGAGAACATCCTTAATGCCGATGCGGTAACATTTAATATTGCAGGTTCGATTATCGGTATGGGCGATGGCGATACAAGGCCATTGTTTGATATGGACGACGACGGCACTATGTTTACCATCGACGCTGCTGTAGTGTTTAAGAATATGCGGATCAGACCGGGCATAACAGCCTGTAATATCGGTGTGTTCTTTGAGGATGATTCCGACGGTTCGGTTCTTGAAGATTGTGCTTTTGTTGACGGCGAAGCTGCCGGGACAGACGAGTTCACGGACGCCATTATTGTAGATACGGTTGCGGTAGGTGTAACCATCAGGAACAACACGTTCTTTAACACCGGCGCACCTGGAACGTATGTCAATCTTGACGAGGCCACTATTGCCAACGCGACTGTCTCGGGCAATACGATGTTCGGAGCTTGCACAGAAGCCCCAATTTGGGGTGCTGCGGCAGTACCTACGAATCTCAATATACACGACAACACGATCAACAACACCAGTTCTGGTAATCTGTGTATTGAGTTTACAGGTAACGCGACCGGGTCATGTACTGGTAATTTCCTGTCGGGTGATACTTATGGAGCGATTCTTGACCCCGGCTTGATGCGGGTCTCAGGAAATACCCAGACCATAGCAATTAATTCTGGGGCGATTGATGTCCCCTTAATTGCAGGCAAGTCGTATTCTGTGTCAGTTGCTAAACTCGACGGCGACCTCGATATATTTGATGTTGCAGGTGGTCCGATTATGATTACAAGTTTCACTGGATTGATAACTGAAACTGTGGCTGGTGCTGACGAAGTAACCACTATCACGTTTGACGGTGTTGATGATTTTGAGTTCTCAACCGGCGTAGATGTGACAGGGTGGGTAAGAGGAAGTCGTATTGTCTTCTCTGAGGCTAACCCTGCGGTTCTAACGCAACTTGCCCTGACAACGTCCGGTAGTGGTCAGATAATGAAACCGTGGTTCTGTCCTATCGGCATGATCGAACAAACCGATGACGCTGATAATGTCCAGAACGGCGGATGGACATGGTATATGACGTTTATACCGTTAGCAGATGGTGTAACAGTAGTTCCACAGTAATTTTAACGGGGTGGGCTTCGGCTCACCCCATATTTTAGGAGTAATGAAATGAAAAAGTTTATCTTGATGGTTATTATACTGATGGCGCCAGTAGCCATCGGGAAATCGCTTACGTCTGTAAGTCAAGTGGATGGAAATGCTCTAAACTCCATGCAACATGCGTGGAAGATAGTCGAGTCTGAAAATTCCGCAGACACACAAACCAATGCGCTTTCAGAAGTCGAACGAACGAAGAAGATCGTCGATGCTCTGATAGCAGCAAACGCCAATGAGGAAGCACAGATTTCTATATTTCCAATACCGTCAACTTGGAACGGCGTGAGGTTCAGGAGCATTATCATAACAGACGCAGGCACACAAACGCACCAGATATACTTAGGAACTTTGGGCGGAGGTCTTGACTGCGAACTAACTCATGCAGGAGAGCTTGCTTGGGTTGCAGGTACACAACGATCTACATATTCACAGATAGCGTTCACTCTTGGCGGTGCTGATGGTGCAGGCTATGTGCCTCAACCCGGCGACACGATTACAGGCAATACCAGCGACGAAACAGCGGTTATAGTATCTATCGCCGAGACAGCTTCAACATGGTCTGCGGGAACTGCCGCTGGAACAGTGACGTATAGATCGGCTTCTGGAACATTCACCAACTCGGAAACAGTATCTATTTCCAGGGCAGGAAACATCATTGCAAGTAACGCATACAAACACGCTGCTTCTGACGTAATACACTTTGAAATGGCGGACACGCTTACAGCAACAGCAAAGTCATGGGGTTCTACGTGGACAACCACAAGCCCTGCTGACAATACAAACGCAGAGGCGGAAATTGACGTTAAAGGTGCTGATTACATGGTTACCGTGACCACAACAGCGTCGGTAGACGGAAAACTAATAGCAAGAGGGTACTAACATGGCGACTGAAACGGAAGTCTGCAATATTGCTTTAGGCAAGATCGGTGGCGCTGGCGATCAGGAATCAGGTACAGGCTTAATCGCCAGTATAAACGGATCTGACAGAATATCGGCAAGATGCAAGGCTTTATTTCCGAGAGTCCGGCGAAGGGTTATCGGTGATTTGGCAAAAGAGCGTGCGCCATTTAACGAAACATTGAAGTATGCCGATCTCGGCGCTGAGAACGCAGACCCACCAAAAATAGGCGGATGGACTTTCGCCTTTAATCTTCCTGCTGACTTGATATTTGCTATGAGACAAATCGACGAAGAATTCGTTACGTCACCACTCAGTATTACACAAAGACCGACCGAATACAGATTCAGCGAGATAGTTGACGGTACTACCAAAATCTTACTGACAAACGACCTAACCAACGAAGCAGGTGACAGTGCGTTTATACAATACTCGTTTGACCAAACAAACGTAGGCGTATGGTCAGAGGACTTAATTGACGCTGTTGCTACGTTGCTTGGCGCAGAACTTGTGCCGACGGTAGGCGCAGTCGATGAAAGAAGACAGGAAATATTGGCAGAGTATACAACAGTCAACATTCCAAAAGCAAAAGCATCTAACCGGAGCGTGGGAAATAATTTTGCACACCAAAACACTTCTTACAAGGGAGGGCGCAACGAATCATTACCAACCGTTTAATAATAATATTGTTGCTTGCTTCGGCAGCGTTTGGGCTTACACCGTCGATCAACAGTTTTAATACTGGTCAGCTAATGCCCGAGATGGAGTCGAGATGGGACTTTGGCGCACAAGCCGGCACGTTCCATTCTAAATATTCGTCTGCATCAAGGACGCTTGAGAACATGTTGGTTTTGTCTCAGGGACCGGCAACACGGAGACCTGGAACGAAATATATAGCGACTGTTAAATCAGGATCACCGATACTGCTTTCATTTGACAGGTCAGTGGACGACACATACATCCTTGAGGCTGGCAATATATATCTTCGGTTTTACCGTAATGGCGGTCAGATATTAAGCGGTGGAAATCCATTCGAGATCGTAACTCCGTTCCTTCAAGCTGACTTACTGAATATCCAGACCACCCAAGTTAGCGACATTATGTATATGGTGGACGGTGAAAACCCCCCTCAGAAACTCGTAAGGGCCGATCACGACGACTGGACGATAATTGACGCACCAATAACAACAGGTCCGTTCCAGACCCAGAACGAAACAGCTATAACCATTGCTCCAACCGGCTATTCACTGGCTGCTGATGCTGTGGGCGAAACATTTACAATCACTGGAAGCGGCGATTTAAGCTCGATATTCACAGATAGCAAAGATTTCATTGTCGCAGGTTCTACGGGGAATGATGACACCTGGACCGTTAGCAGTACAAACGCTACGGATCCATTCATTATTACAGTAACCGGAGATATCACTGACGGCACAAACGACGGAACGATTATGATTAAAGGCGGCACTGTTACATTGACCGCCAGTTCAGAGTTATTCAATGCCGGCTACACTACAAACGGTTCGTTATGGGAGGTAAACCAAAAAAGATCGTCGAGTACGCTTTCAGGAAGCCTTAGTTCTAACACAAGCTCGGCACCAGTCCGCTTTTCAGGCGATTACGGATTTACGACAACCGGTACATGGGATGCGACTGTTACCTTAGAAAGAAGCACGGACACCATTACGTGGAGTCCCGCATTAAATCCATTCAACGGCACAAATTTTGATAATCCAGCTGAGACAGAAGATGATATTGCCGACTATCGTGTAACAATGACAGAACGTGTAACGGGAACATGCGCTTATACACTTACAATTAGCGACCCACTAAACCATGGCATCGTCCAATTAGACACATATACCAGCGAAACCGTCGTGTCAGGCACACTAATAGAAAACATGGCAAGCGGAGAAGCTGTAACCACTTGGCGCGAGGGTTACTGGTCAGATTTCAGGGGATGGCCGAATACTGTCGAAATACATCACCAAAGATTGATATTTGGTGGGTCAGATTCTTTTCCTCAAACAGTATGGTTTGGCAAGGCCGACGCAGATGACTATGAGAATTTCAGAGAAGGCACACTCGACACATCAAGTTTCACAATAGCCCTTGAGGGACAGAACCCAATAACGTGGCTGTTAGGCGAAGATTACCTTTTCATGGGGACTAGCGGCAGCGTAGGCAGATATGGGAGCAATGGCGAGGCTCACAGGCCGACAAGTCCAGATTATCGAGAACAAACGAGGAATGGCGCAAAAAGCTTACAAGCTGAGTTCGCCGGAAACTCGATCCTATACATTGAAAGAGCAGGCAGAAAAGTTAGGGAGTTTGGATTCTCTTTATCAGCCGACAAATATCAATCTACCGACCTTACCCAGATAGCCTATGACATTACGGAGGGCGGAATAATAGACGTTGATTTCCAGTCGAGACCTGATCCGGTTTTATGGTGTGTTCTTGACGGCGATATCGCAACGCTTACCTATCTAAGAGAGCAGTCGGTTGTCGCATGGAGCTTGCAAAATACAGACGGCGACTTTGAGAGTGTGGCGATCATACCATCAAGCGATGAGGACGAAATATGGGTAGTCGTCAACAGGGACGTGGGAAGATTCATAGAGCAATTCCAGCCTAGAGACTGGGGTAGCGACGACGACGATGCTTGGTTCGTTGATTCCGGTATTTCTTATTCGGGAGTGGCAACAACAAGCTTTTCGGGCGCAACTCACTTGGCGAACGAAACTGTATCAATATATGCAGACGGAATAATTCAATCAGACGTTACAGTAAATGGATCGGGAGAGTTTACATTAGGGCTGGCGGCTGAAAATGTTATCGCTGGTCTTCCGTACACTTCAAAGCTTGAAACGATGCCTTTGATTACCAGCCAAGAAGATTCGTTCTTTAATAAGAAAGTTACTGCTATAAATCTTGACTTATATAAAACGAAGACATGCTCTTATTCTAATCGACCTGACACTAATTTTGTAAAGATGAATTTCTTTGAGGAATCAGGCTTTACCGCAGTTCAACCATTATACACCAGCGATTTAAGGCCGAAACATCTTCCCACTGCGTGGGGATCAACAAAAAAACAGACTATACATTTACAGACATCTGAACCGGCCCCGCTTACGATCAGGGCTATCGGAATTGAATATAAGATAGGACGATAATGAGCAATTATAAACCAAAAGGCAAAGAGCTAAAAGTTGCTAAAGAAATCAGCAGGCTTATTGCCAATTTCAGAAAGGCGATAGGGTGTTGTAGTACACCAACAGATGCTTCGATTCATATTGATTTTACAATAGAAGGTGTTAGAACAAATG
>SDBT01007440.1_pt1 | contig 18009 bp, 12 predicted proteins | sample 2277101 | NCBI WGS metagenome assembly SDBT01 (sample SAMN10404973, study PRJNA504765) | marine sediment metagenome | isolation source: marine sediment core GS10_PC15, 103 cmbsf | place: Arctic Ocean: Southern Knipovich Ridge | collected 2010 | reverse complement strand
AAAGAATAACTTCCCATTCGTGAGATAACACTATTCATCAAGGGTGGGTAAACATTTTCTGATTTCATCAGAAAATGTTTACCCACCCCTACAAAAAAGGGAAGTTGTTTCTTTACAGGCACTTAGAGTTTGTCGCCTTAACGCTCATGGTACTCTTCCACTATGGCTAACCTATATCACCCGGGCCAGTAAATCGGCTTTAGGAAAAGCTCTTCTCAAAGCAAAGCTGGAAAGATCCTGATCGAACCTGAGGCGCTAAACGCCAGGATGGATAGGAATCCCAATGTTTTTGATTGAGCCGATGGTAGATTTCCTCAAACAATGATCCCATGATCATCCCCACCACGACATCGGTGAAGTAGTGCTTATCGATCTGAATGCGTGAATAAGCGACGTAGGCAGCGCCGCCATATAAGGTTATACCTGTAAGCCATTGATAGCCAGATTTGATGCCGGCGTGCCCGCGTCTTTCAAGCGTCTGAGAGATCCGACGACGCAGAAAAGCGGCAGAGAAAGAAGCTGTTGACGCATGACCAGAGTAAAACGACTCGTGATTCTTATCTATGGCATCCAACTCTGCCTTATCAGCCGCATCTGCAAATTCCAGAAGCGGGCGACGTCGGGAAAAAGCATGTTTGAAACTCCTGGTCAGATACTTATTCGCCAAAGCCCCGTTGAGAAATATAAACAACTGATTTCCGGCCCTCGGCAATGAAGTTCCCTCAAATAAATCCAGCCCTGTAGCGACAACACCAGTTGTGATAACAGTATAGGATGAACCAAGACCACCATTAAAGACGTTGTCCGACCTGGTGTGCCATTTGTCGTGTATTGATCTGTCAAGGCTGTTGACTTCATCAGGAAATAATCGCTGCGAATCCACGTTCAGCGGGATAAGCTCCTGGGCTAACCACAAACTTGCGGTAACTGCAAGATCCGTGATGATCTCCGAGCGATGAAGGGAGTATTGTGGAGTTTCTGGCTCAGAGTTCTGGCCGCCGAAGGTAGGATTGGTTATCAACATAAATGGCAGAAGCTGTAATGCCAGGAAAAGCCGTAATTTTTTCATTATTCGTAGTTTCCGGAGTATCAAGCTTGGCTTTCGTGTTATCTCCAATAATGTCTGCTATATCACTTTGAGGAAGCAGAATCTACACTGTAGTGGCGTTTGAAAAAATGCCTTTGGCTGAACCAGTTTTAGCCGATTCGTATGCGGCGGCGATAATCTGGATATTCTTGAGGCCGGCGATGCCCGGAGCGATTGGCTCTTCTTCACCATCCATACATCTGCCGAAGTGTTCCACCAATACCGTATACAGGTTCCCGGCGGATCTGGATTCTTCCCGCACGTCATCATTGATGTAGATTTTCATCCTCCCGCCACTTACCAGTATTGAACCTTTCGTCCCGTAGATTTCCAGAAAGCTCTCGCTGTGCGTAACTACGAAACTGGTATCGACTATGATGTGAACGCCGCTTTTTGTCTGCATAAGCACTGTGGCGGTTTCCTCAACCTCCCACCCAAAAACTCGCGAGTTGGTAAACGCGGTGACTCTGGATACATCGCCCAGCAGATAGGACAACAGATCTATGGAATGGGAGCCTAGATCCATGAGTACGCCGCCGCCGGCTCTGACAGGATCGCGTCTCCATAATCCCTCATCAATGGGATACCACTTCAGAAAAGCAGCACGCGCCTCTATAATCTCACCCAGGTCGCCGTTTGCCAGCAACCGCTTGATCTCGTGATAATTGGGGTGGAAACGAAGCAGAAAGCAGATTTGAAGCTGTACGCCGTTTTGATTACAGGCATCGATCATGTTTTTGCATTCGCTCACATTCAGAGCCATAGGCTTTTCACAGAGGACGTGCTTACCATGTTCAGCCGCCTGTATCACGTGATCGTGGTGGAGATAGACTGGCGTCGCGATGTGAACAGCGTCCACATCTGGATCTGAGAGAATGCTATCGACGGAATCATAGTAAACTGGCACTCCATGCTCTTCGGCCAGCTTCTTCGCTCTTCCCATATCCCGCACCATTAGTGCGTATAACTGGTTATTCTCTGCCACATTTATGGCTGCCATGGTGCGCCTGTGGGCAATGCCGCTGGCTCCTACAATACCCCATCTTACTGCCATTGTTGGTGCCTCCTCGCTCTTTATGAATTGGTGTCGGAAAAGTGTCCGCGACATGGGCTTTTTGTCCGTGGAAGGACTTTTTGGCTCGCTGAAAAGACTCTTTGTCCGCGTATGGGAAATCTGTCCTTACTTTAGTCTACCCCTATTTGCTTTCTGCGTCAAGCTTAAATAATCTGCTCACACCACATTCCCTGTTGATATGATCGGGGAGTTGTGTTAGAGTATGATTGAGCATGTAATTTAACAGTCAATGTGAAGAGAAAGGAGATTATTGTGAGAGCAAATGCAAAGAGGTTAACGCTTTACAGCCTGGCCATTGTCTTCCTGCTGTCGATTTTCAGCGGATGCACCGGCAGCAAAGATCGTGTGGAGCTTGAGGTATCTTCGTTCCTCTTCCCCTACGAGTGGTTTGGCAACATCGACAAAGTGAAATTCAAAGAGCCTTCTGGCATCTTCTTCCACCCTAAAAGTGGAACGCTTTTCATCGTTGGGGATCTGGGCGATATTTGCGAGATCCAGACGGATGGCACTTTAGTGCGGCAGAAGCATATTCGCGATGCCGATTTCGAGGGCATAACGTATAACCCGGCTACAGAGCTTTTGTATATCGTTGTCGAAGGCGAGGATAAGATTCTGGAGGTGGACCCGGAGAAACTGGAAGTGTTGCGGGAATTTACTGTCCCTCGCAGTTTTCAGGGGAAAGTATTGATTAAAAAAGGTGGACAGGGACTTGAATCCATAGTCTTTGTCCCGAATGTAAATCATCCGGAGGGTGGTACGTTCTTTATAACTAACCAGGCATTTGATTTCAAAGACCCTGAGGAATTGTCCGCCGTTTTCCAGATCGAGCTGCCGCTTAAGAGCGCCGCTGCTGCCGATAATAATCTGAAAGCAAAGATTCTCAGGTACTTCTCTCTGGGCGTGATCGACCTCTCCGCAATACATTATGATAGTGCCAGCAAGCTATTATACATCGTCAGCGATGCTACCAACGCTTTTTTCGAGGTAACTCTGGAAGGTAAGATCGTGAAGTTTTATGCTTTCCCCGAAAATGACCAGGAAGGGATAGCACTTGATGGGGAAAATTATGTCTATATCGCTCAGGATACTGGCGGAATCATAAAAATTAAATGGATCAGGTGAGAACCGGAAAGCCAGAAGGCTGGAAGATAGAGACGCGGTGAGGAATTTGGGAGTGTCAACTGCAAAAATGGAGGGAGTATGGATGGCAGCGAAGGGTTCTATGGAGCCGGGTATTAAGATCGCCGCGCAGATGTCCCCTGAGCCTACTGAAGAGGATCTGGATTTTGTGAGACAGATAGGAGTGGAGCATGTAGTCCTGTGGACGAATAGTGAACATGCTAATTATGAATATTACGCCAGCCGGCGCAAGCTGTTCGAGCAGGCAGGACTTAAAATATACGGCTTTGGCAGCTCAAGCGTGCATAACCAGGACGCGCTAGTCCTGAACTTACCCAATAGAGATGAGAAGATCGAGGAGTATAAACGGCACATCAGCGCTCTTGGCAAAGCGGGTATTCCATATACCACCTATGCGCACATGGCGAATGGTATCTGGAGCACGGCCCCTGAGAAGACACGCGGCGGAGCGAGAGCCAGGGGATTTGATCTTGATAAAGCTGAAGAGGGACATTGGGGCGGCAAAACCTATCGAATGCCGCTGACACACGGACGAAAATACACTGAAGAGGAAATCTGGGACAATTTTACCTATTTCATCAAGTCAGTCGTGCCAGTGGCTGAGGAGGCAGGCGTAATGATAGGAATACACCCGGACGATCCACCCGTACCGGACCTGGGCGGCGTCCCGCGTTGTATCTTCAGCAGCTTTGATGGATACAGGCGCGCATTTGAAATAGCCGACAGCCCTAACGTGGGTATGTGCCTCTGCGTAGGTTGCTGGTTGGAGGGCGGAGACCTGATGGGTAAGGATGTCCTGGAGACAATTCACTATTTCGGTGAGAGAAACAAGCTCTTCAAGGTGCATTTTCGCAATGTGGATAAACCGCTGCCGCACTTTGTGGAGACGTTCCTGGACGGCGGTTACATGGATATGTATAAGGTTATGAAGGCACTACAAGAGGTGAATTTCAACGGTGTGGCGATTCCTGATCACATACCCCGCATGGCAGGTGGTCGCGGAGTTGCTACTGCCTATACTATCGGCTATATGAAGGCGCTCCTGCAACGGGCTAATGAAGAGATTGACTGTGACAGGAATCTGACATATAATCGCTGAAAGCCTCGCGACATAAAGGCGGCGAAGCCAACCTTTGAGGCTCTACTTTCCAAAGATTTTTATTGACTTTGGGGCGCAGTAGTGTTAGAATAGGAAGCGGATAAGAATGAGGTGAGCTTAAACTGGTATTAGTAGAGAACATACTTTTGGATTTTATCGTATGGAAGGAGGGCAAAAAGGGATATATTGGTTGTTGAATTTCGCCCAAACCTGAATCAGTTCGTACTTGGGCGAATGATTCCTAATATGCTATGGAGGTAATATCTAATGAAAAAGTTTTCTGTTTTGGGGATTTGTATTGCATTTTTGTTTGTAAGTCAGATGGCTCTTGCGGGTTGGCCCGGTGGTAGTTGGAATACAGCCGCTGTTGTCGTAGATGATACCGTTCATGAGGCTGATGCTAGTGCAACGTTAAGTGGTAATTTGTGGACTATCACGGCTGGCGGAGACGACATCTGGGGCAGCGCGGATCAGTTCGCTTTTGCTTACAAGGCAGTAAGCGGAGACTTTGACGTTTCATGTACAGTACTCTCTCTTGATGGGTCAATGCATGACTGGGCGAAGGCCGGGATCATGGCGAGGGAGGATCTCACTCCCGGATCGAGGAACATCTACATCGCTTGCAGAGGCCTGGATGATCTAGTGACATTCCAGCAACGTCCAGTGGCCGATGACAGCTCTTCCAGTGAGAGGATTACGCCCGATGGCGCGGCACGCCCCGTGACACTTCGTTTAGTCAGAACGGGCAATGTGTATGAGGGTGGATGGTCGCTGGATGGCGGCGCTACATGGAACGCTAACATCTCCAACGATGGCGTTAGCACCACTGCTCCGATTGAATTAGATTTAGCCGATCCTCTTCTCCTGGGTATTTCTGTTACGTCGCACGTTGCTGGCGTCATGACTCTCGCCGAGGTTGAGATTCACGGAGATGCCACAGCAGTGCAACCAGATGAGAAATTAGCTGCGACCTGGGGATCGCTTAAGAGCTACTAGCACCTGATCAAGTTGCTTGTGATTCTTGCAGGCGACATACTAAAGTTACTTCTTTCCAGCCTTCTCCCTTCTTAATGGGAGAAGGCTTTTTCGCTGTTATTTGACCAAATTAATCAAATAATACCTGTTTCAGTTAGAAACGATACCCATTAGCGTTGTAGTGGCACACCTGTGTGTGCGCCCGGTATCGGGGTTTTGGCACACATGGACAGACACATAGGAATGACAGACACATAGGTCTGTCACTACAGTCTCATTTCTAACCGAAACAGGTATAACAGGTCATGCATCATGGCTTAGTGGTTTGATCGGCAAGTTTGGTTTGCTAATCCGCCCAGGATTTTCCTTCTGGATTCCAGCCTTCGCTGGAATAACATGTGTTTTCAGGAAGGGTGGGTTAGGGGTTATCAAGTTGTCGAAAGTCATGCTATTTATTGAGATTATTGCATCAAATTGTGGTTATCAACATGATAAAACCCACCCCTACAAAGCTATTGTTACTTGGCGATTGAACCACTTAGGGGCGAAATAATTAAAGTTTGGCACGGATGGCTGTATTACGCTACGCGCGGGAGGAAATGTGTTGAAGATTATAACCAGAGCAGTGCCAGTTATTCTGAGCGTGACACTCATTATCCTGGCAGGATGTGGCGATGAAGATCAAGGAATTCCCAATCCTCTGCAAATAGAGATCTTAATGACGGGGGAAGATGAAGAAATAGAGACCCCGATAGTGGCGGAAGAGGAATCATCCCCTGTGGGCAGCATTACGGGACGGGTTCTTTTCACTGACAGCGACAATCAGGTTCAGGCATACGCTCTATCGTCAAATGAATATGTCATTTATCAAGGAACGTCAAGAAAAGTTCCGGGCAAGAATATAGCTCTCTTTGTGGATTTTCCCTCAAATAATGATACATACCTTATGTCGGGTGGTTATTTCCAGGTCACGGATGTGGAACCCGGAACCCATGAGCTTGTTCTTGTGCGTACAGCCGATGTCATCATTGCAGCAGATACTGGCGTGCTGCCGGAAGACAGCTACGCGGAGATCGATATTCCATATTCTCAGTGGACCGTAACTGTGGAACCGGACAGGAACACGACCACAGGGATACTGACAGTTCCTGTTCCGGATATAGGCCCGGAAATAGAATGGAGATCGGGAGTAACTGGCCAGGAGGTCGTCGTTCCACAGGAGCCCAAACCGCCGGTAGTTCCGCCGGTAGTTCCCACCACTCCAACCAAGCCGATAACAGTTGTTGCTGGCGATTGGAAAACTGCTGTAGTAGTAACAGACGATAAAATACACGAGCAGCAAGCCAGCGTGGAGCAGGATGGTAATATGTTCACCATCACGGCTGCCGGAGACGACATCTGGGGCAGCGCGGATCAGTTCACTTTTGCTTACAAGGAAGTAAGCGGAGACTTTGACGTTTCATGCACAGTGCTCACTCTTGATGGGTCAATGCATGACTGGTCTAAGGCCGGGATCATGGCGAGGGAGGATCTCACTCCCGGATCGAGGAACATCTACATCGCTTGCAGAGGCCTGGATGATCTAGTGACATTCCAGCAACGTCCAGCGGCCGGTAACAGCTCTTCCAGTGAGAGGATTACGCCCAATGGCGCGGCACGTCCTGTGACAATTCGTTTGACTAGAACAGGCGATGTGTATGAGGGTGGATGGTCGCTGGATGGCGGCGCTACATGGAACGATAACATCTCCAACGATGGCGTTAGCACCACTGCTCCGATTAGATTAGCTTTAGCCGATCCTGTTCTCCTGGGTATTGCTGTTACGTCGCACACTGTTGGCGTCATGACCACCGCGGAAATAGAAGTTCTATCCGCTCCTTTCAGCATGGCTGTCAAACCCGCTGGTAAGCTGGCAGCCAAATGGTCAACACTGAAAACTCCCTAGAAGCGTTGGGTTGATGACCAACCCCATAGATCGGTCATCAACAGAAAGGATGGGAGAAGTTTCTTTCACTCCCGTTGTCTAACTGAATTATGAAGTTGAAATAATTAATCGGGTAACATTTTTGTCATTCTGAGCGAAGCGAAGAATCTCTTCCGCCGGCGTTACTTCGTATGAGAGATTCTTCGCTTCGCTCAGAATGACAGCGATTGGGGTGCCTTCTTTAGCACGAACCTTTATTACCCGATTAAATTTTCAATGTTCATCATTCAGACAACAGGGCATGTATCATAGTTTAGAGGTGAAACAATGAAAGTATTACAAATCGCAGCTATCTGTATGTTCCTGATCGTATTCGCTGGGGCGACAGCCTTTGGCATTGACGTTTGGGAAACTGCTGTAATCTTGACAACCGACACGGTACACGAGCAACAAGCCAGTGTGGAGCAGGCTGGTAATATGTTTACCATCATAGCTGGCGGCCACGACATCTGGGATAATGCGGATCAGTTCACTTTTGTTTATCAGGAGTGGTCTGGCGACTTTGAGATAGTTCTGACAGTGCACTCGCTGGAAAAGGCGAACGATTGGTCAAAGGCAGGCCCAATGGCACGGCAAAATGTGGAGCCGGGTTCCATCAACGTCCTGGCGGCATGTCGCGGCCTTGATGATCTGGTGACTTTCCAGCAAAGGGCGTCAGCCGATGGATCGTCCTCCAGCCAACGGTTCACGCCAAGCGGCGCTCTGCGCCCGGTGACTATCAAGCTGACCAGAGAGGGTAATGGGTTCTACGGCGGCTGGTCTCTGGATGGAGGTGCGACATGGGAGGATAACATCAGCACTGATGGCGTTACAACAACTACTGTCACCAACCTCACGATGACTGACCCGATTCTCGTGGGCATTGCTGTTACGTCGCACCAGGAGGGCGTTATGACCACCGCGGAAGTGGAGGTGGTGTCCGCTCCGTTCAACATGGCTGTCAAACCCGCCGGTAAGCTGACAAGCACATGGGGCAACCTCAAAATCTACTAGAAGTATTGCGTTGATGATCGCTCGATACAATCGATCATCAACGCAATTATTGACTAAAATCCCTCCGGTACCCGTCAAAATCCCTGTTCGACTATTATATTAGTCTGCCTGACACATGGCCACGTCTATAATACGATATATCCAAAAAAAGCAAAGATTTTTGTTGACTAGAGAGAGAATAGATGTTAAAATAGCCGCGTTTAGCTACAGAGCGGACTGCGAAGGTTGCCAGCTTTTCTATTACTATTGGAATAATGGGATAAAGGGTAATCTCCTGAGATGTCCATTCTATCTACATTTCCATCGCTTCTGTTCCGTTGTGCTTCGTATCTACTGAGTTCTCACATGGGTGGGAATTGTCAGGCATCTTAAAACACTTTAAGAAGGAGTAACAAAATGAGAAAAGTTTTTTGTTCCCTGGTTTTTGTTCTGGTTCTGTCTCTGGTGATCGGCAGCGCAAACGCTGCTATATGGTATAGTCAGAATTTCGATGGCCTCGCGGACGGCGATATGGCTGGCCAGGATGGTTGGGAATTGACCACAGATATGACGGCGGACATCGCCTCATGCACGGTTCAGAGCGCGGTCGTACATGGTTCATCGGGCAAGGCGCTGAAAGTGGAAGCAGGGCAGGAGATAAGGAGACATTTTGATCCTGTGCACACTGGTGAGCAGTTCCTCATCATATATTTCAACAAAGCTGATGCCAACTCCGGCAATACCCTCCATCTTTACCTGGGCAAGGATACCCACGAGTGGTCGGCAGGCCCAGTGATAAGGATCGGCGACCAATCCGGAGACCCGGCGCAGATAGGCGCTCATGACGGCGGTGGTATAACGCCGGTTGCACCTTTCGTAATTGGGCAATGGCATGAGATACGCGTTGCCGTTAACTACGATACATTAACCTATAACGCCTACCTGGACGGCGATTTAATTGCTGGAGATTTCCACTTCAGGAAGGATGTCCACGATGCGCTGGGATGGCTGATGATCGGATTTGATAGCGGTGACGGGCTTCTGGGATACTATGATAACATCATCCTGGGAGACGGCGATGGTGAGGGTGTAACTGCTGTCGATTCAGATGGCAAAATCGCGACAACGTGGGGCGAGTTAAAAAAATAATCAAGACTTGAGAGAAGTGGATTTTTCGTATAAAACCCACTTCTCTCATTATTCCAAATTCTTACTTGGCAATGCTAAACTATAGACATCTATAGGTACCCCAAAATTCCTATGGAGGTGTAACAAATGAGAAGAGGAGTTTGTTTCCTGATTCCTGTTTTGGTACTGTATTTGGTAGTTGGCGGCGTAAGGGCATCGAATATAGTCCAGGATGGGCTGGTTAGTTACTGGTCTTTTGATGAAGGAACTGTCACAAATGAGATAGTAAAAGATGTCTTTGGAACCAACGATGGATTGATTACTGGTGAATTTGAGTTAGTTGAAGGTCAAGTTGGCCAGGGATTGAGGAATGCTAACGATGCGGTGACAAATTACGTCCAGGTGTCCTCAGATGTCCTATCAGGAGAAGCATCCATAACTGTATGGGCGATGGCCGAGGCGTATACTGGTACTCATTATGTTTTTGGCCATACTACCTTACCTACATGGAAAGACCGTGTCCAGATTTATTGTGCTAATGCCGGCGGTAATCTTGATCTTGGGATGGGTGATTCGCACACCAGACATACCGGTATTGCGGTATTGGAGATTGGAGTATGGAATCATATAGCCCTCACCTATAATACTCCTACCGGAGATTATGAAGTCTATGTGGATGGAGAACTGAAAGCTGAAGGTACTTTTGCTGCATTTAATGAGCTAATGGGCTTTGCGGACATAGCAAATGACGGCGCAGAAACCGGCCGCGATGAGGGTTGGCTTGGTGTTGTTGATGAGTTCTGCCTTTATGACCGAGTCTTAAGTGCGGACGAGGTAAGACAGAATTACCAGGCTACAGGACTTGCTGTAGAGCCATCTGGAAAGCTGGGCGCAGCCTGGGGTAAAATAAAGACAGAATATTAAGAATCCGGTTTTTATGCTGCCAGCTTGCTCATGAGTAAAACGTGCAGCTTACTCGTTCAGAATAGAAAGCTGATGACGCGGATTAGGCGGATTTTCGCGGATAATTTTGCATGAAGATTATCATCCGCGCAGAGCCGCAGAATCCGCGTCATTCGCGTTCTAAGTACCTGGACAGAATTGATTTTATATTCGATGGGAGACCTGCAATTATGAACTCAAGAGAGAGAATCCTGACTGCTCTGGATAACGGTCAGCCTGACAAAGTGCCTATATTGGAGCTTTACATAAACGAGTCGAGCGTCGTCAATCTGGCGAAAATCCTGAGACCTGAGTCGGTGAAAATAGAGGCGGGGAAAGATAGGTTCGGGAGCGAAAGCGTCGAGGTTATGGATCTATACTGCCTGCTGGTGGAGGAAATGGGGCTGGACGCCTCTTGCACCAATTTCTCCATAGGTATAGAGGACATCGGCGGCAACCGGGGCAGGGATAAATACGGCACGCTTTATCTGCTCAGTGAACACGGTGAGCCTACGCCAGTGGATGGCCCCATTAAGACAGCAGAGGACTTGATAGGATTTGATATGGTTTCCCAGCTTGAGGCTGACGACTTTGCGGGAGTCAAGTATGTGATCGACAAACTGGGGAAGGATAAAGCGCACGTCGTAAGCATTACTGACCCATTCAAGGTGAGCTGGCGCCGGCGAGGGAGTATGCAAAATCTGCTGATGGACTATCTGCTGGAGCCTCAGATGGTCCACGATATGGCGCGCATCGGCACGGATTTCGATAAAGCTGCCATTGACATGATCGCTGATATAGGCGGAGATGTTATAACTATGCCCGGGGATCTCGCGGGTGAGGATACTACCATAATATCACCGAAGCATTATCGAGAATATATCAAGCCGTATCACAAAGAACTTGTGGATTATGCTCATCAAAAAGGTCTGAAAATAGTGAAGCATACCGACGGGAATATATGGTCTATTCTGGACGACTTCGTCGAGGTGGGTTTTGACGGCATACACCCCATCCAGCCTCAGTGTATGGATATAGGGGAGGTGAAGGCGCATCTGTCCGGTAAAATGTGCGTTCTGGGGAACATCGACTGCCGCACCCTACTTGTGTCTGGCACAGAAGCGGAAGTGGAGAAAACCGTCAGAGAAACTATCGAAAAAGCGGCGGGCGGCGGCGGATATATCATCACTTCGTCCAATTCCATACACCCAAACGTCAAGCCGGAGAACTATATAGCTATGGTCAAAGCCGTCCATAAATACGGCTCCTATAGTGACTGAAATTCCAGAATCCATGTATAGGAGGAAATGTCATGTGTGTTACGTATAGAAGAATGATGTTAATACCAGTGATTTTCTTTTTGGCTCTAGCACTTCCTCATACATTGTGCAAAGCCTCCGCTGGTGAAAACCAGCAGGAAGGGTGTCTCCAGTGCCATTATGGGATTGAGTCTATAGGGGAGAGTCATGAAGACCTCGCTTGTGAAGATTGTCACAAAGGAGACCCAACTGGCTCTACAAAGGAGGCTGCTCACATTGATCTGCATAGAAATCCTGGCGACCTGAATATTATCGAGCAGACCTGTGGGGAATGCCATGAAGATGAGGTCAGTAATGTAAAGAAATCTCTACATGCAACGTCGGCGGGAAAGATCAGCGGAGCAAGATATACCTGGGGAGCGCAGAAAGAGAAAAACGCTCTCTACGCGACCAGGCAGATTGCAGATTCGGATGGAAATATACCAAAGGAACTTGGTGCATTGGAGGCACTTCAGCCACTACCTCACTTTAAGGAATCCGGGCAGCCTGTTGACGATTATCTGCGGAACCAGTGTCTCAGGTGCCACCTCTGGACTAAAGGTAAACAAACGGCAGGGGACTATCGCGCCAGTGGATGTTCCGCTTGCCACGTGCTATATGATGACGATGGTCTGAGCCGTTCCGGGGATCCAACAATCCCAAAGGATGAACCGGGACACCCTATCCGGCACGAAATGACAACAAAAATCCCAAGCCAACAGTGTGTCCACTGCCATAATCGAGGTGGTCGAACAGGTGTCAGTTATCTTGGCATGATGGAATCTGATGGCTACGGCACGCCCTATACATCTAACGGGGAAAAACAACCCAAATTGCATGGGAAGAATTATAACTATCTGCAAAAAGATCTCCACTATGATGCTGGCATGGAATGTATCGATTGCCATACATTAAACGACCTGCACGGTGATGGCAATATCTACAGCAAAAAGGAGCAAGCTGTGGAAATTGAGTGTACAGATTGCCACGGAGACAATGAAAAATATAGCACTCTGAAGACTTCTCGCGGCAATCTTATGGAAAACATCGAAAAGCGGAACGAACAGGTCGTACTCAAGGGCAAGGTTGACGGAAAACTACACAATATACCGCAAATCCGGGCATTAGCGGATCGGGATTCCTTACCAGTTGCCATGCAGATCGAGGGACACATGGATAAACTTGAGTGTTACGCCTGTCACGCAAAGTGGGTAGCTCAGTGTTACGGCTGTCACGCAAAGATGGATATGGGGAAGAAGGGCAACGACTGGGTAGATGCCGCGGAGGGAACCACCAGCGCATGGTCGGAGTCTCGTAGTTACCTGCGATGGGAAACTCCAGTATTGGGCATAAACTCGGAAGGTAAGGTTTGTCCTTTCACGACTGGCTGTCAGGTAATCTTTACTCAAATGAGCGCGGATGGAAAACCGTTGGCGCTAAATAAGGTATTTACTACTTCTGATGGTCATTCCGGGATCGCTCAAAATCCTATCCAGCCACATACTATGTCGCGAAAACCCCGCACCTGTGAGAACTGTCACAGTGAGCCAAAGGCCCTGGGACTGGGGTCCGGCCATTACATCAGCGCGCTTAACGGGATTGACATACCATTCGAGCTTGAACGCATAGTTGACGAGGACGGTAATCAGATTCAGGCAACGAGTCATATAGGGGCGCGACCATTCAATAAAGAGGAGCAACAGCGGATAAGTCGAGTTAATGTATGCCTGGGTTGTCATCAAAAAGAGAGTTCCCTGTTTTGGAAAGACGTAAAGGAGAAATGGAAAGGCGCAAAAGATAACGAATCGCACAAAGACATCCTGAAGAATGTGCTGAGAGATGCAGTGAATAAGTGAATCTGTCGCCCAGATTTCTAAGTTGGCTCATAATACCATTTCTGAATTGAAATCTGTCATTAGGAACTGGACAGGAATGTCCAGTCTATCGTCTATGGGTCTATGAGTCTATGAGTCTATGAGTCTATGGGTCTATGAGTCTATGAGTCTATGAGTCTATGGGTCTATGAGTCTATAGGTCTATAGGCGGGACATTCCTGTCCCGCTTCGATTTGAGTCTATGTCGTATTTGAACTCAGAAACGGATACTGTTGGCGAATTTGGAATTGCTGTTCGGTCGGGGTTGGAAAACCCCGACTATCGGTCTGTGAAGACTTTATTATTACTGATAGACGGGACTTTCCAGTCCCGTTTGCTGTTCGGTCGGGGTTAGAAAAACCCGACTATCGGTCTGTGAAGACTTTATTATTACCGATAGACGGGACTTTCCAGTCCCGTTTGCTGTTCGGTCGGGGTTGGAAAACCCCGACTATCGGTCTGTGAAGACTTTATTATTACCGATAGACGGGACTTTCCAGTCCCGTTTGATGAATTCGCCAACAGTATCAGAAACGGTATAAACACTGAAGCCAGGATGGAATCTTGAGCTGCTTCGGGCTAGAGGAGATATATGATGAGAGTTCCTTTGAGGCATCCTAAACCGGATATGGAGAACTTCAGAAAGGTTATTCTAAGAGAGAAAAAGCCGGAGCGTCCTCCTTTTGTGGAACTCCACATCGACAAAGAAATTGTCAGGGAAGTTGTGGAGAAGGAGTTGGGCGGAAAGTGGGTAGAGCCGCTGCCAGATGACAGACAAACGCAGGAGGCGTATCTCAGGAATCATATCGAGTGCTGGTATCGGCTGGGCTATGACTGTCTCCGGCATACCGGAGATTTCCGCTTATCCGCTGGTTTACACTTCGCCTCCCAGGTACGGGAAGGTGAAGATACAGCGGGCCTCTCACGAGGTGAGAGGAAATGGACGGAGGAGGGCAAAGGTGTTATAAGTACGTGGGAGGATTTTGAGAAATATCCCTGGCCTTCCCTTGATGACGTAGACCTCTGGCCGCTGGAGTTTACTTCGGAGAATTTGCCAGAGGGTATGGGGATAATGGCCTGTCCCTCCGCGGGAGTTTTTGAGATCGGATTGAATAACCTCTTCGGATACCAGAACTTATCCTATCTCCTCTATGACAATCCAGAACTGATCAAGGCGGCGTTCGATAGAGTGGGAGAGCTGATCTATGGCTACTATGAAAAGGTAATCGGACTGGAAGGACTGGCGGGTTTCTTCCAGGGGGAGGATATGGGCTTCAAGACCGGTACTCTCATTTCCCCAAAATTCCTGAGAGAGTATATACTTCCCTGGCATAAGAAGATAGCTCAATTGGCGCATGATCACGATCTCGTCTATCTGCTCCATTCCTGCGGCAATGTGGAGGCTATAATGGATGATCTGATCGATGATGTGAAAATAGACGCTAAACACTCATTCGAGGATCAGATCATGCCAGTGACCCAGTTCAAGAAGAAATACGGTGATCGCGTGGCTGTGCTAGGTGGAGTGGATGTGGATAAACTGTGTCGGATGGAGGAAGCTGAACTGAGAGCATACGTAAGAAACATCATGGATGAATGTGCGCAGGGCGGCGGCTATGCACTGGGTACTGGGAATTCTGTGACAAATTACCTGCCACTGCAAAACTTCCTTATAATGCTGGATGAGGGGCTTTCCTGAGAGCAGGAAGATGAGTTTCCTTTTTCGTAACTATTCACCTTTGTCGGTTATCAGTTGTCGGTTATCAGTAAGCGGATAAGTCATTTGTCATTCCAGCGAAGGCTGGAATCCAGTCATTTTACCAGTTCATCATACAGATATATATACGCAATACATATCTGTAACCACTGGATTCCAGCCTTCGCTGGAATGACAATCTGAGCGTGTCCCACTTATGAATGGAGACGCTCGCATGAGAGGAGGTGAATAGTCACTTTTTTCATTGTCCAGGAAATTATAAATTCCAGTGGGTGAGACATTCTGCTCAACAGGGCAGGCAGGATGCCTGCGCTCCCAGGGTTCATCAGTCGCGAAGCTTTGTTCTTGACAGTCTATAAAGGCATAGGTATAATACATTAGCAATGCGGAAAATTGTGCTGCTTGAATTCTACCTGCTACACTTTGGGAGTTCGATCAGTTTCTACCCCGTTGCTCTCGCTACTACATACTGTTACGGCGGCGAAGTATGCTCCAAATGCGAGGACAATCAATGATGCAACTGCGTGGTATCAAAATCTCAACAGGCTATCCATAATTATGAACCAGTATCATATTTGTGAGTCCATATTGGCTGCTATTCAACTATTAAATGTACTAATGTAGCTCCGCTCCGATTCATCAGCAAAACAGGATGGTGAAATGTTAAGAAGGCATCTTTGGGCTATTCTGGTGATTATTTTCGTATCAGGTTTTTTCAATGTTGGGGCGATATTCGCATCCAGACATGAGGCGCAGCAGATAATCAATCTCGATGGTAGACTTGTGCCTGAATCTCTAGTCGATAGGTATAATAGCCGCAATAGTGAAGAAGGGCGCTTTTCGAGCAAGGCATTGTTCACTTCCCTCTTCAATCTTAATGGTGAGAATTTCCCCATTTCAATAGCAAGTAATAATCAATATCCTCCCGCGATAACATATAACTCGAATGACAACAACTACCTCGTGGTATGGGACGACGATCGGAATCAGAACACTGCCGGAACTGATATTTATGGCCAATTGGTTTCACCGTTAACAGGCGCTCTGATAGGAAACAACTTTGCCATAGCGGAATCGTCAGGAGATCATCAGTGGCCAGATATAGCCTATAACAGCATTGACAATGAATACGTGGTAATATGGTATAGTGACCAAAGTGTCTACGGACAGCGTTTGTCCAATACAGGTGAGCTTTTGGAGAGCAGTTTCCTTATCGCTGCTAGCTCGGATCTCCGTTCGTCAATAGCATATAATAGCCGCGATAATATGTATCTGGTGGTAATGCCTGTGGGCAACTGGCGTGAATTGGAGGGAGATATACGCGGTCAACTGCTATCCAGCAAAGGGAATCGCCAGGGCAGCAGCTTCCCCATCTGCACAGCGGATTTTCCACAGGATCTTCCTGTGATATCCTATAACAGCGTTGACAATGAGTACCTGGTAGTATGGGCGGACTACAGAGATACGCTGATCTCCGTCTACTCTGATGGATCTTTTGATGTTTTCATGGAAATAGACGTATATGGGCAATTCGTATCCAGTTCAGGACAGACCATAGGCATTAACTTTGCCGTATCCGCGGAGAATGTGGATTGGGAAGGGTATCCGCACGTGACCCATAACAGCAATCGCAATGAGTATATGGTAGTATGGTGGGACGATAGAAACTGGCCTGAAGAGAATATATATGGCCGTGTGGTAAAAGGCAGTGGTGGCTTCATAAGTGATAGCTTCCCTATCCGCCTTTCGGGACAGCTTCAGATTTTCCCTCACGTTGACTACAGCAGTCTTGGCGGGGAATATCTGGTAACCTGGACGGATGAGAGAAATGGAAGTGCAGATATTTATGGGCGACGCTTATCCGACACAGGAGCGCCGCAAGGTATTGATTTTTCTATCTCAAAGGCCGGGTATATACAGACATTCCCCACGATAGCCTATAATAGTGTTGACAGTGAATATCTTGCAGTATGGCTGGACGAGAGGAATAAGGATACTACCGGACTTGATATATACGCACAACTGGTCACATCCCCCAATCCGATACCACCCCCTTCGCCATCGAATCTTAACAGCACAACTCATGAGATTGGACAGTGGTCTGGTGTGGGACAGATTACTGTCCAATGGACTGTCCCTCTGGACGGCGATTTGCCAGATGCGTATTCCATAGAGTGGGACGAAACGTCCGATACAGTACCCGATGAAGTCAGGGATATAGAGGGGATACTGACACAAACAACCAGCCCGGCTCTGAGCAGCGGCAATAATCATTATTTTCATATTCGCGCAGGGAGCGGCAGCAAATGGAGCGATGCTGTACACCTGGGCCCATTTCACATAGATGTGACCAAGCCATCGGAAGTGGCTGACCTGCAAAGCACAACTCACAGCATCAGGGCATGGAATTCCACACAGATGGTAAAGGTAACATGGAATCCTGCACAGGACAATCATAGCAGATTGGCCGGCTATTCCATAGCCTGGGACACATCGCCCAATACTTTGCCAGATAAGACTATAGATACTGATCCGGGGAGTGGGGTATTATCTGATGGTAACAGCCACTACTTCCACATCCGCAGTGCGGATAATGCTGGCAACTGGTGTGATACGGCTGCGCATCTTGGCCCATTCTGGATAGATGGCACTCCGCCTACACTGGTGACAAATCTGTCCAGCCCATCGCATACAATACAAACCTGTTCAGTGACTACT
>SDBT01007439.1_pt1 | contig 18009 bp, 16 predicted proteins | sample 2277101 | NCBI WGS metagenome assembly SDBT01 (sample SAMN10404973, study PRJNA504765) | marine sediment metagenome | isolation source: marine sediment core GS10_PC15, 103 cmbsf | place: Arctic Ocean: Southern Knipovich Ridge | collected 2010 | reverse complement strand
CTTTATGGTCATTTATGTGACTCATAGATATGTCCAAGAGACAGCGATCCTTTGGGTTATGGCCTTTGTATTAATTGATATTGTTGTTAATGGAACTAAACTGGGTACTTGGTGGCTTCTTCCTCTATTAATCCTCGGAGGATCACATTCGTTATTTGGTGATCCTGTATGGGTGTTATGGGGGGATTGGTTTAGGAATGTACTACCATTTAGTAAAGTTCTATCACAAAACATTGACTGGATTGTCAGGTATGTCTATTCTTTCCTTTCAACTATCTATATTGTTCAAATATTGAGGAAGAGTGGCTTAAAGATTATTTTTATAGAAAACTTTTTCCATCAAGTTTCTTCAAATATAAAAAAAAATCGAAAGTGAGCAGGAGTTGTGTTTACAATGAATATCCTCCACGTAGTCCAATGTTATAATCCCCCTGTTTTAGGTGGAGCAGAAACATATGTGCGAGAACTGTCAGAACATCTTATATTACGACATCATAAAGTTTCAGTCTTTACAAGTGACTTAGCTTCTATAAAACCGAGAAGACAGATCCGTAGTGGTTCACAGAAGATTGGAGGCGTGTCTGTTCATTACTTTAAAACAACTCGCCTACCCCCTCTTGCTTTATTAAACATTCTCAATAAAAAGTTTGATCGCCGTTTCCAATCCGTAAGAAATATCTCACTCCCACTACGCATATTTTCCAACCCTCAAATGCCCTATTTAACATCAAAAATTGGGTTGGGAGACTGGGACCTGATAAATGCTACAAGCTTCCCCTGGTCCAGCGCAGTTCTTGCATATTACGGTGCAAAAATGGGCAACATACCCTTCATTGTTATGCCTCTTTTTCACATTGGTCATCCTGAATATGAGTGTCACTCCTTCTTCGAACTGTTGAGAAAAGCAGACGCCATCATTGCACTGACCAATTATGAATTGGAATACCTCGTTACCAAATCTATTCCAAAAGAAAAAATACATGTTATTGGAGCCGGAGTTAACCCCAATGAATTTATAGATGCTGATGGTGAACGATTTAAGGCGAAATACGATCTGAGTGACTCTCAATTAATTCTTTTTATGGGTAACCGAATTCCAACTAAAGGCATCTACACATTGATTGAATCGATGAGATATGTAAAACGACATTTTCCAAATTCTCAACTTGTTTTAGCAGGTAGATCTAGAAAGGAATTTGCTCAATACTATTCCAATCTTCCTCCTACATTAAAATCTGCAATCGTGGATGTCGGCGTTCTCCCGAAGCAAGAGAAAGCAGATGCCTTTGCTGCCGCTGACATTTTCGTTATGCCATCAAAATTTGAATCGATTGGTTTAGTCTATTTAGAAGCATGGATGTGCAGTACACCGGTCATTGGTTCCTACTCAAAAACATTATCCTGTGTGATAAATGATGGTGAAGACGGTTTTCTCATAGATTTTGGAGATTCTGTTATGCTTGGAAAGAAAATTGTTTATCTTTTAAAGAATGATGTTCTTCGTGAAGAGATGGGAAAAGCAGGTAAAAAAAAGGTTCTAAAAAATTATACTTGGAATGGAATTACGTCAAAGATAGAAGAGCTATACAAGCGTGTCATAAATAATTACTAACATGTGAATTCACTCTAAAATTATTCCTCTTTCTTCTTTAACTCATCTTGTAGAATCATCAGCTCCTTATGAATCTCAGAAAATTTCTGAGACAAGATCACTGATTCGTACCATTTTTCTATTAATTTCTCATTACTAACGACTTTCTGCACTTGAAGAACATACAAGAGCTCTAAATCATCATTTTCAATTTGGCACTCTCACTTTTCCACAAAATATGTGCCATTTTGAATAAATTAAGTTTCCTCAAGTACCATGGAGATATAGAACGATTTCTCGAAAAAGTTAGCAAAATCAAATAACTTTTTTAATTTTCGCTCCATTCTATCCTAAAACTTCATATTTCTCCTTAGTATCATAATAAATTTCTTAAACTAAAAATGTGGGTGTAACTATAACATTTTATATTAAAATGAATTAATTAAATATTTTAGAATTTTTTTATAGGACGAATGGATTAAAGAGATTGAACAATCTATGGGAAAATCAGAATTAATCAAAAAATGTTTGAATCTTTGTCCTCTCTGCAAAGAAGATATTGCGTGGAACATTTCAGGCTTTATGACCAAAGATGTGATGAGATGCCCTACTTGCCAAGCTGAATGGAAATTCAGATGGATTACTAAAGACGTATTATATATGGGTTTGAAACAGATAGGTGTTTCAGATTTTTCAAAAAAATATGACTTGAGTATTTTGTTGATCGGCGACAAGGTCTGGGCTGAGAGTAAGTACCGACTCTCTAATTTTTGGTTAACATATAAAGAGCATACAGAAGCAGATGAAAAACGAATCCTTGAACTAGATAGAGAAGAAATTACAAAATATTTAGTATCCTATATAGGTGGAGATACAAACCTTTTCAAACCATTTATACTGCGCCAAGTCGGAATCTTACGAGTAACCAAAGAAAACCTGGCTTTTGTTGGTTCAATAGGTAAAGGGACACCTTCATATCTAACTGCCGTACAGACCCCGTTATTAGAAATTTCATTGAAAAATATTGATTTTTCCAATTTAAGACTCACTACTTCTCTTACTGAAACTTCTAGTTCCATAACTGATTCAGACGCTTTTATCATAATTCCATATATGGACGCAAAATGCATCCGTCAGCAACCACTCTTTCGACTAGAACGTGTTCTATATAATGATAAATCTCAAACAAGACTCAATCGATTCTATAAACTGTTATATTTGGCTATTGTCGAAACAAGAAAACAAGATAAAAACCAAAAATAAGTTGTGATCTAAAGAAGATGTAATTCTTTTTTGTTAAGAGTAACCTACAGAATTTTATCAAAAAAATCAAAGTATATGAATGCACTGTTTAATCAGTATTCTATTAGAACTGAGTTGACAATAATGATTATGTGGTTTTATAGCCTGGCTAGTGTCATATTAGTCAGTTTTATTTCTCTAATTGGTGTGTTAATTTTTTCGTTAAAAACAGATTCTCTGAAGAATACCCTTCTATATTTAGTCAGTTTTTCAGCAGGAGGATTATTTGGAGATGTATTTATTCACTTGATTCCAAAAGTAATAGAGGAATATGGGTTAGGGATTAATGGTTCCATATCAATTCTATCTGGTATAACGGTTACCTTTATTATGGAGAAATTTCTTCAGTGGAGACACTGTCATATACCAACCTCTCACGAGCATCCACATTCCTTTGTTTATATGAATCTTTTTGGAGACTCTATTCACAATTTTATTGATGGGTTAATAATTGGTGGAAGCTATTTAGTGAATATATCATTGGGCGTAGCAACCACTCTCGCAGTTATTTTTCATGAGATTCCTCAAGAAATTGGAGATTTTGGGATATTACTATATGGCGGCTTCAGCAAATCTAAAGCTCTTTTTTTCAATTTCTTAACTGCAATAACAGCAATAGCTGGTGTGATTATCGCTCTCACCTTAGGTTCCCTCCTTCAAGATATGACTCAATATATTCTTCTTTTTTCTGCAGGAAACTTCATCTATATTGCGGGTTCAGATTTAATCCCTGAACTTCACAAAGAAGAACCTATACTTTTAAAATCGTTATTACAGTTAATCGCTTTCATTTTTGGTATTATAATAATGCTTTCACTTGTATTCATCGAATAATTGTTTTATGTATTATCTTTTGTTAATGTGGACTACATCTAGACTACGAGTCCATTTGAGTGTATCCATTTACTACTTTTTCGCATTATTTCTGGTACAACCAAAACATATTATGTAGAAATACTTAAGCCTATATATATAATCATGGGGAAAATAAATATTTTAGAAGAGAGCTACAGCTCTTCGAGAATGAAATGAGGAAGATGCAGGAAGGCGAGGATGACCCGCAGATAATTGTCAATGAAGAAGACCTTGAATCACATCTTAGAGATGGCTGAGAATTCGTGAGTGTGCTCCCTTTGCAAAAAATACTCATCAGAAAATAGTTGTTCAGAAAGTGAATTGATTAAGGAGAATAAGAATAAATGTGGGATGATAATTCCTCCTAGGTTTTGAATTATAAAAAAATAGAATCAAGATTTATGATTGAATAAAAACAGTTAGAGATTATTTTCCTTTCGTTCCATGAATCTTGTTCAGATGGCAGTCACTACAAACCAATAACCCATTTTCAAGTTTCGTTTTCCCCCCCTCGATGTATTGTCCTTTGTGATGATAGTGGATTTCTGGGTTTCCAAAGGTTAGAGACTTGTTACACACTTGACATTTTTCTTCATCTCTATGATATATAGCCAACTTTTGAGCATGTGTAAAAAGCCTATTTTCGTCTAAAATCATTGGGTTATATTGATCCAAGAATCTCTTCAGTATTAGATCATGTCTTAGTTTTATATTCGCTTGACTTGTAGTTCCTCTGCTTATTGCAAGATTGAAATCAATTAGTTCTTTATCCTTTAATGATGCAGAATTAGCAACTTTCTGGTAGAAGTCTTCGATAAATACCTTCAAATTTTCTTTCTGGTTAAGCATCACATAGTGATTCAGTAAATGTTTTGTCAAGAGATATATTGTAACAACCCATGAGACTTTATGTAGCTCTCCTGTCTTTTTCTTAAAAGTCTGCGTAAGATAGTTGAGAATTTTTACAACCTTAGAGAAGGTAGTAGAATCAGTAGATAAGTTTGGATTCTTTTCAAAAAAATCTTTTAGATAATAAGGACTTATGTCCTTAATTTCTTCTTTCTCTAAATACAAAAAGATTGCGGAGATCTGATAGTATTTGTATCGCTTCGGTTTTATTGCTATGATATCATTGAAAAACTTGTTTTTGCTCAATGTTCTCATTGATAAGACAATCTTTCCAGCGTAAGCATTCAGAATTTCGCCAACATTTAGAGGTTTTCCACGTTGTAATCGTCTAAATAGGTTTCTTATCTCTTCATCATTATAATCTCGAAGGTATATTACAGGAATAGGATAACCATCAAAAATATCTTGAAAATTCTTAGTAAGATCACTGTATCGTTTCTTTCCGCTATTTGCTTTGATTATGTCCATAGAATATTTCTCACTCAACTCTGTAACTTTTGATGGGTCACCTTTACCGTCTTTAAATCTCCATATCGCATTAAGTCTCTGTTGACCATCAACAATAAATTCATTATCTCCTTTTTCATGAAGGAAAACAGGTGGCATAGCAAAACCTCGAAGAATCGTGTCAATGAGGTATTGCTCATCTCTTATTGTCCATGTTCCTTCTTCTCTTTGATAAGTTCTATCTATAGGATATCGTTTACTGTGAAGACAGAATGTGCCAATTAATATCTTCTGATAGAGAGGAGGTTTTTTAAGTTTCATAAATAAAAGTATTGAAAAGATCGGTATAAAATTATATATAAAAAATGAAAAAATATCACAGGTATACTAGATTTTTTAAGGTGAACCGATTCATCCAAAGCCTCATATCAACTAATAGCTAGTTAATTTCAATTTTTACGTTCGTTCTTAGCCATCTATGTCGTAATTCTTCTTTGTTTCGTGTAATAATCATCTTTATTTCCTAAAATGCCTATTTAACTCCTGCAACAGGAACCTCTTGAATTAAGCCTGATTCTATATCTTCAGCTAACTCGTCCACAACCTCACGCTTTGCAGTAAAGTACAGAATTTGCCATCCATCCTTAGAGATTTTCTTCACCATCTTGAGAAGAGTCTTCAGCGCATCTTGAGACCCTAATGTCGAGGCCTTTACAAAAGGATCATCTAAGATGAATATACCCTTTTCTGTGCCTAAAAGTTCATGTGCAAGAGCCAACCTTACAGAAAAGTAAAGTTGATCTTTTTCTCCACCTGATAGCTTGTGTACATCTCTAAGATCTTGCCCTTTTTCTTTCACCTGAAGTCTCATTTCCCCAGGCTTAAACTTGACTTTTTCGAATCTCCCTCCAGTTATTTTGGAGAAGTAACTAGATACTTCCTCTAAGATCTCAGCAATCTTCCTCTTCTCTTTTTCTTCTATCTTCTCAAATATTTCCATAACTACTATTGCATCATCACGTTTCTGCTCATTTTCTGTAACGAATGATTTGATCCTTTTTTCGATCTCTTCAAGGTCGGTTAGCGTCTCACAGGGTAATTTTTCCTTTCCTTTCAAGTTGAGAACCTCATTTGTTCTCCACTCAACGTTTTCCATTTCTTCAAGGATCGGTGCTATTTCTTCTTCCAAGTCTTGCTTATTCTTTTCCTCTCTCTCTTTCTCACTTCTAATTTCATCGTACTCACCCTCATCGTATTCTACGTCTGTTGCTCCGTCTCTATATTCCTCAAGTTCTTTGACTTTGCTGTTCCAGTAGTTGAAGAGATCGTGAACCTTTGATGTTTCTTCCTCGTTGGTAAGTTCCTCTTTCTTACGACGTATAGCATCAAGGACTGTCACCCTATCCTTTTGCTCAGCTTCCACAGTTTCCAAGGATTTTAAATATTCAATACTACCAATTGTCCTCAGCTTCTCTTTTATTTCTGCAACTGTTACATCAAGAAAATCCTCAGGGCTCTCACCCCTAGTTTTGACGACCTTCGAACCAAACAGAGCCTTCAACGTTTGTTTGGCATCTGTCGATCTTTTTTCCTCTTTTTCCCTCCCTTCAAATTTTTCATTATATTCATCAAGGCTCCGAACCCCGGCCTCTTCCTTTATGTGATCAATTGTCTTTTTTGTCTCCTTTAGATTACTTTTTATCGTGTCCAGCTGCTCCTCGCTGTCTCGCTTGCGATTCTCCAAAGTCCGCATCTCTACCCTAGCATCTTCTAATGCCTCTTCGCAGACATTGAAATCACCATAGAACTCCCCCACTTTCTTGAGAATATCCTCCCAAGTTTCACCTTCTACGCCGAGCCTCGTTGCAAAATACCTTACTTCTTCAAATTTCCTCGGAATCGATCCTTTCTGCTGGTTGCTATAGAATTTTAGACCTCCAAAAAACAGTATCAATATCAGAAATATTGGAGTTAGAACATTGAACCAAAAAACTGGACTCAGAAGCAACCCTATCATAGATAGGAATAGTAGTCCAGCTGAAATTAACCAACCCAAAGTCAAGAAGCCTGATCGGTTCTCTTTCGCTACAAGTTCCTCTTTCAAATCCTTCATTTCTTTTATTTTAGGTTCAAGTCTTTCATTGAGATCTTCTTTAGCCTTCTTTTTTTTCCCATGCTTTTTCTTAGCTTTCTTTAGCCTTCTCTCACTCTCTTGGATTTTGTCTTCTATTTGTTCGATTTTATCCTCCAGTTCTTCCCGCCTCTCCTCTTCGTCCTCAAGCTTGTTTTTGACTGTTTTAAATTCATCAAACTGCTCACGGACGAATTTTTCGAGTTTCTCCAACTCTTCCCCCGCGTTCCGTATATCTTGCAGAGCTTCGTTTCCCTTCTCGTAATTTCTCCTCTTTCTAGCTTTTTCTAGGCGTTGTAGTTGTCTCTCCTTTTGAGCTATCCTCTCTTTAATCTCCTGAATTCGTCGTTCGTAGTCTTCAAACCCTTTTTCTTCGATATCGTCCTTCAATTCCTCTATCTTATCTAAGAGTGAAGGGGCTTTATCCCTGACTCTACTACCGAGATAATTGTCGTCACCCTTGGTATCTTGAAGTTTGGCTTTGCTGTCATCCCTAGTTAGAAAGAAAATCTGCTTCAGTGCTTTTCTGATAGAAGCTAGTTGCGGTGTTCGAATCCCTGTGATCCTCTCTGAAGCGTCCTTGTAATACGAACTCTCATTCAAAAGAGACATATCACTCTCTCTAATGACAAAGACGTTTCGGAAATCAGATGAAGATAAATTTTGCCAAAAATCAGGAATACATCCATCTTCTGGAACTTTTATTATATTTCCGTCACTGTCTTTCATCCTCACATAGCCACTAGGCTCCCCGGTTTCTCTATCTATTTCGCCTTGAAAACCACCTCTCTGACCCTTGCCAAACAGCATCTTGATTATGCTGTCGATTGTCAGGGTCTTTCCCTCCCCATGACCTGCACTGAACAGCATGAAATCTCGTTTCAATCTAACTTGTCCCGTGTCTTTCAGGCGTCCATAATTTCTGACTGAAAACTCATCTATTCTCATAGTTCAGCCTCCATTACAGCTTTTATTGCAAAATCACGGAGTCTCCGTTTCTTTTCTTCTGAAAAGCCACTCTGCTCTAGTTCTTCCATAAACTCTTTGAAGAGGTCGTTTTGAAGTACTCCAGAAATGTCCCACACATTCAAGTTAGGCTCAACATCTGTTGACTGAGCGGATAAGAGTTCTGTCACTTTTTCTGCGAATTCCCCTTCTGATAAGCCGAGTTGAATACTGTCGATATAAACGGCGATGATGAACAACGCTCTCGCATTTGGCTCTAACTCTTTAATACGCTCTTGGATTTCTCCAAGGGGATCTTTATTGTCTATGGGATTCAGTTTTATGGCCACTTCTTGGTAAAACGGACCAGCCAAGACATGGGAGGTAGGGTCATCTCCCACTTCGAATATATTCACCTTCCTTTTTCCGGTTTCTCTCCTAGTAATTGGTACTGGCGAGCCTGGATAAACGAAAAACCCCCCTTTCTCTATTTTAAAAATGTTGAAGTTGGAGTGAAAATGACCTGCTAGAACATAATCGACCTGCAATCCCCTGAAGTATGAGAGCTTGACGGGCATGTATCGTTTCTCTCCCTCATTTCCATAATTTTCTCTGTGATAAAACGAATCGAGGAGCTCACCGTGGAAAATAACAATGTTAGTCTTTCCATCGGATAAGACATCACGAAGCGCCCTTATAGTATCCAGCATTTCTTCTTTCGTTGCATCCCTGTATGGGAGACCAACAAATCTGACATCTTCATAGAGAGCTATATTGTCAGGGTAACTGAGAACTTTCCCATTCTTACCGAAGTACATATCAGCGCAAATTTCCTTATCATGGTTACCTGGAATCAGCACAATGTCGAAACCATTTCCCGTGAATATGTCTTGTATTGGCCCCCTCAGTCCTTCAGCATCGGGATTTTTATCGAAGAGGTCACCAGCTATCACGAGAACATTGACTTCTTCATTTTCACAGATCGTTATTATCTTCTGGAGTGCTTCCCACCTCTCCCCGCTAGCCTCTTTCAGATGCAAATCCGAGGTATGGAGTATTTTCAATTCCCTTTCAACTCCCTCCTAAAAACCTATAATCCCCTATAATTTTCCACTATCCCATCATATATTTTCTTCTCTTATTATTGATTTTGCAAGTCTTCTCCGAGGGTTTGGTTTCACCAACCTTTTCTGAATCATTAGAGTAGGAAGTAACTCTGAAGCTAAATAGCGGACTCTGAATCACAGGAATTTATCTACATACCACATAAAGCTGTCGATAAGAATTAAGTCAGTATTTAGTTCTTTCTTGAGGCGATTTAATTCCTCGTTTATCATGTTATAGAACTCTCCATGGTTGTATGTCCTTCTCAGGAGGCCTCGTATGGTCAAGCTGTCTTCCGCTTCAGAACATCATACGTTTCAGGTGAAATCACCTTAATACCTTCATGCCGCGCCAACACTCGGTGAATCGGAGCACAGGGATCTTTAGGATTAACGACCTTATACTTCAAGCCACCCACTTCCACGTCTAAAGCCCGCTTACATTTACTGATCATTCAAACACCTCTTCGGAGAGCTCTTCAACCAATTCTTGGCATTGAGCAAGCCTGGTCTGCAGATCGTCCACCTCGCCAATGTACTCATCGATCACTTCGTCCCTGTAATCTTTCGGTAAAACTTTGTAAACATCATAAGGGTCCAAGCATTTATTTTCCAGGAACACCTCTAAGAGCTCGAGAAGCCTCTCCCCGATTATTCTAACATTCTCGTTGTCTGGATCAAGGACGCTGTATGTCTCCTCGACTTTAACGCCTTTTCCCCTGCCCAGCCCCCGCACCTCGACGGCGACTACATCAACGTCTTTGGAAACGCTGAAGTTATCGTAGCTGCCGAATTTTCCGCATATTGGACAAACTAGCTGCGTCAACATTTTTCACTTCTCGATGTTCTTCGCTTGAGTGTATTCGGGTTCTGAACCCCATAGGTACGCATGACCGCATGTAGCGCACCGAACAGGCACCACACTTTTTTCACTACCGCAGTCAACGCATCGAAATTCTTCAATCAACCGTGCGGACATCGTTGCCAAAAAACACTCTTTCAGTTCGTTAATTTCTGGGCTGAACATTTCAAATAAGACAGATTTTAACGTTGATTTTTTTAAAGGAAACAGACCACTCTTCACTAAAAATTCTGCTACAACATCTGTGAAACGTATCTTCTTTCCTTGTAGGTCGAGAAAAATAGATGTTTCACCATTTTTCAGAAACGTTTCAGCTTCAACGCTTTTTTCACTTTCCATGCCTCTGCGAATTTTTCGAACAGTGGGCCTTGATACACTAGTCTTAGCACATATTTCAACGTCAATGTAGCCTTGTCTTATCATTTCTTTGATTTTATCTATCTTTTCTTTTTTTAATCTTGGCATTTATTTACACCTTATTTTTCAAAAAACCTCTTAAATTTCACTTATTTTTCAACCATCCACAAGTGAAACATTACTCAATTCTCAATCATCCACCCTTTCGATTAGAAATCGGGTTAGAGCTTCCACAACCCTCTCTTTCTGTTCATACGCATCTCGATTAATTTTCTTGATCAACATATTTGTGATCTTTTTATATGGCTTGATTGCTAAACTCACACAGTAATCGATGAGCTCATGCTTTAGAGTCTTCATAGCCCTACACTCATCAAGTTCATAGATGAAAATATTCCCGTTCTTAACCTCCCCCGATAGGCAATTATTTGTACTGGGTATCCACACGAGCCCGAAATCGAGATCCAAACCTAGGATTCTCTTGAGCTTTTCAAATTCATCCTCGAGCTTCCTCTGTACGCCATTTTGCTTCTCCATCACACATTCAGCCCTCATTCTCATTTGACTCAAAATTAAGGCAAAAAAGAGCATAGACCGCATTTGGCTGGATCAATTTTGGTTGTGGTTGTACGCACGAGGTCTTCAAATGGTGGCGACAGTCGCTACACACACGATTTGGCTCTATCTTATCGCCAGCTGATAATATGTGGTAGCCACCCGTTCTCGGTGCTGAAAGGACCTGATCCTCGATGATAAATTTTACAGCATCGCCAACGGATTTCTCGGTGTATAAGTTGGAAACGATGCTACGGAGATCCACAGAGCTAACTGTTTCTTGTTGCTCCTGTAATAAACAGTTTTTAATAATTTCAATGAGCTTACCGTGGGCTTTCTCAGGGGTCATCATGTAGCCGATGACACGGAGGTCTAGCCATCGATTAGATAAATTCTCAGGTTTCTCAGATTTCTCTGAAATATCTTTACGTTTTTCACCATTTTTTTCCTTTTTGGCAACCTTACCAGGTTCAGTTATTTTGGGAAACTCTACCGCTCCTCTTGTTGATCTTGAGGGTTCATGAAGCGGGGCTTCCTTCACTTCGATATTACAAGATAAACTTATTGAAAGAGTGTCAGTAGCGTCATTACCGTCATGTTTTTGATCCAAATATGCTTTGAGATCTTCCCCTTTTCCCCAGTCAAATTTTCTTGTGACGGTTTTGATGTGAATTAGTCTGCTTTTCGAACTATGTTCCCTTTCAACTTTCAGTCCTATGGAAGGTAAAGAGGAGATGAGCTCATTAAGTACTCTGGAAAGTATATGGGGTTTTTTAGGCCACGCTTTTTGTCGTGTGCTTATCTTAAGTTCTTTAGCTGTCTCATCAAGATCACTATAACGTTGAGTAGCGGTTCCACTCCAGCCAAGAGGATGTGCATGCATGAATTTTATGATTACATCAGAAATGGGACTAGTACGGACGGCTTCAAGATTCTGTGCATTGATATTCGCCCCATATGCGTCAAGGAAATGTTGTGGATCGATTCCAAGAGCCCTTGTTATGGCACAACCCCATATAGTAAAATCAGCCATACGATTGAGAGTAGTTGAATTAACATCTGGATAGAAGTTAAGGGCTTTTACAATAACATCCAACATAGCCCCTAAGATTTTTGGGCGTTGACTCTCTAGACTGGTTCTAAGCTCAGCTTCCGTCTTCCTATGTTCTTTCAATATAACTTCCAAACCTAACAGGACACAATGCTCAAGAAGATCCCTGCTCTCAGCCGCAATATTTATGCCGGTCAAACCAAGACATCGCTTATAGCACGCTATCACATCATCGTCATCAGTATAGAGTGCTCGTTTACTAACCCCTGTTCCAGTAACAGCTCGATATAAGACGTTGCTGATCCAAGTTGGTAAGCGACCGATATTATCATAAAAAGAGCACCAGTGATGATCAAGATTTTGTATCAGTTCTCTATCCCGTCTAGGGAGTTCGAGAATTTTAACGTATATTGCCGTCGTTATCCATGTGCCAACTGTTTTACTTTGATCGTTTACCATTCTAAATCACCGTTAACTATATATATCATGTCCATAATATTGCTGTTCTGTGACATACTATGTCCAGACGTAACGTAGGTAATAAACAGCGAAGTAAATGGCAGAATGACATTAAGATCATTGTGGAGTCGCTTTTGGAAGGGCGTAAGTCTGAATCTGAACTAGCAAGAAAACTTGGAAAACTTGAGGATGATGCAAAAATCCCTGGCGACATAAGGAAGAGGGTTTATAGAAACTGCAAACGATTAAAAAACTGGGGATTGGTAAAGCGGGATGAAGAAGGGAGATGGTGTTGGTATTCGCAGGTAAGAATCTTCGGAAGCGAAGTTGAATACCGGATTGCACTTGACCACTCAAAACAATTACTTGGAACCCTCGAGAGATTAACCGAGACAAGCCCATCTAGAAAGTCTATGGTGTCAAATCTTCCAGCCTATACTACGAAACACCTCATAACAGGTTACCCAGATGCTTACAAAATGCTCCGCGAGTTGAGGAGTAAAGAGGAAAAAATTCAGACGAAGAAGAGAGGTCTTAATGGAAAGCTTCTTGAGAGCTTGAGAGAGAAGTTTGGAGAATTGATAGACCGAGCAGCTGGACCAAGAAAGGAGAAATATATTGGGGATAATGTCCCCGAAGTCGTCTACACACACCTTCACACACGCTACAGAGGCTATCCATCGCCAACGCTATGGATTGACCCGAATAACCAAATCTGCTATGGTACCCTTATCATAGGTAGAGGGAAGGGGATTCTCGAAGACCTCAAAGCCTTCATAGAAACCGAAAGCAAGAAAGAACATAACATTACAACTGTCAAGCAAATCATAAGCTTGGAGGAGGAGAAGAGAGCTATAAGCTCCAAACTTGCTGCCAAGATTAGAGAAATAGCTGATATGGTTAGACATGGCACACCCCTAGAGGGAGAGTGTCAAACTTGTCCTCACATAAAAATGAAGAAATAGTTTTTATCATATTTCAATGTGAACTAACTATTTTCGACTTCAGTTTAACTGTTGAGAGGTAACACGTTTAAGGAAAGATTATGCTTTTGAGCTTCCCAGACAGCCATTTCTACATCTCTAGCTCGCCAAGTCCCGTTACAATTCTTGGTTATGCGTCTAGCGTAATCCTTACCCTTTACCCCCATACAAAGGTTACATGGATGCACTCATATGTATCCAAGCTAGATAATAGACGATAATAGCAAATAAATAATTTTATTGATTATAAGACTCTAGACGGATTTGTCTATTGGTGCGGGGGGTGGGACTCGAACCCACGAAGGCCTTCGCCACAGGGTCTCTTCGCATTTAGGAAAACCAACTTAACGATAAACAATTTGATGACTTATTGCACTCAGATATTTTCTCGTAATCAATTTCCTACAACACTCCTAAGCCCTGCCCTTTAGACCAAGCTCAGGTACCCCCGCTCAGAAATCTATATTCTTCTAATTCAGTTAAAACTATTAAGATTTCCCTATCAATATATTATTTAAATGGAGAAAAGTTTATTCTTAAAGCATTCTCTTTTCCGGATTTGTGATGTTTTACATAAACTTGGAAGGAATGCAAAAAAGGAATGAAGAAGAACTTCATCACTCGTTTCTTGTTAGATCTTGACAAAGACGAAATTATACCTGTTGTATCTTTCCTTCTTAAAAAAGTCTTTTCAGAGACTTATCTGCATCTTTTAGATGGATAATCTCAAACGCTTTAACGTTGTATGAATTGAGACAAACAACTTTTACTTGAAAAACTGTTAACGATACAACCCGTTAATCAATATTTTAGGGATATCTCATCAGTTAAAGAAAAAGGATCTAGAAGAATAAAGAATATACTTCTTCAAAATATTTTTAATCCATAAGTATATTCCTAGGATTAGAAATAAGAAAAAGCTCAAAATTTAACAATTCAAGAGTTTGGATCTTTTCATAATTGCAGCTGATTTGGGCCCTGGAAGATGGCTCTGTAAATATCATTCGCAGCGTTAAAAACGAACTTTGGATAGTTCCAGTTCGTTTATGCGTCATTTAAGGGTTTAACTGATGACGAGTTCTAGAAAAAAACTCGAAAATTACTTTATATCAAAGAAGCAAAGAGAAGATATACTGTGCATTTTAAACTAGAGGTTGTTATGACTGTTGTTTTCAATGAGATTCGGAAGAGGATTCAAGATAAATTGGGTTTCTCCTTTAGATTTATATGAATTAGAAAAATAAGAGACAAATAAAATTATGGTCGCCCTAAATATTTTGATTAATCTCAGTGACTTCTATGTGAACCCGTTCAAGTTTAAAGAAAAATTCCTAAACTAACCGTTCCAGTTCCACAAAATGGTGCAAATTAAGATTAGAAAAAGTCCTGGATTTTAGTAGCTTTAGTGAAAGTTACGGTTTGAGCACATTTTTTAAGATCAATTTTTCGATAGTCAAGATTAAGTGTAGCTAACATCTTTTGAACACCCTTCGTAATCTTTGGAGCTGCTAAAATCCCACGTACTGGTCTACTTGCAGTATCTCTTATAGCATCTACATATTTTGCTAACTGAATTACTGCACTTTTACCTGCTCTTCCACGTTTAATCTCAACTACCGTTAGCTTCCCTTCTTTGTCAAGACCATAGATATCTATGAATCCCGGTTCAATTTTTTTTTCGTAAGAGATCGGTTGAAACGCTTTCTCAAGGAGATCTGGATTTGTAAGTATTGCTTTCTGAATTTCCTTCTCACTTACATGCAGATAAAATTGTCCTTCGTCAACAAGCTCCATTACAGTGACAACAAATAGTTTATCGAAGAAGATCTTCAGTGACTCATGAATTTTTTTACGGATAGCCGTTATAATTAAGGTGTCATTGATTAAACTTGTTTTAAAATAACAGTTGGATGGTTGCCAATTGACTGGTTTATAGCCTGTAGGGCGATGGATCAAGACTGCGCCGTCTGCTTTTATGAAAAGAATACGTTCTCCAGGTTCCAAGATTGATCGTGCTCGTCCATTGTACTCAACCCAACAGTGTCCAATTAGAATAATGCTTCGTTTTTGAGATAATCCCTTCTTGATCGCAACCTCTGATGCATATAGATTAGGATTCTTTAAAGTTGATATGTGCGAGGTTTTACCCAATTATCATCAAGAGATATGCATATGGTAGAATAAATAAAGGTTAACTGTCGTAACAATGTAAATAAAAATAAAGAGCGTATTCAGGCGAGATCTTATTTATTTACGGTGAATAATGTGACTTGAAATAATATTGAAATTGAGCTATTTTTTTTAGAAAAAAAAGATACTTGAAATAATTCACGCTTTTCCGCAAGTAATAATGATTATTTTTAAGCCAGTCACGAGTAAATCTATCAATGGTAAGTGCAATCAGCTTCATAATTAGCGTCTTTACACTCTTTTTCATTGTAGTGCTTTCCATGTTAAACTTTTTCAGTTTTTTAAACTTATTACTTTTAATTTTTTGTTTCAAATCCACCCAATGGATGATAGCTCCCTATATAATTACTACATTATATGAAATTCAAGAAACTTAAAACAATGGACATCCAAAACTTTCCGATATGATTAGACGTCTTAATTAAACAATCGGGCATAGATATGCCGAGAATCATATTTGAAAACATTACTATGCCTAATGTTTTCACAAAGGATCCCTGATAGCTGGAACACACTTTTCTATCATAGACAGGTTATACTTAATATCCTTGGGACTAAAGAAGTCAAACTGTTTTAGATCACGATTTAGGACCAATTGAACATCGAGATGTTCAAATCATGATGTTTGCATTAATCTTACACGTTATAGTCTATTATTTATGTTTTTCACTTTTTCGTATAACCAATTATAGAGATCAAAATTACAGTTCAGAAGTTTCACTAGGTTCAGTCAGATGATTATTTACTATATTTTAACATTGTTATCATTTCGTATAAATAGACTCTTAGTATTATTTAGCCTTAAATAAAGTCTGTATTGTTAAAGATGGATTATGTGATCTCTCAGAGGGTTTAGCAAAGATAGTGACATATACTGGAAAAATGAGACTACGGCGAGTTGGGGTTAACCAATATAACATTTTTAAAACGTTTTTATAGCCCGTCATGAAATAGCAACAAGGAACGAAAAAGAATTACAGGAAATGCACCAAATAATTAATGTTCAACAACTCTTTCAAGAGATTCAATCAAGAAAAAGCCCCAATGGTTGATTATACTCTAGAAACGTTTCCTACACACCATAATAAAATAAAACGTTTAAAGACACTACAAGAATTACAAATATGACTTCTGAATTCTTATTTTCTAAAAAAACATATTTTGTCGAAGGTGGTTAAGATGGCGAGGAAACATCGAAGTAAGAAATCGAAGAAGAAAAAGATGCGTAGACAACAGCGAGCTCGGAAGAGGCGGAGAGCAAGATATAAATAATTTCTCACTTTTCCATTACAAAAACATTTCTATCATTTGGAAAGGTTTGATCGTCTTTTACTATGTATTATTTTTCATCAATTACTTATGGTGATAATGCTCAACTTTTTCATTAATCATTTCCTTTTTTTAGATTTTGTCTTCTTTTTTTCAATAGAGACGTGTAACTACTCAAATATTCCAAAATATTCATTAATAAGCCCTATCTTATTTTACAAAAAATATCAGTTAGAGATCTATTAATCTCAAAACGAGAACTTAAAATATGTTCAGTAAGGTTAATGAGAATCATTAAAATAAAAGATATAATGTCATCACATAGACTGAGTTAATAATCTTTAATTATCATGATCGGTACATCCTGAGTTGTCAGACTAATTAAGTTAGGAATTGATAAAATAAATATGTCAAAGATATAAGTTCACAAATTGTTGACTTATGAAGGTGGTTAAGATGGCGAGGAAACATCGAAGTAAGAAATCGAAGAAGAAAAAGATGCGTAGACAACAGCGAGCTCGGAAGAGGCGGAGAGCAAGATATAAATAATTTTTCTCTTGCATCATCAGGAAATATTTATCCTAAAAAATTTCAAAAAAGAGACATTTTTATGTTCATACTATGATGCTTTAGCATACTGTTTCTTCTAATATACTTCCTAAACCTGTATGTAGATATAATTTATCCAACTAAGATCTAGAATAAACCAAATTCTAATAGACTATGAAAGATAAAAGACAAGTATCCCCCTACAATGAAAGTAATTACTCTTGCATCCACAAATGTACCAAAGAAACTATAAATTATTCACTCTTTTTTTTAATGAAATATCCCAAACTAGCACATTTTCAATCAAGTTTATAATTGACTATCCAACAATGTTTATGATTTCTAATATACCATTAACATTCGCCACTTATGTTCTTAGACTTAATCCAAATACACTAGATATCCAAAAAAACATGAAGACTGGAAGTAAAGCATTTATTGTAAAGATTAT
>SDBT01007438.1_pt1 | contig 18010 bp, 16 predicted proteins | sample 2277101 | NCBI WGS metagenome assembly SDBT01 (sample SAMN10404973, study PRJNA504765) | marine sediment metagenome | isolation source: marine sediment core GS10_PC15, 103 cmbsf | place: Arctic Ocean: Southern Knipovich Ridge | collected 2010 | reverse complement strand
TGCCCCAGCCGAGGGTGAGGCTGTTCCTGCCGAGGGCGAGACTGCCCCAGCCGAGGGTGAGGTTGTTCCTGGCCAAGCCGCTACGACTCAAGCTCCCGGTATCGCTGCCCCGTCTCCAGGCACCCCGGTTCCGGCTCCCGGCGCCACCGCCACCGCACTAGCTGCCGGAACCCCCGCTCCTGCCCCCGGGGTTGCCGCTCCGCCTCGCGCTCCGGCCGCGGCGCCGGTAGAGTTTCTGACCTGGGTGTTGGCCCAGCGGTACTTCTTTGATATCAATGCCAGCCTTTATGATTCTCAGTTTTCCACTCCTTACTTTTCGGAGGACGGCGTACCCAGTAGCTACTCGCCGATTACTTCCAAGTTGATCTTCCGGCCGAGCCCCAGGCTTTTCGTCAGTTGGAACCTGGAGTACGATGTCAATTTCAGCGAAATGCGCTCGACCGGACTGATGGGGACTTTCGCGGCAAAGTGGGGCTCGGTGCGGGGTCTGTGGAGCCGGGTAAACCTGCTCGGGCGCGACCAGGTCCGTAACAACCTGCGGCTGTTGAACGACTTGAGACTGGGCAGCCGGTGGATGACCAATTTCGAGATCAACTATGATATCGAGCGAACTCAAATGACCTTGATTCGGGCCGGGGTGAACTACAACATACAATGTTGCGGATTTCTCTTCGAAATTTCACGTTATCATTTCGGCAGATATCGAGACGAAAATCTCTTCCGGTTCGCTGTGACTCTTGCCAATGTGGGCTCTTTCGGAACTTTTCTCGGCGGGCAAGGAGGGAGTAACTAGCGCCCCCTCCGGGGGATTGTCAATCGGAGCCAACCATGAAAGGACTCATTCTCAGCGGAGGCAAGGGCACCCGGCTCCGCCCGCTTACTTACACCCGGGCCAAACAGCTCGTTCCGATTGCCAACAAGCCGATCCTCTATTACGGCATCGAAGCGATCCGGGACGCCGGCATCACCGAGGTCGGGATCATCGTCGGGGATACGGCCGACGAGATACGGCAAGCTTGTGGAGACGGCTCTCGTTGGAACATTAGCATCCAGTACATTCCACAGGAGGCGCCGTTAGGGCTGGCCCACGCGGTCTTGACTGCTGAAGACTACCTGGGCGAAGAGCCTTTTGTGATGTACCTGGGGGACAACCTCCTCGCCAACGGTATCGCGACCCTGGTGGAAGAGTTCCGCCGCCACAAACCTACGGCCCAAATTCTGCTGGCTCACGTACCCCACCCGGAGCAATTCGGAGTTGCCGAGCTAAAAGACGGCCGTGTGGTCCAGTTGGAAGAAAAGCCTAAAGAGCCGCGAAGCGATCTGGCACTGGTAGGTGTGTATATGTTCAGCGCAGCGGTTTTCGAAGCGGCCCGGGCCATCAAGCCATCGCAGCGCAACGAGCTCGAGATTACCGATGCCATCCAGCACCTCATCGACCAAGGGTGCACGGTGAGGCCTCACGTCGTGGATGGTTGGTGGAAAGATACCGGCAAACTGGACGACATGTTGGAGGCCAACCGCTTGGTGCTGGAAACCCTCAAAGCTCGCATATCGGGGCGGGTAGACAAGGATTCGCGGGTGGACGGAAAGGTCATCATAGAAGAAGGGGCGGAGATTGTGGCGAGCGTGATTCGCGGGCCGGCCATCATCGGTTCCGGATCACGCATCGAGCGTTCCTATGTCGGCCCATTCACGTCAATTCAGGAAAACGTGCAGGTTTGCGGGAGCGAGGTGGAACATAGCATCATTCTCTCCGGCAGCTTGATACTCGATCTGGGCAGCCGGGTGGAGGACAGCTTGGTGGGACACAACGTTCGGATCGAACGGACGCAATCCAAACCCAGGGCTTACCGTTTCATGCTGGGCGATAACAGCGAAGTCGATGTCCTTTAGCACTCAAATTCTCGTTACCGGCGGCGCCGGTTTCATCGGTAGCAACTTCATCCACTACCTGGCGCGTCACCATCCGGACTGGCGTATCACCAATCTGGACAAGCTCACCTATGCTGGAAATCTGGAGAATTTGAAAGGGCTGGAGGGCCATTCCGGCTATCGTTTCGTCAAAGGGGATATCTGCGAGCGGCAGACGGTGGAACCGTTGGTGGCGGAGGCGGATCTGATCGTCAACTTTGCCGCCGAAACCCATGTGGATCGTTCGATTCAGGACGCCGGGCAGTTCATTCTCACCGACGTTTACGGCACCTTTGTTCTGCTGGAGGCCATGCGCTCCCATCCCCGGGCGAAACTCTTCGTTCAGATCTCGACGGATGAGGTGTACGGTGAAATAATTGCCGGGTCAGCGAAGGAAACCGATTCCCTGATGCCGCGCAATCCCTACTCCGCGAGCAAAGCGGGGGCCGATCGGCTCGCCTATTCCTACTTCACGACCTATGATCTGCCTGTCTTGGTGACACGCGCCTCCAACAACTATGGGCCCCGTCAATACCCTGAAAAGGTCATTCCTCTCTTCATCACCAATGCTCTGGAGGACCGCCCGCTGCCGCTCTACGGGGACGGTCTGCAGGTTCGGGATTGGCTCCATGTGGAAGATCACTGTCGGGCGCTCGAGCTTCTCATAGAAAAAGGCCAAGCCGGGGAGACCTATAACGTCGGCGGAGGGTGCGAGCTCGCCAACATTGAGCTGACCGGACGCATTCTAGATTTGGTCGGAAAACCGAACAGTCTGATCCAGAAAGTCAAGGACCGGCCCGGGCACGATCGACGCTACAGTGTGGATACAACGCGCCTGCGTCAGGTGGGATGGATGCCGAAAGTCGGCTTCGAGGAAGGCTTGGCTTCCACGGTGGAGTGGTACCGGCAGAACACCGAGTGGTGGAGGCAAATCAAGTCCGGCAAGGGGGAATACAAGAAGTTCTACGAGCAGCAGTATGGAAACGGGGCGGACTCACGGTAATGAGGATTCTGGTTACCGGAGCCGAGGGACTCCTGGGCCGAAGCGCGGTCGCCCTGGCCAAGGACAAACATGAAATGACCGGCCTGGACATCGCTGACCTGGACGTGACCGATCGGCAGGCGGTGATACGTTCTGTCGACGACTTGAAGCCTGAGGTCGTGCTACACTGCGCCGCCTTCACCCATGTGGATGGAGCAGAAGCGGGTGAACGAGCCGCCATGGAAGTCAACGCGTCCGGCACAGAATGGGTGGCGCGGGCCGCCGGCGAGGTCGGGGCGCTGATGGTCTACATCAGCACCGATTATGTTTTCGACGGAACCAAGAACGAGCCTTATCGTGAGGACGATTCCCCTCGGCCGCTTTCTCGCTATGGTTTATCGAAACTGGAAGGGGAACGCAGGCTGGTGGCGGTTTGTCCGGAGAATTACCTCATCGTTCGTACTGCGTGGTTGTACGGCTCCGGCGCCGGATTCCCCGACTGGGTCTGCCGAAAGCTGGATGCCGAGGAGCCTCTTCAATTGGTAACCGACCAGCGGGGGAGCCCGACTTATGCTTCGGACTTGGCCGCTGCTCTATTGCGCCTGGTCGAGCAGGGCCGCCGCGGCGTTTTTCATTTCGTTAACAAAGGTGACACCACTTGGTTCGGCTTCGGGCAGGCGGTTGCCGAGATGACCGGCCGGCGCGGGGCGAGTCTCCACAACGTGAGGTCTGCCGAGCTTGGCTGGGCGGCGGCACGGCCGAGCTACTCGGTGCTGGCCGTCGACAAATATGAGAGCGCCACCGGAGACGTGGTTCCGTCCTGGCAAGACGCTCTGAAGCGCTATTTGACAGCCGCGGGCCGGTTGGCATGATGCGAGGAGACATCTCGAGGAGGAAAAGAATTTGCGGGTACTGATTACTGGAATCACGGGATTTGCTGGAAGTCATCTGGCCGAGTACATCCTGGCGGAACATCCGGATCTGGAAGTCTTCGGAATCATGCGCTGGAGAAGTCGAACGGAGAACATCGAATCCATCCGCAGTCAGGTTGAGCTTATCGAGTGCGACCTTCGAGATGCTACATCAGTCAAGAAGCTCATGGCTCACGTCCGGCCGGACAAGATCTTTCACCTGGCGGCACAGAGCTTCGTGCCCTCGTCTTGGAATGCTCCCGCAGAATCGTTGACCACCAACGTTCTCGGGCAGCTCAATGTTTTCGAGGCGGTTCGAGAGCTCGACATCGACCCCTGGATTCAAATCGCTTGCTCGAGCGAAGAGTACGGGTTGGTTCACGAAGATGAATTGCCCATCAAAGAGGAAAACCCACTCCGACCTCTTTCTCCCTACGCAGTCAGCAAAGTGGGACAGGACTACCTTGCCTACCAGTACTTCAAAAGCTTCGGGTTAAAGGCGGTGCGCACCCGTGGTTTCAACCATGACGGCCCGCGCCGCGGAGACGTTTTCGTTTCCTCCAACTTCGCCAAACAGCTCGTGGAAGTGGAGAAGGGCAAAAAAGAGCCGGTGATTCATGTGGGGAATCTGGAGGCGCGCCGGGACTTCAGCGACGTTCGGGACATCGTCCGAGCTTACTGGCTAGCGGTCGAGCGTTGCGAGCCGGGCGAGGTGTACAACATCTGCAGCGGAAAGGCCTACTCCATCCAGGAGGTTCTCGATCGACTCATCGAGCTCTCCGGAGCCAAAGTGGATGTCCAGCAGGACCCCTCGAGGCTTCGACCTTCGGACGTTCCGGTGCTGCTCGGAGACAGCAGCAAGTTCAGGAAAGCCACGAACTGGGAGCCCAAAATCCCATACGACAAAACTCTATCGGATATGTTGGACTATTGGAGAGAGAGAATATAATTCAATCAACCCCTTGCTCTAGTTGGAGGGTTGATTGAATGTCTTTTTATAGTAATCCGAAAATCGCAGTTTAAAGGTACCAGTATTCTGCCATGCGTAGCCTCATCACCGGCGCTGCCGGATTCGTCGCTGGCCACCTCGTCCGCTGCTTGTTCGAGCACGACCAGACCGTGGCGGGCCTCGTTCTTCCGCAGGAGGCCGCGACGGGGCTGGGCTCGCTGGCCGACTTCATGGAGGTTTTCGAAGGCGACATTTTGGACGGAGAGTCATTGAAAAAAACCCTGGCCGAATGGAAACCGACCGCCATTTACCACCTGGCCGCCTTCTCCAATCCGGAAAACTCCTGGACGCAGTCTCGGCGTACATTGGAGACCAACATCCTCGGCACTCATAATCTACTCCAAGCGGCGGTCGAGATCGGGATCAAACCTCGAGTGCTGCTGATTGGCTCGAGCCAGCAGTACGGCTTCGTTGCCGAAGAGGATCAACCGATTCGTGAGGAACAATCCCAGAGGCCGGTGACTCCCTATGGGGTGAGCAAGGCGTCACAGGAAATTCTTGGACAACGATTCTACCTGTCCGGCTTGATGCCGGTCTTGGCAACCCGATCGTTCAACCACACGGGACCCGGTCAAGCTGCCAGCTACGTTTGCTCGAGCTTCGCTCGTCAGGTCGCCGAGATCGAGTCGGGATCGCGCGAGCCGAAAATTCAGGTGGGGAACCTGTCGGCACGCCGGGATTTCAGCGACGTTCGGGATGTGGTTCGAGCTTATTTGCGCATCATGGAATATGGCAAGCCCGCTGAGCCCTATAACGTTTGCCGCGGCGAAGCGTTCTCTATCCGACAAATTCTCGACGCGCTTCTCGAGTTGACCGAGGCCGACGTAGCCGTCGAGGAGGCAAGTGACCGATACCATGCCGGCGATGTTCCTTTGATGCTGGGGGATAACTCCAAGTTGCGATACGAGCTGGGTTGGGAACCCCGCTACAGTTTGAAACAAACCCTTTCCGACCTCCTGGGTTATTGGCGGGCCCAGGTGAGGTGACATCAAACGCGAAGGGAGCTTTCGACCCTCAATCATCGGTGGTCGGTTAAGCCGGTTTGAACACGAGGATGCCGTGAGACCATTCGAGCGGTTTGTGTTCATCGCCCTTTCCATCCTCCTTCTGGTTTCGTTCCTCGGTGGGCCCGAGCTGTTGAGTCGAGTTGGCCTGGGGTTCCTGGGAAGGTGGGGAGCAGCGGCTCTTTGGAGTGGTTTCTTGATCGCCCGATCGGTTCGAGGAAGCCCCTATCGGCATTGGGCGAAGAAGTGGCGTCCCGAGTTGGCGCTGGCGGTGGCTCTCGGTTTGAGTCTTCTCCTCCGTTGGCCCATGGGAGAGCTGGATCTCGCGCACTACATCGGCCCCGACGAGGGCGAGATGGTGGAGAATGGCCTGGCCATGCTCGGGGCCGGTGACTTCAACCAGCGCCACCCCGGTTACCCGGGACTTTTCTTCTACATTCAGATGGTACCGGCTGCCGCCCACCACCTGTTGTCCGCCGCCAGGGGAGAAGGGAAAACCATTCCCGAACAACCCCGAGAAGGTTTCTACCGAGTGGCTCGCCGCACCACCCTGCTGGCCGGGTGGCTGACTGCAATCGCGGTCTACCTGGTGGGCCGGCGACGGTACGGCCGGCCGACGGCCGCTTTGGCTGCAGCTTTGGTTGGGCTTTCTCCCCTGGTCTTCCGTGAGTCGAGAGTGGTGAACCCGGACTTGATGCTGATGTTGTTCGTCACCATCGGCCTGGGTTTCTGCCTTCGTGTTCTCGAGCGGCCGAAGACTTCCAGTTTCTTGCTCGCCGGAGCGGGAGTGGGACTGGCGGCAGCGGTCAAGTACACCGGAGTGGTTTTGAGCGTACCCTACCTGGTGGCTTGGTTGGTTTGCGGTGAGGCCCGTCGAAGCTTCGGGAGCGCCTGCCTGGGGCTCCTTGTCGCGCTCGTCACTTTCATGGCGGCAAGCCCCTATTCGTGGCTCGACTTGCCGACCTTTCTCCGTGGGATGACCATGCACTTCGGGTACTACCAAGCGGCGGATGTCAATGCAGCCGGCGATCTCAGCCGCTACCTTGCCACCTGGGGATTGGGGATCCCGGCGGCGGTCGCTGCGTTTGTCGGGTCGGTTTGGGTATTGAGCAAGTTGGAAAAACCCGGTCTGGTCATCTTGTCTTTTCCCATGGCCTATTTGTTCTTGTTCTCGTTCTTTCAAAGGGTCTACCCCCGGCATGCGGTGGTGCTTTTGCCTTTCTTCGCTCTACTTGCGGCACGCGCCGTGACCGGCTGGCTCGAGTCGCGGCATCGCATCCGTTGGCTGCCATACGCTGCGACGGCTCTTCTTCTGGCGGCACCGATATACGGTTCGAGCAGGTTGGGCCTGGCGGCGCGTCGAGCGACCCCGGCGATGCGCGCCGCCGAGTGGATCGACACCAACCTGCCGGAGGGAAGTCGGATTCTCGAGGATCAGTACACGCCGCGTTTGGACTCTCGTAAGTATCGAGTACACCGTTTACGGGTGGAGGAGAAAGTCTTCGCCGGCAACTATGATTGGGTGCTTCATTCCGGGTACCCGCCGGGCCTCCCACTGAAGGGACTTCGTTCGATTTTGACCTTCCCGCGCGCAAAAAGTCTTGGTACGAAGATCACCTTGTACGAGGTGCCGGAGCGGGAAGCCTTGATGGATGTGACTCTCGATTTGGATCGGTCCCAGGCGGTCCTCGGTGCCGGAGAGTTGCCTTACTTTGGTGAGGGATGGCATCCGCCGTCTGCCGAGGCATTCGAGACGTCTCGTCTTTCCGATGGTGTCACTTCGGAGATCTTTTTTGTGCTGGCAAAGCCGGCAGCCGGTCCGCTCGAGAATCTGGTGGTGAGCCTCTCAGCCGCCGGTGTAGTTGCAGGGGAAGAGGTGGTGGAGGTAGAGGGAGAGCTGAACGGAAACAGCTTGTTCACCTTCGAGCTCCAGGGCGAGGTGCCGGAGGACTATCACTTTATTTTCCCCGGCGATTGGCTCCGGGTGGGGCTCAACCGATTCGTTCTGCGCTATGGACGAACTCTACGCCTCAACCGCCGCCACCGTAATACGGCGCTACGGTTCTACCACATGGAGTTGGGATGGGGAGGATGAGGGCCGTCAGCTACCTTCGGATTCCCCATTGGCGGACGGATCTGCTGATCCTTCAGGCTGAGACTTTTGGAAACGTCCTACGACGACGCGAGCCGGTCTCAGCAAAGCGCCTTTCATCTTGTAACCGCGCTGAAGCTCTCTGAGGACGAAGTTGTCCTCAGCCTGGCTGTCCACCGGCTCGATGACAGCCGCCTCGCTGTGGGTGGGGTCAAACGGCTGGCCTTCCACGAAGATTTTCTCCAACCCCTCTTCTCGGAGAAGCTGAACGAGTCTGGAGCGCAAGAGGATGATGCCTTGAAGCACGGAGTCGGAATCGAAATTGTTCTCGACGGCGGTGATGGCTCGATCGATGTTGTCGAGCACGTCGATGAAGCGAGAAATGAAGTCGGTCTTGGACTTGGCGAATACACGCTGCTGGTTCTGTTCCAGGCGTTGCCGCGTCTTCTCTGAGTCCTTTTTCAGCTTTCGATAGGCATCCATCACCTGGGCTATCTGAGCGTCTTTTTCCTCGAGCCGTTTGCGCAAGTGTTGAATCTGCTGAGCCGCCGCAGGAGGAATCGCGGGAGAGGGAGATCGGTCCGCGTTCCCCGGTGCGGGAGCTACTCCACCGACCTCCGATATCTCCCCCGCCGGCTGTGAGTTAGCCGGAGCCGGGTCGGATTTCTGGGCAGGGTAGTCTTGGCTTCCTTTGCTCAACTCGGTCTTCTCCAGATATTTCTCTGAATCAAAACATTTTATCGTCACCCTAGAGTTTCTGCAACAGTAGACATTTGAGGTAGTGGGTTTCCGGCATAGCGAGGAGGATGGGATGGTCGCGCGACTGGGACCGTTTTTCCAGGATGATGGTACGGGCTCCCGCGTCCGCCGCTGCGGAGGCAAGGATGTTCAGGAACTCGTCTTCTTTTATGTGGTAGGAGCAAGTCGAGGTTATCAACTGCCCTCCGGGCCGTAAAAGCTTCAAAGCCCGCAGGTTGATCTCTTTGTAACCCCGCTCGGCTTGCGTGACCGAAGCTCGATTCTTGGCGAAAGCGGGCGGATCCAGAACCACCCTGTCGAAGCGCTCGCCTCGCTCCGCCAAATCACGGAGCAAATCGAAAGCGTTGGCCTCGATGGTCTCGATGTTTGTCAGACCGTTTAGATCGGCGTTCGCCCGGAGCCGGGTGAGCGCTTCCGCCGAGATGTCCACCGACAATACCTTCTCGCAGGTACGGGCGAGATGCATAGAAAAGCCGCCGTCGTAGGCAAAGACATCGAGCGCTCTGCCACCGGCGTCGCGGGCGGCGGCCAATCGGTTTTCACGCTGATCAAGAAAAAGCCCGGTCTTCTGTCCTTTCCAGAGATCGGTTTGGCATTGGAAGCCTTCTATTTGAACGCCGACCGTAGGAGGGATTTCTCCATAGAGCTTGCCTTTGACCAGGGCCAATCCCTCGAGGCCGCGAACCTTGGGATCGTTCCTCTCGAGGATGCCGGTGGGCTTTACCAATTCGACCAGAAGTCGAACCAGGATCTCTTTGAGTCGTTCCGTCCCTTGAGAAAGAGTTTGCAGAACCAGGTACTCTCCATAACGATCTACTACGAGCGAAGGAATTCCGTCGGATTCGCCGTGCACCCATCGGTAGGCGTTGGTGGTGGTCGCGATTGCCCGCCGGCGCGTCAAGGCGGACTCCAGTTTATTCCGCCAAAAGGCTTCGTCCACGACCTCGTCGCCGGTCGTGATCATCCGTAGCGCGATTTGGGATTCTCTGCTGTAGAAGGCTCGCCCCAGGAAGCTCCCTTTGCTGCACTGAACCTCGACCACATCTCCCGATCTTGTTTGACGAACTTTCTTGACATCGGAGCGATAGACCCACAGGTGTCCGCTACGGACACGGCTCCGTCCTTTTTGGCTAATCACTACAGGTCGCAAGGTTTCATCTTCCTCCGATTGGAAAACCCCTTTGACTCAGGAAAGCTGCGTTATATAGTAGGACGTTACCGGCGATAGCCAAAATCTTGTGTCGAGCTAAAGAGGTGAGAAATGGGTCCGGATTTCCGTAGTGAGCTTTTTGAGGCTGACCCGGAAGTTGCCCGGGCCATCGATCAGGAGATTCGACGTCAGGCCGAGAGTCTCGAGCTCATCGCTTCCGAGAACTACACCAGTAAAGCGGTTTTGGAAGCAACCGGATCCATACTAACCAACAAATACGCGGAAGGTTATCCGGGGCGCCGCTACTACGGGGGCTGCGAGCACGTTGACGTAGTGGAAACTTTGGCCATCGAGCGCGCCAAAGAACTTTTCGGCGCCGAGCACGCCAACGTTCAGGCTCATAGCGGCTCGCAGGCCAACATGGTGGTTTACTTCACCCTGCTCCAGCCCGGAGATCCTTTCATGGGCATGGACCTCACTCACGGAGGTCACCTGACGCACGGCCACCCCCTCAATTTCTCGGGACGGTACTTCAACGTCGTTTCCTACGGCGTTCGGCGGGACGACGAGCAGATCGACTACGAGGAGGTGGCCCGGCTGGCAAAGGAGAGCCGGCCCAAAATGATCATGGTGGGCGCGAGCGCTTATCCACGCCTCATTGACTTTGCCAGGTTCCGGGCCATTGCCGATGAAGTCGGAGCCTTGATGGTCACCGACATGGCTCACATTTCGGGATTAGTCGCTGCAGGTGTGCATCCCAGCCCGGTAGAGCACTCGCAGATCGTCACTTCCACGACCCACAAAACACTGCGCGGCCCGAGGGCGGGATTCATCCTGTCCACCAAGGAGTATGCGAAGGATTTGAATCGTCTTACCTTTCCCGGGATACAAGGCGGACCGCTGGAACATGTGATCGCAGCCAAAGCGGTTTGTTTCAAACAAGCCATGACCGATGAGTTCAAAGCCTATGCTCGGCAAATTGTGACCAACGCCCAGGTGTTGGCGGAGACGCTCCTGGAAGAGGGCTTCCGACTGGTTTCGGGGGGCACCGATAACCACCTCATTCTGGTGGACGTAGGTGCGATGGATGTGACCGGGAAGGAGGCCGAGCAAGCTCTGGACAGGGCGGGCATTACCGTCAACAAGAACACCATACCTTTCGATAAGCGGCCGCCGATGGTGGCCAGCGGAATTCGTATCGGCACACCTGTCTTGACTACCCGAGGGATGAAGGAGCAGGACATGCGGAAGGTGGGGAAGTGGATGGCACGGGCTATTCGTGAAAGGAAAAAAGAATCTTCGCTGCGCGAGATTGCCGGTCAAATCCGCGATTTCTGTGCGGCCTTCCCGGTTACCCCTCGGGTGTCGAGTCGGAACTAGGGGTCGGTCTTCGAAAAGACAAACAACCTGATAGCATGGGTGGGCAGCCGGTGTCGGAGCTTCGAGTCTCAAACAATCAACGGCTGAGCTCCGATGAGGTGGCCCGACTTCTTGGCCCCCAAGGGCCCCTGGTTACCGCTTTTACAGAGTTCGAGCACCGTCAGTGCCAGGTGGAGATGGCGGTCGCGGTTGCCGAGGCTTTTCGTGAAGGTGGAGAGTGTTTGGTCGAGGCCGGCACCGGTACCGGCAAGACGCTTGCCTATCTTATTCCGGCCGTGCTTTCGGGCCAGAGGGTGGTGATCTCGACCGGAACCAAGAACTTACAGGAACAGCTCTTCTACAAGGACATCCCTCTGGTGCGAAAAGCCCTGGGGCAAAACTTTTCCGCTTGCCTCGTAAAGGGGCGCGGTAACTATCTCTGCCGGTTACGATTCGACGACTTTGCCCGCCAGCCCACATTTCGCTTTCTCGAGGAAACCGAGCATTACGACACCATGCTCCGGTGGTCGGCCATGACCAAGACCGGCGACCGGGCCGACGTTGCCGGCATTCCCGAGAAGCTGGAGTTTTGGGGCAAAGTTTCCGCGCGTAGCGAGAATTGCATCGGCAAGAAATGTTCGGACTACGACCGATGCTATGTGACGCGACTGAGACAGCGCGCGGCTGAGTCCCGCATCGTCGTAGTGAATCACCATCTCCTGTTTGCCGATCTGATGGTGCGAGAAGGCTCTTACGGAGAGGTTCTTCCCCGCTACGATTACCTGGTGGTGGACGAAGCGCACCAAATGGAAGATGTCGCCACCCAGTATTTCGGGGTGTCGGTCAGCAACTATCGCTTCGAAGAACTGGCTCGGGATGTCGAGGCAGCTTGGAAAGATCGAAAGAACCCGCAAGGAGCTCGGGCCCCGGAGATGCGCGGCCTGCGGCAGATCTCACAGGAGTTTTTCGAGCTCTACCGTGGAGGGAAGGATCGCTATCGTATCGGCCTGGAGGAGGAGCCCGCCCATCGAGTCCGCTCTTATGAAAAGCTCCGGCAGGAAATCCAGAGTGTCGCGTCGGAGCTCAAGGCGATTCCTTCGCCCGATGAAATCACGGTAGCTCTGGGTCGACGCGCGGCGGAGATCTTGTTTGACCTGGACCGAATTCACTCGGCATCGGATCCGGAGTCGGTGTCCTGGTGTGAGCTTCGCGAGCGCGCGGTGGTGCTCCGTTCGTCACCCATCAATGTCAGCGAGCTGGTACGGCGATCCCTTCTCGATCAGAAACGAGCGGTGGTGCTGACCTCAGCGACCCTCGCCGTCGAAGGAACCTTTGACTACATCATCCGTCAACTCGGCATCGTGCCCCGGGAAGAGAAAGTGCTCGCCTCCCCGTTCGATTTTTCGCGCCAGGCCATCCTCTTCGTTCCTCGTGATATGCCTGCGCCTCGTCACCCGGATTTTGTAGCCAGAGCGGCTGAGGAAGTGCTCGGTTTGATCCAAGCCAGCCGGGGCCGGGCTTTTGTTCTCTTTACCAGTTTCGCCAATCTCCATTCGGTGAGAAAGCGAATCGAAGATCGGTTGGACTATCCTCTGCTGGTTCAGGGAGAGGCTCCGCGCGGGGAATTGCTGGAGCGGTTCAAGACCACCTCGGGGGCGGTGCTTTTCGCCACATCGAGTTTTTGGGAAGGAGTCGACGTGGTGGGCGAAGCGCTTTCTTGCGTGATTATCGATAAACTACCCTTTGCCGTCCCCGCCGATCCTCTGGTGGCGGCACGCATCGATTGGGTCGAGCGGCAGGGCGGTAACGGATTTAGTGACTTCCAGGTACCGATGGCCATTTTGAGCTTGAAACAAGGCCTGGGACGCCTCATTCGGTCCCGGCGCGACAGGGGCGCCCTCGCGGTCCTGGATAGCCGACTGTTGAGCAAGCGTTACGGCCAGCGCTTTCTGGCCAGTCTCCCTTCCTGCCCCCTGACTCACCGGCGACAGGATGTCCAAGAGTTTTTTGATGCAGCGGAGGTACGATCTTGAGCGAGCCCGTCTATGAAATTACCATCGAGGCGACTTTCTCCGCCTCTCATCAACTGCGCGGGTACAAGGCAGAGATCGAGCCCCTTCATGGACACAACTTCCGAGTGGAGGTTTCAATCGCCGCTCGGGAGCTCGATCAGGTGGGGTTGGTGATCGATTTCCTGGAGCTCGACGAGAGGCTCAAGGAGGTCTTGGCTCCTTTCGACCATCGCCACCTCAATGATTTACCGCCTTTCGATCAGTTGAATCCCAGCACCGAGAACATGGCGCGCTACTTTTTCGAAAGACTCGAAGAAAAGCTCGATCGGCCCGATCTCGAGCTGCGCCGAGTTCGTGTTTGGGAAGCACCGACTTACCGCGCCTCCTACTCAAGAAACTGACAAGCAGAGTATGACCGAACAAAACGACTACTTCAGTTCGCGCTGGGGAATTCTGATGGCGGCCCTCGGTATGGCCGTGGGGACCGGTAATATCTGGCGTTTCCCTCGGGTGGCCGCCGCCAACGGCGGGGGAGCCTTCTTGATCGCCTGGTTGGTCTTCATGTTCGCATGGTCGGTGCCGCTCGTGCTCAGTGAGTTCGCCTTGGGAAAGTATACCCGCAAAGGACCGGCGGGAGCCGTCGGGTATCTGATTGGCGCCAAGTACAACTGGTTGGGTGCGTTCGTCGGAGTCTGTACTTGTTTCATCACCTTTTACTACTCGGTGGTGACCGGTTGGTGCCTGAAGTACTTCTTTGCATCTCTGGGCTCGGGCCTTGTCGGCGCAGATGCCGAGAGTTACTGGCAGAGTTTCACCACCGCCAACCTGCAGCCGGTCTTTTTCCACCTGGCGGCGATCACCGTCGGATGCCTGATCATCTCCCGGGGCGTCGTGAAAGGCATCGAGAGGACCAATCGAGTGCTGATTCCAGTGCTCTTCTGCTTGTTGGCGGTTGCAGCGATCCGTGCGGTGACGCTGCCGGATGCCATCAAAGGCCTCGGATTCTTGTTCACTCCTGTGTGGAGTGAGTTGAAATCTCACGAGGTATGGTTGGAAGCGCTGACCCAGTCCGCTTGGTCTGTGGGTGCCGCCTGGGGCCTGGCCATGACCTATGGTGTTTATTTTCGAAAGAAAGACGACTTCGTTCTGGCCGGATACACGACCGCTTTCGGCGACTACTCCGCCTCGCTTCTCGCCGGCATTGCCGTCATGTGCACCGTTTTCTCGGTGTTGCCCGAGGCCGAGGCCCGCAGCGCACTGGCTGCCGGTAACGAGGGGCTCACTTTCATCTGGCTGCCGCAGCTTTTTCAAGCCATTCCGGGCGGCAAGTTCTTCTTGCCGTTGTTTTTCCTTGCACTCAGCTTTGCCGCCATGTCCTCGCTGATTGCGATGATCGAGATGGCAACCCGCATCTGCGTGGATCTGGGAATAGCCCGCGCGAAAGCCGTTCCCTTGGTGGGAGTGGTTGGGTTCCTGCTGGGGTTGCCTTCGGCATGGACGCTGGGCTTTTTTCAGAACCAGGATTGGGTTTGGGGGCTCGGTTTGATTGTTTCCGGGTTCTTCATCTCGATGACGGTCATCCGGTTCGGCGCGGAGCGTTTCCGTAAGGAGCTCATCAACACGCCCGAGGAGCGCCGGCCGGTGGGGCGGTGGTACTGCTTCGTCATCACCTATCTCGTACCGCTTGAGTTTGCGGCACTCATCATCTGGTGGTTTTATCAGGCAGCTACCGTTTACGATCCGGACGGGTGGTGGCATCCTTTCCACAGCTTCAGCGTCGGCACTACCCTGCTCCAGTGGGGGGTGTTGATTGCGGTGCTCATTCTCACCAACCGCTACTGGGCCCGTCGCGTGGGTGCCAAGGAGGGAGATGGAGGCATGTCATGAGTCTAGGTGGATGGATTATGATGGTGCTTGTCCTGGGCGGTATCTGGGGAGGTTTCGTGTATTTGCTCTATCAAACCACCAGGCAGGACCGCCAGTGATCACCGTTAGACGTGAATTCGCAGCCGCGCGGATTTATAATGCGATGGGTTTCGTCCTGTTGACGTAATGCCGACAACGCCCCCAGAGAGGAGGACGACGATGGAGATCGATCGAAAACGTCGTCTTTGGATCATACGAAGGGTACTCGTTCCACTGATAGCGCTCGCGGCGGCTCAAGCTCTGGCTCAGAGCGGAGCGGTAAGAGGCCGGGTGGTGGATGAGGGGGGTGAGCCGCTGGAAGGCGTGGAAGTCGTGATCGAATACCAGGATGGGCTCACCAGGAAAGCCATCACGACATCCAACGCTAAAGGCGATTTCGTGCAGGTTGGGCTTCGGACCGGCAACTACAGCGTCACCTTCAACAAGTCCGGCTACCAGCCCGGGATCCTCGACATTAAGGTCAATCTGAGCGAGCCCTACCATGCGGGCGAAGTCACTTTACAGAAGCTACCGGAGGGGGTGCTCTCCCCGCAGCAAGCCCAGGAGGTTTCCGCCGAGATCCAGGAGTATTTCGAAAAGGGCGTCGCCGAAGTCGCCGGGAAGGATTTTCAGGCTGCCCTTGCCTCGTTCCAAAAAGTCATCGATCTAGCGCCCGACTCCGCCGAGGCGCACTTCAACAAGGGATTCGCTTACATGGGGCTCAATGACCCGGAAAAGGCTTTGCCCTGCTACGAGAAGGCGGTGGAGCTTCGCACGGACTACTACGACGCTTTTGTAGAGCTAGGAAATATCTACAACAACACCCAGCGATGGGATGACGCCATGCAAGCCCTCGGGAGGGCCAGCGAGATTAGGCCGACGGAGATCGATCCCCTCTATAATTACGGTGCGGTGGCCATGAACGCCGGACAGATACCCAAAGCCCAAGAAGCCTTCGAGGCCATTCTGGCGCTGAATCCCGATCATGCGGCGGCCAACTATCAGATGGGCATGGTGATGGTCAACCAGGCGAACAACGAAGCAGCCATCCCGTACCTGGAGCGATACCTGGAGCTTGAGCCGGAAGGGCCCCACGCGGCCACCGCCCAGGGTGTTCTCGACTATTTAAAACAAAACTGATATGTCGAACGGGTTCCAGTTCCTCACGAATGAACAATTGTTTAAGACGCTTATCTGTGAAATTGTTGCCAAAATGGTCAAGATTGATCTTCAAAAGCTGAAAGCTGAAAGCTGATGGCTGATAGCTCGCGGCGAGTCGCCACCACTATTTGGTTGCGGCTATGCCGCGCTAGGCCTAACGAGTTGGAACCGCACTGGACCCTCCTGTTACAATAATGGACATATCCTCTCGGCTCGAAAACATTCACCGGCGTGTCGAAGCGGCGGCCGCGCGAGCGGGTCGATCACCGAAGTCGGTGCGCCTGGTCGTGGTTACCAAGTATCGGACGGTGGCTCAGATCGAGGAGGCGATTCGAGCCGGAGCAACGGATATCGGAGAAAACCGCGTTCAAGAGGCGGAGCAGAAACTAGGTTCGCTCAGTGGACGGGACATTGTTTTGCATTTGATTGGGCATCTCCAAAGCAACAAAGCCAAACGCGCGGTGGCACTTTTTGACTGGATTCATTCCTTGGACAGTATCGGGATGGCCCGGCGGTTGAACCGCCTGGCGGAAGAGCAAGAGAAGACGCAGCGGGTCCTTGTTCAAGTGGACCTGTCGGGGGAAGAGACGAAATCGGGACTTCCCGCCGCCGAGATCTTTGAGACTCTCGACGAGATGAGCCGCCTCGAGAGTTTGAGCCTGGAGGGTCTGATGGTACTGCCGTCCTATCTGCCCGATCCGGAGGAGGTGCGCCCTTATTTTGCCCGGCTGCGGGAGATGCGTGATGCGGCTCGAGCCCGGGGATGTGTGAAGGGCCCTCTGGAGGAGCTTTCCATGGGGATGAGTCACGACTTCGACGTCGCCATCGAGGAAGGCGCGACCATGATCCGAATCGGAACGGCGCTCTTTGGCGAACGACCCTCGAGCCAACCCAATTTAGGTGCGGGGCGTTGAATAAGCCCCGAGAGGAGGAACGATGAATCTGACTGCCCTGGATATCCAGCGCCAGAGCTTTGAGACCCGGTTCCGGGGATATGACCGAGATGAGGTCAGGACGTTTCTCAACGTGGTCGCGGAAGAAATGGCTGCGCTTAGCTCGGAGAACGAAAAGCTGGATGAAGAAGGGCGAAGACAATCGTCGCTTTTGGCCGAGCATCACGAGCGAGAACAGATCTTGAAGAACACCTTGGTGGCCGCGCAACGGACATCCGAGGAGCTCAAGGAAAACGCCAAGAAGCAGGCCCAACTGCTGCTCAAAGAATCGGAACTGGTTGCCGATCGTCTCATCGAGACGGCCCAAACCAAGGCCCACGACATCGAGAGGGACATTCTGGAGCTCAAGCAGCAGAAGCGACAGATGTTCAACTCCATTCTGAGCGCCATCTCTAACCTGCGGAACCTCATCCAGTCGATGAGTGAGGCCGAGACTCAACAAGACAAGGTCTCTTTTCTGAAACGGCGCAGCAGCGGTTCACAGGGGACCCCATCATAAGCAGCCTAGAACATCCGGCCCTTTCGGATGGGCCGGAAGGAACGCTCATCCGGGTCAAAGTCAACGCGCGGGCCGGCAAGAACGAGCTTGGGGACCTGAGCTGCGAGTCCATTCGTATCAAGCTCACCGCCCCCCCGATCGAGGATAAAGCCAACCGAGCTTTAATCAAGCTCTTTGCCTCCGTGGCCGGCGTTTCCCAGAAAGATGTGGAAATCGTTTCTGGACGGCGGTCTCGTCAAAAAACGGTGGCAATCCGGGGGCTGCCGGTGGACGAAGTGTTGAGCCGCTTGAAACGCAAGTCTT
>SDBT01007437.1_pt1 | contig 18011 bp, 21 predicted proteins | sample 2277101 | NCBI WGS metagenome assembly SDBT01 (sample SAMN10404973, study PRJNA504765) | marine sediment metagenome | isolation source: marine sediment core GS10_PC15, 103 cmbsf | place: Arctic Ocean: Southern Knipovich Ridge | collected 2010 | reverse complement strand
CATAGATTGTCAAAGTCAATTTCCTGGCTTGATTCTGTGAATCTTAACCTCAAATTCAGATGAATTTTAGGCTGAAAATCTTATATCGATATGACGGTTAAAACTAGCGCGAAAATCGGTGTTCAACAGAATGCCGTTCGATAGTATCGATATTATTAATTATTTGATTCTGAATATATTGAGGAATTACTCCTTTTAAGTTCCCACCTTCTAAACTTGCATTAACTATATCAACACTGGAAACCCCTGAATCAAATGGGAATTTCAGGACATCACCTTCCTTCTCTATAGTTACTTCCGATGATGCATTAACAATCTTAGCTTTAGTAATTCCAGTGGCAGAAATAACACCGCGGGGTTTAATTTCAAAAAAAGCGTTTTCACAACCACAATATTGACATGGTCTTTCTATAATTTCTTTACCACAATCTAAACATTTTCGCCTTTATCTGTTATTTCTTCAATTCTGCCATGCAGTTAGGTGCCCGTTCTCGATATATAGTATTGGGCCTGAAATAAACGAACCGTCAAAGCTCTCAAATCCATAGATCCATTGTTCTGTTACAGTCATTGCCGTCACGGTGCGATTGATTTTATAGGGCTTCCCATAAGAGGCAATTACGGCATCTTTTTCCATGCCGATAAATATCTTGCCGTTTAATACCGCCTGCTTGGTTTGGGCATCGGCCTTTGGATGGGTAGCAATATATGCCTCCCGGCGCTGATTGATTTCTTCTGTTACCTTTTGTATCTGTTGTGCCATACATCCTTGAAGGCTAACAACAATTAACAGGATAATAATAGTGACTTTACTTACCATTTTTAATCCCCTTTATTCCGGCTCCTTTGGATTTGTATTAGATCATGTTCTGTAATTCAAAGTATGACCAGTTCCTTCAAATAACATATTAAGATTGAATGTCAAATCTTATGCAATTTTGTTGATTTCAACAGAAAGATTATATTCTAACAATTCAACATCGCTTATGACTGACACAGCGCTTTTAAGCTGTTGTGAAATCTTATGTCCTATTATTATTCCACGCACCTTTTGATTTTGTTCAGCAAGATTTTCTTTAATCCAGCCCATATAACTTGTTAATTGTCCAACAGCACTTTGATGTCCTTTTAAAACTTTTGCCTCTATAACAACAAAATTATTTTGTTTATCAACAGCAAGAATATCAATAAACCCTTTACCTGCTGGGTATCCAGTTGCGTTTTTTCCATCAGCTTCATATAATCTCAACCCAGGCTCAATAATTTGAAGATTTTTGGATAAATAATTCTGCAAATCTTTTTCATAAACAAATTCTGGCTTTCCGTAACGAATGTAATAATCTTCTTTTCTATATATTGGCTCAGGATCATTATTCTTATCGTAAACATGATACGCATATGGATATTCAAAGTCCAAATAAAACAAATCATCTTCAGGAGTTACAGTACTCCAGAACCTAAATTGACTGTTAGTTGTAAAATTACTAACAGCCCTTCCAATTATAAACGGGCCAGCTTTATCTCCTTTAAATATGTTATTGATATACCAGTCACGCATTTCGTGGTAATATATCGTATCCCCCCTTTTTAATCCTAAGTCCTCAATCATATCTATAAATGCCTGCCTTCGTTTCTTAATTCTATCTTCGCCCATATTCAATTCTTCCTCTCATTCGCTTTATATCGGGAAGGACTCAGTCCTTCGAAAAATCTATAAACTATTTTATTCACAGGATTACCAAATATCAAAGCCTTATGTCAATTTTTTATTATTTCAAGAGTTCTGGAAAGGGGGTTACTTGGATAGGCTTTCTTTCTGGTGTGACGTTCCTAGCGGTTTTTTCGGTGGGCAGAGCCATTGTTGACGAGCCGATCGCTTAACATGTTGAAGAATTTCTGTAATCGCTTGATTTTTAGGTGAAAAAAAAGGAAATCTATCGGCAGAATATCTTTCTGCAAGTCCTCAGCTTTATTGCATCTAAAAACAACACGTTAAGGCGATTCGTCAACACCCTAAGCGATCGGCTCGCCATTGTTGACCCTGCCTTATGAAAGAGTTGATATGTGTAGTTTTATTCACCCTTTGATTATCCGCTCAGATCTTTGACGTTATCAGGAGTCACTCACTATCAATGATCCACCTGTCTCCATTTAGAAAATCTCTCTTAGCACTCCCTGTCTTTTTCCCGTTAGTGTCGTAAATTATTTTTCTGTCAGAGTTCAAGAAATCTTCCTTTATATGCGGATTCCGGCTTTGATGTCCATTTGAATCATATATCAAACAGCTGTTTTCGTTTAAAACGTCTTGCTTTATGTACCCTGCATGAGTTCCGTCTCTGTTAATGATCCGCTTCCTGTCCTTGGACAAAACATCTTGTTGAGGGCTCCTGTCTGCTCACCCTTATTATTAAAGATCTGGTAGCTATCCGGCCTTAGCGGATCTGGCTTAATATATCTATCAGGCTCGGCATGGACTGACACCGCAAAGGCCAAAATAAGAAAGGCTAAAATTAATCGTTTCGTATGAAAAATATAGATCATCTTTTAATCAGTAAGTTTAATAAATTCCTGATCTTTCCACAAGCTTTTAAAATCTTCATCTTTTTTCGCAACACTTTTGTATACTGGATCAATTTCAATTGCTTTTTTTAAATCCAAAAGAGCATCGTCCCTTTTTTCAAGTAATGAATAAGCACAAGCCTTGTTATATAGTGCACCTCCAAATTCTGGATTTAATTCTAATGCCTTATTAGCAGCATCCAACGCTTCAGTATATCGTTTGAGATGTATAAGTGTTGTTGCTTTTAGATTCCAACTATCCGCATCGTCTTGTGCTAACTCGATAAGTTTTTCGCTTGTAGACAGTGCCTCTTCATAGAGTTTAAGCTTGCCCAATACATTCACCTTATTTTTCCATGCATTTAATTCTTTGGAATCAATTTTTATCGCCTTTTCAACTGACAATAATGCTTCTTCATAGAGATTTTTTTCCATAAGAATCGCGCTTTTTACGACATATGCTTTAGCGTTATTGGGATCGATATTAATTGCTTTTTGTATTGTTGTTAAAGCATCATCAAAGCGTTCTAAGAGTGTAAGGATAATAGATTTATTTCTCCATGCATTAAAATTGTCTGGTTCCATTTCTATAACTTTATCATAATTTAAAATAGCTGCCTCGTAATTGCCATTAAGAGTGTAGGTAAAGGCACGGTTAAAATAATCTTCCGCTTTTAGTGGAATTCCAAACACCTCAAATAACTCCAATCTTTGATTGAAATCTTCAATTTGATTTTTAATTTCTTTTGTTGCCTCATCTGGATCAGACAGTTTCGGCAACTTTTTCCGAATCCTTTCTATATAGTCTTCCATTTTATCCTTAATTTCTGTTAAAGCCTTTGCCTCCTCTTTTGCTCGCTTAAAGACTTCTTCTGCTTCTTCTCTAAGTTGACTTGCTTTCCGAGCCTCTAATATGTTTAAAATAGTTAATATCGCAATAAATACACCAATTATTGCCACTGCTACCCCTGCTATTGTGGCTGTAATATTAAGTACATTTAAAGCTCTATCAAAGCTTCTTTGTGATTCTTTTAAGACAGCTTCTTGGATAGAAATTGGAGTAGGTTGGTTTGTAAGAGAATCTATTTGATCAGATTTTTTTCCGGGTAATACCGTGTTTTCTTGTAGTACAGGCTTTTTGGGTTTATCTTTAGGATCTATCTTATTTTGCTGTGCATTGGCGGTATAGGCAAAAAAACAGATTACCAATAATAGAAGTATCGACTTTAATAATTTTCCCATAATTTTTCCCTTTAAGATTTTATTTGGAGCTTTAAGATTTTTTTTAATTATAAGAAGTATATGGGAATTAAATTTGTGTGTCAAATATAATATGTTTACAACGAGTTATTAAGATAAAGCTTTCTTCCGGGCATAGCTTTCCCGGCGTAAAGCATTCGCTCTATCTTTATTTTTTATATCATAGGCTCGTTTTTTAGTTCTTGCAGACTCCAGACGTTTCCGGGCGGCTTCAATTTCTTCCGGGGTGGCGTCAATGAAACTAAGTTCACCACAAATTAATTGATCAGACACATTTCTGATCTGACGGGAAACAAGGGAAGGGCTTTTGATGTCAAGTATCTCGCAAATTTCAGACGGACGTAATCCAAAAAGGGTATGCAGTAAAAACACTTTTACGGCTTTGATCATCTTGCTAGATCTTTTTTCAGTCTGCTTTTTCTAGTAGGCAAGATCCCGCTTATTGCTGTCCAAATCTTGCAGGAGTTTATAGATCCGCTGTTCTGCATGGTGATAGGTCTTTCTTGCTGTTTCAATTGACATGCTATATTTTAGGCTCAAATCTTCATAGCTAAAGCCCAAAAAGAACCGGTCTTTAAATATCCCGGTTGTTTTAAACTTAGGGGTAAAATGACTAAAAGGGCTTTCATTTTCTGTTGAAAAAGCTTTTTGCAATCTTTTGTTGTCCGATTTTCCGCTTTTATCATATTCCTGGACAAGAGAAGATTGCTGATATTCACGGTATTTGTGAAAAACAACTCTGACCTTTTCCCCTCGTTCATTGCTCATAACCTTTTCATAAACGCCGGGGTTCCCTTCGGCAAGGTACAGCTCAACCGGCCTGCACGGGGTTTCGCAACTTTCTCTATGACTGCATTTTTGACAAACGTCTTTCATCACCTTGTCCGGGTCACTGTCCGGGCTACAATGTAGGGTCTTAGAATTGCAAGAGCCCGTTCTGAATATCTGGGCGGAGGTGTCTGATTTTGCTGCCTTCCGGGACGGCTCGCATCATTGTTGTAAAGAAAGAGTCCTACACCCAACAACGTTGCAGCCTTTTTCAAAGCGTCCGTGGCCGCCGCTTTAAGGTCATCAGACAAACTAATCGCCTCACCGGTTTCTCTTGCTCTCGTAATTTTGCTTGAACCGAACTGGGTTTTGACAATATCACCAGTACTCAATCTCCCCAGGACAAAAACCTCATCTGTTTCTTTGATGATTTCGTGTTTCAGGATTGCAAATGACCAGTTGGCATCGAAAGCGTCGTTCAGGCGATGGATTATTGTATGCCCTTCGACATAATCCAGTGTCTTGCCAAAATTTCCTTCTCGTTGCTTGATTTGCTCCGGACTAAACGGTTTCTCTAAAAGTTCTCTATTCATGGTTGCCTCCTATTTGATTTAAGGGTTTACAAACAACAAAAGAGCAGCCACCAGCACGGCAACTGCTCCTTTTCCAAAAAATGATTTGATTAAACGGACTATTATGATAGTATGTTTTTGGTGAGCGGTGACTACCGAGTCCAATACCGGTATAGAGGTCTTTGTCCGGGGCGTCAGGACTTGGTTGTAAGTGTAGATTCCGTTTTTTAAATGCTGTAAAGAATTGAAGGAGAGAGTGGACTTTAATAAAAAGAACAGAAGGGTCGATAACTTAACATGATGACTTTAGGGAAAAGAAACCATTAGCCAAATTGAAAAAAAAAGATAACCTAACCTGGCGTGCGGTATTTTAAGAAGTCTAATCCGTTGGCGGACGAATTGAGTTAAGTTAATTTGTTTTAAAAAAATAGAAAATTTATTTTTAATGTTATAATGGGCGGAGAAAGTCTAAATATTTCATTAGGGCATGAACTGAATGTCAATATGTTTGAGATTCTGCTCTTAAAACTGTTAAAAAAATTTAAAACTATGCCTTCTTCAATAAATTCAATAATTTTTGACATGTCTGAATTAAGATATATTAAACTTGGAGGTCTTATAAGTTTCTTATCGTTATGTGGCGCAATCAAAGAAAAAAGTTTATTAAAGGATATCGAAAGTCTTAGAATATATTTAGAATATCCATCTGATAAAGTTATGGAGCACTTACATTGGATGCAATTTTTTAAAGTTTCTAATATTTATAGCTATATAGAAAATATTGAAAGCTTATCGATAAAAGATGAAGAATATTTTGAAAGATGGAATAATAAATTAAGACGATACAGATACGAAAATGATCCTGTCCAAAAAAAATCTTATAGATCAAAATTATTCCCTATCCACATTATTCCAGCTGATGCCAAGTATTCAGATTTTGAAAGCTCATGTACGAGATTTATTAATGATTTAAATGATGTATTAATACCCATATTTGAATATAACATGATTTCAAGAAATTATATGAGTGATTTCTTGCAATCTAATAAAGAGCTTTTCAAAAACATTTTTGATCACAGCAATTCATGGGGAATACATGCTGTCCAAATTATGAAGAAAAATGTTGTCTTTTCATATTCAGATATCGGAATCGGTATCAAGAATAGCTTAAAGACGGTGCTGCGAACTAAATATAAAGTAAGGGAAATAGATGATTATTTGGCTATAAAGGAGGCATTAAAAAAAGGAGTGAGCTCAAAGACTGAAAACAACGAAAACATGGGGTTAGGATTATATATAGTTACAGAATTTGCCAAAAAAACTAAAGGGAAAATGGTGATAAGATCTGGGGGATGTTCATATCCAATAAATTCTGAGTTTAAACATGTTAATTACTTCCCAGGAACTCAAATACATATTGCTATACCTCTAACCGGGTAGAAAGTGGATTGTGTTATGGAACTAATGATTTTTGATGTGGCAGATGAAATGAAAACCAGAATACTGCTTGAAAATAAAATAGGTGATCAAGTATTTAAAAGGATATTGGATTGTTTTAATACATTACCTGATTATTCAACCTTGCTTATAGATATCACAGGGGCTGATGTAATCGACTATAATTTCTGTTCAAGAGCAATAGGACCGTTAATGAAATCACTCCATGAAGGTAAATTCGAAAATAAATATGTAATTGTAAAAAATGATCCTGAACAAGAATTAAACTTACTTGAAGGTATTTTATTATTTATATGCCAAAAAAAAAGTGGAAAGAATTCCAAGGAATCTTTCATCGATAATAATTTATCAATCAAACTGCTTAATGCAAGGACAAACGAGTTGGAATTTATAGGTAAGTTAAGTGAGTTGCAAATAAATATTTTAGATTTAATAAATGAGGAAAAGGAAGTAACTTCTAATAACATTGCGAACAAAATCAATAAATCTGTAGAAGAAACAATTAAAATCCTCGATACTATAATAGACCAATTTTTCATATATAAAAAAATTGAAGAAACTACCGAACTTTATTGTTCATTTTTTAATTTATTGATAGAGGGAGAATAATTATGTTAAGATCAATATATAGTAAGAAAAGAATTGATCAAATCAACATTAGTACTTTGGCTGACGATGTGGTTTTTGCTTTGGGAGATTATTTGAAGTCTAAAGAAGTAAATGCTGAAATATTAGAATTGGGTATTGAGTTCTGTGAAGCTATATTAAGAGGAGAAAAAATAAAACCAGATAAAATGAAAATTAATGAAATGCCGGATTATGAAAGATATAAAATAATAGAAAAAGGAGTTCAAGAACTGAAACCAGAAGGTGTTGACTTAAAATTTTTATTAAAAAATACCAAAGAAGTTAAATCTAAACTTGATAATATCAAGAACAAAATAGAAGTGGATAGCATAAAGGTAAAAGAAATCCAAAAGTATTTTATTGTTATAAGCTCTCCATTTTGGAAAAAGGATATATCATCTTTACGGGAAAGAAAGATAAGTAGAGGATTACATATAAATGAATAATTTATTAGAAAGAATCCTTGTAATAGAAACATTAGAGAAAATATTTCGATTACAAGCTTTTCTTCAAAAAGCCTCAATTAGGGCAACAGATCCCGATATCAAAGTTATTAGTATATATGATTATGCTATTAACGAAGTACTTAAAAGCATTCAAGTAGTTATATACAAATTACATGACAACTATGGTGATTTAGATGAAAATGAAAGATACTCATGCATAAGGAGAATTTCTAATGCATTTAACTCGACTGATGATTTACATTCACAGTTAAATTTTATTCATGGTGAATGGACTATTCAAGAAACATATATTTTTATAAAAAGGCTTTTTAGATTTATATTAAAAGATAATGATGATGTCAGTATTGTCTTATCTGATAATTATATGTTCGAAGAGGTTGATTTATCAAGATACCTTGAGTGGAGGCTAAGATGTCATAATATTACTGCAAGATTAGATGAAATAAGATCAACTCTTTTTTTACCAAAGATTGAATATTCTAATCCTTTAAATTGGTCAATACTAGTTCACGAAATGGGGCATGTTCTTACCAAACCTTTAGAGGAAATTTTATCAGACACTGAGATTGCCGAAATATCCACTACGGCTGACGGCATCAAGATGCTTGAGAGCTGGACAGAAGAAATATGGTGTGATTTGATTGCAACAAAATTATTAGGACCTTCATATATAGCATCATATATTATCTTTTCGATTCTATTGGCCAGTTCTGGAAGAATTGAAGAAAGTTCAAAAACTCACCCAGCAGACAGAGTTAGAATTAGCATTATGCGGCATTATTTGGAGATGATGAATACAAATCTGAAAATAAAAGGTATGTTTGCTGACTTTAACTGTGTTTCAGATTTTTTTTATGATTTGTTTGAAAGGCGTTGTACTTTTGAACGAAGCAATTTTATTTTTGATTTACCGCCTCCCTCACAATTCCCTTTGAATTATCAGAAATTTAGAGATCTTATGGTAGATAAAATTCAGGAACTAACCTATGAAAATATGCCTGACTTGGAGGTTAACAACGATAAAATAAGACGTTTATTAAAAAGATTATGCGAAGGAATTCTTATTGGTTCATTTATAGCACATGATAAACCAGAGTCATTGCAAGATGAATTAAAGAAAATTGAAAGCATAATAAACAATAGAGAAGCTGAAAATCAGAATGATAAAATTGGCGATTTAATGAAACATGTTTTAAATGGAGTTAAGGAAAGCCCGTGTACTATTAGTGAAATACTTAATACAGGATGGTTATATAAATGTGAGTGTTTTTATCCTAATATAATTGATCTGCTTTTTAGTAAAAATGAAGAACTCGATCAATGCTATGATGTCTTTCGAAACGAAATATTTTTATTAGATGATAAGCTAAAAAAGTCAATAGAAATTTCTCACATCCATGATTTATTTGCAGAGGTAAATGAAAGTGATTCTTAATGATAGGGAAATAATTCGGAAGCTATTAAAGAGGGATTTGATTATTACACCTATGATAAATCCTAAAATACAGATAGGCTCTTCTTCTGTAGACCTGAGGCTAGGGACACGATTTAAAATGATTAAGATAACTAAACACGCGTATTTTGACCCAGGCAAAGAGATTGAAGAAATAAAAAGGGAGGTTATAAATTATACTGAAAATATTCATGTGTCACCTATGGAGCAATTTGTTTTACACCCTAAGGAATTCGTTTTAGCGTCTACACTGGAATATATTAAACTGCCGATAAATCTGGCCGGGCGGCTCGAAGGTAGAAGTACATGGGGGAGAGTTGGATTGCAAATCCATTCAACTGCAGGTTTTGTCGATCCTGGATTTGAAGGTACATTAGCATTTGAGCTGTATAATGCAGGGAAAACTCCATTGCCTTTATTCGCAGGTATAAGAGTAGCACAAATTAGCTTTTATGAATGCACAGCGGCTACAATTCCTTATAGCAAAAAGGATGCTGCTAAATACTCTAAAAGTACAGAGATTAAAGATGCTCTGTTCTATAAAGATCCTGAATATCAAATCATCCAAAAATATATTTCACTAAGAAGGAAACAAAATAAAATTGAGTGAATTTATCTGACCGTCTAATAGCATCTCAGCCCACTCCCTATCCCTACCCCTTCGATTATTGATTTTCAAAATATCATCATACAAGAAGCACGTCAGTTTGGTTGTCGTTTGCCCTATTAGGGGGTCAATTTTAGGTTAGCAAAACCAGGGGGGAAGTAAGACATCACTTGACAGTAAAATTTTAACGTGTCGATATCACAACTTTTAAGCCAACTTCAAAATGCCAGATACAGAAACCACAGGTTTTCAACAATGATATGTATGTAGGAGATATCTTGATTAACGCTACGATTAGCGGTTGTAATAAAGCGCAGCGGAATTACAACTCGACTTCAGCCGATTGTTAAGTGTCTTACTTGATATTGTACTTCTCTTTGAGCTCAGATAGACGCTTTTCTTCCAGTTCTCCGAACTCAGAAGATGAATAAAGTGCCTTCCCATCAGCACCATCTATACGCTCCACTATAACTGTGAAGATTGCGTCTGCAGGTGCATCAACCTTACCCCAATCAGAGAACATATTAGGTGCCAAACTCCAGGTTGCTTTCTCTCCTGGTTCTAAACCTCCTGGAACTGAATAGTTGAATGTATCTTGATGCCATGGGACACTACGGTTTGGACTTGCAATAGTACCCGCAAAATATGCTCTTGAAACTGGATGTGATGTTCCATTTTTCACAGTCAACTCAATAATTGGTTGCTTTCCCATAAAGGCCCTTTCGCGCTTATAAAATCGAGACCTTAATATTTTGAAACTTTTTAGCTGTTCACGAGCTTCTATGGATGATTGTCGTTTTTCCTCAAGTTCTTTTATTTCTTGGAGAGCTTGCTCTTTTTGCTTTCTTTCACGTTCGAGCTTTATTTGGGCTGCTTCAGCGATTATTTGCTCACCCGTCTTGCCGTTGAGGGTTTCTTTCATTTTTCCTTCAAGATTACCTACACCTGCTACCCCTTCTGCGAAAATAGACTTCAGATCAATTTGGCTAAAAGCCATTAATTGAATTGCCTCATCAAACTGAGCCCTTTTATCGACAGGGAGCGATTCCCTGACTTTAGCAATCGAGCTTTTCATTGATTCGTCTGTCGATGTATCAACAGTTGGTTTACTGCATCCCACAAGGAATAATGTGACGAATGCAAGAATGAATAATTTTGATTTCATTTTGTTCCCCCTATATTGGTACTTAACATTAATATTAGATGATCAATTTTTCAACTATTGAAATATTATGATAAAAAAATGGATATTGCAATTACTGAGCATTCGAATTTCAACATTCTGCCCTATCTCGGTTTAACGTCAAGTCGTGATACATTGAGATAAACCCTAAAAATCTGACTTTTAAAAACCTGTACTTTCTTGCCATGATCACACAAATAAGTCAACGTGAGATATGTAATGGAAACCGCACGGATTTGACCTGTTCCAATAGTTTGGATTACTCCAACATATCACCACATCAAGATATTTTGGGGATAGGGAGAGAAATCCCAACCCCTTTTCAGCTTATGGTTGTAATTCTTTCGCAGCGAACCAATACGCAGAAACTGCACAAAGTTTCGCATTTTCAGTTTAGGAAAAACCTATATCAAAAAACTGAGTTGGACGAAATCTAATAATTATTTTGTTGAATATTCAATTGGATATGCTATTGGAAAGGGTGAGGTTATTACGCGGTCTGAATAATAGCTGCACAGATCTTGCTTATATTCTTTTTTTCTAAAAGCTGAAATTCTTTCGCAGCGAATCAATATCTAATATCCGTTTTCAAAATTCCATTGAAGAGGGGGTGTAAATGAAAAAATGCTTTGTAATGCAGCCTTTTGATGGTGGTACCTTTGATAAAAGATATGAGGATGTTTTTGAACCAGCGATTTTGGAAGCTAATCTTGAGCCTTACCGTGTTGATCGTGATCCAGGCGTAAGTATTCCTATTGATGAAATAGAATCTGGTATTCGAAACTCGGAAATTTGTTTTGCTGAAATAACAACCGACAATCCAAACGTTTGGTTCGAATTGGGATTTGCAATTGCAGTACCAAAGGAAGTTGTTTTGGTATGCGCTGAAGACAGAAAAAGCAAGTTTCCTTTTGATGTACAACACCGGAATATAATAAAGTACAAAACTGATGCTCCACAAGACTTTGAAGAGTTAAAAGGAAAAATTACAAAACGTCTCCTTGCCATATTAAAGAAACAAGAGGAAATTGGGAAAGTATCAGCTATCTCACCCATTAAAGATACTGAGGGCCTCTCACAGCATGAAATTGCGGCCTTAGTTACTATTACACAGAATGTGTTTGTATCTGAGGGGGGCATGGTTCCAGCAGCACGAATTATGAATGATATGGATAAAGCCGGATATACTGGAATTGCTGCAAGTCTCGCACTAAAATTATTGTTGGGAAAAAGAATGATACAGTCGGATGTCTGGCATGAACTTGATGTCACTTATACTGTTTTTGCACCTACAGAAATCGGTGAAAATTGGTTAATGCAAAACCAAGATGAATTAGTCCTTAAAAAGCCAGAAGAAGATGACATCCCTTTTTAAAAAAAACCGAACAAATCACTTGAGAGGGACCGGGCTAAACTGTGCCACTATAATCTTTTATCAACCTATTAAGCTTCTTTAATAGATCTTATAGGCTCGTAACCCGGCCTCTCAGTTTTATCGTTAGAGGAGCAAAAAATGAATGCTGCCGATAAAGTTTCTCTTGTAGGTGTAATTGCCACATTTCTGGCTGTCATCGTTGCTCTATTTAAGGAAGAGATCGTAAAAATCTGGAGGAGGCCTTCTGTCGATGCCACTCTGGATCTAAGGGCCCCCGATTGCCATAAGACAATTATGACTATCCACAATCCTGCGAAAAATGAAGTGCTTGCAAGTGATTGCTATTACTTCAGAATGTGGGTGAAAAATACAGGCAACATGCCAATAACGGATGTGCAAGTATTTGCATCAAAGCTATATCAGAGGAATTCTGAAGGTAGATTTACTAAAGTCGATGATTTTACACCAATGAATTTCAAATGGTCTCACACACATGAGATATTTGCACAGAGGATATCCCCCAAAATGGGTAAGCATTGTGACATGGGGCATATTATAAACCCGCAATTCAAACCTCTTATCGGTGAGAATCTGCCAGATAACCCTCCTGAGAATACAGTTTTTGCAATGGATTTAGAGGTTAAGCCGAACACGTTAAGTCATTTGATCGGGCCAGGTTCATATCGTCTTTTAATAAAAATTGCAGCTGATAATTGTGCTCCAAGATCGAAGACGATTGAGTTTTCATTCAATGGACAATGGCATCAAGATGAGGAGCAAATGTTTGAAAATGGTGTACAAATGTCAATGTCTTAAACAGAATTGCCCTCTAACCTGTCACTGGAGAGGGGCGGGGCATAAACCGCGCCTTTTCCAAACTGTATATATTTAAATATTTATCTTTTTTGAGGGTCAAAGAGGCACACGTGCCCCGCCTCTCAGTTTTCCGTTGGGCATAATAAGAGGAGCCATTATATGTCAACAGAAAATTCACTATCAAAGCAAAGAGTATTAGGATTCTTTGATAATGAAGTATCGATGTACATTTTAAAAGATATTGATAGGCTCACCAATGAAATCAGACCTGATAAAGATACTGGGTTGCGAGGCTGTACAGTTGCACTTGCAATGATGCTTTTCGCTATCATTGATTTATTTGGTTATTTAACCCGAGATGATAACAATCCAAGAAAAACTGATACATTGGGAAACTTTAACTTTGACGCTCATTTGAACTGCCCCACCTTTGCTTATCAGAATTAACCCACCAAGAATTTTTCATTAATGCTGCTCATCAGAATTGCCCCACCATTTTAGCAGTATCTTCATGTCATATTTTCAAAAATGGATATACGTTACACTTTGTTTTTCCAAGTAAACACAAATCTGGGAGAATCAAAGTGCAAAGAAGATGCGAGCACTGCGGAAAGAAGTTTGTTCCTTTGCCCCATATACCCGGTCAGCGATACTGCCCTCGTCGTCACTGCCAAAATGCCCGACGTCAAAAGTGGCGGAAGCAAAAGCTTGCTATAGACAAAGAATACAAGGCCAATCAGGCTGATGCTCAAAGACGTTGGTGTGAGAAGAATAAGGGTTATTGGAAGCGGTATCGTGCATCCCATCCGGAATATGTTGAACGCAACCGTCAGCTTCAAAGGTTTCGAAATCGGCGACGCAAAGGCACTATCAACACATCTGATACGCGCAGCCTGATTGCAAAGAGGTACGCGTTAAGTCCGAAAAAAACTGATATATCAGGATATTACAAACTGGTTCCAGCAGGACCACAGATGATTGCAAAGAGTGACGTGTTACTTGTAAAACTCGATTTTATTTCAACTGGTTATCCTCACGGCCCCTAAAAAATATCTGATTGCAAAGAGATCACTTAATATCATTTAAGGCAAAGCGGTGATATGGGGCGTGTTATGGAATACAACCCTGGTATAAGATTACGGCAGTTAGAGATAGCTCACCTGGAGCTTCGATACGCACATATCAGAGTACAAAACCCGGAAGCTGTATTACGTCTTGCCGCATCCCTTCAACGCTATGGTCAGATCATCCCGGTGCTTGTTGTGCCGGCAGAGCCTCCAAGACATATCCTCATTGACGGTTATCAGCGCGTGGCTGCGGCAAAGCGCTGTGGTGAGGATACGCTATTGGCCCAAATTTGGCACGGCAAGGAACAAGATGCCCTTATTCATGTTTTGGCCAAAACCGGTGAGCGCAAATGGGATGTGTTCGAAGAGGCTGGCTTAATAAGAGAACTGTATATACAACATCAATTGCCTCAAAGCCAAATTGCTGCTCTTTTGGGTAAGGATCAAAGCTGGGTATCAAGACGCCTTGCCCTTTTGGATACTCTTCCTGAAGAGATCCTTCAGTCAGTCCAGCGGGGCAATATATCCACTTGGGCTGCCACCCGGGTGTTGACTCCTATGGCGCGCGCCAACATCGAACACGCAAAGGTGCTTGCAGAAAGCTTAATGAAGGAAAAGATCTCCACCCGCAATCTTTTTATATTTTTCCATCACTACAAGAAATCGAATCGAAAAACACGAGAAAAAATGGTGCAAAAGCCGCAGCTTTTTCTTAAAGCCATTGAAGCCGGCAAACAAGACAATCTGACCAAACAACTCAAAGATGGACCGGAGGGACAATGGATTGCAGATGTAAAAATGATCGCACATATAATCCGCAGACTTATCAAGCAGGCACCCTCTGTCATCTATACCGGGCAGAGCAACCTGGATAAACGTTGCTTGCTTACCGCTTTTGAAGAAACAAAAGATCTTTTTTTGTCATGGGATGTAAAAATGAGGAGGCTTATCGATGATATCCGAACATACGAGGCAAACCGTAATGTCCCTGCACCAAGCAGGGTGCAGGATACGACAAATCAGCCGTCTGTTGAAGATATCTCGCAACGCGGTTCGCCGGATTGTGAGGGGACAGGCAAAGGATGCAGTTGTGAAAATCAGCCGCTACCAAGAGATCATGCCTCTGATCCGGCAACACTTTAAACCCTGCAAGGGCAATGTGGTGCGGATACAGGAAATCTTACACGACCAATACGGCCATGATATTCCTTACAGTACGCTTACTCGCGTGGTGCGGGAACTGGAACTTCGCGACGACAAGAAAAAGCAAAGAGCTGGTTCCTATGATTTTGGCCCTGGTGAGGAACTCCAGCACGACACCTCACCACATCGTATCATCCTTGACGGCAAGAAGATTACAGCCCAGTGTGCCTGTCTTGTACTGGCCTACAGTAGAAAGCTCTTTATCCAGTATTATCCGTCATTCACCCGTTTTGAAGCCAAAGTTTTTCTCACCCAGGCGCTTGAGTATATGGGCGGCAGTTGCCCTCAATGCGTCATTGATAATACAAGTGTCATGGTTGCCCACGGCAGCGGCCCGGATGCAGAAATAGCTCCTGAGATGGAGGCTTTTGGACAGATATTTGGTATGAGCTTTATCCCTCACAATATCGGACATGCCGATCGAAAGGCCATTGTTGAAAGAAATTTTTCATATGTCGAAAATAATTTTTTAGCTGGAAGAACTTTTGCCGACTGGCACGATCTGAATCAACGCGCCCAAAAATGGTGTGATACCGTTGCTAACAAAAAAGTCAAGCGGTTCCTTGGCATGAGCCCGGATGAGGCGTATCTGATGGAAAAGCCTCACCTTCTGCCTCTGCCGCCGTATATCCCTGTAGTCTACAAAACTCTGCAAAGAGTTGTGGATATGTCTGGATATGTCACCGTCGATACCAATCGCTACTCGGTACCCGAGCGCCTTTGCGTAAAACAGGTCGAGGTGCATAAAACCTGGGATCGCATCCTGATATTTTTTAAACACAAAAAAGTGGCCGATCACAAAAGAGCTGTCGACAAACGTAACACGAAAGTTGTCGCCAAAGGCCACCATTTGCCCCTCAATAAATACAAGAGCCAAAAAGGTCCCTGCAAAGAAGAAAAGGCTCTTGTTGGCCAGTGTGATGGTATCGACCGGTATCTAAAGGAAATCAAAAAGCGCTCCCATGGAACCGGCAAAAGAAAGCTGCAAAGACTTTTGGAACTTAAACGAACATATCCTGTGGATGCATTCAAAAAAGCGCTCCAACAGGCCCTGCATTATGGCCTGTATGACCTTGCCCGCTTGGAAAATATGATTCTTACCTATGTGGCCGGTGATTTTTTTAATATCCATGAGGACGATGAATGAGAGAAAAAATCCAACGGCTACTTATTCAACTACGTCTTAAAGGCATGGCCAATGGGCTTGAACAAGAGCTGAAACGGGCAGAGAAAAAAGGTAGTGCCTTCGATGAGGTGCTTTACCGGCTCCTGGCACAAGAACATGCTTATCGCCAAGAACGCAGCATGTTCTACAGGCTCAGTCATGCCAAAATCCCCTGGGACTGGACCCTTAAATCCTTCCCTTTTGATAAACAACCGGGCGTTAAAAAATCACAAATAATGTCCCTGGCGGGCCTGTCGTTTATTGAACGGGCGGAAAACATCGTCTTTATCGGCAATCCGGGCACCGGAAAATCTGGCCTGGCTTCCGGACTTTTACATCAAGCGCTGATTGATGGTTACCGAGGACGGTTTTATAATGCACAGGATCTTTTGGATGAGCTTTATGCATCCCTGGCCGACAGAACCACACCAAAGCTCATTAAACGGCTGTGCAATTACCCCATTTTGGTCATTGATGAACTGGGATATCTTACCCTTAAACCAGAACAGGTTAATGCTTTCTTTAAACTGATGGGAGAACGCTACGGCAAAAGCTCAACTATTGTTACCACAAATCTTGAGTACGAAGAATGGTACGATTTGTTCCGCAGAAAACCCCTTGTAGATGCACTGCTGGACCGTCTTAAACATCGTTGTATTACAATAAAAATCAATGGCCCCTCATTGAGAACCCCTTCCAATGAACAAAAACCCAATAAACCTGCCTGATCGGCCTTACATGCTAAAAACTTCTATCTTTAACTACCTCCAGCCTTCCTGGTTATCGGCTCCGTTTTAAAATGCTTTGCAAACCTCTGCGCATCGCTTGGGTTCATTCTTTTGAGTATAAATGGGTTCACTCAAATTAGCATCCATGACTTAAATATCTCATGTCGGAAAAGGCTAACTTTTTCCCAAACATATACAAAGATAATTGTGAGAAAATTGTAAAGCTATTTCGTCATGGGTTAATTCACCAATTTTTTCCGAAAGCTTCTGGCATTGCAAAGGCTGGCTTGGCAAATCAATTAATATTTGAAAGTTCAGGTATTCCTAATTTAAACGTGGATATATTATCAAAGGACGTAATAGATGCTTTAGAAAAAATCAAAAAGTCCATCACTGAAAATCGTGATACTAATTTGGTTGAAAGAATAAATAGTCGATTGGATAAGTTAGCAAAAGAAGATTATGAGACCCTGAATTCTTTGTAGTATTATAAAATGCTCAACAATGGCATGCACCCTGACCTTGCTTAGCTGGCCGTGAAACGCTCACTCCTTCTTATTTGCTCGCAAAGCAGGTGCATGCCAATCGTTAGCTTTCATTTACTTCACGAGAGGCAAAAATGGACATCGCAACCATCACCTCAGCTTTGAATGGACTTAAGATCGCCAAAGATACTTTTACATTCATACTTAATTCTAAAATT
>SDBT01007436.1_pt1 | contig 18011 bp, 16 predicted proteins | sample 2277101 | NCBI WGS metagenome assembly SDBT01 (sample SAMN10404973, study PRJNA504765) | marine sediment metagenome | isolation source: marine sediment core GS10_PC15, 103 cmbsf | place: Arctic Ocean: Southern Knipovich Ridge | collected 2010 | reverse complement strand
CACCGCCAAGGGCAGCAACTTTGCCGGTCTGATAGACGCAGGTAGCGCGGGCACGATAAGCATTGACGGTGCCGGCGAAGATAGCGCAGACATCACGGTTATAGGCCATGCATCGAGCATAAGCATCGGAGGCGCTTATCAGGGCGCGATGTACCTGGGATCGGTAGGAAAACTGAGCATCGGTGGTTTGCTTTCGGGCGATGGTCTGTTGCAAATCTTCGGTGATGCCGATTCGGTAACGGTATCCGGTGGAACGTCATTCGAAAGTAATATCTGGATTGATGGACACGCAGGCAGTTTGACGATTGGCGGATCGCATGAAGGTACCGTCGCAATAGAACAGGGCATGGGCACGGGCAGGTTCTCTGACGTCTTTTATGGCATGCTTGTTGTCGGCGAAAATACCAAAAGTCTGACGGTAAGCGGTAATACCGATACTGCACTGTTCTCGTTCGGAACGATCCTTGGCGGCGACAGAATTTACAATACAGCCGACGACGTCATAACAGGCGGCACGATATCGACGGCCACCTTCTCAGGCGACTTCATGGACAGCGCAATCGTAGCCGGCGTCCTGCCCAATATCAGTAATGGACCGGGCCTGCCGTTCGACATGCGAGTGTACGTCGGCAATGATGCTGCCAGTAGTATTGTCGATATCGATTCCGCAGAGGCAGGCGGAGTACTCGAAAGTCGCATCTCGCGACTGACGATACGCGGTAATATCAGCAATATGTCTCCGGGGGTGGGCTACAGATCGGTGGCGGCCGCTGCAGATGCGATCGACAGGATGAGCCTCGGTTCGACGGCGGCATTCCTGGCTACGCGGGTTTACAACGATCGGTTCGGAGCACCGACGGCAGATCCCGAGACAGATCCCGTGAACGATAGCCTGATCCGCATCATCTTCAGCGAGGAGGTCAATACCGGTTCGCTGATCCTTTCGATTGACGGCAATGACGACGGATCGCTGAACAGTCTCGTGGATGTCTACGGAACCATCACCCTGTCGTTGCTAGACGGAACGATCATCGACGATGTGGTACTGTCCTACGATACCGAGCTCGATGAGCGTGGAGTTGCCTACGGAATTCTGGAGATATACCGCCTGGGCGGCATGCCTTCTGAAACCCTGCTCATCCATCTTTCGGGCGATCTTGCCGGACCGGCGATCGTTGACCGTTCAGGTCTGAGATCTGCGTTGCGGGATACGAACCAGGACGGACTTGCCGAACCTGGCGAGGACGTTCCCGGTACCGTATTTGACGGTAACCAAGACGGCATGGAAGGCAGCGGTCAGATCTTCGTCACGGTAACGGGCGACGTACCCGATACGTTCGAGGAGGCTGACGCTATAGATCTTCTCGTTGATGGTGGATCGATGCTGCTGATCAATAATATCGAATCCGACAGGGACGTGGACATCTGGAGCTTCACTGCAAACGCGTTCGAGTTCTTCTCGGCCACGTATACCGGGATAGCCGAAGTTTCCTACAGCCTGTTCTTCAGAGACGACGAAGGCACGCCGAATGATATTACGGATGATTTCTTCGAGCAGGTAACAAGATACGAGACAAGCGTGGACTACGTCCTTGGCGAATGGGCCACGGTCGATCTGTTCCAGGCTGTCGAACTGTCAGAAACCGGAGAGTACTTCGTCGTCGTCACTTCAATGGGACTAGGTTGGACGCTGGGTAACTACATGCTTGACGTGAGACTTGCTTCGAGCGATGACATGCTGGACGGTGTCGCCGATATGGCAGTCAATCTGCCCGCGGGCGAAGTCGTCGGTTATGTCTCGAACACTATTGGCGAGAACAACAACCTGCTGGGCGCCAATACACCCAAGCAGCTGGTTTACCTGAACTTCGACGGTGGAACCACAACAAAGTACACTGCGATGTTTGGTGAAGAGACGACAATCCTGCCGTTCGATGTGCTCGATCTCGATTCGACGTTGGAGGGATTCGAGAATGATATTATTTACGGCAGTGCCTCGGTTACCGGCATAATCGAGAACATGATCACAATCTTTAGCAATACGCCGGCCAGCCATCCGCTGGGCACCATGAATGTCCGGCTGGTCAATACGTTAGGCGGATGGAACGCCGAGACTGAAGGTATTATCTTCACTACCGTCGATCCCGAAGGTTGGGGCCTCGATGAGAATACGGACTTCACCACGGTCTTCCTCGGTGCTGAGGAAACGCAGGTCCTCAGCGAAGGATGGGTTGGTCTAGCAAGCACCGTTGACCTGGCCAATATGTCCAAGGCCGACAACGCATTGGTGTTTGTCGATCATATCGCCGGTGTTTCAGGCGCGATCACGATTGAGACGCGGCTTGCCGAGTATAGCCGCTATATTGCGAACGTTGCGGCCCACGAACTGGGCCATACGCTCGGGTTCAACCATCATCCGACTGATGGGAGGGGTGTCAACTATGTATTGCGATCCGACGATCCAGACAATGACCCGCTCACTCCGAACGATTCGAATATCGGAAACAGCCTGATGGCATACCCGCCATACTGGGCAGAGACAGCCTATCTTGATGAACTGGGTACGTTGCGCATTGAGACGACCGAGTTCCAGACCGGCTCCGTCGATCATTTGCAGCAGCTACTGCTGTGGCTTAGCTAGAGTTGCGACGTAGATTAGTTAAATAACAAAAGGAGCAGGTTCCTCAACGGGGCCTGTTCCTTTTTCTTGCGCCAAATGTGGGGTTTGAGTTTATGGGAACTCGTCGCTGCCGATAGAACATCTCAATCGTGAACTGCTCTAAGGCGAGACATTTACCTGCCGTCGTCACGGTTGAGCGGCAGCAGGAGGGGGCAGAGTGATCTCAAGAGAGCGGCCTTGAGTGTCCACCTGCGGGTCAGCGAGAGTTTCAATGCCGTTATGGCCTTGGATATGCACAGCGATTTGAAGTACTGACGCCCAGAAGCGTAGTAAAGCCTCGCCAGTCGACGGCGAATCAGTTCTTCGGGCAGTACGTCTTTTCCGCCTTGTGCGGCTACAAACCTGCCGAGCACTTCGGCTTCCTGGCTCCGAGAGAAACCGGTCTGCTTCGAAATATTGAATTCGTGCCTGCGCCTTAGCCCAGTCGCCTTGGCGATGGGCTGAAACTCGGTGTGCAGCGACATTCGGAGGAAGAGCTCATAGTCTTCGCAGCTTCGCAGTTTCGCATCGAAGCCGCCCATCCGCTCGAACAGCTGGCGTCTGTGGCAGACGACCATCGTTGAGATGAACATCCTTCCGAACAGTTCGGCGGTCCCGGTGGGGCGGTCCTGGAACTCGCCGGGCAGCTTGGTGACGCTTCCGTCCGAATCCAGCCTGTCGCGAATGCCGTAGAAAAACTGCGCGTCGGGATGCTGATCGACGGCCTGTTTGTAAGACGCCAGTGCGCTGTCGTACCAGATATCGTCGCTGTCCAGATATGTCAGCCACTCACCCGTGGCGCGAGCGGCCGCGGTGTTCCGGGCGGCGGCGGGGCCGGCGTTAGTCTGGCTGAAGAACTTTACCCGAGAGTCCTGGGCGACGTGAGATTCGATGATCGCCGGAGAATCGTCCGTCGAACCGTCATCCACGACGATCAGTTCCCAATCATGAAAGTTCTGGTTCCGGATCGACTGGATTGCCTCGCCGATGTAGCGGGAGTGGTTGTACGAGGCCATGATCACCGTGAACAACGGGCGGTCTGAAGCGGTCTTGTCAGCAGAGCTTTCCATGTTCGATCAGTCTCTGGGGTCACTTGTGCGGGTGGATTCGAAGAGAGAATCATCGCCAGTCTCAGCGATGCTGTCAAGCCGTTGTACCCCGCAACGGGAATACTGGCGGTCCTGACTTGCGGTGTTTCGGACATTATATGGGTGAATTCGCCGCCTCAGCCTTTGTCTGGGCGGGCGCTGTCGTATATCATGGCATCGAAGATATCGCTGGACTCGCCTGCAGGTTTAACACGCCACCGAACGAAATACAGGTAAGTTGTGGCGAGTGAGCGTTGGCGTTTATCAGCCGGATTACGAGGAATCTTGACAATGGAATCTCACCCAAAGTTACTGCTGATTGGCTTTGACGGGCTTGATTACGAGCTGTACAAGCAGTTCAGGGATTCTGACTGCATGTTGCTTCCATCGCTGGCGCCAATACCGGTTACCGGTCCATCGTGGACGAGCATCTACACCGGGGATTCCATGGCTACCCACGGGGTCCGCGACGTGTACGGCTTTGAATACCGACGGCGATATTCTCACAACGATTTCGTTCACTTGGCGCGATGGCACATTCACAACCTGGGGCTGATGCTTCGCCGTAAGCCCCCGCTGAAACGCTGGGCGACCTGTCAGACGACCGGTTCAACATACATCTGGCGAACCTTGAGCGACGCTGGGTTGAGCCTGAAGACAATCGCCATGCCCATCAGTTGCCCTGTTGCGGAAATCAACGGCACGATGATCAGCGGCTTCCCTATCGTGGACCGCAAGCAATGGTTCTATCCGCCGTCGATCGCCGATAGGATCCCGCCTGACTACAAAGAACTGGCCGACATGGTGCACTGGTTCTCCGATCCGGAGAGAGATAAGCATTCGTACTGGGGAGATTGCCTCAGAGAGTTGGGTGTCCAGGCGGCTCGGCCTCGCATTATCGAAACGACGGACAGGTTGTTGGAGTTCTTCATTTCTCTGCCGACGGCCGATGTGGAAATGATTCAGTTCTCGTTCATAGACCGGATGGGCCATGGTTTCGATATGGCCGGCGAGGTCATGGAATTCTGTTACGCGCGTGTCAACGCTCTCGTACGCAAGCTCACCGAGGCGCGCGAGCCGGGTTCGACGGTCATCGTATCGGATCATGGTTTTCAGGGTGACGACCATACCGATTACGGAGTCCTTGCCCTGGCCGGTGAGATAGCAGACCGGGTGCATATTCCCGAAGACTATACTCCGAGCGTTCTGGATATCGCTCCGACGCTGGCGGCGTTTCTGGGTACGGAGCACTCGTGCGAGGGCAACAATCTGATTGTCGAGTCAAACTACGTTACCCGTAACGAGGAATCAGAGGCTCGGGAAAAAGAAGAGATGAAAGAGCGTCTACGCAATCTCGGATACCTTTAGCACTCCGGCAAGCGTTTGCGCAATCTCGGATATCTTTAGGCGACCTTGCGTAAGAACGCTTAGCGCAGCAGGGGCGTCGTTCTCGTGGGCGATGCGTTGTAGCAGAGTTAAGTGCTCTAGATGTAACCGAGCGCCTTGAGTTGCTCTGTGAGTTGTTCCTGCTGATCTTCGGTCAACGCCTGTCCCGGCGCACCGTCATCTGATCGCCTGCGAGAGAGAATCTCGTCCATCTTTTGACGCATCTTGACGGCGATCTCAGGATGCTTGGCGGCTACGTTATTCCATTCGCCGGGATCGTCGGCAAGGTTGAACAGCATGGGCTTGGGTTCCAGATTCGTTCCGTGCCTGGGGTGCTCGACGTACTTCCATCCGTCGTCTCTCAGCCCGTGCCAGTCGCGCAGTGGATCGTCTGTTCCGCTTTCGAGATAAACCGGCATTCTCTCCATGTGTTCGCCACGGATAAGCGGTGCGACGGAGCGTCCGTTCCTCTCGCCTTCCATTGGATTGCCGATCAGATCGGTCAGCGTCGGGCAGATGTCAATCTGCCGGGTCTGATCGTCGATGACTTTCCCGGCTGGTATGCCCGGCCCCATGATCGCCCATGGAATTCGCGTCAGCTCGTCGTAAACGTGGTACCCGTGCCTGCGCCAGTCGTCGGGCCTGCGAGGCAGTCCGAGGTTGTGTCGTATCTTTCGCAGCACACGCCCGCCGAACATGTTATCGGAACGGTGCTGAATGGATTCGCCGTGGTCGGCCGTCAGTGAAACTATCGTATTATCCGGTACCTTCGCAAGCAACTCGTCCAGCCAGCCGTTCAACTGCTGCCACGACAGATCGTATTCGCGATCCGAATGCTTCTTGGCTGGGATACCGTTGGTCTGGCGAGGGCGATGTATTTCAAACAGATGCAACAGCGTAAACCAGGGCGTGTTCTGCCCGGCGATCTGCTCGAAGCGGGCGATGAACTGCGATCCCCATTCGCCATAGACGAATAAGTCCCGTTCGCGATGCTCGTAATAATCGAAACCGCGTGTCATTCCCAACGCCTCGATAAGCGGTCCGGTTACATTTGCACTGGTGGAATAACCGGCCTGGCGGAGCGTAGTTGCGATTGTGGAGATTTCAAGATCAAGGGCCGGACCATTGTTTGTCCTGATCCCATGGACGAAGGAGTATTCGCCCGAAAGCAGGCCGCCGAAGCAAACCGGAGTCCAGCACGCCGAACTGCTGGTCTGTGTGAAAAGCGTTCCGTTATCGCGCAGCTTTCGCCAGGCCGTCAGTTCGTCAGGCCCGCCCTGGGTGGGGCAGCGGTCTGCCCGGAGGCAATCGACCACGATAAGAAGCAGATTGGGAGATTGATTCGAATTGGCCTGCTGGACGTTTTCAGGTGACATAGTGGCAGGATACTACGCTGTTTGCGCGGCTGAGTCAATGGGCAGGGGGCGTAGCTGTATTCATAACCTGACCAGGCCCGCCCCGGTGAGTGCGCTACTCTCGATACTCCAGCCAAGCCATCTGTATCGCTTCGAGGGCGGATTCAGTCGAGTTGGCCAGGTCGTCGAATTCATCCAACTCAAGCACCCATTGGCGCATATCTGTGAAGCGGGCGCTCAGCGGATCGAGCTGGGGGAATTTCTCGGAAAGTTGATATCCGATCTCGTCGGTGTCTGTCCACTTGAGCGAAGGCATGGCGACTCCTCTCGATGAGCTTAGCCTTCTGAAACCAGATTGCGGTTCCAGTTTGGAATGGTGACGGTGACATCGCCCTGGACGATGGCTTTGCAGGCGAGTCGGCTGGCTGGCGTATTTTCGGGAGCCTTCTCCACGCAGTCCAGTTCGTCGTCGGTCGGGTCGGAGAGATTCTCTTGGCCGTCTTGGACAATCACATGGCAGGTAGCGCAGACACCCACTCCGCCGCAGGCGTGTTCGATGTGTACACCGCTGGCCAGGGCGACATCGAGCAGGCTGCCCGCCTCGCCGTGCTTGCCGTATGGGTAGAGCGACGGATCGACTTCGATAGTCACGCCGCCCGGATTGAATGTAACTGTGTACTTGGCCATATTAATCGCTCCGCACGATTTACATCTCGTCGATCTTCCTGCCCTTGATGGTCTGGTTGAGCACTTGGTCCATCTGGGCTTCGGTTAGCGGCATGGCCGCGGCGTTGGCGGCGTTCATCGCCTCGTAAATGGTGTCAGGCTCGTCGTGTTGGAGGACGACTTCGAGGTAGGCGACGGCCGCGTCAAGCTCGAGTGTCTGGGCGTCGGTAAGTGCACCTGCTGCCGAGTCGCGGGCCTTGGCGATAGCTTGCAGGATGCGGTCGGCTTCATTTCGCAGGTCGATCAGGCGGTGGGCCTGTAAGTCCTCCATCGCGTGGGCATATGACTCATTCACCATCTGCTCCACCTGCTCGCTGGTCAGGCCGTGCGCGGGTGTTATCTGTACGGCAGCTTCCTTGCCGCTTCGCATCTCGCGGGCAGCGACGTTCAATATTCCGTTAGCGTCGATGAGGAAGGTCACGTGAATTCTCGGAGCGCCGGCTGGCATGGGCGGAATGCCCGCCAATTGGAACTTGCCGAGGGAGCGACAATCTTTGGCCAGCTCGCGCTCGCCTTGGAGCACGTGGATGTCGACCGAGGTTTGGCCGTCGACGTATGTCGTAAAGCTCTCCGACGCCTGGCAGGGGACCGTACTGTTTCGCATGATCAACTTGCCCACCGCTCCTCCGAGGGTTTCGATTCCGAGCGAGAGCGGCGTGACGTCCAGTAGAAGCGTATCGGTCTGCGTTCCGGCAAGAATGCCTGCCTGCACTGCTGCGCCCATGACGACGACTTCTTCCGGGTTGATGGCCGTGTAGGGCAATCGGCCGAAGAACTTTTCCACATGGCTTCGCACTAGCGGCATTCGCGTGGTCCCGCCGACTAGAACCACTTCGTCGATCTGGTCGGCTGAGAGCCCTGCGTCTTTGAGCGCCATCTGGCAGTGTTCGAGCGTGTGGACGATCCACTTTTCACAGCGGTCCTCGAATTCCTCTCGCGTGATGGCGCGCGAGTAATTGCGATCTTCGCCAAGAGCGACTTCCACGGTGGCGGTATCAGCCTCCGACAAGCGTATCTTGGTAGCCTCGGCGAAGTTTCGAAGAGCCTGCCTGGTTGCCGGAGGGAATTCGAGATTCTCGCCGAACTGGCTGCGTATCTCGGACGTAATCAGGTCGATCAACTCGCGGTCGAGATCGTCGCCGCCCAGGTGTGTATCTCCGTTGGTCGAGAGCACCTGGAAGACGCCGCCCGAGACCTTCAGTATTGATATGTCGAAAGTTCCTCCGCCCCAATCGTAGACGGCTACCGTCTGATCGTCGCCCCTGGTCAGGCCGTAGGCCAGTGCGGCGGCTGTCGGTTCGTTGACGATGCGGCGGACGTCCAACCCGGCGATTCTGCCGGCGTCGCGTGTCGCCTGTCGCTGGGCGTCGTCGAAATAGGCAGGTACGGTGATGACGGCTTGGGTCACCTCCTGTCCGAGTGCGGATTCGGCGCGGGCCTTGATCTCCCTCAGGATCATCGCACTAAGCTCCGGCGGGCTGAGCGATCTGTCGCCGACGGTTATCACTGCCATGTCGTTTGCACCGGCAGAGACGGGGTAGGGCAGGAACTTCAGATCCTCGCCCAGATCGTCGATGCCTCGGCCCATGAGTCTCTTGACCGAGTGAATCGTAGCCAGCGGGTTCTCCACCGCGTGTGCTCGGGCTTCTGCGCCTACGATTATTCTTCCGTCGGGCGAAAACTCGATAACGCTCGGCATGAGCGAATCACCGTCTGGACCTTGTATGATTCCCGGACCGGCTTCGGTCATAACCGCCGCCAGCGAGTTGGTCGTGCCCAGATCGATTCCAATTATCAGGGGTTTGCTCATCGGGTATTCATTATCTCCGGGTAGTTGAGTGCTTCCATGAAGGCCGCTTCGTCCGCCTGCGTTCCACCGTTTTCGGCCAGCCGCTTGCAGAACCTGGCGATCTGCTTGGGCATAAAACTCTTGAGCGGTCGGCGGGTCGGTTTCATTCTCGCCAGATCGAGTACGCCGGCCTGTCCGTCATGCAGTACGAAGTGCTTTGGTACTATGTCCGGCCAGGAGAGATTCGCCTGGTATAACTTGCGTGCGGTTCGGCCGCATGCACTCATGGCTGCGATGAGCTCATCGGCCGGAGAGTTCTGTTCGAGAAGCTTGTGAAGCTGCGTTCCGGGCAGTTCGGTCATCATCAGCACCGCCTGGTGCGGAAGGTGGAATCGTCGGAGCTGGCCCCATGCGACGGGTGTGGGGGCTGGGATATCAAGACCTGCCATCTTCGTCAGCGCCGCGGCCTCCACTATGCAAAGCGGATCGGGCCTGGTGAATCTGCACAGGTCGAACAGGACGTCCTTGCCTGAAGAGAATGCGTCACGCTTGACATAAACCCTCCGGCCATCCGGCAAGTCGAACCGATAGACCTCTCCGCGGTCGTGAATCGAGCGAAGCAAGCCGTCGGACCGTTGCATCAGCGCGTCGAAAGTGTCCAATCCGGCCTCTGCGAGGATTGATCTCCATTCGTCGTTAATGTGCAGTTGGCTTGCCATATGGTGGGTTACTTATCGAGCGGCTAAAGCTGCGTCAGCAGTTTCCGTACGTACGAGACGGCATTGAGATTTCTGCGTATCTCGGCGAGCAGGTTTTCGCGGATGGGTTCACATGCCGATGCCGGCTCGAGATCTCCGAACAGTGCGGTAATTCGCTTGAGCAAGCCGTCGTGCTGGTTGTTCAGCGCTTCGTCGAGCGTTTCCACCTGCTCTCGATCGTTCTCCGTCTTGGCGTAGGCTATCTCTTCCTGCATCATCATCATCGTTTCGAGAAACCCGTCGGGCACGGATTTGTCGTCTGCGGACGTCTTGCCGCCCAGAAGGGTCAGAAGGTAATCCGCACGGCTGGCCGGATCGTTCAGCGTGCGGTAGGCGTCGTTGACGGTAGCCGAGACCTGTAGCGAAAGCTGCTGCACTTCGGGTGTTTCCCCCGCATGGAAGTCAGGATGGGCGTGGCGGTTCAACGCCAGAAACTTTTCGTGCAGAAGCTTTTTATCCAGATCGAACTGCCTGGGCACGCCCAGCATCTGGAAGTAATCGTTGGCAGCGGCCGCCTGCGGAAAAAGTGCGTGGCAGAAATCGCATGCCAGCGGCGTGGTCATGATCTTTTCGCACTTTGAGCATCTAGCCGGGTGAGCCTGTTGTTGGCTGTCGGGCATCTGGTTTAAGCCTCCTGGTTCGCTAGGCTGAGAAACTCGACCCGCAGCCGCAGCTTCCCGAAGCGTTTGGATTGTTGAAGACGAATCCGCCCTTGAGCAGATCGTCACTATAATCGACTTCGGTTCCGTTGAGGAACAGGTAGCTCTTGAGATCGCAGACAACGTTTACGCCGTGGCTTTGGAAGACCTCGTCGCCTTCGGCTGGTGCGTCTGTTACGTCCAGCGTGTAGCTGAATCCGGCGCATCCGCCGCCCTTGATGCCGATTCTAAACGCACTGCCTTCGGGCATGGAGTTCTTTTCGAAGATACCCTTAACCTTCTCGGCTGCCTTTTCTGAAAGTGTTATCGCCATGATATGAACCTCTATATTAGCGTGCTATTGCTTGCCGTTTTTCTTTTTCCAGTCTTCGATGGCCGCGACGACAGCATCTTCGGCCAGGACGCTGCAGTGGATTTTCACCGGTGGCAGTGAAAGTTCGCTGGCGATGGCGCTGTTCTTGAGGTCAGTCGCGTCGTCGACGCTCTTTCCCTTGAGCCACTCGGTCGCCAGTGAACTGGCGGCGATCGCCGAACCGCAGCCGTATGTCTTGAACTTGGCGTCCTTGATCGTACCGTCGTCGGCTACTTCTATCTGGAGCTTCATGACGTCGCCGCATTCTGGCGCGCCCACGATTCCGGTTCCGACGTTCGCGGAAGTCTTATCCAGCGAACCGACATTACGCGGATTGTTGAAATGATCTATAAGCTTTTCACTGTAAGCCATCGGATACGTCCCTTCTTCTTACCACAAAGATCACAAAGTAAAGGGGACTCAAACAAATCTTTCTTGTCCTTTGTGTTCTTTGTGTCCTTGCCCTTCGGGGAACCTACGGTTTGTGCTAATCTGTTATTTGTTATTCCAGTCCATCTTTGAAATGTCCACGCCTTCCTGCGCCATTTCGTAGAGCGGACTGAGTTGTCTCAATTCGTTGACTGCGGTGACGACTTTCTCGGCTGCGTAGTCCACTTCTTCTTCGGTTGTCGATCTTCCGAGTGAGAATCGGATCGAATTGTGCGCAAGTTCGTCGGGCACGTCCATCGACGCCAGCACGTGGCTGGGCTCGAGCGACGCACTGGTGCACGCAGAACCGGAGGATACGGCGATGTTCTTCATCTTCATCATCATCGATTCGCCCTCGACGTACGCGAACGAAAGATTCACCGTGCCCGCCAGACGCTCTGTCGGATGGCCGTTGAGTTTCACGTGGTCCAGTTTGTCCATGATGCCACTTTGCAGGCGGTCGCGCAGTGCGGTAAGCCTGCTTGCCTCGCACGTCATCTCGGCACTGGCCAACTCTGCAGCCGCGCCAAGTCCGACGATTCCAGGTACGTTCAGAGTCCCACTGCGCATGCCGCGTTCGTGCCCGCCGCCGTCCATCTGAGAGGTCAGGCGCACCCTCGGTCCGCGTCTGCGAACGTAGAGGGCTCCGACGCCCTTTGGTCCGTAGAATTTGTGAGCGGACAGGCTGAGCAAATCGATGCTCATCGCATCGACGTCGATTGGAACCTTACCGACAGCCTGGGTCGCGTCGCAGTGAAACAGTACGTTGTGCTTCCTGGCGATGGCTCCGATTTCGGCGATTGGATTAATCGTTCCGACCTCGTTATTGGCGGCCATGATGGAAATCAGGATCGTCTTATCCGTGATGGCGTTGGCGACATCGTCGGGCGAGACGCGCCCGAACTGGTCTGGCTTGATCCACGTCACGTCGCAACCGTGATGTTGGAGCTTCTTGCACGAATCGATGACGGCTTTGTGCTCGGTCATGCTGGTGATGATGTGATTGCCCTTGTCGGCGTACATCTCGGCGACGCCCTTGATGGCGAGGTTGTCGCCTTCGGTTGCGCCTGAGGTGAAGACTATCGCCTTGGCCTCGGCGCCGATGAGCTTGGCCACTTTCTCGCGAGATTCTTCGACGGCCGCTTCGGCTGCGTGTCCGAACGAGTGGCTGCGGCTTGCCGCGTTTCCGAACTTGTCGGTCAGATCCGGCATCATCGCTTCCAGCACGCGTGAATCGATCGGCGTGGTGGCGTTGTGGTCCATATATATTGGCAGCTTTAAAGTCATTTCTTATTCCTTTAACCGGCGACCTTCGCACCGGTATGATCGGCCAACTCGTCCAGCGTCAGATCTCGCAGGAATTCGCTGAGTTTTCTCTGCACTCGATGGACCGGGTCTGCGATGGGGCAGCTGTCCATTAGTTGGCATATTCCATGTTCGTTATCGAGCAGTCCGGCTACGCATTCGGCCAGGCGGACCGGACCTTCCAATGCTTCGACCAGGTCTGAGAGGCTGATATCCTCGGGGCGTTTAGCCATGCGATAACCACCGTGTGCGCCCCGGACTGACTCGACAAAGCCTGCCGACGAGAGCTGCTTGAGTACGTTCATCATCAGCGACGTAGGCAAGCCGAACTGCTCGGCGATCTTCCTGGCGCAGGCAAGCTCTCCGTCGGAGAGACTGGCAAGGTGGGTCATCGCAATCAGACCGTAACCGGTTTTTTTGGTCAGGTTTAACATTCTATATTCTACCTACACCTTATATAGCACCTTAATGGTCCCATTTCAACCCCAAGCGAGATTATTAGATTCTTGACGGATGCCCGCGAGGTGGCGCGGGTGGAAATGTGGGACTGCTGAGGAGAGGATCCAACAGTTTTTATAGGGTTGTCTTTTCAGCAGGTTTGCCCGTTTTGCCTTCGGCGAAGCAGGTATCCCGTCCGATGCATTGCTCGAGGGACATCGATGCGAGTTTTTCGCGGACGACAGCCTGTATCTCAGTCCAGAGCGGGCGTATGGGGCAGGTGTTTTCCTGGCACTGCGAAGGTTCCTGCTGGCAGTAATTCATGGCGATCGGGCCTTCAATGGCTTCGACGATGTCGAGCAAGGTGATTTCTGCAGGCGGGCGTGAGAGTTTGTAACCGCCTTTCTTGCCACGAATTGTGGTAATAATATTTGCGCGGTTCAGCGAACCGAAAATCTTTACCAGATACTGTTTCGGCAGGTCGCGGCGTTCGCAGATCGAATCGAGCGTAACCGGACCGTTACCGTATTCGGACGCCAAGATAACAGTTCCTCTAATTGCCAATTCAGCCGCTGGTGAAAGTTGCATATATTCTCACTCCGCTTGTTGCCTGCTTTCGATGCAGGACTTGAATAACGTCTGTCAAGCAATTCGCTACGACGCAAACAGACTCATCATGTACCAGATTACAGGATTGCCCGCCCAAATGCCAGAATTATTGCCTCGCGGCGGCGGCATCGAGACTGGGCAGGAAGTATTCCTGCACTACGTGTTCCCAGCTCATGCGAGTTGCAAGTTCGTGGCCTTTGGCTATGCGGTCTTCGAGAGTCTCCTCGTCGCGGGGCAGCCTGTCAGCGATCATGATCGCAAGCCTGCGTGACTCGGCCGATTCGATTTCATCGCGGCGGCTTGACGGGAGGTTCTTGAGTTCATCGATGGTGCATCGCGATCCGAGTTGCAGGAAATCGCCTTCGATGACCAGGTCGTCTATCGGTTCTCCTCGCGAAGCCTTGCGGGCAAAGCCTGTGCATCCGCAGACATTCGAGACAACGCAGATCGCACCGAACGAGAGCGGCTCGAACTGTGCGATTCCGAACGGTTCGTACACGCTCAGCCCGAATTCCACGTCGGTTCCCAGGCGAATATCGGGGAAGGTCATCTCTTCGGGCATCCGACGGCCACATACTTCGTGCGACCAGTCCCACTGGTTGACGAAGACGACCTTGACGGCCTGGTGGTTCCGGTTGAAGTCCTCGAAGATATCTCCGAGCACTTCCTCACCTCCGGCGAGGTCGGGGTATCCGTGCTCGTGGTTGACAGGCCAGCCGTAGAGGTCTTCCATGTGGTGAATGTCCTGGCGACGGCGCTGACCTGCGAGCGTTCCGAGCATGTAATACACTGCCGTTTCGCCCTTGTCGGTGAGGATCGAGTCCATTTCGTGCAGCACGCGGATGTCGCGCCATATTCCCTTGGAAAGCACCGGGCGGGCGACGTGCGTGAATATCCAGTCGGGCCGATGACCAAAGAGATTCTCGGCGTACTGCCTCATTCGATTGCGGCTGGCGTGTTTCTCGTCCAGCGTCAGGGGATAGACCGGTATTCCGTTATAGACCAGGTCGATCTCCGTCGTGCGGAAGTGGTGTTCGAGGAACCGCAGTTCGTCGACCACGTAATCACCGACCGCGAATACGCAATCGCAGTATCTGGCCGCTTTGACCAGCGCGTGTTTGCAATTGTCGACGACGGACGGGAAAATATCCTCAAGATCATGTCCGCTATTCTGGGCCAGTTCGAGGATGTTGTAGAACATGGTATCGTGTCCGGGCATTTTCTCTACGATTGGGCGCACGGACGCCACCTCGTGTGCGTAGAAGACAGTCCGCGTGTTGGGCGCGCCGGACAGAATCGTCTTTAGCGCGGTGGGCATGCCCATGTACTCGTGTGCGAGGTAGACAATCTGCTGATCGGCGTTACCGTCGGCGCCGATGGCTTTGATGGCTTCGAAACCCGGCTCGGCGAGGCGAACGTATTCTTCGTAGCTCCAGATATCCTCGAACTTGTCCGATGGTACGCCGAACTTTTCGAACAGTTCAGCCTTGAACAGGTTCAGTCGTTTGGCGTTGGAATGGAACACGTCGACCAGCAGCACTTCGGCGGGGACCTGACGTCCGTCGCAGGGTTCGGCGACCATTCGCGTGCCGTATATGATTCCGACGTCATAAGTCCGCTCGATGGGGCGGAACTTCTCAGACCACTCGGCCGGCTCGATACCGTCAAGCGAACTGTAGATGATCTTTCCGCCTTCGCCGAGGCGTCTCTCGGTTGGGGCGTCGGTCGAAAGCAGCGGCCCCAGGAGGATCGTGCGCGAGACCTTTTCCTGATATGCATCGGCTGTCACCAATCCGGCGATTACCGCGCCGATTCCACCGATCTTCTCAACGGCTTCGTGAGTTACATGAACCACTATCATCGAACGCTCCTTACTCGTCTTTATTCTATAATCGGCTTACTGTCCATACTAGATAAGCTGGCTGTAGCGATAGAAGAACTTTTACCGCCAGGAAGATAAGATTCTGTGCGAGTTTCGGTTGCTTTGACTGCCCCGACGAGCATATTCTTAGGTTTTGAGGACTTTAACCGGCAGTAATGGAGCAAATGATGACCGTAATTGGCACAGGATACGCGGACAAGGCACTCAGCGACGCAGAAGTTGCTGAGATCGTTTCGAGCGCAGCAGCCGGCATCGATGCCGACGGCAAGCGCATATTGGTGATCATCCCAGATCATTCGCGGACCTGTCCGCTACCGCAGATATCGCGCCTGCTGCACAAGGAACTTCGGCCTCGCGCAAGCAAGCTGGACTTCCTGGTGGCGCTGGGCACGCATCCGCCGCTGAGCGAAGACTCCCTCGACAAACTGCTTGGTGTGGAGGGCAGCAGGGAAGAAGTCTTCGGCGATTCGAAGGTGTTCAATCACAATTGGAAAGACCCCGATGCTCTGGCAAAAATCGGTACGCTTCAAGCCGACAAGATCAGCGAGATAACCGGCGGACTATTCGCGATGGACGTAGACGTCACCATCAACAAGATGGTCTTTGAATATGACATCGTGATGATAACCGGTCCGGTCTTCCCGCACGAAGTGGTTGGTTTTTCCGGCGGGGCGAAGTACTTTTTCCCCGGTATCTGCGGTGAAGATCTACTGAACTTCTTCCACTGGCTCGGTGCGGTGATAACCAATCCGAAGATCATCGGGACCAAGCACACGCCCGTTCGCGCCACGCTGGAAGCTGCGGCCGACATGTTGACATTCGAAACTTGCGCCCTGTGCATGGTGGTTAAGGGGCACGATCTTGCGGGGCTGTACTTCGGGTCCGTACGCGATGCCTGGTCGGCCGCTGCCGATCTGTCAGACAAGACGCACATTACTTACTTGGACAAACCGTTCGATTCGATCCTCGCCCGCGCACCGCAGATGTACGACGATATCTGGACGGGCGGAAAGTGCATGTACAAGATGGAATCAGCCGTCGCCGACGGTGGTGAGTTGATCATCTACGCACCGCACATCAGCGAAATATCCTACGTCCACGGCGACGTGATTCGCGAGATAGGCTATCACACGCGGGATTACTTCCTCGCCGACTGGGACAAGTACAAGAAGTACCCGTGGGGGATTGTTGCCCATTCGACGCACGTTCGCGGCATCGGCGAGATGATCGACGGTGTGGAAAAGCCTCGCATCACAGTTACGCTGGCGACGCAGATAGACGAGGCGACCTGCAAGAGCGTGAACCTTGGCTATCGCGATCCGGAGAGTATCGATATCGCCGATTGGGAAGGTCACGAGGCCGATGGGCGTCTCTATGTGCCCAAAGCCGGCGAAATGCTCTACAAGCTGAAAGACCCGCCCAAATGGCAGAGATTCGATGGGTGAAGAACCCTGTGAATTTATGCTGTTGCGATTGTTAACAGCAGGAATCGCCCTTGGAGCAGCCGCAGTCCGGTTCCGTTCCGCGAAGTGCGCCGACGATAATCCCGAACGCACAGCCGACGCCTGATTCTACGCTTATCGCGGCGGTGGGGCAGTTCATGGCGCAGGCTCCGCATTCCATGCATTTGTCGCGGTCGGTGATGCGAGCCTTCTTATCGACGATCTCGAACACGCCGTGCGGGCAAACCAGTTCGCACATGCCGCATCCGACGCACTTGGCGTCGTCGAGTTCAAGCGTTGCTACGTCGGCGATGTATTTCAACTGACTCATATAAGGTCCATTCTAGACAAACAGGCCGGCGATCCAAAGGCCGATTCCCGCTGTCGCGCCCAGTAATTGCAGCGGAACGGCGATTTTCATTTCCCTGCGAACGCCGGACAGTGATGTATACGGCGTCGAGCCGGTGAAGTTCATCGTCAGGAAGCTGACAAGCGATATCGTTATGCACGTCCATGCCGCGTCGCCGATCCATCCGCCGGTCGAACCGAGAAGGCTCAATCCCCCGGCCAGTGCGAGTCCCAGGCAGGCGCCCTTGAGGGCGAATGCCCGTCCGGGCAGCCAGGGCAGCAGTGCGGGCGCCAAGACCGTTCCAGTGAGAAAAGTCGCCAGCAGCAGTGCTGCGTTACGAACACCGTCGTGGATTGCTCTATCCAGCGAATAGCCGGAAGATGAAAGCCCCGAAAGCGCAAGCATGACCAACGCAGCCCACAGAAAATACTTCATAGAGTAGACGATCTCGACCGGGGTCAGCACGATGCGATCGGCAAGATTGAACCGCACGCGGCGCATCTGGTGATCGGCATGCAGGCCGATATCGAGAAACGCGGGTAAGTCCGCAGCGTATACGGGTCCGTACTTGACGGCGAATCCGCTTTGGCGTTTGACTTCGTGTGCGCTGACGCCAGGCGCGCCGAGTTGCGGCAGGATCAGTTGGCGGTGGGTGACCACTTCGGTCAATCGGACACTCTCGATGCGAGAGACAAGTTCGTCGGTTCCGAACGTTCCCTTGCCCGCAGCGCACCATACGTTGATCGCGTCAGTATCGAGCACGAGCACCCAGCCGTCGCGCCCGG
>SDBT01007435.1_pt1 | contig 18011 bp, 29 predicted proteins | sample 2277101 | NCBI WGS metagenome assembly SDBT01 (sample SAMN10404973, study PRJNA504765) | marine sediment metagenome | isolation source: marine sediment core GS10_PC15, 103 cmbsf | place: Arctic Ocean: Southern Knipovich Ridge | collected 2010 | reverse complement strand
GAGGTAGAGTTGCAGTTGGAGTCCGGCGACTGGGTCCGTGGTAAATTTGGGTATCGGAAGAAGAATGGCATTTTCCCCTACGTTGTTAAATGTGGCAAAGTAGAACATCAAGCGGCATTGAGGCATAAATTGAGAGGCATTGAGTAATGGGCACTGTAATTTACGAACCAAAAGGGGCTGCGTGTAAATGAACCTTACTCTAAACCTGAAACGAGAATACTTCGACGCGATCAAGTCCGGCGAAAAGAAATTTGAGTATCGGCTGGCGAATAAGTATTGGAAGCGACGGATTGGCAACAAAGAATTTGATAAGATTGTGTTGATGTTAGGTTATCCGAAAAGGGCCGATGAAAGCCGCCGGATTGAGAGACCGTGGCGTGGGTACAGGAGAATAAGAATTCGACACGAGCAATTTGGCGATGAGCGCGTGTTGGTTTTTGCGATACGAGTAAATGAAAGCGAGGGCGACAATGAGTAATGAAATGGTTTATTGTCCGCGATGCAAAGATAGAGTAGTGGCGGTAGGTTACGGCAGTTCGATAAAATGTAGCGTATGCGATCTCATTGGTATGCCGAATATAAAGTGGCAGGATTTCGAACAACCCGAAAGCGATGTGGAAAATGAGTGAATCGACAAATGAAGAGCAGGCATTTATTGCAAAAGAGGCAATAATAAATGATGTAGAGACCGTTGTCAAACGTGGACACTATACCCTTGAAGAGATTGTGACTGAAATCCAAGACAGACTTGTTCATTTAGAACCACCTTACACTTTTGAAAGCGGGGCCGACGATGCGAACAACTAAACAATGGCTGGCAGAACGTGAACTTGGGCTGGAAGCGGCAAAGGTGCTTGTGCCGGGGCCGTGGAAGCATAAGTGGAATGGAAGTGGGGCGATATGTTGCGACTGCTTAAATTGCGGTGTACCGCAACGCTCCGGAACACGTAAAGAAGACTGCCCCGTCCCCGACCGCATAGACGTAAAAGACTGGAATGTGGTGATGGAGTGGGGGGATAAGATATTTAATGGGGAGCACGACGAAATATTAGCGATGGTCAAGGAGGCGGAGACGGGCAGCAAGGAGTGGGATATCGCAGACGTATTACGATGGTGGCTTCGCTTTGCCCAGCCCCGCCACTATATAGTTGTCGCGTGCATGGCAAAGGAGATATGAGCAATGGGCGAATACGAGATAGAACTATTGGAAAAAATCGCAAGATACACCACTTTTTTACCTGCGATTTGGCTGGCTGTTGTAATTATAATGGTGGTTCTTATTGTTAGGAAATTCAAATGAAGCGATGGAACGGTAACTGTATATTTTAAGGAGATATGAGCGATGGCAGTAGTAATTGGAATGTTTACGGTAATTTGTATAATGTCTGTGGTTTGCAATATCGGCTTGTTGTGGATTGTGATCAAGTTGTACACGGAGATTATGAAAATCCTGAATTTCAACGCGAAGAAAAAGGAGGATATCAAGCCATGAAAACCATCATAACCATCATAGCCTGCCTGCTCATAGTGGGCGGGTGTGTAAAATTCACACACACGGATCCACAGGGCAATATCATTGAGTACATCAGAATTGGCAACCAGCAGATAGGAGAAGCCCTACTCACGCTTCCTGACGGCTCTGAGTTGCTCCTGGACGGACAGAAGTCCGAACTGCCGACTGTGGTCGTTACGGCTACGAGCATTACTGTCGGCGGGAAGGGAAAATAGATATGGCTGATATGATACCAAAACTTAGAGATATGAGCGAAGCCACAAACCTTGTCGGAACACAGCGGGGCATCGTATTGGTTGCGGCACAACACATTGGACAACTTCAATCTCAGCTCACCACTGTAACCGCCGACAGGGACCATTTATGCGACCTGATAGACGCCGTCCGCACAGAACATGAGGACCGCCTTGCAGGGACGTTAGAAGGGAAGCTGAAAGACGAGAATAAGCGGCTAAAAGAATTCGCCCGCCACGTAATACGCCAAGAGTGCTGGCTGATATCCAATCTTGATGGCGGCGACTTACAGGAACTGGCCGAGAAGCTGGGGCTGATTGTGCCGCACACGGCAACCGAAGATGATATTGACGAGGACTGCGACTATGATGTTGGCGACAAGATTTTTAAGTTTTCGGACTGGCTTAAAGGAGAATAGAACTATGACAGTTAAAGAGGTTAAAGTATGCGGCAACTGTGCCACCCGAACTATCTGCAAGCTTTCGGAAGCGTTGTGGGACTGTTATCGAAAGACTTTGCAAGGGCGAGTTAAAAATAGCCCTGATTGCGTGATAAGAATGGAAGAAGTTTTATCGGCCCACTGTGACCACTGGCAAGAATACCGTTGAAGGAGAATAAACCATGAATCAGAAAAAAGAATTTATCAAAAAAATGGAAGAAGTCAAGGTCGCAATAAGAGAAATCCAAGCCGGAGTGTGCGCGTTAAGAGAAACCGGGCTTAGTGAAGCGATGATGTTTGCGATGATACAAAAGGCATCTCCGACTGTAGGTAAGGGGCTCGGGAAAGTTCCTGTTCCCATAAAAACTATAAAGGCTATTTTGCAAGGGATCGATAAGTTGTACGAGGTTACGTTTCCCGATAAGGAGAAGAAGAAATGAACTGTGAACCATACGACAGCAGATTCTGGGGGGATTGAAGATGCAGTTCTCAAGAAAATGGGCAACACTGTACAGGAAAGGCAGGTGAAGAATGAAGTACGCAGAAATCAGACCAATATTAGCAACCGGCGACTTAATTCTATTTTCCGGCAGAAGCGCCATCAGCACGGCCGTCAAGATCGCCTCGCGGTCAAAGTATTCTCATGTAGGCATGGTGATCCGTGAAGCGCAGTACGTACTATGCTGGGAGTCGACAACGCTCACGGATGTTACAGACCACGAGGACGGCGTAGCCAAGTCAGGCGTCCAGGTTGTTAATTTCAGCAAGCATATCGCTGGCTACAATGGCGAAATAGCCATCCGGCACATACTGGAGCCACTGGCCGAACGGGAATTAAAGCTACTTGCGATTATCCGGCATGAACTCAAAGACGTGCCCTATGAGAGAGATATACTTGAACTGTTACTGTCGGTATACGACGGGCCATTCGGCGAGAACACGCCGGACTTGAGCAGCATCTTCTGCTTGGAACTTATTGCCGAATACCTCAAGCGAATTGGGCGGCTACCTGGCCGCAAGCCAGCCAACGAATACAGTTTGAGAGACTTTGAACGGCAACTGAAAGGCATTTACGGGCCAATTATTGACATCGATCGGGGATAATAGCAGATTATTTTCACGTTGCGACCGTGGTTTTAGGCTACGAAAAGCCCGAATGTAGCAAAAAAACAACATAAGCGCATACTTTATGCAACATTTTTGTTGACATAACCCCCCAGATGCCGTATATTCTCATATATGGCAAAGAAGAAAATCAGAAAGCGTATTACTGCCAAAACAAAACCGCACGGCTCAGGGAAATTTGCTAAAGGCAATACTGCCGGCAGCAAGACCAAGGGGAAACAACCATCCCACAAGAAAAAGATAGAATTCGCTGAGATATTTAAGGCTGCTGTTTCTAATGAAGACATCAAAAATATTGCAGCCGCAATGATCAAAGAGGCCGAAAAGGGTAACGTCAAAGCCGCACAGTTGATCCTTGACCGCTGTTGCGGTAAGCCAGCACAAGCCTTAGAGGTCGGCGGACTGGACGGGGCACCCATTGCCATCCAGATCGTGAATTACGCGGGGGCGACGACATGATACCGAGCGCGGAATACAACGCAACGCTTGGGCAGCACGAGCTTGAGGTTCTGGACGCTTTTGATACAGTGCCCACCAACCTCGACGAAATCATTCGCTTTCTATATCTTGAATGGCACAGACGGGCTCACAAGACAACGCTGTTTATACGTTTGGCGGTACGTGAGGCGTGCAAATACAGCAAGTCAAAATACATATACATTGCTCCGACGCAGGTGTGGGCTCGCAATGTTGTATGGGACGATCCAACGATGCTGTGGGATTCCTTGCCGGACAAGGCAGAGATGGACTACACGGTTAATCAGCAGAAAATGCTGGTTACCTTTGCGAATAGGTCCATGATCAAGTTTGGAGGGTCAGATGAACCGGACGCCTTGAGGGGGCCGGATTGCGACGGCGTAGGGTTTGACGAATGGGCACTACATAAACAACAGATATGGGGTGAGATATTCCGCCCCATCATCGCCGGCACGCCAAAGCCAGGACACAGGCCAAGGTGGGCTATGTTCATGTATACGCCGAAGGGGACAAATCACGCTACCAATATGTTCAATCATGCCGCCAACATAGCGGACGAAGGCGAGTTGCCCAGCAGGGGGCTTGCGCCGAATTGCCGGCCAGGCCACGTCGCTTCCCGGCTCATCGCTGACGAATCCGGCATAATTGCCCGCAAAGAGCTTGACCTGATGCTCCAAGAGGTAGCTGACGGGCTTATGACTCAAGAGCATTACGACCAGGAGATGCAGTGCCGGCGTCTCACAAACGAGGAGCGGACTCTGATAACATCCGCCATGCTCGACCGGCTTAACAGCGTCAACTGGGATTCGTTACGCATCACTGTTCCAGAGATCCGACGTATCGTGGCTATTGACCCGGCGTTTGGCGGTGATCAGTGTGCGTTGAAGGGCATGGAGAATGCGCGGATCAAAGAAGGAGAAGAAAAACAAGTTAACTGGACCATGACCCACGAGGTTGTGTTCGAGGCTAAGGAAATGGCTCGGCGGCTCAGGACCAAGAACTTCATCGTCGACTGCATCGGTAACGGCAAGGGAGTTGCAGACGGGCTCAAGATAGACGAGGCTGGCTATAACGTCCAGTGCTTCAACAGTTCCGAGAAGTGCGAAGACTCCGATCGATTTGCCAATAAGAAGGCGGAGGCGGTCGAGTGGGCTGCGCAGGAGATACGGCAACTCAAGGTTGAGCCAATCACCGACCCAGAGACACGCAGGCAGCTTGTGGCGCTGTCCAGGTACAAAATAACTAACAGCGGCAAGATGATCATGCTGAAGAATGATGAGGTCAAGAAAGACCTGGGCTGTTCTCCTGATCGCGGTCTTGCTTATGTTTACGGACGATACGGCATCAAGCGCGTAAAGCCTGAGAGCCCCAGGAGGCTTGAACGTGAAAAGCCGGTACGTCGGCATGCAATGTCCATGTAGCTATTCAAGGTAGGGTATGTATTTCGATATGACAAATGCGACATGTAGGGATGACATTAAACCAATGTCTGGGCGCGTAGGTGGGATGATGATATTCCTCCGCCCGGGCTCCGCACTGGCAGCTAAAAGTATCAGGGCGCGGGAATTTACCATTCTTCACAGCGTAATAAATAACATAATGGGCTTTCCACTTTTCAGGATTTTGCTTTTGGTATTTTGCGGAGGTTTTATGGTTGACTATTCTGCCATTTTTGGTCCTTCTGTATCTCCACACGGCCTTTCTATTAGTTGCTTTGCCTTGTGTGGATTGCTGGTATTGTTTATAGCAAGCCTTGCAATAAGGTTTGTGCCCATTTTTAGTGCTGCTATCCTTATAAAATTCCAACAAGGGTTTAATTTGCTTGCACTTCGAGCACTTCTTCGATATGATTGTTTGAAGCATGGCTTCTTCCTTTACAAAAAGCTGTGTTTTGAGCCGTTACAGACCCGATATCTGTGCGGCTTTTTGTATTATACCAGTGCTCTCAAGGGGTGCAACTAAAAAATAGAAAGGGACATAATGAGACTGTTTAGCAAATACAAAGATAAGGACTGCCGATGGTTCCGGATATGTGGTTACGGTTTAAGCTTTCTGAAGGGACCTTTGTTATTTTCCGAAAGAGTGGGACACCGAAAGTTTTTATCTTTACTGCGTGGATGGCGGATGACATTATTAGCCCCCAATGATAGCTATATATAGAAAGGGATTAGTATGACCAGAAAACGTGACATAGCGGCATTGGTAGCATCAGCAGCATTAGTGATCATTATCGGCGCGATTATGGGGATTACGAGCGAGCGAGAGAGTGCCGCTTTCTTCAAGAGCTATCCGCATCCACCCATACCGGCAGCGGTGATGGATATATGCGACGATCCTATTGCTATCGGAAGCAATGGTACCCCGTGCGACCAAGGCGGCTTTTGCAGGGTAGAACGTGGCGGAGAGGACGGCCCTGTGATTTACGAATGTATAATCCATAGGTGTATGACAGGAGAAATCAATGACTAGTAGAGGCGACATAACAAGAGCGGTAATTGCAATACTGGCGGTGTGTTTGTTCATGGCATTTACGAGCGGCTGCATCGAGGAAGAACAGCGACCACAACCGCCTATCTGGGGCAAGGGCGACTTACCCTCCCAGTGGACGGAGTATTTCCCTGGCAATGACAATCTTAACCGGCTCAACTTCAAGCAATCAGCACTGATTGACGAGCTTGTGCGTCGGGTGCGGACGCTTGAGATCAACCAGTATATTCCTGATCCGAACGGGGTGAAGCGATGAACCGTCGCAGATACTTAAATTTGTATCACGGGACCCTTGCCGGACCCGTAAAGATTCATTGCGTGTGCGTATACGCGTGCAGGCCAAGGGTGGCGTCGATAGGTAACAGGGTCCGAAGAAAATAGACAATGGCAAACACAGAAGCCCAAAACAAAACAATCGAAAAGGTCAAGAAGATGCGGGTCGACGGCATGAACGGCTCGGATGACCTGTTCGAGCGGATGATCAAGTCGGACGATTTTAGGTCTGGCAGGCAGTGGGAGCCGGTACTCAGGCAATCGATGGAGGACAAAGGCAAGTTCGCATTGACCATCCCGCTGATCAAGCCTCAGATCAAACAAGTCGCCGGTACGGAGATCAAGAATCCCCGCCAAATCACGGTGAACCCAACCAGGACCGGGACCGACACCATTGCGAAACTGCTGACCGCGTGCGCCAAGCAGGTATTTGATGCCGAGCGGATGCGATTCGAGAAATCCCAGTGCTTTGAAGCTGGCATGGCTGTAGGTTCAGGAGTAATGGTTGCCACAAAAGACCGCACCGAGGACCCCAAACACGCTAATATCAAGATGGAGAGGGTAGTTGAGCATGAAGTGCTTTTCGATCCTACCTGCATCGTTTACGATATAAACCACCGGGAGCAAGGCTGCAAATACGTTATCTGGGAGCCGTGGGTTGACAAGGATTTGGTGAAAGCCGAGTATCCTGACAAGGGGGAAGAACTCGACGCAATGGGCCACTCGACCACGGGAGAGGGCGTTGTCTTCGGTGTAGTCAATACGGTTATTGATTGGTTATCAGGGAGACGCAGGCGGAGGGAGCAGTCGTTTGCGATAAATACCAGGACGGACACAGATGTTCTGTCCCGAGCCAGGTTCAAGGTGTCGCATACATGGTGGAGGCAGCCGAAGAAATGCGTTTGGTGGTTCGATAACCGGGAATCTGAGATGGAGGCCCGATTGCTCATGGACGATAAGCAGATCAAGGCAGCCAAACAATCTGCGAAGGATGATCCTGAAGTATTCTCGACCGAAGAAGTAATCTGCAACGTGATACATCATACGATCAGGGTTGGCGATATCTTCCTTGAGGACCGCGTTAATGAGTGGAATACGCTAATGTATCCGATATTCCCGTTCTGGCCATACCTTGAAAACGGTCAGAAGGGCAGTATGACCGAAGATATGATTGGTACACAAGAGGAAATTAACTGGCTGCACTCCCAGAGCCTGAATATGGTCAAGCAACTTGCGAATACGGGATATATCGTCGGAGGCGATCCGTTCGGCGAAAATGTCGATTGGCTGAAACGGCACGGCAGCGAAGATGGAATCGTAATTGATAAGTCGAAATTTGGCAATTCCGTCGAGAAGATGAAACAGAATGAGTTCCCGGTAGCGATGACCATACTTGAGGAGCGGGCACAGGAGAACTTGAGAAAAGAGTCGGGCGTTCGGTTGGAGGATCCAACGACGGCCAAGGACAGGGTAGCGTCAGCGATTGCTTTGAAGCAGCAGAATGCCTTGACAGGCACCGCCTCGGTATTCCTTGCATGGGACTGGACTACGACGATTCAGGCCGATTTCATTATTGAGGTTATACGCAACAACGACATTTTCAGTGAGGACGAGATACGCGAGATCGTCGACCGTGAAGACTTGTTGGATAAGGAATTTATGGAGTTTGCCAGACAGGTTGTAATAGAGCAGTTCGAGCAGCAGGGCATCAAGATCGAACCGCCGGCAGATATCGATGAAGCGGCCTTGCAGAACGCCAGCCCCGAGGCTCAACAGCTAATGATTAATCAAGCCCAGGAGGACTTGCGTATATTTAACGAGATTCAGCAGGCTATTAACGCCGAGGCGTTACCGATGGCCGAGGCCATGCTGCTCGATTCAATCCGCAGTATGAGGAAGGGCAAGTACAGTACAAAGGTCAGTTTAAGTCCGCTATCCGAGACGATGCGAATGATCAAATCGGCAGAACTGTTTGAACTCAATAAGGCTCTGATTGAGAGCAATGAAGTCGGACTCGCCGGCGACACGTTGATTGACGGTACTGACATCGATAACAAAGAAGAAGTCAAAGCCGCGAGGAATAAGAAGATTCAACAATTCCAGCAGGCGAACGCTAATGTTAATGTGTCGAGGAGCGCATGATGCTTGAAAAACTAAAACAGTGGATTAAAAAACAAGCACGGACTCGAAGTACGGTAGAGCAGGTGCAATTAAAGAATCTAATTAAACAAAGGCTAAGAGATGGGGTGTGGTCGGCACGGGATACCCCTGAAATGTTTTGCATAGACAGACGAATAACGGAAGCCGAGTATGCCAAACTTGAAGCAGTCGCCATTAAAGAAAATCTCTTGCGGCAAGAAAGGGAGGAGAGGTGGGTGTTGGCAGAAAAATTAACGCCCTTGGAAATGCGGCTCTTCCTTGGAACTCCGGCGTATAAATTTTATGGGCGCATGAAGAGGCCGACGGATATGAGACCGGAAAGATTTTATCCATGCAAGTGCCTGAAACGAGAATCGAGAGCTCGGTTCCTGAAATGGCATCAGAGATTACAAGGGGCGATGGAGGGATGGTATGCGGGTATTAAGTGCGAATGTTGTCACGGGTCGGGAATCATAACGACAAAAGAAGAACATAGATGTTTCATCCCCTTGCTGACGGCGGAAAAGGCTGGGCAGTTGGTCAAGGCGGACAGGGAGGCTCAGGTGGCATAATGGCCATAGCAGCCAAAAACAAAAACTACGTCAACAAAGGCGAACTCGACTTCCATGAGGGCGGCGGGGTTGGTTGGGCTCCCGAGTACGTCAAGACGTTTGAGGGCACAGAGCAACAGGACAATGAGCGGTATGGTAAGAACTTTAGCCGCATGAAAGGCGTTTGTAAGAAATGCGAGCAGTTTGACAAGGCGGTCGATAAAGCCGACGGCAGTCATTGCAAGTTGGGAAAGGGCGTGAAATGTTCGAAGTAGAGGGACAGGGCGGCGACGATGTAACTGTAATTGATTTACGCATGAAACGCAAAAAACAAGGGCGTCGAAAGCGCAAGGCCGCGGACACTACCCCGGAATTCAACCCGGAATGGATAAATGCGTTCATAATCCTAATGCTGCATAAGATTGGCGGCACCCAAGCGGTTACGATGAAGCAATTAGAGGCGTTCGACAAAGTAACTGAGAACAAGCATCCGAATCTATCATTCTGCGAAGAATTGCAGGCGTTTGTGATAACGGCACCGGAATACAAGTTGCCGGTGATTGAGATACCAGATAAACCGAAACTGATTATTTAAGGACAGTATTATGGCGAAGGCAAAAGACAAAGCCCCGGCCCCGACAGTAGTAATCGGAGAAGGCGACAAAGTGTGTGTTGAGTATGCTGATGGCCCTTGCATGGGGATTGTCAGTATCGTAGCCGACGGAAAGTGCATTATTGGGTTCGATGATGGCACAGAGGACACGGTTGATCTGGCGGCTGTCAAGCTGATATCCAAGGCCGGGCAAGATGAGACGGGTGATGACGTTACGAAGGCAGCTTCGAAATCGCAGGCCGCGAGCCCGAACGCCCAACAACTTGAACAGAAGGCTAACACGCTTCGCAGGGCTAAGGTGGACGCGGCAAACAAGACCGAAGCGGACAATCGGGCGGCTATCGATGCGAAGAACGCGGGAAAGCCGCTGACAGAGGAAGAAACGGCATTCATGGCAAGAGTAGGGGCCAAGATGAACGGCAGGAAATTCCGACGAGGCGACAACATGGTGGTTTCTGCCCGGCAGAGTTCATTCCCGTCATCCGGCGAGATAACTCGTTATGCGCGACTGAGAAGCCAGATTGGAGGCTGAAGTGTCGCACACAAGAATAAAAAAAACGTTTCCGGAGGCTTTCAAGCCGAAGAAACTGTCCGACGTCAAGGACAAAGATGAGAAACGTTTTATGATTGAAGATGCCGCCAGAACCTTAAAGCGGTCGGTTGAAACTCAGCGAGAAGTCGCCGAGATGAAGCAACGCGACCCAAAACTACGCGAGGCGGCACAGGCTCTCCTGGACCAGGAAATCGCTGATCTTAAGAAAGCCAAGACAACCTAACTGGGCGAGACAGAGGCAATCTCGGACTGACTACCGCGAGCGTTCGCGGGTATGGCGTTATGGTGGATCGGCATAAATCCACCCTCTACTGTAGAGGTTACAGGTCTGCGGCTCACTCAGCCGGCAAAAAGGAGTATTATTGTGGAAACTGAAAACAAGGGCACGGAAAATCAGGAATTGGAAGCAACTTCTTCGGCTGGTGAGTCTGTTATCTCGGAAGAAAAGGCGGTAGCGAAATTTACTGCACTTAGGCATCGGGCACAGGCGGCAGAACTCAAAGCGGCGGAACTTAAAGGCAGGCTGGCAGGGATACAAGAGGCGAATGCCAAAGCGGCACCGCCAGCCGTATCTCCGCTGGACGCCGAAATTGCACGACAGGTTGCGGAAGGTATCCCGGAGGACGAAATGACAGTTTCGCCTGCGATTTACCGGAAGCAAGAGATTTTCAAGGAACAGGTCGCTAACAAAAAGGCTACGACTAAAGCCATGGCTGAGAAGGCCGCGATAATGGAGCAGTCCAGGGCGAAAGCGAAAGCGAACATAGCTGACTGGGATGACGTTGTTACCGCTGGGCAGGTCCTTTTGACGCAAGGCGAACTGTTTGACCTTGAAAACGCAGGTGCTGACTTCGGCGAACAGGCTTATACCAAATGCAAAGCTGCTACCGATCGAGCCAAACCAAAGACTGATACTCCGGCCCCCGATAATGAATCGGGCGAGCCAGAGACCAAGGCGGCACAAAAGAAACCGGAACCGCTCACGCAGCAGGAAATACTTGACGCTGTGGGCGATGCCGACCCGAACACAAGGGCCGTAATGAATCTATAGCTTGCCCCCAACTAAAGGGGCAATATTATGTTTAAGTTTAGTTTTGACTTCACTAAGCGGGGTGCATTTGACCGCGCTATGGCGAAGCAGCAAGAGGCCGCGGATATGTTTTCTCCGGTCTTTCACAAGTTTTTCACGAGCACAAGTTACGCATTCACTGACCCGCGGGCCCAGACGGTATGGTCATTAGCTGTCTTTGCTTATGGTCTGCAAAATATGTTCTTCACGGGCATGATGGGCAAGGACAGAAACTCGCTGATCCACGTCAATACCGACCTCCTTACCAAAAAGGGCGGTACCATTATCACACAATCTCGGCAGCCGCTTGATAATGTGGGCGTCGGGGATGATGGCGACACGCGGGGCAACGAAGGGCAGATCAGGCGCCGGAATATGTCTACTGAGGTACACGGCCGTGCAAACAGCACGGTATCCGCAGGCGATGTGAGCGAGCAGCTCACAGCCTCAGAGTTCCGCGAGGACTCAAGGGTGGACTTAGGCGAATGGCTGTCTGAAGCAATGGAAGATGATATTAGTACGTCCGCAGCAGGCCTGTATAACGTCAATTCGTCCAGCAATGACATCCAGACGATCAATGAGTCGTATCCTACGTCTGACCGGATCCATTACGGCGGGCAAAACGCGGCGGGAACGTTGGCAACGGCAGGCGGGGTAGTAGGTGCGTCATTCGGAACCGACGCCTTACTCTCAGCCGACACATCGGCCAACAACAGATTCGGCACTTCGATCATGGAACTCATCAAGCGGAAAATGATCGCAGCCACACCTCGTTTCCGGCCTGTCATTGTTCGGGACGTATCGAAGATGAATCCGGACGATGTTCGGTCCGGCAAGTTTTCGGGTCCTGTCCTGGCGAAGATTTTCATAGTTTTGGTTGATCCGCTCCAGATTAAGGACATTCGGGCGGAGACCGGGGACAATAGCTGGAAGGTCATGCAACAGCAGGCCAATATCCGCGGCAACCTGAATCCTATCTTCACAGGCGCCGAGTTCTACCACGATGGAATGCTCGTATTCTCTTACGACCGCATCCACAGGCGAACCGGAGCGGGCGGTACATCGCTTGCCGAGGGTTTCTTGCTCAACGCAGGGCGGACGGTTACAACTGACGCCGTTGCAAGCGACAGAACCGTTGCAAGGTCGTTGTTCATGGGCGCTCAGGCGATCCACTTTGGTTGGGCCAAAAAGCCGTCATGGTCCGAGGACTTTGTCGATAACGACAAGCCCAAGATCAAGGTCGCAACGATTTACGGCGTTAAGCGGATCATTTACAACGCTCATGGAACGTCGTCACCGACCTCAGATGAGTCGATATTTGTCCTCGACACCGAAGTTCAGGTCGATGCGTAAGGTCAAACGGGCGATTTAGTCCGAACTAATTTTTTTAAGGAAACAGTCAAATGAAAAAGTTATTTCTTATAGCGATGCTACTGCTCTTTATGGGCGTGGCATTCGCTCAAACAAATGCACCCTGGCATAGCATTCAGATCGTTGACGAAAGGGGCGTCACGGTAACTTCGATCACTTCGGTCGAAATCTACGCACCCGGTACAACCACGAATGCCGTGATTTTCTCGGATAGGGCTTTAAGTAAAACGATGACAATTCCTATCACCGAAGCGTCAACTAATACCACTCTTGTCGACGGGGTACTTTCGTGGTACGGCCCATCCGGCTTTGATTTCAGCATTACGGACGGTACGAATATCGCCACAAATGCCGATCACCGGACCCGGACAGCGTCGGAGGGCACTCTTGTTTTTCCCTCTTACCTGACCGCTATTAGCTCCACAACCTATTCCGACGCCGAGTCGGCAACGTGGGGCACATCCGGCGACTGGGTACAGCGTGGCGGCAATGTGGCGAATCAGCTATCGTTTACACCGCTCGCCGATAACTCCAATTTCATTATTGGCGTATCGGGAACGGGCAAAAACTCTGATTTCAATGTTTATGTCGGAACGGCATTAGGGTTGAAATTAGATGCAGGCGATCCTTCCTTTACCTGGGACGGCGGGGCTGTACTATTGAACGACACCTCCAATTTCAATGTCGGAATCAATACCGGAACATCGACGGGCCTTACCAGTATCGGCAATAGTGCCGCTGGCGGGTGGGCTCTTGATTCTGACGCTGGCGGGACGCTTAATGCCGACGATTCTATCGACATGACGACTTCTGGTGGATCTGCTGACATCGACATTGACGCTGCTGCGGGTTCTGTCATTATTGATGGCGGCGAATCGGCGGCAGATGCCGTTCAAGTCGTAAGCGCCGGAGGCATGGATATCTCTTTGGTCGATGATTTCGACCTGTCGCTCGTATCAGGTTCAACGGATGAGAATATGAGTTTTGTTCTCAGCGGGGCAACTGCTTCCAGTATTATTTGGACGTCCAGCGGTACAGGAACAGATGCAATGGACTTTAATACCAGTGCTGGCGGTATGGACTTTGACATTGCCGGTGGGGCGGCAGGTGAAGATTTTGCCGTTACAACGGACACGTCTATCACGTTCGTCACTACTGAGGCTGTTGCGAATCAGTTTTATATTGACGCACAGGGAGCAGTAACAGGTATCGCTATCCAACTTGAGACTACAGAGGGCGGTATTCATCTTTTGGCAGACCATTCCACTAAGGGCGACATTACTTTAGACGCAGAAGATGATATTATCCTGACTACTACTGGTGCATTGACGATTACTAACACAGATCCCACGACTATCTCTGGGGCATTAACCGTAACAGGTAATACTCAACTTATTTCTGTTACGCGAATTGACACACCTATTGAAATTGTAGCAGCTACGAATGAGATTGAGATTACTGAATCTGGTACGGTGTATGTATTAACCAATGCCACAGAGTACGCAACGACACTGCCTACGGTTGCCACATCGGCCGGTGTTACATTCCGGATTATTGTCGGAGCCGTTCCGTCTGGTGATGATTACACTGTCGTAACCGATAGCTTGGAGGATAAAATCTCCGGGTCAGCAACAGTTAATGGGGCTGCTGTTGAAGCTACCACGGACGATACTATTACTTTCACGCGCGACGCTGCTGCTATTGGCGATTGGGTTGAATTAACAAGTGATGGTGTTTTATGGTATGTTAGCGGGCAGGGCGTAGCCGCAACTGCCATCACATTCACTGGAACCTAATCAGGTATTTGTTTTCAACAGGTCCGGCTTTCGGGTCGGGCCTGTTTTTGGAGTTATCATGGCATTAGGTAAAGCGGAAGTTCTGGCATTCGTAAACGCGGCGTTATTGACGAGTTTGACTCAAGATGAAGTCAACCCGGCAATCAAGGCGACATTGACTGATTTGGCGAAGTACAATCTACTGACGGCCGCGCCAGTCGAAATTGTCGCACTGTCTGGCGCAAAGACGATTGATTACCCGACGCTTTTCAAGAGACTTGTAACGATCCAACCCAACGACGGCAGCAACGACAGGAATCCACTGATTGCATTGCCCGGTGGGTACAAAGAGTATCTGCGAAAAACAGAAGGCTTGCAGGTCAGTTCAACCCCCGGGCAGATGTGGTTCGCGGAATACAACAAGAAATTCTTCATCTACCCGACGCTGAGCCAGGATATTACTTTCACAGTCGACTACTATCAGCATTCGGCCAGAGACGTTGACAATATTGCGTTTGGCGATGAGTTCGCAAACGCCGTGAATTTCGGGAGCACCTATCACGCGGCGCTATTCCGGAAAAAAACAAGTTATGTGGATATATGGCTGCCAATCTATCTGGCGGAACGCGCTACGATGATAGCCATGAATCCGCCTCAGCCCAGCATTGTAGGCCGTTGATAATGAATAGAACAATGACATTTATGGCAAACCGCAACAACATTAAGCCAGTGTTTGAGATCATAACCTTTATGGTGATGATACTCCATTGCTTGCTCACCACAAGAGCAGGACAGGGTATCAGGTCGAACCAGTTTATTGCTGCGGATAGCACTTGCAATGGCATTTTTTGCTTTACGTTTTTCCGGGTTCTTGTTGCAGTATTCCTTATGATTCTGTCTGCCTTTTTCTGTTTTGAGGTATTTGCTCGAAGCCTTTTGCTGTATAAGTTTTCCTTTTTCGGTTTGTCTGAACTTTTTAGTGGCTTTTTGCTTGCAGAGTTTTCCTTTCTTGGTTTTCCAGTACTGCTGATTGATCTTTGTATGGCAATCTTTGCAATAGCATCGATAACCATCCTTTCTGCAACAGTTTTTGTAAAACTCTGTCAATGGTTTAATTTCCTTGCAAGACGAGCACTTCTTCAATACGATGGTTTCAGGCATTGCTGTTTACTCCTAATAAACGGTCGTGTTTTTGAGCCGTCAGAGAGCCAACCTCTCTGCGGCTTTTTGTATTATATCACTTCTTTGGAGATAGTCAAGTGAACAAAAATCCAATCAAATCGAAAACGATCAACAGTGCAATCGTCATCATCATTATTGCCTTGATGAACATTATCGGTATCGGCGACAAGCAGATAGCTCAAACCTATGATACGATCACCGACGGCAAGGGAACAACCGAACAGGTCAAGGACATCGGCGTTGTTGCTGGAGCAATCGGTGTCATTTACGGCAGAGTCATGGTCGGGAAAGGCAAAGATGAAAACAAAGACTAAACACATACTGATTGCAGTTTTGTTAATCTGGCTTTCTCCGACCATAGTTAATGCCTTGTACCAGCCTATCAGTATCGTCAAGACCCTTTTGCAAAGTTCGATGGCGACAGTCTTCAGCAGTACCTATGATATTGCCACGCCTGCCGGGTCAGATTCGCCGTCAGAGGCTGATGACCGCATGAGAGAGACTAAGGCGGCTGTCCAGGAGCGCAACAACGTAGACCATTACTGGCCCTTAACTGGCACAGAGGTTTCGGACGTCGATGCAGGCGAGCATCGAAAGGCCACTCTTAGGACAGGGTCTGCGCCGACCGCTGTGGCTGACAAGGGATTTATGTATGCCAAAGACGTATCAGCTAAAGCCGAACTTTTCTACCGCGACGAGGATGGGGACGAGGTCCAGTTAACGAGTGGAGGAAAGGTTGGTGCGGCTACTTTAGACTTGCTTGCGAATAATGTTAATGTCGCTGGGACGCTCGATGTAACAACTTCTGTAGATATCGCAGGAACAGTTGTGGTTGTTGGTACGATAGATGATGACACTATGGCAGCGGCCACAGATACAACAATCGCAACCTCCGAGAGTATCACGGCCTACATAGACAGTCTTACAACTGACCTGGTCTTCGATAGCGATTGGTTTGCTGTTACAAAAGGAACCTCCTTCACAAAGACACATAATTTGGGTTCGCAGATATTAGATGTAACTGTACTGCAAGCCGTTGATAGTGGTGGCAACCCAGACACGTCGCTTCTTTTCAAAGCCTTGTGGGCCGGTATCAGTGCAGTTGGCAGCAACGGTCCGGGAGTGCGGATATCTTCGAATACCCAGTTAGTAATTACTGCCGGAGAAAATGCTGCAATTTATTATCTCGATGCAACTGGTAACGATGTCATAGTTGAAAATGGTCATTACAGAGTAATTGCAAAAAAACTGGATTAAATGGCAGACTTTGCATTAACAAGTGGCGAAGTCGGTAAGAATGAGCAGATACCGACTATACGGTTAGACGAAGCGTTCATGGCGGACGAGTCAATTAACATGCGCGTGCGTTACGGCGAGGCTAAGTCGATCAAGGGCAGACTTGCCGAGTTGTTTGACTCCGAGAATGAGAAGATTGCTACGCCGACCGATGTATTTGCGATCACGTCGATTGTGTCGGGTTCTAAAACAATCAACATCGCTGGCGATCATTCGGCTGGAAGTACGGCTCTGACAGTAGGGGCGACGATCCGGGTTAATGGTAACGACGAAGATGGCAATAACATCACGTTTACAGTCGATACCCTGCCAACTACGTCGAGTATCGTTGTCGTGGAAGCCATCACAACAGACGCAGGTTCCGGCAGCGTGTTTGTCGGCACAACGCCGGTCATTGAGTACCATCGGCACGTCAGGCAGGCAAACGCCGCTGAATTGCTCTTGCTCGGGACAGTGAATCATGCTTTCCTGTGGAACAATACCGATAAGTCATTGACCGTCAAATTCACGTCAGGCACACCCGACACAGTCGAACACTGGAGTTTCGTTACGCATCTTGACGATGTTTACGCAACGAATAATGTTGACCTGATCCAGAAGTGGAATGTAAGCGATTCGCCAGCGAATTCATTTGCGGATTTGGGCAGTGCATCAGGGGTCGATGTAGAGGACGGGTCCACGTTCGTCATAAAGGCCCGATTCATTGCGAGTTTTGAATCGTACCTATTCTTGTTCTACGTGACACATAATGACAATTCCGTATTTCCACTGAGGGCAAATCATTCGAGCAGGGCCGACCCGACTGATTTCGATGTGAATAGTTCAGGTGATGCCGGGCTCAAGAATTTCGACGAGACACCTGACTTCCTGGTGGGCGTTGGCTTCTGGCAGAACAACATGATCGTGTTCAAGCA
>SDBT01007434.1_pt1 | contig 18011 bp, 12 predicted proteins | sample 2277101 | NCBI WGS metagenome assembly SDBT01 (sample SAMN10404973, study PRJNA504765) | marine sediment metagenome | isolation source: marine sediment core GS10_PC15, 103 cmbsf | place: Arctic Ocean: Southern Knipovich Ridge | collected 2010 | reverse complement strand
TCACTCCTCTCGGCGGGAATCGCCCTGGTCCTCATCCCGATCATCCTCGGGATGGACGCCTATGTGGTCGAAAAGGATGAGGAGACCGAGGACTTCCTGCTCAGCAAACCGATCTCGTGGAAGAGACTTCTTGTCGCCAAGGTGGGCCTGCGCGCATTCCTCTCCTTTCTGCTGACAGCCCTCTGCTTTACGGCCATTCTGTTCCGTATCGGTTCTTCGACTGAGAACCTCTATCTCTCGACTCCACCCTTTACCGTATGGTACGTCACTCTCACCGTACTGGTCGGGCACCTCATTATTGTCATGGTGACCTCGGCGGTCTCGGTACGGGTACCCTATCAAAGCACCTCGCTGATCGTCGGCGGCTCGCTGGGAGCGGTCGTCGCGGGAGTGCCGGTCCTGGCGAGTTCCTGGCAGCTGCTCTACCTCCAGGCACCATGGGGAACATTCTTCCTCATGCTGTTCCTCCTGGTCCTCACCATCCTGTTCACCATGACGCTTTTCAGCAGGATCGAGACCAGAAAGAGTGCATCATGAACCGCTGGTGGCTGGAGCAGCGCCGGAGGCTGTGGTGGAAAGAGGTCCGGGAGACCTGGGCGTTCCTCGTGCTCGGCTGGATCGTCATCATCGCGATGCTCTGGAAGTTCCCTTTCCAGGAGGGAACGAGCGCCTACGTCTGGGGTATCGGTTTTCACTCCGGCGCTGTGGCAATACTTCTTTTCGTCTCCATCTGTCTCGGGGTAACCGCCTACGCCGTCGAGGAGGAGTACGAGACACTCTCCCCCCTGCTCGCCAAACCGATCCCGGTGAACGACATCTTCGCGACGAAATACGGCGTGCGCCTCGGCCTGCTCTTCATCTCGATGATCTTCCTCGGTTTCATCCAGCTGTGGACCGGGGCCTGGCCGATCGAGTGGAACATCCCCTCCCCCGCGATATTCGAACGGTGGGCTGGTGGCCTGGCACTGCTCATGATGGGACTCGGTCTCGGGATCTATTTCGGCAAGACCCTCGGACGGCAGACCCCCGCCCTGCTGGCTTCCGCGATGATTTTCGTCGCCGGATATGTCTACCTGCGTCTCAGCCCTCTCTCTCTCTTCTTTGAAACGGAAGACGCCCTCAGGTACCTGTGGATACGCGACATCCTTATACCGGCCGTGACCGGAGTAATCGCAACCATGGCAGCGATCCGGGCGAACCCGGGCGAACCCGGATTCCTGGCGCGAAGAAAGTCCGTGATCGGCATCATCATGCTCGGACTCTACGCGTTCATCTTCTGGAGTTTCACGATCGTCCCTCCGGATATCGGCTGGCGCAACACATCACGATACAAGGACCACCTTGCCGTCAGGCTCGGAAGCCCCCGGGCCGGGCTGAACGCTCTGGTGAACAGATTCATAACGCTCGAAGCCGGACCTGAAGAGGACGAACCGGACGAGCTTGCCATCAGGATGATCAAGGAGGTCTCTCTGGGTATCCCGTCCACATACCGGTACAATTACGGTTATACAGACAGATTCTATTACTGGGGATACGGCCTCCTCGGTATACGCGATACACGTTACCTTGTGACGGATGAGAGGGGTCCATGGGTTCTGAGCGACACTGAAATCGAAGGCCTGGCCGTCGAACACCGGAGTCCGCGCTGGATCACCGCGTGTCTCGAACTGGCAGAAGACACTTCCCTCCCGATACTGCACAGAATGGCTGCCATCCATCTTGCCGGTGTAGCTGGTAATCCCGAGCATACCGAGACGCTCGCCGGGTTCCTGCACGATCCTTCCGGGCATATACAGATACTGTCCGCTCTGATGTTGATAGGTCGGGAGGATCAACGGGGCATGGACGTTCTGAGAAACCACGTTATGGATGGCAGTCATGTTGATCTGCGCGACCACTTCGCGTTGCGGGCGCAGAACTGGCGACTCGATCTGGGACCCGATCTGGATGTTCTGATGAGAGAATGGGTCGTCTCGGAAGAGTTTCGGGGCAGTCGCAGCTCAGCTCGAAGATGGCTGCAGGAGCACGGCTCCCTTGCGGACGCGGATCTGATCCGTCGTTCGATGTGGCTCAATCTCAGCCAACGGATGCGCACAGAGAAAACACCCGGTGATATGGACATCCTCTCATATCTGAATACCTGGGATACCGATGCTTACCTCGATGAGTTGCATATTCAACTCGCCGAGGCCCTGGAGGAGATCGAAGAGCTCTATCCACAGGTGATGCAGATCCCGGCGGGCACGAGGAACAGATCGAGCAGCTGGAGGCGTCTTGGTGAGACAGATCGCCGGAACCTCAGTCGGTTCAGGACCCTGACCACCACCGCGGCCGGCTACCTCTTTGACAGGCTCATCCTGGAGGGTGACGTTGAGGCCGTCGATACCTGGCTGCACATCCGCAAGATCACAGCAGAGTTTTCTACAACTTCAACGCGAATCTCGCGGTACTCTCGCGGAGAGTCGATCATCGGGCGTCTTCCACAACTGGGGGAGCCCGGCTTCAAGGTTCTCAGGATGATCGCCGCCGACAGGGATGAGCCGGCTTATGTCAGATTTCAGGCCTCACTCGTGCTGGCGTACCATGGCCATGCAGAGTACCACGATGAGGCCTTCCGAATTCTCGATCTTTATAGAGGGCATGCTGCATTCTTCAGCGATAATACAATCCTGGCCGCCTTCCGCATTCTCCTGTCACAGGGAAACATTCGGTACGCGGGACCAATCATAGAAGCGAGCTGGGATGAATTCCGTGATGAACCAGATCGGGCTGGATATATGGGTGCCTGGTCCAGCAACACGGTAGAACTCATGGAACGGGCAACCGGTCAATCATTCGGCTGGAACCTGAAGGCCTGGAAGAAATGGTGGGAGCGGGAGGGAATGCATATTGTCGCGACAGATGGTAATAACTAGGCGGCATAAGACGATCCTGCTATTCCGCTCCCGCCGCTGATACTGCGGTGATGCCCGACCCCAGTAAAAAGGCCCCGCCAACCGGCGGGGCCTTTCCATTTCAGGAATCGTGTTCAGAAGTCGTAATCCCGGGTCCATGCCCGGCTCACCGTTCAGTACTGATCGTTACTGTCGCGGCGGCGGGAAGGGGATGATGGGGTCTTCATCCGGATCCCACATGAACTTATCCGCATTCGTCGGGAAGAACTGTGACAGGTAGCTGATCTGGCTGTTGGCGCGTGACCGGTGCTGCGGGTCGGACTTCGCCTTCTCGTAGTACTCGTCCGCGAACCGTTTCATCAGAAGCCGGAAATCGTATTTCATCTTCTCGAGTTCGAGATCAGGGTATTTCTCAGCAAACTTGTCCAATGCCCATGGTATCGCGGCGTCACCCATCACCCGGTTCGCATAGGGGTGGTCGGCGTCGATCGCCAGCGCGCGCTCCGCCTCCTGGATAGCGTCATCGATCCGCTGCTGCTTGAGATAGACATCGGCGATGTCACAGATGGTATCGATCCTCTGCGGTTCAACCTCAAGGATCTTCCGGTGGGCGCTGACAGCCTCATTCCAGTTCCCCCGGCGGCTGTGCTCGCTTCCGAGCATGCTCCAGGCGAAGACGTCATCGGCGCGCACGACCAGGTACCGGTCCAGGAAGTCGAGGCTCTCATCGAACCGGGCCTGCTCCAGTTTGAACTTCGCCATATCAAGCAGGTACTGGGGGGTTTCGGGCACATGTTCGATCAGCTTGAGGGTGATCTCCTCATACCGCAACGGTAGCCGGCTCCGGAGATTCAGTATCTCGGTGCGGGCAGGTCCGGTCGCGTCCGCGAATGAAGGATCATTTTCCAGCACGTGAAGAAAGAGGTCGCACGCCCGGTTGTTGTCCAGGAGTGAGAGATAGATCCTGCCGATCCACATGAAGTTCCCGAGATCGTCAGGCCTGAGCTCCAGATATTTCTCGTAGTAGGACATCGAGGGGCCGTAGCCTTCCAGCTTCGTCTTTGCCCATCCCGCCTGGAAATTGTTATAGGAGAGATCCTCATCCGGCGGATTCCGGTCGACCAGCCACTGGAAGTATTCGAGCGTTTTCTCCCACTGCGGGGTTCCACCAGTACTGACTGCGTAGCGGCTCATCTCGAGGTAGGAGTCAGCAATCTTGTTCATGATACCGACTGAATCCTGAAAGGCCATCTCAGGAACTTTCTCCATGTATTCATGGAAGTTACTGATTGCCTGGGTGAAGTCTTCGGTCGGATCATCCCCCGATTGCGACTGCACCTTGTATACTGCATTGCCGTAGTAACTCAGGGCGTTACTTAACCACAGTTCAGGTGGGGGGCCATTCTGATCCGGGTCCTGCGCCAGAACCGTGTTCGGAAGCGTGAACAGCAATCCCATCCCAACCGTCACGGTCAGGTTGACCAGGTGTTTCATCACGTTGTGTTCCCTCAGTATTCCAGCTGTCATGATCCATTCTGCGGGATATTGTGTACCATTTCGTACAGATGCAGGGCACCTGCAGGGATTCAAGTATACCCGCGTCCTCCTGTATAGACAAACGTATGTGCAGGTGAAATTATTTATCCTTAATTGATTGGCGCGAAACGAGCGGTGAAGTGCCTGAGCATCGGCGCCTGTTCGGTGATCCTCACCCCTCTGATGGTATCCCTGCGTTCAAAAACATTGCGTACCGCCTCGGCGACATACTCCAGATGGCTCTGGGTATAGACACGCCGGGGGATGGCCAGACGGACCAGATCGAGATCGGCGGGGAGTTCTTCTCCGGTCTCGGGGTCGCGGCGGGCGAACATCACGCTTCCGATCTCCACCGCGCGGATCCCCGCCTCCCGGTAGAGTTCGATAGTGAACGCCTGGCCGGGGTACTCGAGCGGCGGAATGTGGGGCAGCATCGCCCGGGCGTCGATGTAAATCGCGTGCCCCCCGGTCGGCTTCACGATCGGCACTCCCGCTTCGATGATCGCCTCTCCCAGAACACGGACCTGATTGATCCGGCAGGTGAGATAGTCCTCATCAAGAACTTCCTCGAGTCCCTGGGCTATCGCCTCCAGGTCACGACCTGCCAGGCCGCCGTAAGTGGTGAACCCCTCGTTCAGGATGAGCAGATTTTTCGCCCTGGTGGCGAGTTCGTCATCGTGCATCCCGAGGAACCCGCCGATGTTGGCAAGCCCGTCTTTCTTGGCCGACATGGTGCAGCCGTCAGCGTAGCTGAAGATCTCTCTGGCGATTTCTCTTACCGAACGATGCTCCTGACCCGGTTCGCGTTCCTTGATGAACCAGGCATTTTCGGCGAAACGGCATGCGTCGATGAAGAGGGTGAGGCCTGCCCGATCGCACACCTCCCTGAGGGCTCTGATGTTCTCAAGGCTTACCGGCTGACCGCCGATCGTGTTGTTCGTGATCGTGATCATCACCAGGGGGATGTTCTCCGCACCCAGCTCGGCGATCAGGGTCTCGAGCGCCGCGAGGTCGATATTTCCCTTGAAGGGGTGCTCGTCAGCCGGGATCCGCGCCTCGGGGATCGCCAGGTCGAGTGCGGTGGCGCCCGAGTATTCCACATGCGCCCTGGTGGTATCGAAGTGAGTGTTGTTGGGAATCGTTTTCCCCTCTCCACCCATCATCGAGAAGAGGATTTTCTCCGCGGCCCTCCCCTGATGTGTCGGGATCACATGGGTGAAGCCGGTGATCTCTTTCACCACATGTTCAAATCTGAAGAAGGAGCGGCTCGAGGCGTACGCTTCATCCCCCCTCATGAGCCCGGCCCACTGTTCGTCCGACATGGCCGAGGTACCGCTGTCGGTGAGCAGATCGATGAGGCAGTCCTCGGCGTTGACCAGGAAGAGGTTATACCCCGCCTCCCTGAGGATCGCCTCCCGCTCCTCGCGGGTCGTTGTGCGTATCCGTTCGATGACTTTGATCCTGTACGGCTCCAGAGGGTAAATCATTGCTACATCTCTTCAGTGTCGATCTGAGCCCGCTGCAGCGACCCCGAGTAGTCGAAGTAAACGGTCTTTATCTCGGAGAAGAACTCGTACGGCCCCCAGCCTCCTTCACGGTGACCGTTCCCGGTTCCCTTGCAGCCACCGAAGGGGAGGTGACACTCGGCGCCGATCGTGGGGGCGTTGATGTAGGTGATGCCCGCCACCAGGTCGTCGACCGCGTGGAAAGCGAGGTTGAGGTCCTTCGTGTAGAGTGAGGAGGAGAGCCCGTAATCGGTGTTGTTGTGGACCGCGACCGCTTCCTCCCAGTCACTGACCTTCAGCACCGAGAGGATCGGCCCGAAGATCTCCTCCTTCGCGATCCGCATCTCCGGTGTCACGCCGGTGAAGACGGTCGGCTTGAAGAAGAATCCCTTCGAGAGCGCGCCTTCGGAGGCGACCTCACCGCCGATCCTCAGGTCGGATCCGCCTTCGAGGCCGATGCTGGTGTAGTCGACCATCATCTTCAACTGCTCTTCGTTTACCAGCGGGCCGACATCGACATCCGGATCGAGACCGTTACCGAGAGTGAAGTTGCCGACCGCTTCGAGAAGCATGTCCACGAAGGCATCATGCACCGCCTCGTGGAGGATCAGCCGGCTCGTGGCCGTACACCGCTGTCCCGTGGTACCGAAGGCGCCCCACAACACACCTTCGAGCGCCAGGTCGAGGTCCGCGTCCTCCCAGACGATCTGGGCGTTCTTCCCTCCCAGCTCGAGACTCACCCGCTTCAGCGAGTCGGCCGCTGTCCTGGTGATGAGTTTCCCGACAGCCGTCGATCCGGTGAAGGAGAGACCCTGGATACCCTCATGTTCGATGATCGGGCCGCCGACACTGCTTCCGGTGCCGTGGACGAGGTTCAGAAGTTTCGGTGGAACGCCTGCATCGATCAGGGTTCGAACGAAATTGGTTCCGCTCAGGGGCACATCGCTCGCGGGCTTGAAGACCACACCGTTCCCCGCCAGCAGGGCCGGAAAAATCTTCCAGGAAGGGATAGCCATCGGAAAATTCCAGGGGGCGATCAGGCCAACCACACCCAGCGGCAGATGGGTCGTGAAGGCGGTCTTGTTCGGCAGCTCGCTCGGAACGGTCCGGCCGAAGAAGCGGCGCCCCTCGCTCCCCGCGTAGTAGCCGGTATCGATGGCTTCCTGGATATCACCGAGGGTCTCGGTGAGCACCTTGCCCATTTCACGGGTCATGTCGCGGGCGTATTCCTCTTTCCGCTCGACCAGCAGATCGGCGGCTCTGGTAAGGATCGCACCCCGGACAGGTATCGGAACCTGGTTCCATTCCTTCTGGGCTCCGGTCGCTGCCTCAACAGCCCTGTCCACATCCTCTTTCGTGGACTTCGGGAAGATGCCGACGACCTCTTCCCAGTCGGCCGGGTTGCGGTTCTCGAGGGTCTCTCCCCCGAGAGCATCCACCCATTTGCCGTCGATGAAATTCTGATAGCGGGTGCTCATTGTTCCAGTAGCTCCTCGTGTATGGTGATCGAACCCATTAAAGATGGCTCTTTCAGACTCACCATTCAACCCTTCCTCATAAACACCCATCCTCGGCCAGGCTCCGGTATACCCCCGCCCCGATGATCAGGTGGTCGAGGACGTTGATGCCCAGAATCCGTCCGGCCTCCCGGAGCTGGTTGGTGACGGAGAGGTCCTCAGAACTGGGTGCTGGATCTCCTGACGGATGGTTGTGCGCGAAGATGACCGAGGCGGCGGAGGCGCGCACCGCCGGCAGGAACGCCTCCCGGGGATGGACGACCGAAGAGGTGAGACTCCCCTCTGAGATCCGGACATGACGGATCAGCCGGTTCTTGCCGTCGAGCAGGAGCCCGGTGAACTGTTCCTTTCTCAGGTGCGAGAGTATCGGCATGAGATAGGCGGCGGCGTCAGCAGCCGAGGAGAACGTCTCACGATCGTTCTGCTCACTCGGCCATGCCCGGCGTCCCAGGTCGAGCGCTGCGGTGATCACCGCCGCGCCCGATGGTCCAAGACCGGGGATCGCCTGCAACTCCTCGGGGCTGGCATGCATGAGTTCCCTGATATCTCCGAAGTGGTTGAGCAGGGCATGCGAGAGCTCCAGGGCGGTCTGTCCCCGCCTTCCGCCGGTGCGCAGGATTACCGCGAGCAACTGCGCCGTGGAGAGGTCGGCGGGTCCTCCTGAGAGCAGGCGCTCACGGGGACCCTCCCCGCGCGGCCATCGACTGAGCGGGGTATGGATTTCCATGTCAGTCATGGTAATCACTCCTCACGGGGAGCAGGTTTTTGGGGAGCAGATGTTCGGGGAGCAGGTTTTCGGGGAGCAGAATCGCGGGGAGCAGATGTTCGGGGAGCGGCTGCGCAGGGGCATGTGCCGGAGCGCCGCCCGGGGAGAGTTCTACGCGCCGAGTATCCGGCGCAGCTCGAAGTGCCGCAGGGTCAGTTTGTACGTGACCAGAACTACCGTAAAGATGACGGTGAACCAGGTATGAGCGATCAGGTTGGTGTGCGCGGTCTCCCACAGAATGCGGATGATCACCACCATCGATATGGTGATGATCCCGTTCCGCACCCAGTACGACCTCAGCCCCCTGATGAGCGTCACCAGGTCCCGTACCAGCAGGAGGAGCGGCATTCTCATCGGCCAGAATCCAACGGCGACGATCAGGGCCAGTATCGCGGTGTAGATCGCGTATCCCCCCGGTGTCAGCTCAAGCAGGGCATAGCCGAGGAAACCGAGGAGGAATGTCAGCGCATGGTAGATCAGCGGTCCGTAAATGGCGCCCCGGCGATTGAACAGGAGCGCTGAGCCGAGGCCGATCGGCCCGAGTATCGATAAAACGTGGATCCACCCGATCCAGTGGAAACTGACCAGGAAGAAGAGCAGCGCCAGAAACGTTCCCCACGCGGTACCGTATTCCGAGGTCAGGAGTTTCTGTATGTAACCCCGGTAGAAGAACTCGTTCCGCAGGGCGGCAACGAAGAGCGCGACATACACCATGTAGAAGAGCGCGTCCCACCAGTCGTTGATCGCGAACAGCGAGCGGGCGGTGGTGAAGGCCTCTGCGCTGATCCAGAATCCCAGTGAGAACCACAGCCCCATGATAATCCCGAGGTAGACGGCAAGGATCACATCCCGACGGCCCGGCCGGGGAGCGAACCCGAAGTCGACCGGTTTCCAGCCCTTGGAGATCCACCGTATGAAGATCGGGATCACGAAGAGGCCGAGCACGCTGGCAACGATCCATCCCATGTTGGTCGCCAGCGTCCCGATGGTGCCGGGGGCATCGAGGGCCTGCTCGAAGAATCCCCCCAGGGCGAAGTACTGCTGGATGAGGTAGAAGAGGGCGAAGACCAGAATGGTCTCAAGCAGCGCGGTGAAGTGCTCGAGCCTCAGCGCCGTGATATCGACGTCTGAGGAGCGGAATCTGTCGAAGCGTTCCCTCATACTACCTCGTTCCCGTCCGAAAACGGCTCTTTACCGTTTTCGCTTCGCGAACTGCATCCGGGTCGATCCGAAATATTCGGATCGACTCTACCTCGTGGGAGGCTGTCAGGCGGAAAGGACATTCCGAAGGACGTCGATCCCCTGATCGACATGCTCCGTCGTTGACTGGAGCGGGGGACGGAACCGTATCGAAACGGTGCCGCAACCGAGGATCAGCATACCTTCATCCATGCAGCGATTCAAGCAGGTGTCCCGGGTTTCCGCATCGGGCAGGTTGAACGCGCACATCAGCCCGCGACCGCGGACGTTGGTGACAGCCTCGAATTCCGATTCGAGTTCGCCGAATCGAGCCAGCAGGTGGTCTCCCACCACCCGCGCGTTCTCGACTAGGTCGTCCTCTTCGATGATCTCGAGAATCCGGGTGAAGCGAACCATGTCGACCAGGTTGCCCCCCCAGGTGGAGTTGATCCGGCTCGATTCCACAAAGCAGTTCCGCTCCACTTCGTCGATCTTCGGTCCGGCGAGGATCCCGCACACCTGGGCCTTCTTGCCGAACGCGATGATGTCGGGTATCACATCCTGCGCCTGGTGGGCCCACATGACACCGGTGAGCCCCATGCCGGTCTGGACCTCGTCGAGGATGAAGATCGCCTCGTGCCGGTCGCACAGCTCCTTCAGACCCTGGAGGAACCGATTCGTGAAGTGGTGATCCCCGCCTTCGGCCTGGATCGGTTCGATCAGCACCCCCGCAATATCGTCCGGGTAGTCGGCAAACGCCTGCTCCACGGCCGCCAGCGCCGTCTCATCGTTCTGCAGCGCGATCTCCTCATCCACCGGGAAACGCAGTACCGGAGGATCGATCCGGGGCCAGTCGAAGAGCGGGAAGTACTGGTATTTCCGGGGATCGGCGGTGTTGGTGAGACTCAGGGTATAGCCGGTCCGCCCATGGAAGGCATGCCGGAAGTGGAGGATCCTGGACCCCTTTTCTCCCCTGCCAGCCTCCATGTTCTTTCGCACCTTCCAGTCGAAGGCGACCTTGAGCGCGTTCTCCACGGCCAGGGCGCCGCCGGAAACGAAGAAGAGGTGCGGCAGATAATCGGGGATCGCGACCCGATCCATGGTCGCGACGAGTTCGGCCATCTCGACCGTGTAGATATCAGAGTTGCTTACCTTGTTGACGGCCACCCGGCCGAGCCTCTGGATGAACTCGGGATCCAACATCTTCGGGTGGTTGTTCCCGAAGGGTGAAGAGGCAAAAAAGGTGAAGAAGTCGAGATATTCCTTCCCGTCACGCGCGTCGCGCAGGATGAACGGGGTGCTCCGTTCGGTATCGAGGACGATCGGATAACCGTCCACCAGCATGTGCCTTCCAAGGATCTCGTGTACGTCCGTAGGGGTGATCGCGGGCATCTTGTCGCTCCTCGTTGATCCTGATCGAAAGTTGATCCTGATCGAAACCGGCCGTGCGGGCGGGTGCACGCACATGATACGATTCAAGTTATGTACTGACCGTCTCTTCGGCCAGAACGGAGCAGATTTCGTCAACCAACCGGGAACAGGCTCGTTGAAGACATATGAAAGGTCACAAAGCTGACGTACATACAAGGTTTTCAGGTACCGGAAGCATGAGCACAGGCGTCGAGCAGCAGGCAGCATACGACATCGAGGGAGGGTCTTCCGAGGAGGCTCGCCTGGTGAAGGCGTGCCAGGAGGGTGACCCTGCAGCCTTCAACCTGCTGGTGTGGCGATGGGAGAAGCCCCTCTACAATTTCGTCTACAAGTACGTGGGGGATGCCACCCTCGCCGAGGATCTGGTTCAGGACACCTTTCTGAAGGTCCTCAAATCGATCCGCAGGTACACCTACCAGGGATCGCTCAGCACCTGGCTCTACCGGATCGCGATCAACCTGTGCAAGGACCACCTGAAGCGGAAACGTCTGCCGATGGTGTCGATGCACGACTACTACACGACCGGTTCGGGTGAACGGGTGTACGTCCAGGACAGGGTCAGGGACGAGACGGCCCGGACCGATGAAAGCCTCAAGGCTGAAGAGCGGGAGGAACTGGTCAGGAGACTCCTGGCCGGACTCCCCGAGGAAGAACGGATCGTGATACTGCTCAAGGAATACCAGGAACTGACCTTCCGCGAAATCGCGGAGGTTCTCGACGTCCCCGACGGGACGGTCAAATCCCGCCTCTACCACGGACTGCGGTCGATGCGGGAGAGCCTGGAACGCACCGGGATAACCGGCGCATCCGGCATCGGAGGTTGAAGATGGACTCCATGTGTGAACGGCGCGAAGAACTGGTGGCCGCCCTTCTCTACGATGAGGGCGACCCGCGGGAACTGGCCGAGGCCAGAGCCCATATTGCCGCCTGCGCGGACTGCCGCCAGGAATATGAGAGCCTGCTCGAGGCCCGTGAACTGCTCGGTGCCTGGCCGAATGTTGCCAACGTTCCGAGAATCGTCTACGTGACCGATCCTGCCGATCTGGTGAGCCGCGTACGGCGGTGGGTGAACGAGATGGGCGGACTGGGCCTGAGAAGCCTTCTGCGGCCCGCGATCGCGACCGCCGCTGTTTTCCTCGTCATGGTGGTCGGGGTTTCGCTCCTCCGCTTCGAGGTGAGCCCGGAAGGGATCCTCCAGGCCAGCCTCGGCAAGCGTGGCGCCATTCCCGCCGCCACCATGGCGGAGGGTGGCCCGGGTGAAGCCGGAGTGGGCGCGATCGTCCCGATCACCCGGGAAGAGTTCGCCGTCGCCATGGAGGAAATGGCCCTCTACATCGACGACCTGGTGCAGAACACCCGGGCGCAGGACCGGCAGTTCATCATGGCGCAGCTTCAGGAGCAACTGAATACGCGCGACGAGTATTTCACCAACGCCTTGCTGACCGCGGTCAACTCCGCGTTTACCGAAATGGACACCTACTCTTCACGACTCGATGTGCTCGCGGCCGCGTTCGATGACCTGCAGTACATCGTGGGATCAGAACTTCAGAAGACCAACATGATCCTGGCGTCCCTCCTCCAGGGGGGCGATGGCCAAGAATGGAAGTGATACCGATGAAAACCAAAAACAGCCCGACAAGTCAATTGATAGCCCTGATCGCCATATTCACCGCGCTGGCCATCACCGTCATCGCTCTGCCGACCGGCGCGCAGGAAGTCATCACCGTGCCTGATGTCGAACGACATTACATTGACACCGCGCACGGCATAATCGGGGTACTCGCGCCGGAATACACGGTCATCGGTGAGACCTGGGCGATGCACCTCGAAGATCCCCAGGAGCCGCCCGAGATCCGGATCATGAACCGGATCATACGGACCTCACTTGAGGAGGTGAAGGCGCCCGAACTGCCCGAAGAGCTGACGGAAAACCCGCTGTCGAATTTTGCCTTCAACAGCAGACTGGGGCCTGAGAGACGGGATCTGGCTTATAATTACAGAGTTGGAGTCCCTGGATCCCAGAGAAGTATCACCTTGTTCTCCGGTTCGCAGAAGGTGACCGGATTCTACATGGAAGGATACGGCTACCTCTTCACCGTCCGGTGGCCGATCCGGTCCTCAAACCTGTTTTCCACCTTCTCGATCGGTGGGCTCGAAAACCTGACGATCTCGCTCCAGGCCCAGAACAAGGCCATCGAGGAACTCCTCATCCAGCGCACAGAGAGGAGTAGTCAACGAAGTGCCGGCCGAACTGAGGCCGCCCGTCCCACCGAGGAGATGGAAAGAGAAGCAGAGGTGGAGCTGACCGCCCGGGAGCGTGAACAGGAAGTGGAGATGCTGAGGCAGAAACTCGAAGCGTGGCAGGCCGAGTTCGAGAATCTCATCGTCGACGCGCTGAAGAACGTGATGGCAACCTACGGCCACACCCTCCACCAGGCCGCTGATGACGAGAAGATCACGTTTGTCTTCCAGCAGAGCGATGAAGAGACAGAGAATCTTACCCTCAGCGTGGAGCGCGGAAACCTGAGCGGCCCCGACCAGAAGGACGCGGCTCTGCGGGCGATCACGGTCACCCGCGGGAGTGCCGAATCCAACCCCGCCCTGAAGAGCCAGATCCGCATCATGTCGGAGATCATCGACGCGGCCTTCGAGGAGGAGAGCGGAGCAGGCGGATATCTTGGTATCGTCAGCTTCAATCGGGCGTACTACTACGGCGGAGAGGCCCGTACCCAGTACATCCCCGGATATGGCGTCATCTTCACCAAGAGCGCGCGGATGAACATCGTCACCGTCCTTGAGGTGGCAGACATTCCCGAGCCCGATGCCCCTGCAGCGGCCCGCAGCAGATCAGGTGTTGAGTTACGCAGCGCTCGGGATCTCTACCAGCGGGTGCTGACGATGACCGGTGAAGAGGCCAGTGAAGCCTCGCGCGAGAAACTGCATGAGCACTTCGACAACCTGAAGCACAAGACCGCCGAGATCCTTGCCACCTACGGCAGTGCGCTGACCGAACTCAACGCCGATGAGTGGGTGGGCATCAACTACGAGGTCGGCTCCTCGGCCGGTCTGCTCCAGGCGGGCGTCAGCAATTACATGGTCCTGGCGCGGATGAGCGATGTGCTGCAGGCACTCCGTCAGAGTGATGGGGCGCAGTGGCTCCTCGAGAGACTCGTAACGAACGAGAAGCTTGAAAATTAGAAGCCTGTCGGAGTTTGCCGGCCGGTTCCATCTCCAGCCCTTTTGAAAACCCTTCCGAGCTTCGGCGCGGAGGGGTTTTCTGTTTCAGAGGGGGGTTTTCATCCGGAAGGAAACCGGAAGGCGATCAGAAGTGGAGACTCAAAAAGAGAATTCCCCGACCAGCGGCAGCCGGTAGAGGGTGCGGATCGACGATATCGTGATCGGGACGGGGTTGATCGGCCGTTCGGGATCTTCCGCCGATTTCGGCCGCCGGGCGATTCTGTCCACCACGTCCATTCCCTCAACGACCCTCCCGAAGACCGTGTACTGCCGGTCGAGGCGGGGAAGATGCGAGAGACAGATAAAGAACTGGCTCCCCGCCGAATCGACGTTGCGATCCTCACGCGCTGCCGAAACGATCCCCCGTTCGTGGCTGATATCATTGAACTCCGCCCGCACGGACCATTCGGGACCGCCCATGCCGTCATTGTAGGGATTATCATCCTTCGAGAGCGGATCCCCGCCCTGGATGATGTAGCCTACCGCCGCCCGGTGAAAGGTCGTGCCGTTGAAGAAGTCCTCACGGGCGAGCTTCTTGAAGTTCTTCACGTGAGCAGGCGCTTCACGGGGGAAGAACTCGATGACGATGGCACCGAGTTCGGTCTCGATTACCCACTGGTCGGTGCCGCCGAGGAAGAAGTAACCGCCCGCAGCGACAAGGAGGAGGAAGAGGAACCCGAACAGAACCGTTCCCAGACTCCGCATGATATCCCTCCCGAAGGATGGTGTTGTTCAGTCGTTCTCACCGACACCCGGAAGGAGATCGATCAGTCCGGTGAGGTCGGTGACGGTGGCATCGGGGGCGGGGTACCTCGCGGGGTACGCGCCTCCCTTCCGGTTGACCCAGACCGTCTGCAATCCAGCCCTGGAGCCTCCCGCGATGTCCGAGGAAGGGCTGTCACCCACGAATACCGTCTCTTCCGGATCCAGCTCGAGCCGCCAGAGGGCATGCTCGAAGATCCGGACGGCAGGCTTGTACGCACCGGCCCCCTGGCTGGTGACCACCACCTCGAAGGTGATCGGCAACTCCGCTCCGAGAATGACCTGTATCACGGGATCATCCTCATCGGCATTCGAGATGAGCGCCAGACGGTATCCCCGCTCAGCAAGAGTCGGGAGCACCTCTGACACCTCGGGATAGAGTCCGCTGGTCGCGATGCGCTGCCAGAGCAATGCTATGTCACTCTCCAGATCGCGGTACTCATTCAGCCCGAAATGATCGTAGAGCGCCGTGAGCCGGGAACGGTGCCGGTCCCTGATCGAGCGGAACGGCTTCTCAGCCGCGGCCGCCTCCCAGTCGTACTCCTTTTTACTCAGAGCCCGGTAGATCTCCTCGAACTGGTCATCGTCCAGATCGATCCCTTCGGCGCTGAGCATGTTCCGCAGCTGGTAGCGGGGGAATCCTGAATCATCCACGAGGGTGTGGAGGACATCGAAGAGGACGGCTTTTACCGGCGGGATCACTTAGTGCCCTATCACGCAACAACCGTGGCATTCGAGCGGCGCCGTATCCCGACCGGCTGCGTTGTGACTCCTCGCCATAGCCACCGCTATGCCTCGTCGCCACGCCTTGCCGGTCAAGCACGGCGTCACTCTCGGTGCCGACTATTGTCACGTGACACGGCACGTGCGCGGTTCACGTGAAAGAAGGTCTGGCGTACCGTGCGCGTTCCCGCGACCAGGTCCTCGACGGTGATCCTGAGGCGGTAGGTCTTGAAACTGCTGTCCTCCAGTGAGATCGCCATGGTCTCAACGATATCGTTGAAGATGCCCGATTCCTCATCGAGAACGACTTCGACTCCACCCGCCTGCTGACGGGTGGCTGTTCGACCGCCGATACGTATGCGACCGAGCGAACCTGTCTCTCCGGCGCCGGGATCGATCCGATACGAGGTGCGGTATCTCGTCGCGCCGAACTCATCCTTTTCGAGGCCGTAGATGCCGAAGTAGATCAGCACCGGTTGATTCTGCAGGTAAACCCGCGTCGGCAGGGGCGTGACCGTAACCCCCCCCTTCGCGAAGCGGCCCCGTTCGCCCTGTGCGATCGTGAAGGCGATCTCGACATCGCTGATGTTGAGTTCACCCTCGGGGAAGCTGTCCACAATCGTGGCGATTTCCTGGATCTGACGACGATTTCCCTCTTCATCGGAGAAGTCGAGCGCCAGGGTATAGTAGCCGGGCGCTACCGTCATCACCTCCTGGTCGATGCTGATCATATCCGGCATCACTCCCGGTCCGATAGGAATGCGCAACTGCCTCGAATTCCGGTACACCTCCTGGAAATCGGAGGTGAAGAGGCTGATGTTGACCGTGACGATCGCCTCTCCCTTCTCGAGGGTCTTCTGCGTGACCAGTTCGATCACCGGGATGGCCCAGTACGCTTCATACCTGGTCATGCCGTCCGGTGCCTTGAAGGAGGCCTCATCGTTGAAGATTGTCAGAGGCTGGGCTTCGATCTCGGGAATATACCCGCTCCCGGTGAGACCGACCCGCAGGTCCTGGTTGGCGTCCTCAACCAGGAAGCTGAGGCTCTGCTGATCGACACCGTAGAGCAGCATCCCGTACTTGGGATCCATGGAGACTAGGGCGGCGGCGTGCTCGCCCGCCCGGGGAGTGGGCACGAAGCGCCAGCCGCCGCCGAGCGCGTGCTGCTCGAAGAGGAATATCATCTGCTGCCGGATACCCTTCTCCTCGTACTTCCACGCCATGTTGTCGATCTCGATCTCGTGGGTCCACGCGCGCTCATCCGGATCACCCCATCTGAGGTAGATCAGCCCCATGTCGTTGAAGGGCGCCTCGATATCGTAGGTGGGCGGGAGGTGGAGCCACCCCAGTTCATCAGGGTTGTTCCAGACCGCCCGATACCCTGCCATCAGGTAGTTCTGCTCAGCCACCCTGAGGCGATCGTAATGGATGGCGATCACCTCGTTATCGACGGTGGTCTTGGTTGGGTCCTTCTCTTTCCAGAAACCCCGCAGGAAGGTCGCGTACTCTTCAACCGTCCCGGCACGCCTGAAGCGTGCCATCTGTGTCAGGTCGGCTATCCAGATGGCGTCCTCCCACATCGCCCCGGCCACGGCCGGGTATTTCATGAACGTGATCGCGTCGAGGTATCGGATCGTACCGTCCTCTGCTTCCCCCATCTCAAAGAGCGTCAGGGCGAGCGTGTAGTTCACCCATCCGGGCGCGAAGTCGCGGTAGCGCTCCCGCAGGCCTCTCAGCATCGCCTCGGCCCGGCCGGTGTTGCCGTTCAGCCTCAGGGCGTCCGCGTAACGGAAGGTGAGCACCGGATCATCGGTGGTGGCCCTGGCAGCTGCCTCGAGATTCTCGACATAGTCCTGCAGCGATCCAGCCTCCATATAAGCCGCCAGGAGCCGCCGCATCACATCCTCGTAGAGGGGATCCTCCTCGACGAGTCCTTCGAACAGATCGAGCGCCTCCGCCTGATTCCGGTTGCCCCCCAGACGGGTGAGGGTTCGCGCCCTCCAGTAGCGACCTTCCCGGGAGGTGGAATCCACTTCGAGAGCGCGCTCCATGTGCTCGAGCGCGCTTCTCAGCTGTTCTTCCCGCGCGAACGCTTTGGGCGGTTCGGTGAGATCACACCGACCGAGCCAGACGTGGGGCAGAGGATCGCGGCGATCGATCCTGGACGCCCTGCGGAAGGATGCCCGGGCCTCGCCGAAGGCCAGCCGGACGAAGGCGTCTCGTCCCGCCTCCATCGTCTCCCGCATGCGATCGTTCTGCTCGGCCATCCATGCTGGCGCCCTGTCACGCAACAACCGTCGCATTCGAGCGGCGCCGAATCCCGACCGGCTGCGTTCCACCTCCTCGCCTTTGTGCACCGTTCCGCAATTACGCTGGTATTCGATCGCCGATGCATTCCGGCCTGCAGCGTTGCTCGTCGTCACGATAGCCACTGCTATCCTTCCTCCTCGAGCCTTGCCGG
>SDBT01007433.1_pt1 | contig 18012 bp, 14 predicted proteins | sample 2277101 | NCBI WGS metagenome assembly SDBT01 (sample SAMN10404973, study PRJNA504765) | marine sediment metagenome | isolation source: marine sediment core GS10_PC15, 103 cmbsf | place: Arctic Ocean: Southern Knipovich Ridge | collected 2010 | reverse complement strand
CAACACAACTTCCATTTGCTTGTCCGGCCATTTCACCAGTTTTAACAATTAATTCTTTTTCACCTATTTCTGTAGTAAATTTCATTTATTTTTTAATTAAAAATCTTTTCTTATATTTGCTTAGATCAGTAAAGACATCAACTGTTTCAATTAATTTAGATGATGTTGTTTCTTTAAAACCTAAAAGTTCGACCAAACATCCTTTGTTTTCTCTTAAATAATTTACCAAAGGTATGTAATCGCCATCCCCTGTAACCAGGGTAATGACATCTAATCTGGTTGCCATTTTAATGGCATCAACTGTTAAACCAACATCCCAATCAGCTTTTTTCATTCCACCTGGAAAAATTTGTAAATCTTTTATTTTTAATTCAAATCCCTGCTTGGAAATTGCTTCAAAAAATTTCTGTTCTTCTTTTGATTTTGAACGAACAACATAAGCAATGGCTCGGATAAGTTGACGATTGCCAACTGCTGTTTCTAAAATCTTGGCGAAATTGACATTTGCTTTGTATAAATTCTTGGCTGAGTGGTACATGTTCGCAACATCAACAAAAACGCCGGCGCGTTGATCTTTATATTTAGTCATATAATTGAATTCTTATTTATTTTTAATTCTTTTGATTATTCTTTCATAAACCTTGATATCGTGAACTTGTAAATATTTTAAAAACTTTCTTCGCAGACTAACCTTTTTTAATAAACCTCGACGAGAAGAATAATCATGAATATGAGTTTTTAAGTGCTCATTTAAATCGTTGATTTCTTTGGTTAATAAGCTGATTTGAACTTGAGATGAACCAGTGTCCATATCACTCTTTTTGTTTTCTTCTATTATTTTTTTCTTTACTGGTTTTTTGGATTTTTTTGTTTTTGCCATAAATTAAAAGTTTATACATCAATATTAAGTAGGTCATATTTTAACATAAAACTAAATAAAAAGCAACTTATTTCTTAATAAATTATTGACCAACTTAGATTTATTAAATAAAATAAGAATATGTTTAAAAAATTCATTATTCTATGGCTGCCCGTTATTATCTGGGCTGGACTAATCTTTTATCTCTCTTCTATTCCTGATTTAAAAACCGGCTTGGAAACGTTTTGGGACATTATTTTAAGAAAAACGGCTCATATACTAGAATATAGTATTCTTTTCCTGCTTTTGGCCAGAGCCATGAAAAAACCATTAATTTGGCCGATTATTCTTTCTATTTTATATGCTATTTCAGATGAATTTCACCAAAGTTTTGTTCCTGGGAGAAACATGGCCTTATTAGATGTTTGTTTTGATTCCGCCGGAATTTTGCTTGGATATTTAATTCAGTTGCGAACTAATAGGTGTCGCAAAATCTTGACGCGTTAAAACAATTTTGTTAAGATATTCCTATTATGCCACAAGATCTCAAAAATTTAATTATTGAATTTTTAGAACATTTAGAGATTGAAAAAGGTTCCAGTAAATTAACTGTTCGTAATTACCATTTTTATTTAAACCGATTTTTAAGCCAAACCAAGCTTAATTCCCCTTCTCAGATTACTCTTGAGGTGGTAAGAAAATATCGTCTTTGGCTTTCTCGATTAAAAAATCCAAGAGGAGGAAATCTTTCTCCTTCCACCCAGAATTATCATTTGATTGGTTTAAGAGTGTTTTTGAAATATCTAGCCAAAAAAGATATTAATGCATTGGCTCCGGAAAAAATTGACTTGGCTAAAACCAGTGAAAGACAAATCTCTTTTTTAGAGGGCAGTGATTTGGAAAAATTCTTAGACGCGCCTTTAACAATAAAACAAGAAGATATTATTAAATTAAGAGACAAGGCCATTTTAGAGTTGTTATTCTCCACTGGTTTACGAGTTTCTGAATTATCCAGATTAAAAAAAGAAGATGTTAATTTAAATAAAAATGAATTTAGTGTAAAAGGGAAAGGGGGTCGTTGGAGAGTCGTTTTTCTTTCTAACCAAGCTCAGTATCGATTAAAAAAATATTTAGAAGCAAGAAAAGATATGGAATCTTGTTTATTTCTCCGTTATGACCGGGCAGCTGGAAAAGGCTCTAAAAAGGCGAATCCAGGCCTAACCCCCCGCTCTATCCAAAGATTAATTAAAAAATACGCTAAGGTTGCTGGGTTAACAAAGAAAATAACCACGCATAGTTTGCGTCACAGCTTCGCCACTGATCTTTTATCAGGCGGGGCAGACATAAGGGCGGTTCAGGAAATGTTAGGGCATAAAAATATTACTACGACTCAAATTTATACTCATGTTACTGATCAACATTTAAGGGAAATTTACCAGTCTTTCCACGATAAAAAAAGAAAAAACTAATATGTATTCACAGATTGATACTAATAAAAGAAAATCATTTATTCTTATTCTCTTCTTTGTTATTTTTGTTCTTTTTTTGGGCTGGATTGTTGGTCAAATCAGTAATGCTGGTTATACTGGAATAATCATTGCCGCTATAATTGCCTTATTTATGAGCTTAAGCGGTTATTACTCTGGTGATAAAGTAGCTCTGTGGAGCGCTGGGGCCAAGGAAATAAAAAAGACAGATAATCCTTATGTTTATAATATGGTTGAAAATCTCTGCATTACCGCTGGTGTCCCCACCCCCAAAATCTATATTATCAATGATTCTTCTCCTAATGCTTTTGCTACTGGCCGAGACCCTGAACATGCTTCTATTGCCTTAACCACTGGTATTATTGATAAACTAGAAAACGAGGAATTAGAAGGAGTAATTGCTCATGAATTATCCCACATTAAAAATTATGACATTAGACTAATGACATTGGTTGTTGTTCTTGTCGGCATTGTCAGTCTTTTAGCTCACTGGTTTTTGCGCTTTAGTTTTTTTGGTGGACGCAGCCGAGACAGTAAACAAGGATCAGCCGGAACAATCCTTTTAATTATCGGTTTAGTATTGATGATTCTTTCCCCTATAATTGCGAAACTGATTCAACTAGCCGTTTCCCGCAAAAGAGAATTTTTAGCTGACGCTTCAGCCTCTCTTTTAACTCGTTATCCAGAAGGCCTAGCCAGGGCTTTAGAAAAAATATCACAAAACAAACAACCTTTAAAAAAGGCCAGTGGGGCCACGGCTCATTTATATATTGCCAGTCCTTTTGGCACAAAAAAAAATATCACTAGTAAGCTTTTTTCAACTCACCCACCAATTAAAGAGCGGGTCAGTGCTTTAAGAAAAATGTAAGCCCCCATAGTTCAACGGATAGAACACCAGCCTTCTAAGCTGGTTATAGAGGTTCGATTCCTCTTGGGGGTACCATTAATAATTAAAAAAATATGACGAAAAAATTCCTAACCTCTGAATCTGTTACTGAAGGACATCCTGACAAACTTTGTGATCAGATTTCAGACGGCATTGTAGATGCAATGTTATCAAAAGACCCTCTCTCAAGGGTTGCTTGCGAAACTTTAACCACCAAAGGACTAGTAATTATTTCTGGAGAAATTACCACAAAATGTTATGTAGAAATTCCCCAACTCGTAAGAAAAATTATTAGCGATGTCGGATATAATCATACTGATGACGGACTTGACTCAAACACTTGTGGAATAATTACTTTAATTCATTCTCAATCACCAGACATTGCTCAAGGTGTTTCCCGAAGCAAAAAAGAAAAACTAACAAACCTGGGAGCTGGTGACCAAGGATTAATGTACGGCTATGCTAGTAATGAAACAAAAGAATTTATGCCCCTCCCAATTGTCTTGGCCCATAAATTAGCCAAAAAATTAACCCAAGTGAGAAAAAAGAAAATTCTTCCCTATCTTAGGCCAGATGGTAAAAGTCAGATCACTATTGAGTATGAAAATGGGAAAGCCAAAAGAATTGAAAATGTAGTTATTGCCGCACAACATAATCCTGAAGTTTCCTTAGAAAAAATAAGAAAAGATATTATTAAAAATGTTATTAAACCAATTGTTCCTAAAAAATTAATTGATAAAAACACTAAATATTTTATTAATGCTACTGGTCGTTTTGTTTTAGGTGGTCCAGCTGCTGACACTGGTTTAACCGGAAGAAAAATTATTGTTGATACTTATGGCGGAGTTGGTAGTCATGGGGGTGGCTGTTTTTCTGGAAAAGACCCAAGTAAGGTTGATCGTTCCGGAAGTTATGCTGCTCGCTGGGTAGCTAAAAACATTATTGGTGCTAAATTAGCTGATAAAGTTGAAGTACAATTAGCTTATGTTATTGGAGTAGCTAAACCCTTATCAATTAATGTTAACACTTTTAATACTGGTAAAATACCAGATGAAAAAATTGCTAAAATTGTTAATAAGGTTTTTGACCTACGTCCAGGAATGTTAATTAAAAACCTAAAGTTACGCCGGCCGATTTATAGACAAGTAGCTGCTTATGGACATTTTGGTAGAAATGATTTAGATTTGCCTTGGGAAAAATTAAATAAAGTTGCTGCATTGAAAAAATTAGTTAAGATATAGAGAATATGGCGGTCATAGTTCAATGGTAGAACAGCGGATTGTGGTTCCGCTAACGAGGGTTCGATTCCCTCTGATCGCCCTTTTTTAATTTTAAAAGGACCCCATTAGGGGTCTTTTTTTATAATAAAAATAATGAGGTTATAAAAATAGCTAAATTCTGTTTGACCTCCCTCCGCATCGTGGACGACGTTAGAACCATAATCCAACAGTCAGATGAGTATATTTATATACCAAACTTGGCTCCCAATACCGGTCCAGAACCTTAAGGAATCAAGCCCTGAGAGCGTTCCCGAGGATAAAAATATTGGATTTAGTGACGGAGGTCGATCGGGGTCAAATAAACAAAATGAGACAAATGAGACAATATAAAAAGAGGTATCTTGTGTCTTATTTTTTAAATGGGAGAATAATTAAAAGGCGTTGTTAAATGTATAAGAGGGGCAACCATCGACGGGCTGTTTAAATTTTAGGATTCCCACTACAGATCCTGGATTTGTTGGCTTGAAACAAAAGGACTCTATCTCCCTTGTAGGATTATTGATGGGTTGATTTTCTAAAACCTTTATTAACAGTTGAATAAATTTAATCCACCTAGCTCTTTCGTCTGTTAAAGCGAGGCTCAAGTGATGATTTTTGAGAAATTTTTTTACCTCTTCTCCTAGTTCTTCCATATATGCAAATTGCATTACCGGTGACATTGCTTTTACTGATTCTGGATTGGCCATTTCATTTAATGCCGTCTTATACATGTCATTCATTATTTTTTTCATCTCTGGAGAAATATAGTCCTTTTTGGTGTGGACTGTCCAATCAGAATAAAACTTAAGTAAAGGATATTTAGAACTACTACTCTCGTGATTAAGGATTTTTCTTGTTTCAACCATAAAATAAACTACATGACACTCCTCTTTTAATGAATTGTGTTTTAATAAAAATCTCCTAAGTTTTTTTTTAATTTCTAATTTGCTCATAATTTTATTTTGATTAAAATTAATCAATAAATTTGTTTAATTTTTATAACTTTTTAATTATATCCCAAGTTTTTGGATTTTTAAAAATACTATTATAACTATATTCTTCCCCATATATTTCTCTCATCTTTTTTACTGCTTTATCGATCAGCTCAATGGCTCTATTAAAATTTGTTTCGTTAATTTTTTTATATTTTCTGTATAAAATAGTTAAAATATGAAGATTGGCGTGTTTATAAAAAGATTTTTCTTTTTTATCTTTCGTTCTTGTAATTATATTTTTAATAAATAAACCAGTTTTACATATTGATTCTAACTTTTCAAATGTCATTTTATCTAAATTAAAAACTCTTTTATATATTCCCGATGATATGTCAAAAATTCTTTTTTTAGAACCCTTTGCCCTTGCTGGTTCTTGATCTTCACATGCATATATCCATTGCCCTAGCTCTGTAATTAATATCCCTTTTTGTCGGTTGCCCTTTTTCCTAACATATTTATATTTATATAACTTTAAAATTTTCTCTATGATCTTCTGCTCAATATCATTTGACCTTAAGTCCCATGGATATATAGGCCTTTGGGTATTTGTTGATTGACAAACTTTATTTATGAATTCCTCTTCACTAGAAGAAAAAATTTTACAAAGAATATAACAATTTTCTAAATCTATTTTATCAATTTGTTTATCTTTATATAGCGCATATATAGCACTTACAGATTGGCAACCGTTAATTATTTGGGGATTTAAAATTTCTCTAGTTGAACCTTTTTCAACTATTTCGTCTGAGGATATAGTTAACCCATTATGATAAATATAAAATTGGTCTTGTTGTTCTTTGATTGTGTCTTTTATCTTTTCTTTGATAAATATATCTCGCTGATTAATGCGAACATTTGTGTTATATATATATTTCTCTCCAACATTTTCTATAAGATCTATAATTTGATTAAGTTTAATTTTCCCAATTAAATTGGGTGTATTCCCTTCTCTACCTTTAATAAACTCTTTTAGATCTATTTTAAGGGTCCATTTATAATCCTTGTTTTTTCCAACATTAGAAATATATTTTTTAATTTCTTCTTTATTTATGATTAAATAATGTAAATTATGATTATCTTTACATATCTTGCCTATTTTACCTTTTATTCTATCGCTTATATATTGATCAGAAAGATATCTTGAAACTACTAAAGATATTTTCCAACCTTGATTGTGATATTTTTTCCTCACTTCTTCAATTTTTTTCTTAGCACGCAAGTTTAAAGAAGATATATTACTATTTTCGTCAAGAATATATTCTTTAAAATCATTTAAAAATCTTATTATTTTGTTGTCTCCAAAGCCACTTTTGTCGCTTCTGCTAATATCAAAAATAAATATATTTTTTTCTTTATTATCGAACACAACACAATCGACCGATCCGTCACAATTCCCATCTGTTATCATTTCTTCTTGTCTTATCTCGGAATCAGGAAAGTTAAACATTATTTTAAGTAAAGTAATAATACTTGCGAAAGCTTTAGGTGAAGAATCTCTTTTATTAGTTTTTACTTCGTCGTGTAATTTTTTAGCAAATTTTGAATTATTTTCCTCAATTTTTACTAATAAATCTTTTACTAACATATTTTATTTAGTAATTAAAATTTAATCTGACTAATTATTATACAAAATATTTAAGCTAAACTTAATTTAATTATACCACAACCAAATTATTATCAAAGGTTCGGACGTCCTACTTGGGGTATAAAAATAACCGCTCTGTTAAACGATTATTTAGTGGCTCTGCATCGTGGACAACGTTAGAACCGTGATTCAGCAACAAAATGAGTATATTTATATTCCGGATTTAAATCCACAAGTCTAAAGTTATTATATTAAATTTTAATCCACCCCACTACTCGCTATTTTTTTTCAACCCACTTTTTCTTGAATCTCATATACTTTGTTATGTGATGTAAATTTACTTTTTGTTTTCATCGCTTTTCTTCCCTATTCCTGGTGCGTGATGGGCAATATCATCAGAAGTTAAATCGCCAGCTTTATCTCCAAGCAGTAATTTTCTAACTTCTACGACAACTGTCAATTCGTTGTTCTCTTCGTCAGGCGAGGAGATCGCTTTTACCATTTTTTTATAAATATCAGAAGGTAGCCACATTGCTAATTCCCATGATAGTTGATTAGCTCTTTCATAGTCAGAATCCTCTGACTCTCCTTTCAATCTCCTAGCAAGTGCGAGATATTCAGAGACTCTAGCTGCCTGTTCTCTAACTTTAATATCGTATTTATATTCCTCAAGAAATTTGTCGTATTCATATTTGATCGAGCTTTCAAGTCTTGATTTAATCCATATTGAGAGTAGAAACTGTAATATGGCAAGTGAAGTGAAGATGATTAGTATTTCCATAAAATTCAATTTAAAGTTTTAAAAAGTAAATTTATTTCCAATAACTAATTATTATACGAAATATTTAAGTTAAAATTCAATTTTATTATACCACAACTAAATTGGCTCCCTTGGCTGGACGATTTTCAAACTTTTAAGTGGATAGATTCTGTTAAATATCCTGAAATTTTAGCAAAACAAATACAAAAATTGTTGTTTATTGCGGGATGATTATAGTGGCTCCCCTCTTCAAAACTTATTATAATTTTTGAAGACTGGGAGTATATGGGTATCATGAAGGAGAAATTATTGGAAATTAAGCGGTTTTATAAAAACTTAAAATTATCTACTATAATCCCCTCTACTAACCCGAGGTTTAGGAGATCAAAGAATACCTGTTTTTGAGGAGATAAAGATTTCTTTATAGGTTTTTGTTTTTATTTTTCACAATTCATAATCTTAGAAATAATAAACTTTTGAGAATTTAATTTATTCTTTTCTAAAGCTTTATTGAGTTTATTTTTTTCGTCCTCAAATTTTTTTAATTTTACAACTATTTTTTTTCTTTCCTGTTTTGATGGAAATGGAATCTCTACTTTTGGAATAAGTTCTCTGTTCAAAGTTAATCCTTTTGACGCTCTTTGTGCGTAGGGCGTATAATCAATAAGAGGAAGAATATAATATAAGTATTCTTTAGTATCTTTATCATTATATTCTTTATTTAAAACCAACGCACAGATTGCTTCATTGGTAAACAATTCTTTACCGACAAAAGCGGTTTTACCTAAAGTTAGTTTAAATGACATTAACAAAATATCTTTTTTATGCTTTCTTCTATCTCCCATTTTTTTAGCTCCCAGGTCACTTAATTTTATCTCTGTGTCGTTGATGTATTTTTCTTTCATATCGGCTATTGAGGTCCATAGATATTTTTCTCCATAAAAATCAACATTACTAGTTGTTGGAGTGTGTCCTAAAATGAAATCTTTACAAATAACACTGAGTTCTTTTGCATTTTTAACAGATTTTTTTCCTTTGTAAAAATTCAAAAAAAGCTTACGCCTATCTTTTTCTATATTCTTGTAGCTTATCAGAAAAGAATTATTTGATAATCCTTTTTCGTTCCATAAAGATCTAAGTAATGGTAAATCGTTTTTGTCTATTGGCTTTCTTTTTGTTGATTTTGCAAAACCGTCATCTAAAACTTCAAAAAACCAAATCTTTTCAGTTTTTTCACCCTTCTCAAAAATTATTATGCTTGTTGGCTGTTTTGTGTATGGAGCAAATGTGAATATGTCCATTTGTATAATAGCTTCTATTTTACAAGTTTCTACAAGAATTTTTCTAACATTTATACTATCCTTATCTTTTCCAAATAAAACACTATCAGGAAGAACAACGCCAGCCCTACCGCCAATTTTTAAAGCATCAATCACGTGTTTTAGAAAAACAGGATTAGCTCCTCTATTAGATAATCTATATAGATGAGCGTAATCTGTTGTTTGAGAAAAAGGATAATTGGTCAACACAATATCAAATTCTTCTTTTTCTGGATTTTCCAAACTATCCTGTTGTTTTATATGGGTATGTCCATCACCAGCTAAAATCATATTCATTTTTGCTATTTTAGCCGTTCCAGTAAGTTCTCCTCCATATATAGTTTCTTTTTCTAAAATTTTTATATTTTCTTTTGTTGGTTTGCAATGATTTTTAATATGTCTAAATGCTTCTATTAAAAATCCACCCGTTCCACAACAAGGGTCATAAACTTTATCACCAAACTTTGGATTAACTAAATCAACCACAAGTTTTACGATATGTCTTGGGGTATAGTATTCTCCCAAATCATTTCCAACTGTTACAGAATTTTTAATAAAATACTCAAAGGCATCTCCTTTTATATCGCTATCTATATCTAATAATGTTAATTCTGATAATTTATCAACTATTCTTTTTAATATCTTTGGCTTTTTTATTTTTAATTCTTTAGAAAATACATCTCCGCTATCGTTATATTTATCAACTAATTTTGGAAGAACTGTATTATTTATATGGTCAAGCATTTCTTGAGCAGATTTTTTACTAAAAGCATTCCATCTATATCTTTTTTCAAGTCTTATCCTTTCTCCTCTTTGTTCTCTGTCAGTCTCTATTTCATCTATCAGTTTAAGAAAAAGAAGGTTTGAAAATTCTGTAAATCTTTCTATTCCTTCTTTCAGTCCTTCTTCTCTCAAAAGTTCATTTGCTTTCTTGAATACATGTATGAGCTCTTCCTTTGTTCTTGTATTCTTCTTTGGAGAAAATATCTCATTCTTGCCAGCATTTATAAATCTTAAAATTTTCTTTTCTGAAACTAACTCAAATATTAGTTGCCCATCAAATCTTAAATGCTTATTATTAGCTAACCATTTAGCTTCTATCATTATGCCATCAATAGCAAAAACTATCGGAGCATTTATACAATTGGCATATTCTTTAGCTTGTTTCAATGCTTTCTGTAAATTGGAACCAATCCTTTTAGCCTCTATAACGGCAATGGGGGTAAAATTTTCTGAATCATAAAGAACATAATCAGGGAATCTTCCTTTGGGAAATTTCTTTTTTATACTTTTTCTTTCTTGCTCTGTGCGGACTCTTTCAGTGAATACATTACAATTCTTACTAAATTCATCTACCTTCCAACCAAGATTATTCAAAACCCTATCAATTTCTTTTCGTGTTGCTGTCTCTAATGGTTTCGTTAATATGTTCATAATAATAATAATAATTACAAGTTACACTATATTTTAACACTTTAAAAATTATTTGAAAAGAGCGATTCCAATACTTGTCAATTGTGAAAAACTTTTTCATCTTTAGTCCCCAAGTGGAACGATGTTCGAACCTGTTTGAGGGAGATGAATGATAATTTTAGATTTGTTTTTGCCAAAACGCAATAAAACTTCTTTCAAATATTTTCATAAATTCTTGCATTCCAATATTCACTTTATATGGCTTCTTGTTAACAACGATACATGCAACACTACAACCCTTTGGACACAGACACTTCATTCTTGCTTTATGGACAAAATCACTTCTCATTTTATACAAAAAGGATGCTATTTTTTGAATTGAATCAAAAGTTTTAAATACTTTATTATTTTTGAATGGCTTAATACATTTAAATAAATTTTCTTTGTCCTCTTCTAAAACATATTTTTCAAAATAAAACTTAACCTTCTTTGTAGCACCAAATTTATTTAAATACTCTTCCTTTATTTTATTGTAATCTTTAATTTCATTAACCCCCTTATAATCTGATTCAAACCATTGAAAAAAATCTTTAAACTCTACTTTCTGCATCATTCCTTCTATAAGAGAAGTTATACCAACTAACCTTAATTCATCTCTTATTTCGTCATTTTTATATGGTTGACATATAAAATAATAAAAATGAGAAAAAATCTCCAATTGTTTTGTTTTTTCTCCTAATTTGTTAAAAAAAATATCAAAATCTTTATTATCCTTATAATAACCATTATCATTAAATATTTCTTTTGATATTAAATATTTTATCTCTCTAAGAGTTCTTCCTTTCAAACCTATCTGTTGTGGGTTTTTCATAATATCTATTGTTTCTTATTTTATTATCAAAAAATCCCTGCAATCCAAAAGGACTACAGAGATCTATTGCTAATTTTAACTACTTTAAACATAAGAGTAGTTAGTAGGTTATGTATATATTTTAAACCAATTTATCTCGGCTGTAAAGCGTAAACTCCCCAAGTGGAACGATGTTCGAACCTGTTTGAGGGTTTAATTATCTCTTAAATTTTTAATAAAAGTTATTTTTGAACCTTGTTTAATGTCAATGTCTTCCGACCTTACGAGTTTTTTCTTTCTTGGTACTTTTGTAAACTTTACTCTATTTGTGGATATCCTCTGCCGTGCTATATACTAATTTCTTTTAGTATTATTGTGGGTATTTCTTGAAACACTCTTCTTTCCACGTTTTAACTTTCTCATCAATATCATTTTGTATGAAATCGCAAATTTCAACTTTTGACCCGACCTCTTTTTCTATGCTTTCCAAATGGTTTACTGCTTCATTACTAAATATCATTGTATCTCTGTATTTATTAAATTTTTCGATTAATAATTCAGCTTCGTTGAGACAAGGAGTTAGAGAGGTATTACTTAAATGTAAAAAGAGTCCACTAGCTTCATCCAAACAATCGTTCAGAAGATATAGTTGGGTCGCTTTCTCCTGGTTTTTTAACTCAATAATTCTTTCTTCGCTTTGTCTCTTTTTCTCAGCTTGTTGTTCCTGAAATAGTTGTTCCTGTTCTTGTAGTTCTATTTGGAATTGTTCTTTCTGCGGCAAAAAAATTACATAATAATAAAAAAGAGAAAAAGCAACCACCAAAGCTGCGATTACCAAAATTATTTTGATCAATTTGTCAAAATTAAATTTCATAAATTATTTCTTTTTTCCTCCTAATTTATAGAAAAAATAAGCTATAGCCATTGTTCCAATTATCCACCACCAAATCAACCCATTACTACTGTTTTTAGACATATCTGCGAATGAACCCTGTATAACTACTGGGCTTCTTTCTGTTTCTCGTTCTCTTTCTTTGTTTTCTGGAATTAAACCAATTTTTGTTTCAGAGCCCTTGTCATCTATAATTGATTCAACATTTAGTATCGGAGCCTTATATTCTGGAGCTGGCTCAGTATAGCCACCATCTGGATCGTAAGTACTTTTAATAGGCTCTTTTGGTTGAGGTAATGATTTAGCTCTATGACAATGATATTCACCAGAAGACAGTCCCCATGATGAACAATTTGTTCTGCAGGTATGACAACCAGAACTATCTGTTCTTCCTGGATGAGCAAAAGAAACAAAGGGTAGTAAGAGTATAATAAGTATAATTATAGAGATTATTTTTTTCATAAATTTATCTGATATATTAACTATATCAGATTATATCGGAATAATAAATATAAACAAGATTAATTTATAAACTGGTAGTACCCATTTATGGGTACTACCAGTTTAAATTATATAAAAATTATTATCAAATAAAGTTTTCCACAACTTTATTTCTAAAAAATCGGTGCTCCTTCAGCATAATAATCTACTTCTTGAGGCTCTACTACTACTACGTCTGACCAGTCAAATCCTAGTTTTATTAATACTTCTGGTGAGGTAACCCATCTCTTTATTTTCTGATCAAGAAAATAGACCTTATCGTGTCCTTTACCTCTAATTAAATAGTTTTCAGGTAAAATATCAATTATTTTTGTATCCTCAAAGCTAACAATTTCCTCGGCTTGTCCGTAATAATGAAGAATTTGGCTATTAGGCATATGTCTTTTAAATCCTGATGCCGTAATTAAATAAACTTCTGGTTCATCTTGTTTTTTAACAAATTTTAATAAAGGAACATCTCCTAAATTTGTAGTTAAAGAAACATTATCCCACTTTCCTCCTGCTTGAGTGAAAATAGCAGGAGTTCTTAACCAAAAACGATAATTATTTAACTTAAGCCAAACCTTAGGATTATTATCTGTTTTAATAAATTCAGTTCCTTGAATTTGGCTTGTTCTTTTTTCTTCTTCAAAATATTGCAAAAGAGGTTCTTCCACATAATCAGATTTTGAATAAATACAATAATTAGGTGGGGTGCAATCCACATCTAATATTTGTCTCTGCCAAGAATCTTGAAAATGCTTTGAATTAACATCTTCTAATTTAGTCCAAAGTAGGTAATGAAAACCTGAACTGCCAGTTAAATACCCATATTTATACTCATTATCAATCCCTTGAGGCTGATCAACCAAGCCCCGGGTATAGTTTTCCCGGCGGCTAAGCGAAGCTGATTCTAAAATATTTTCAAGTAATGCCCATTGTCTCTCCTTATCGTTTACATTAGTATTTACTGCCGGATATCTATTAAAGTCATTATAATAATTGTTTAAAACTCTTTGGATTTTTTCTAATTCAGAAACTCTGGTATTATCTCTTCTTTCAAGGCCTTTTTCCGAACGATCTTGTAATTCAAGGCTTAAACAAATCTCTTCAACGCTGGGCGAAACATTTTGGTCATTAGTAGATAAAAATATTTTTAAACGTAATTTTTTATACAAACCTTCTGGCTCATATTTAACATTCCAATCTAATGAACGTTCTTGAATTTCATCTTCAAAACTAACAAAAAGCCTTACTTCAGTTCCCTGGGGATAATAATAAAGGACACTGGGAATTAAAGAATAAATATACTCTCGAAAACGAATCTCTCTGGTCCAACAAACTCCAGAAGACGAAAATTCACCATTTTCTTGTTCTCTTAAAAAAATCTTATTATCTTCATAATCAATCATACTATAATCCATATCACATGAACGCTCAGAACGAAAATCCTGACACCAATAATCCTGTTCAATTGGTGTAGCCAATGCCAAAACTAGCCTAGGAAACAGAAAGGCAATAAAAAAGGCAATAATTAAAATTGTTATTGCTTTATTCATTTTCATATCAATATTTTAGTAGAAAATAGGCATTTTGTCAAGATGTCTTTTTTTCTTTTTATGAGAATCCGTAAATTTATAATAATACATCTTAACTAAAGTCCCTTGTCATGAGGATTTGTGAGGATTTTGGGGGTTACAAAAGCCCCGGGCATTTGGCCCGGGGCTTTTTAATTAGCAGATATTTTTATTATATCTCTAACTATAAATCGGTTTTTAAACGCACTCCGATTAAAACGTTATTTCAATTTTAGTAAGAGAGTGAATAGGTATCTGTTGGTAGATTAATCAGATAACTATTAGTCCAATCTAGATAGCTGGTCTGTTCGTAAGCATCCTCGTGATTTATACCACGAGCTCTATCAGACCATAAGAAATCAACTAGATATTCAGTAGTACCATTATCAATCTGGACAAGCTGTGAAGCATGATTAGCTAAATAACCTGTTAAGTCATCAGTGGTTCCATCTACATCATTACTGTCATATAAACTGACACTAATTGAAGCTGTGTCTTTGACAACATCAGCAGCAACTGTTTTTAATGTGAATAGAGCAGTCGTCCCAGCTGAAATAGAAATTTCATCAGTTGGTTCAAACTCTAAAATAGTATCAGAATCGGTCTCGTCCATAGGAATAACTCCAGAACTACTGGTGGTTGTAGCATTTGCCCATATACCAGCAATTGCTGTGCCTGAACCATCTTTATACAATCTCCAATCGGTAAAATCTAGAACGGTTGAACCAGCATCACCAATAGTAATGTCCCAACTAAGTTTCTTTAAGTTTATTTCACCAGCTGAATTAGCAGTGACATTAAACTTATTAACGACATTGGTGCCAGGAATCAAAACTGTGCTTGGTAAAGTTACACTACTAACTATTGGACGACTCTTTCTAAGATACATTGCAGTACCATCAGCATCGCTTAATTCAGAACCGGTATCACCATAAATGGTTTGAGAACCGCCAACAGCTTTACAATTGTCAGCCGTATCACACTCAACTCCGAGTATAAACTCACGACCAGTAGTAGCGATATTAGGATCCATATCATCAAAAGTCGCCATAATGGTTAAAACAGCTTCAGTATCTTGAGGGATGAGCCAATTCATGCCAGTAAACCTGGAAGTACCGCTGGAAAGTTGACCTTCAGTAGTAACGGTTGAACCAGCAGAATCATAACTAATGGATATTTCTGAAATACTTCCTTCATTACCAGTAGTTTCTAAACCAACTGTTAATTCTTGAACAGTCCAATCTTCTCTAGTAGCAGAGAACTTAATCTTAGACATGACCACATCACTAGTACCAGCTAAGATAATAGCAGAAACAGGAGTGGAATTATCTTGAACAATAGCTAAAGAACCAGCAGTGGTAACAATAGTATAACGATCTGGTTCTACAGAACCACTAACAGAGTTAACATCTCCAATTCCACTGGTGGTAATTGAATTATCATCAGAATCATAGGCACTATAACCACTTTCTGGAATAGCAACCGCAACCCAGCGTGCTTCAGATTCAGAGCTAACATCAAACTTAACAACAAGCTTTTTAGTCGCTCCAGCAGTAATGTCAATATCTAAGCCGTCAAAGGTAGTTAAACCATAATCAGGAGTAGCTGTAGTATTGGTTAAACTCTTTTCTCCAAGTTTAGTATTATCATCCCAAAGGGAAACTTTGATAATTTCTCCTTTTGGAGAAGTGTCTTCGTTGGCAGTTAAGAAAACTTTACTAGTGTCGTCAACATAAACTCTGACTTGCAGCTGCTTAACGTTTATAGCAGAAGCATCGCCAGCAGTTAAATTAACACCAACACCTTCTACTTCAGTAGCGCCTTTAACAACAGTTAAACCAGTAACTGGTGTGGATGAAACCACAGCAGTGAGAGATGAAACCTCCATGGTCTGGTCATCTCCGGTAAGTGTAGCTGGAACAACATCACTCTGTAATAAATAATCACCAGTAACTACATCTTTCATATAAACTTGAGTAGCACTATATTGAACATCAGAACTGTCAACGTTAATATAAGCTCTAAGTTTATGGTCATTAAGAGTAGAAGATGTACCCAAATCAACAGTAACGGCTAAGTTTCTGGTCACTCCAGCACTTAGGTTAAAGATGTCTGTTAAGACATAATCTGTTGGATCAGAACAATCTTCAGAAAGATTGGGAGTACCAGTAGCTCCCCAATTAGTTGGGGAAGTAATGGATTTACTCATTACAGTTGAACCAGTATCAGTATCTTTAATTCTTAAGTCGCTAATAGTAGTTGAACCAAGTTCCACATCGGTTCCTGAATCAATACAAAGACGGACTTCAAGCTTTCTAATTTCAAGAGCACGGTCAGCAGTCATAGCAAATTTGAGCAACTGAACATCACCAGCGTTTTTAGAAATACTGCCAGTAACTGGACCATTATCAGTTAAAGTAACTGTACCACCTTGAAGAGTTAAAGCAGATTTAAGGGTGACTGCAGTATAAGGGGCTGCGCCGTCAGAAATGGCAGCACCATAACCATACTGTTTGTCAGTAGCGAAAACATGGCCTGCTTCTTCAACCTTAGTGGTTAAAGTGTCATCAACCCGACCTCCTAAATCAGCTTTAATACTGAAAGTTCTATTCTGCCCCTCAGTAATAGTATAAGGGGAGTCAAGAGTTAAAGTAACAGTATCATTTGATTGAACGCCAGAGGCAGAAGCCAAAAGTGTTCCCTCATGATAAAGCTTGATATTAGAGATATCTCCTCTGGATAATGAACCAGTCATGGTTAAAACAACCTGATTGAATTCAACATCCTGAGTTCCAGCGGTTAACTTTAAAGTAGCGACTTCTGCATTTGTAGCTCCAACAGAAGGATTAGAAGGAATTGCTCCTGCAGCAACTTCAACAGTACTCACGTCTGTAGCACCACCAGTAAATGTTGAACCTGTTAATGGCAAACCAGCAACAGTAGCAGAAGTTTCCACTGCTTTTAATTGAAAAGCGTGTAAACCACCTGCAGTTGGACTGGATTTAAAATCACCTTTTAAAGTAAGGGTTTTACTGGAATTAGCAGCAACGCTAATAGAAAGAGTTGGAAATTCTACTTCATGAGAATCAGAATTAAGGGTACGAGCAGAAGCCGTAATTCTGGTATTACCTTCATAGAGATATAAAGCATCCCAGTCATCATAAGCTCCAATTCCTGTTCTCTTGAAAGTTAACCCTGTTACGTCAGCAGCAGTTGAACCAGCAGTAAGTCTCACTGAAAAAACTGAAACATTGCTAGCCCCTCCAGGTAAAGTCGCTCCTGTAACAGAAACCATACTTACTGTTAAAGCACCTGCTTCAGCAGTAACACCAAGCCAACCAGGAGTTAATAATCCTGATTCAACGCCGGTGACTGATGTGCCATCAGCATAGGTTTCATCAGCTTCAAGAGTTAAAACATCTGCTTCCCTATAACGGTTGGCTGTAAAAGCGGCGTCTGAAATAGCGCGCTTTAGCCCGCCTTCAACAACATATTTCTGAACTGTGCCAGAATATTTAAAGACAACGCCGTCAGGATGAGTAGCAGATGTAGTAAGGTTTTCACCCATATCATAGTTAAACTTGGTTAACAGATCATCTGGAACCCAAGTAACTTTTGACCAGCTTGTATCACTGAATAAGCCTTGATAG
>SDBT01007432.1_pt1 | contig 18015 bp, 29 predicted proteins | sample 2277101 | NCBI WGS metagenome assembly SDBT01 (sample SAMN10404973, study PRJNA504765) | marine sediment metagenome | isolation source: marine sediment core GS10_PC15, 103 cmbsf | place: Arctic Ocean: Southern Knipovich Ridge | collected 2010 | reverse complement strand
ATCTCCTGGGATAGTGTTGACGGATGGGTCACCGAGGAAGAGCGTTCCGCCAAGGTCTGGGAGGCCGAATGGGCCAAGCTGCCCAAGAACGCCCGCGCCCTGATCAACTTGGTCGTAGGGGATGAACTCTTCAACCTCCCGACCGGGCATCGCTCCAAGGTTCACAAGGTTTTGAGGATCGCCAAGCGCCGCTTGATCAAGGCTGGCAAGATGGCCCTCAAGACCTGCGGCCGGTGCGGCGGCAGCGGCCGGTTCAGTTACAACCAGATGGACGGCGACAAATGCTACGGATGCGGCGGCAGCGGAAAAGTCCTGCCTACCACATTCGAATCGCTCAAGGCCGCGCGAGCCAAATAGATTCAAATAAGGGAGCAGATCGATGACCTTCACCGCCCAGCCCTTCAGCCCTGTAACCAGCGCGGTCTCTGTCGTAGAGACCTCGGCGACCGGCGTACTATTCGCCCACACAGTTTTGTTTGATGATGCAGGCTGCAACGCCCGGGTCGTTAACTGCTACAATGTTCGCACCATGGCCATAGTTCACCCCACTCCACTCAAGCGCCAGCAGGCCATTAAGGCGGCGCAGGCCGAGTGGAGTCGCTACCACGCAAAAGGAGCAGATCAATGAGCTACCTTCGAATCGTACAGCCAGGAGAGGCTATTGCCTTGAACGAGGTTGGCCTCGTGAAAAGGTTCCACCGCCATTATACCTGCCCACACTGCAATGAGGCGCTAAGCCGACGCAAGGCCCGTGTGGCCGTGGACAAGCACGTCGTACATAGCCGGTGCCTTGAGCGTTATGAGCGCGCACTGCGCGCACAGGCCGACCTACAGGCCCGCAGGGATATGGAGGCTATGGAAGCGGAGGAGCAGGCATTGCGCGACGCCAATATCGAGCGCCGAGGCATCAACCTGGAAGAGTTCTGCAAGGGATCGCGCACGGCTGAATTTAATACGAAAGACCGTCAGGCATGGAGTGAATTCCTTTTCTTCGATCAAATTCGTAGATCGATGAACATCGCTCAAACCGAACTTGATCGCTGGATCAAGCGGGTCGGTGAGGACCCGAGACATGCTTTCGAGTGGGCCGATAGTGCCTTCTCCGCAGCCGCCAAGCTGCATGTCCTAGGTACCCTTGAGGCTTGGTTCATTGCCGGATCAAGCCACGAAGACATCCTAAAACACGCTCGCAAAACGGCTTTATCGTTTGCCGGGCGAAGGAGCCGGTCGACCTCACCCTCCAGCAATATGATGGAGGACGAGACCCGCGCCATCTGGGCTGAAGTGGCGGAGTGGGGATGGTAGCCATGACCGACGCAGAGCGGAATGAATTATGGTCCTCCGCCAACGCTGTTTTGACGGGTGCGGACTTGCGGGAAGCATTTCGTCTCATTGATAAAGATTACAAGGACGATCCGGATGCCGTGAGAGGATTCATCTGGGATGCACTGAAAAGGAAACAATCATGACCAAAGAAAAATTGATTGCGATGCTGGAGGAGGGGATACCGAAGGATGCCATTGTTCGAATCTACAATGCCGAGAGCAATAAGATGGAAGAGGTGACGGGATGTGTGACGGGACGGCCGCGCCGCGAAGATCCATTCTTCATCGATCTCCATTCCGACGACATCTCATAAAAACAGGAGCCGATCAATGACCGATGATGAAGGATCGATGCGCTGGAACGCCGCCCCACTAAATGATAAACGGGAGGACCCGACACAGCGCGCCCGCGCGGCGCTCCATGAGCCAATGCCTCCCACCTACGGCGAAGTCGAGCGCCGGGTTGCTAAGGCAATTCAGGAAGCTGAAATGAGCATCCAGAAGGACCTCACAATCGCGCATGAGGCAATGCAGGAATTCTGCAACCGTGTTGATCGCGGGAAAGTGCGAAGCAATCGAACCTATGCCGCCTTCAAGGAGATACTCGAAAAAACGGGCGCCCCGTAAGAGGCACCCGCCTTATCTCGCCAATCGTCGCGCCATTGTGGCGCGATAGGTTAGGCCTTCTTTACCACCGGACGCGTGCCACCGATCTTCGTGCCTGCGGCACTGGCCATCCGCTCGGCCTTGCCACGATCCGCATTGATCGCCTGTGCCTGCCCGGTCATATTCCAGTGCTCACCGGAGAACGGGTTGTTGGGGAAGCCTGCCGCGCCGCCGCCGCCCTTGGAGCCACCACCCTGCGACATCGGCCACCAGTGCGGACGCTTCTCCTGCATCTCCGAGAGCCAGATCTCTGGCGCAATGCCAGGGGTCACGCCGACACTATCACGGGTCAGTACGAGGCCTTCGTCGTTGATCTCGAAGATACTCCCGCCCAGCATCTTGACGTCCTCGATTGCCGTATCGATGACCTTGGACGCCTTGCAGGCCTTGTCCACCGCGTCGCCAATGGTGCGACCGGTTTCCTTCGTCTCCCAGCCTACGATGACCACGCCCTGGTCCTCATTGACCTTTGTCAACTCGGCAATGGTCCGGTCGCTTGCGGTCTTTGCCGCATTGATGCGAGCCTCGGCCGTCGCGTTGACCTTTGCCTCGAAGACCTCTTTATCCTTGCCGTCCGGGTCATCGGCCTCGGCAGCCGCACGCAACTCGGTCAACTCGGCCAAGTCCGCAACGACCTTGGTCTGATCCATGTCACCCCACACCGCGACCTTTGCTTTCGTCGCCTTGTGATCGGTGCGCTCCTTGCCCAGAGCAGTGTTCAGCTTGTCGATGTCGACCTTGGTAACGAGGCCGTTGATGCCGGTGAGCGTGTATTTTCCGTCGACCTCGGTGTAGAGTTCGGCGTGCGCCTCCGGGACTTCTTCTTTCGTGTCGTAAACGAGTTCGAGCGCCATGGCTCAGTCTCCTTGCTTATGGTCGGCCATGCCGATCCAGGTTTGCGCCTCATGGCGCGTCGCGATGGAACGCAGCGTCATTGCCGCGCGCCGGTAATTATGCTCGGTGACTCCAGGTTCCGGGGCCTTCACCCTTGGTCGCACTGGTCACCCACAACGAATCGGTTCCGTCGAGAATCACCTTGCCGTTGACCATCTCGGACCGCCAAATCTGGGTAACGATCATCGGCACAGCCTCTCCTATATGGACCCTATTGCCGACATGGGCTTGATAGCCAGTCTTTGTGACTCGCATCATGTCCATGTTATGGGAAGCATGTTCGCGCCGCCGATTGACGCCTTCCGCGTCCAACGCCGACAACTGATAGATAACGATATCTCCTAATAGAATCATGTCTCGTTCCTCTTCCTTGTTGGTGCCCCTTCAAGGTTTCGAACCTCGGACCGCGCGGTTATCGACCGCGTGCTCTACCAACTGAGCTAAAGGGGCGTGTTGCTTAAAGATCATCCGTGTTGTATGAGATCTCCGAAAGGAGGCTGATGATTTCCTCCAATTGATCGTGGATGTTGTCTTGCTCGCATGGCTCCGTTATGGCGTTCGGGTCAATGACCAACACCTTCTCCGGCGCCGGTACGATGCCGGGGATGATGTGAATGTCGTCGCCGATTAGAATGCGGTCACCGGGGACGAGGCAAACGCCGTCGACGAAGCGAATGACGTCATCGACCAAAAGACCACCCTCATACACCAATACCTCATCGTCGGACTCCGTCGTGCCACCGGCCTCCAAGCCCAAGGCATCGCGGAGGTCTTCCCATAGCTCGGCCTGTTGCGCTTCACTGGGTAATTGGCCAGGGAGTTCCCAGTAGCCTGCCATATATAAGGCATGCGCCGCATCGTATATGGTTTCGATGTCGATCTGCGTTTCTCCAGCCGCCTCCGCAAGGGCCTCATAGTCCTGGCGCAGTTGCTCGAACTTCACTGCAAAGGCCTCGGAGGCGCTTCGTAGCTCATCATACTTCGCCGATACGCTTTGCAGTCGCTCAAGATTGTCGGACTCGACCAAAGACCAATTAGTTCCTCGGACCATCCGCTGGATTTCTCCGGGGCTGGTGCAGCGCGCTAGTTTTTCCCAAATGTTCATGATGTACTCCGTTTGGCAAGCCATGTCGTGTACTCGGGGTATTGCCCATTGAATAGGGCCTCAGTTTTGCCGGGCATGTTTGGCTTTCGATATGCCGGGTCGCCAGGCTTCGTTCGCCCACCGGCTAAGAGCGCCTTGGCCTTCGATAAAAGACTCATTTGATCCCCTCGTGTTTGTCCGTGCGGAACAAGTAGTCTGCCGCCTCTGCCTTTGTGATGCGACCGGACTGGACCGAATGGCCCACAGAACCGAACGGCGGTTGGTATTCACTGCTGAAGATACGGAAAATCTCCCAAAGGATTCGGTTTTTTTTCAATGTCGCCAGCATTCTTTGTCTCCTCAGGTATATCAAAGTGCCGGTAATTCCCAGTTAATGGGAATTACCGGCGATTGATTGTAGCTTAGGACGGGTCGCCGAACAACGAACCATTGATCATCGCCAACCAGAACTTCTGATTGTTGTACGTCGAATCGATGACCCGTGAACCGGTCGCGGTGAGGTAATTTTCGACCACCTCTTCCGCAGCATCGGCAACGGTCTGCACCGTACTGACCAGGGTTGTGACCCCAGTACCGGCGTCGAGGATATCCACCGCCGTGCCTGCTTCGGCCAACGCCTTCGACGTCGCCAAGCTGAACGTGTTCGCGTCGATCCGGATGATCCAGTAATCCGTTCCACTCGCACCATTCTCCAACACGGCAGCGCCTGCCACGATAGTGGAATCGTCGGAGGTCAGTGTGATGGCATCACCGATCACGGAGTCGAGGGTCCGTGCAACGATGCGCAAGATCGTGGTCGCCGCGACGTCGGTGAGGACGGCCCGGACTGAATCATTGCGAGCCGTGTCGAGGTCGTAGGTCGATGCCGCCGCAAGGATGTCCCGATTGATCGCCGCCGCAAGGTTAATCATGGACTTGGCCGTGCCCACGGTCGTCGCTGCACCAACGTCGACGTCACCGTCAGCCGCCGGGGTCGCAATGAACGTATAGGCCTTGCCAGCGATGGTCACGACGTCGGTCGCAATGGGACTCGTTGCCGTGAGGATGGCCGACGAATGAACGGCCTCGACAAGGCCATCCGGAGCATCGGCAACGTTGTTCATGACCTTGAACGGACCCGCGCCCGTCTGCAAATCATGTCCCGATGCAGTGCAGGTGTTGTCTGCGTCTGCAGTGAAAACGGTCTTTGGCCCAAAGGGGAGCAGTGCGCCGCCCTTGGCCGTGATGAATAGTGCTTTCGTAGTCATAGCGATATTCCTTTTCGATTAAAGGTTAAAACGAAGTTTCGAAAATTGGCCTAATCCAATGAGGACAAGTGCCACGAGCAAACAGGACGAATCCAATGGCGGCGCGACCATTCCGCTGAGCTTCCATGCTTGATCCGGTAGTCAGCACGTCATCGACGATCAATAACGGGCCTCCTGTGACAAAGGGACGCAGCGCATTGGCGAAAGATAATCCGCCTCTTGGAACGCCCTCCACTTCACCGAACCAGCCAACACAATCCATCACGATACGAGCCGCGCATTCCCAATCTTGGGAGGTAAGGTCATCGCACTCTATTTTCCACGGCAATACCTTTCCGGAGTTGGATTTAAAGCCGCCGAGTGTAAGCATCACAGCCCCGCCGACTTGAAGGCGGCACTATGAGCGGCACGTAATTCGTCCAGCGTGAATAGCTTGCCGGAATGATCCACGAACTTGTCCAACGTCAATCCGCCTTTGCGAAATAGCTTGCCCCGGTTCACACCGAGTACATCGTTCTGAAACTCATTCGTCTGGCGCCCGAGGAATTGTTGATAGGTCGTCTTGGCCGGTACGCGGCCCGTCAACTCCCGCATGCGTGCCCTGGAGAATGAATCAAATGACCCCTTATGTCCACGGGGCAAGGCACTTCGTTGTGACTGCACCTTGAGGCCGTTCTGTCGACTGTACTCGCGCACCAGGCCCTTCTTAGTGAACTCGCGCACAGGGCGCTTGCCTACGGCATCAGGGGTTAACAGGGCCACGCGCAAGGATCGACACTGAAAGTGAACCGGCGGAATCGGCCCCTTACCAAGAGGGAACCGCTCGCCATCCAAGGACATGCAAATATGCGTCGTACGACTATCCAGAGTCGCGACATAGAGTTCCTCGCTGAACAGGTCCGCATTTGCCACATAATACAATCTTTTTGCGTGGTTTGCAACACCATTCACGGCCGTCCGCGTAATTGCTGTGGCATTGCGCCGAGTGATCTCGGTCACCCCGTTGACGCCCTTGAGGCGGGCCGTGCCTACGATGCGCCGCGCTATCTGAGGACCGGTCTCGCCTTGCACCATACCAATACGAATCTGTTGCTCGATGCGCCTCAGATCCGCGCTAACGATGCTATCCGCCCACTGGCGCATCGTTTGACCTTCGAATGGCTTGCTTGTAACGATGGCTTTGAGGAAAGAGGTCTGCGGTATCACGGTCTCAAGCACCACCGGCACCGCAGCCTTGAGCAACCCGTCCATGAATAAGGGCTCCGCCTGGGCAAGGTCCCGCATCTCCTTGACCCACAGAGGCGTAACGTCCTTCCAGGCCTTGAGCCTTGTGCCCCGTAGGACCCCTATCAATTGCTGCATTCGCCTGACGTCTGCTGGCGTGTTGAGTCCGGGCCTCCGCCCAAGGAGGCGACTGCGAATCTGAGCAGACATGTCCGACTCGGTTGCGTCAAGGAGCGCAATGACATCCTTGCTTATGGAGCCGGACAAACGAAGCAGGCCGATCTGATGTCGGATCACGGAATCAAAGAACGCCTCATTGAATGTGAGGACGCCTTTGGCCAACTGTTTTTTTGGATCGATTGTCATGAGTTACTCAGCCGACGTCCTCGCGCCACATTTTCCAGTTGCCGCGCACGAGTCGCACTGGCGCATCTTCGATGCTGCCCTTGCCCTTGTGCTCGATCACCACGGCCCATCCGTCATCGCCGCCGGGCGCATAGATCTCGTCGAGATATGTGCCCTCTGGCAACTCTTCACCGTTCAGAGAGAATCGAAAGTTCGGCTCGTTCACGTCCGCTGGTAACTGATGAACGACACTGGCGTACTTACCCTCCGCCGCTAGGGAGGCCAGCGTGGCTATCGGGGCCAAGCCTGCTATGGGCGCTGCGGTAGGCAGCATGATGGCCGCACCGACGCCTAGGGTGCCGGTGAGGAAGCTTCTACGTGTTGATTTGCTCATCAGGAAACCCCTAACTCATCCAATTGACGGCCTGTGTCCAGGGCACTGGTATGTGTGATCCAGATGCCACCGGCGTCGAGCCACTTCTGCTTGTGACGTTCATAGTCGTCGATCAGGATATCGCCCGGCTTGCAATGATCGGCTTTATCCTTTGCCCGGCAGCAAATCATCTCGGTGTCCGGGGTCAAGTGCTTCTGCGCCCATTTGCGTTTGTCATTGTCGGCCGCATTGATCTGGCTCGGTACGCCCGTCAAGATGATGGGGTTGTGAGGATAGATACGATCCCACAACTGATCCAGGTCAGGCATCAAAGGCAAAGTGAGATAGAAATCGCCCACCGAGCGTACGAGCTTCCAGTCGGTACCGCCAGGACGGACTGGAACATAACCAAACAGTTTTTTGTAATGGGCGTCGAAGTCCGCGAGGACGCCGTCCATATCAACGTAAATCTGCATCAGGCTTCTCCGTAGGCGTCACTGCGCTCGGTCATGTCCAACCCGTCGAGGTCGGCCAAGTCCATTTCCTCCGGGTTCGCATCCTTATCGAACTCCTCGGCATAGGCTGCATGCGCTGCATTCTCCTCTGCGTCCTTAACCATAGTCTTAATGACGCTGATCCTTTCCGCCTCAACCTTCTCCTTATCCCGATCCTTTTGTATTTTACGAGCCTCCCACTGATCCGCAGTCTCTGGAGCCTTGGCATCGGTCCGGACCGAGATCAAGCCGGGGATGTTAGGCAAGCCAGGTGCCGCAGGCACGTCAGGTAACGCGGGAGTCGCCACCGCATCCAAGGCCTTCGGTATTTCTGCAACGGTCATCACCTCAAGGAGATCACTCGCATTCACCTCGTCTGGACCCAGGGAGCAGGCTTCAGATACTTCCGCGATGATCGCCTCGATATCGAACGCTCCGACGTCCTCCTCCCCGATGACAACCTTCTCGCCGGGTGTCGCCTTGAATCCAAGGAGGCCAGAATCGAAGCCTACATCGGCGAATAGATTCTTCTTTTGAGCCTTCCTCGAATAGTCGGCCTCGCCCCGGGTCAGTTCCCACTGGCCCCAGATCAATTCGATCTCGCCGGTATGCATGCCGTCCACAGCTTCCTTATACACCACGGCCCAGCCGGAGTCGTCGCCGGGCGCATAGCACTCAAGCACGCTGCGCTTGGTCAAGAGGCCGTTGAAATAGATTTTGTAATTGGCGTTGTGAACGTCGCCCGGTATGCCCAAGGGTATGGAGACGAACATACCCCGAGCCGAAAGCTTTGCCAACGTAGCAGGGGAAGTCAAGACCGCTTCGAGAAGGGTTTTCGCAAAGGATGGAACTTCAGGAACCTCTAGTAGTTCGCTCATAACCTACTCCTCATTGTCATCGTGCCAATCGGCCCGGCGCAAATTGCACTTCGAGCCCAATGAAACGAATTTGTGGTAGCCATAATCGTGAGCGACAATACGCCCATCATACCAGCCGAAATTTTGTATCTTAACATCGGTGAAATAGGCAGGCAGCTTCTTGGGAGCCTCCGACTTGTGCATTGGCGCCGTGCGCGCTTGAATTAGTATTGTACCACACTCACTGATATAGTGGCAAGGAGCAAACCAATCCATCGCTGTAGTTTCTTCACGCTCCAGGGAATTCCAAACCTCCCACTCCATAGCATTCTGGAATGAAGTGCTCGCCGTCTCGACCTTAATCACTAAGGATGGGTCGATGCCTAGGACGTAAACTCCTCGGCTGATACCACCGCCAAGCCATTTACCACACATGAGATTGAACATATCGACGGAGATGACTCCGTTGAAATGACCCCGGACCGTGTCACTCGTTATGTGGGGTCGAACGACGTCACCGGTGCTCACTTCGCCCATCCCATGATTTTGTGTTTGAGGTAGTCACCGATGCGCGCGGCAATAGCGCAGTGTTCATTGTCGCGCCCATACGTGGTGACATGCTCACCCACGCCAACCTCACGAGCGATAATGATAACTTGATCGGCACCGGAATTGTCCGCGATACGCTTGGCCGCTGAAATTGGAATGGCTATCACTCGTCATCCCCATCGTCATCATTACCATTGTCGAGGTTTGTTTGGAACTCCATCGAAGCCCGACTACCATCCAGGTCAAGGTCGCGTTCCTTTTCGATCTCCGCGATTTCCTCCTCGAAGTCCAACTCAGTCAGTTCCCGCTCTTTCATACGGGCGTGAATGGTCCTGAGGCTAAGGGGCGCGCCTAAGGCCTTGGCTGTCATCCACTCATTGAGCGTCTTGCCGTCGAGGCTATCATCGGCGAAGTCCAGGTTCGGCGTCACCTTGACCTTGTCCTCATCGGCGCCGATCCAGCGCGCTGCCTGCTTGAGGCTCTGCTCCAGGCCAAACGCACCGGCAATCACGATCTGGTTGAGGGTTGCCGTACGGGCCGCGACGCGGATACGCAACGCGTCACCTGACTCTTTCTCACGGCTCACACTGTCGATAAGCTGCCCGCTCTTTTCCGATGCTTTCTTGTAGTCATTCTCCAAGGCATTCCGCATCTCAGGCAAGCCTGCGGAATCGACGCCGATGAACTTAGCATCGTTACCTGTCCCACCGGGCAATTCGATGGAGGCGTTGGCGCCGGTACGGAACGTCGTCTCGACGCCCTCGTCGTCAACATTACCTGTCACGGCGCCGATCACCACAAGGGTATCCTGGCCTTGCATGAACAGGGCCTGCCGGTAATCGGCCTCGCCTCGATAGATGGTAAGGGCCAATTGACCCAAGCCCAAGAGGGGCGGGCTGTCTGGGGCAGGGACGATGTCCTTGGCGTTGATGAATACGAAGGGAATCTCGTCCAACGTCTTCCCGCCGACAGAAGGTTGAATAAGGAGTGCGCTATTAAAGCCTGCGCCGTCATCCGTGAACATGCCTGTCGAGTATACACCTCCCGGCTCATTGGCTTCCACGTCGCCGAGGATCAGCGCACGGTACTTACGTTTGAACTCCCACTCGAAATTCTGGATGCGTTCCTCTTCCGACTCGTCGAGGATAACGAGGTTCAAGGTCTGCCTGACCGGCGCTCCGACGCTGCCATCGTCCCAATTGAGAATGGCACCTGCCTGATACATTGCGATATAAGGTAAGACGCCAACGTTTGACCCATCAGGGACGTCGAGCAATAGGCCGAGTCGGCCGGTGATCAACTGCTGCTCGTTGATGCGCTGCAGCAGCATCTCTAGCGACTCACCATGCAGCGTCACGCTCTTCAGCATCGGCTCCATGACCGTAGGTAGCTCGATCACCGGAGGCTTGTGATGCATCACACCGAGCATGGCCTCGACGGCGTCCTTGACGCTGTTCGGGAACACGGCGCGTTCGAGGTATGCATTATAGGCAGCCCTGCCCGGCTGATGCTCGTTCATACCATCAGCCAACTGGCCAGCGGTGACGGGGAGGTACTTTTTCCCCGCGTCCTTGATCGTACGCTCGCCCTCATGAACGTCGTGCATCAAGTCCCAATCGTCGATGCGCTTCTGGTACTGGGGATGCCTTGAAGAAATGGACATTGGTGCCTCGACTAGGTTATTGTGCTGTGTGATGAAACGTTTATTGTGCTCAGGAATGAATAGGATCTGGTGCCAGATATGTGAATATCTGACACCAGAGTATCCTATAGGGGAGCAAGGCGAAAAGTATACGCTCGAACGTCCAGGACGTCAAGCTTTTAATACATCCCAACGTGCCTTCCCGCCTTGACGTACTGACCTGCGAAGCGAACGCGGTATCGAGTCTCGTCACATGTGTGGTTCTCGGAATTCTTGTCGACCTTGTCCATATCCTTTTCATCGCGCGGCAAATTGGGCACCGTGCGCATGAACTGGATACAGTGCTCAGTCACGAATAGGCCGGGCAACTCCCGTGGATTGCGATCATCGTTAGGGTGAGCATGCTTTATCATCTTACGCATGTGCTCCAGGCCGTTCTTGACACTGCCATCAGTCTTGTCGGCCCTGGTCCAAGCGACGCCGGAGTACATATCATTCCCCACACGAATAGGCTTCGCCATGTCAATGGCGATGCTAACCCCGTTCTCGACGTTGTGGATGTTGTTGTCCGCCGGGCCGGGTACGACCCGCGTCCCTTTGCGTGTCCGCAAGCCCCACTCAAGTTCGCGCTCGACAATACCCTTGGCTATGTCGACGGCCAGCATTCGGAGACCTTGATTCGGGCGACCCGTCCAGCCATACCACTCGTGAATGCGGAACAGGTCACCGCGTACTGTGCTGCGCACCTTACCATCCCTCATCAACAAGTCGCTGCCGTTTGACTCGGCCCACCAGCCAACACTGAACGGCGCACTCGACCCCCAGTCAAAGGACCGGTCGATACGCCAGCCACGTGGCGGATCAAAGACGGGCAGAATGTTATGCTGAGGCATCCACACGTCGTCGAACATACCGCCTGCTACAATGTCCCATGAACCATTGAGCCATGCTTGTGCCATTGCCGGATTATTGGCCGAAGCGATAATCGTCTGTTTATAGTGAGGGTCATGCTTGAGGAGAATCTTGTTCTCATCGATGTGGCCATAAATGGATGTGCGCGGCGGATACAAACGACCCTCTGGGTCACGGGCATCATCGATATAAATCGACTGCCACCATTTACCATATAGCCGGTACCGCTCCTTGACCCAGTTATGTCCGGGGCCATAGGGGTTGGTCGTGGCTCTGATCATACGAGGCAGACCTGGCGTCGACGATCTGCAACAGGCAAACATTTGAGTGAAGCAAGTGTCGTCGGCCCAGTTACATAGCTCCTCCCAGCCGATGAACGGGTACTCATGGCCCAGCAGCGCAAGGGCGTCCGAGGGACGGGACATGTGGCGGAACATGAGCATCTCGCCCGTGTCCCACTCCCACTGCATCTTTGATTTATTGAACTTGGCGCGGTTGCCGAATATCTGTCGGAACCATTTCTCCGACTTGGCCTGGACGTCGGCAAGCTGAGGATACGTCTGCCGAAAGATGATGCCGCGCCATGCCGCGCCGAAGCCTCGTTGCACGTATTGCGCATAGGACATCAATAGTCCATCTGTCTTACCAGGGCCTCGGGTACCGTGGAACAGGCACTCGAAGACGGTGCAGGCCATGAAGTCGTTTTGTGAACCGTCCTGCGGCGCCCATATAATGTCCTTGCCGTCCTCGGTCTGCGGCTTGACCATGGCCTCCGCAAGGACTGCCTCGTCATACCGGGTCGCGTACTCAAGCCTCTCCTCGTCCGTGGGGTCGTGAACGCCGATGCCTTTACTCACTGATCGGCTCCTCAACCTTCGTCGGCTCGATGACCTTGACACCATTTCGAATGTAATCAACGGCCTCCTGATGCGAAAGGCCTCGATCCTTTATGGTATCGTAAACTTTACCGAGGGTTATTGTAACCTTTGGCATATCAGACGCAGCGATGCTCTTTGCTGTCGAGGAAGGTCGGGATGTAGGAAGGGAACGGCCACCACTTGCCGAGGCCGCTGCCACCGATATGCCCGTTCACACCCTCCCGAGTGCCGCCTGCCATAATCCCGTCGTCGGTGCCACCGATCTGGTCCGAGCCGCCGAAGTCAAAACGGTCAATAATCTCGTCATCACCGCCAAAGGCGAACGGTGGAATGCCACTTGAACCAGGATCGCCAATAGATGTTTTTTCCGTGCTCATGTTCGATGTCCTTTCTGAAACATTGTCTGCTCCTCGGGGAACAGTTTAACCAAGGCCCTCAGGACGAGGCGCCCTACGTGATATGATTGTTTGGGGAAATCTTCAACGCGGCCCATTCGGATAACCTCGGAATCAGATCCCTTTCTAAACAGGCGCGCTACATAGTCGCCTCGCCGCGTATCGGTTACGGTGCCATCGTTGCAGATAGTCATCCGCATCAATTCACGATCTCGGTCTCGGCTGATTGCCGATTCAAGTTTGACGGTGACGACGATCATTTCTCTGCATCCTCTGCAAGGATCTCTAGGATCAATCCAGCAGTGCGCAGGTCGTCGACCACACCCTTAGGCCACTGGATACGCTCGGCATGTTTGGATAGCTCCTTGAGGCGTCGGCCCAAGGGGCGGCACTCGGCCGCTGAAGTGCCCTCGAAGTCCTTACGAGCCGTCATCCGCCGTAGCCTTCGATGAATCCTGGATTGCCATCATGAGCCATGACGAATCCTGTCCACTGATAGGCGCCGATAATCCTCGGTCAACGGGCTCGGCATGGCTTGGAAAAGGTCATCGAACCACTGCCCAAAGATGCTGCAGTCCACCATATATGCGATGCGCTGAACCACGCCGTCCGGTAAATTGGCCGGTTGGCCAGTGATGGAATGCTTTGTCACAGTGATGGTTATAGGGATGTCACAGTTTCCGCTCATGGTCCCGTTTCCTCTTCCACCAAATGGGCGTTGATGAACCGAGCGAACAGTTCGGCAGTCCGCGCGCCCATAACAGCCAGGACGTGATTGTCATACGTCGCGTGGAATTGTTGAGGAGACCATTCATCGGTCTCGGGATCACGAACTCGATATGAGGCCATCTTCAAAGGCCCTGCAATAAGGACCGCACCCCTCTTGATACGGTCCTTCTTGTCGTACTGATTCTCACTCATGATGTCCGCTCCTACGGCCGGTTGAAGAAAAGGAGGCCTATCCCTTGGCTCTTTGCCTCACTTTAAAGGATAGCACACTGGAGGTAGAAATCCAAGCTATCTGATTTCTCAGTTTAGCCTGTACCCTAAAAGGACCAGTGAGCATCTCTATCGGGTGACCTTCTTCGCGTTGCGCGATGCAACCTCAACAGCACGATCCAGGAGAGTAACCTCCTTTGGCGCATCCGTCAAGGGCTTACCCGCCTGGACCGTTGCTTTATCTGATGCATCCTTTTCCATCGGATTCTTGCGCTCTGCGTTCTTGCGCTCCTGATCGGCGACCCACTCGGCCGGGGTCATAGCGGCCGGGGCCACCAGGACACCGCCTCCGCTTGTGATGTCGATCTCTTGCTTGTCGCGGTAGGCAGGATCGATCCGCCTCAATTCCAATATAATGAGAGGGACCGGATATTCCCTACGAGCCTCATAGATATCGCCGTCTTTGGTAGCAGCCATCACAGCCACTCCTTTGGTGGCCAAGTCACCAATGGCGTGCTCGACGAATTGATCCCGGTACGATTCACCAGCGCCGTCATAGGCCTTGGCAAAGTCCGGGTCGTCTTTGAGATGATTTCTTACGGTATGGAGAGTCACGCCTGCCGCATCGGCCGCGTGCTTTTTTCGCCCATGACGGGCGAACGCTTCAAGGAAGATGGCCTTGGCCTTATCGTCGAAGCAGATCGATGCAACCTGAACCTTGCGACGCCAGTTCGTGGTGTCGACTTCAGGGTTGGCCTTGGGAGCAGTATTCCTGCGCATACGGCCGCTCACCGTGCGCTCCCCGCCCTTGGCAGACGGCTTCTTAGGTCCGGTTTTTGGATTGGCCATGCCATTCCGCCTTGCGTTGTAGCGCCCATGACGCCAGAAAGCCCGCACTTCTGCGAATCGAAGCCATGCTCCGTGCGCGCCTGTACGAGGCTGAGTGACCTTGTTTACCGGAAAATCACCTTCGAGTCAAGGTATATCTAGGAATCTTGTGGACTCAATCAAGGAACGCAGCTATAATTGCGTCTGAAGCCTAGAGAATCGCAGGTATACGGTCTAAAGTATATTAACGGTTATACGGGAAAGCGTATATCCTATCGATTCCTATCGCCCAGAAAGAGAAAAGAGCGATTAATCGGCCAGGAGCAACCTGGGAGCATCTTTATCCGCTTGTCATTTCTTGAACATGCTCCACCTAAGTCCTTATTATTCTTTCTTCTTTCTATAGAAAAGAGAAGAAAGAGAGACTGTCATACTTTCTAGGCCCCCTACAGTTCCCGGCGCTAAAATCTCCAAGCAACTGGAAAGATCCCAGAAAGTCTGACAGTCTCTCCTCATTCCGATTCCCCCTTTGGGCATAACAACTTAGCGGGAGCGAAGCGATACAAATGACAACTTTCCAAGTTGCTCCTTAGCCTCTCCGGGCCTCCAACTCGCTCCAACCCAATCCTATATCCCAGGCATCCTCACCTATCTGGGCATTACCAAGCAGCCCCGGTCACCCCCTTCGGCACCTCGTCCTTTAGGCAATCGACCGGACCTCTGATCCACCTCCCGCCCCTTGGGTGTTCAAGCATAAGACTCCAATCCTGTGGGCCGTACACAGCCTCGAACGTACCCCGGCAGATCTCAAGGGGCGGGAACCTATAACACCGCCACCTAACACCCCTCGGCAGTCCGGCCGTCCGTGTTGTCACCTCAAGGCCAGGGACCAGCCGTGAAAGCGACCTCCCCATCGCAGTGGCGCTACCTCGTTTGGACATGCCCCCAAGGCCCATCGCATGGGTGTAATCAGCGGTCAAGTCTTTGATCAGGATTCTATCAGTCCAATCCCGCCAGTGCAACAGTACGCCGCCCCTAAGCTTATCGCGCCACCACGCTGCATCGCCGCCCATCACAGGCCAATCAGGTCGTGACGTTAATAGATCCGGTGCCAGAACCGGCGCCGATATCCTATGGCAATGCCGTGCCGCCAACCACTTTAAAAGGTTCAATTCCTGCTGGACACTCATGTCCAAAACAGCATCTCTTGCATTAGCATACTTATACATCACTCTACTCCTCCCTCCAAAGCTGCGGTCCGTACACCGCCTCGAAATTGGCGCGGCACGTAGCAAGGGCCGGGAACCTATAAAACCGTGCCCTCCCGCCAACTGCCCTCCCGGCCGTTGCCGTGATTACAGCGAGCCCCGGCACCAACTGCGCAAGGCAGTACCCCAGGGAAATTGCGTTACCTCGGAAATTGAGACTGTCAAGGCCCAGGGCCTTGGTATAGTCAACGGCCATGTCATGGGTCACCACCGGAGTAATCCAGCCACGCCCCGGCAACAGGTCACCGGTCGCAAGCTTACCGCGCCACCACTCCTCGACGGCCCCCATCGTAGGATAATCAGACGGCGGCGACGGTATATACATCGGTGCCCCGACCCGATGGCAGTGGCGTTGCATCAACCACGTAAGCAGCTTCGATTCCTGCTCCAGACTTATGCCCAAAACAGCCTCTTGTATGTTGATGATTTGCATCACGACTTTCCTCCCCAATCCTGTTCCCCATACACGGCCTCGAACGCCTTCCGGCACGTGGCAAGGTCCGGGAACCTGTAGCGCCTTGCCCCCATATTCTCTCCAGGACCAATCTCTCCTGCTATTAGGCGCATCCCAGGGACCATCCGTTCAAGGTACCTCGCTATGGAAGTGTCATTACCGTGACGGGTTCTGCTGCACGTCTCCGTGGAATAATCATCGGTCAGGGCTTTGAGCAGGACCGAGTCAAACCAGCCACGCCCCGGCAATAGGTCACCGGTCATAAGCCTGCCCAGCCACCATTCCTCAACCGCACACATCGCTGGCCATTTAAGAACAGGCGAAGGCGGCGCAGGCGAAGGCGAAGGCCGTGACGATGGAGTAAGCTTACCCCATTGACGCTCCAGCATCCATCGAAGAAGATCCGTCTCCTGATCCCGGCTCATCCCCTCGATGATCCGTTTTACATCGGTGATTATCATCACGCTTTCCCTCCAAATAACCAGTCAAAAGAAGTAGGATAAAGGCGCCGCCCTGGATGATGATTAAGGCCAGAAGCAGCAGTTTGATTTCGCTCAGTAGTGTTATCATCTCGATCATGGTTTTCCCCCAATGACCTGTCCAGAAGATGGACGATGGATGATTAAATGAACAACAAACCCGCGTTAATGTTCATCGGTGCATTAAGCCTGATTTCACTCATTGCAGGCTTTCGATGGCACGTGCAACATCTGAGATGGCGTCGGGCAGGCGTTGGAGTATTTCTCCGAAGCCTGCTAACTGCTCATCCATTGTATCTGCAGATTGTACCGACAATGCTGCCTGTGTGACTGCTGCCGCTGCAGTCCACATTTCAGGTGTTACGTCCTCCACGTCTGGATACATTTGGTCGAGTGTGCTGCCCACGGTGGCGACATAGCTCCTCATACGGTCTTGTCGTGGTGGTTGATCAAATAGCGTTCCCATGATGGTCTCCTTTTGTTACATCTTTGAGAGATGTCGTTTAGGCTCAGACGGAAATCTCTGGGTAAGATTGGCGCAGTTCCATTTGCTCACCCACTCGTTGTGCTCGCTGATGACTTTTGCCTTCACCTCTGGCGAAGGCAAACTCCAGTCCCGATACAGAAGGATGTCGTTGCGCGGCGGCGCAGGAAGGGGAATCCTAATCACGTGTCGATCTCCGGCACCCGCGAATCCTGCCAGAAGTTGGCCCAGGACGCCCAGACGATCTGTTCAGGTGTAACACATTCCCTCGGCTCATACCCTGAGCGAAAACCCTTCACGTTGGCGACCAAGGTCAAGGGCCATTCCAAGATTGACTCCGGCCAAATGCGTCCAACAGCTTTGTGAGTTACCCTTAACCAAGGACCATCGGTCGGGGTCCAGATCCACCGGTTCTTGGGTGCATAAGAGCATATGAAATTACCGTCCAGGCTGATTGCTGGTCAAAAGAAGTTGGTGTCGTACGACTGTCAGTCGCGCTGTTTCTCCTTCCAGTGAATAGGGAAGCTGTGATAGTTGGTCATGGGTTTTTCGGCATCCGTGTACGAGATATCTTCACCGGCGCTCCGCTTCGTTTTTTAATTGCTAGGGGGCCTCGGGAAGACGTTGGTCATGGCAGACTCATAGCCTCTGTGTGGG
>SDBT01007431.1_pt1 | contig 18015 bp, 14 predicted proteins | sample 2277101 | NCBI WGS metagenome assembly SDBT01 (sample SAMN10404973, study PRJNA504765) | marine sediment metagenome | isolation source: marine sediment core GS10_PC15, 103 cmbsf | place: Arctic Ocean: Southern Knipovich Ridge | collected 2010 | reverse complement strand
GTGATTATCAGCATGATGGCCGCCTTTGTGGGGCCACGGATCGCCGGGTCTATGAGTAATATGAATTTGAGGACTGCTTCCAAGAAAATCGCAGCCTCTCTGAGATATGCCCGGAGTCAGGCCGTATCGGAAAGCAGGACGTATGTGGCCCTCTTTGATTTGGATAAAAACCGTGTCGTAATTCGGGGTGGTCAAACGGCCCAGGAAGGTGAGGAAAAAGATGAGGGAGGTGGCGATCAGGACAGCCGTCAATCGAAGCGATATGAACTCCCTGAAGACGTTCGATTAGATAAGGCGATGTGGGGAGAATATGAAGGCGATTCCGGCCTTTTTCGAATTATTTTTCTCTCCAACGGGGGAAGCAGTGGGGGAGAAGTGGTTTTGAGTAATGATCGAGGGAATCGATATGTGGTAAAGGTTGATTTTATAACCGGAACAGTGCGTCTGGGGGAAGTTAACGCAGAGCGCTGAGCGCATGGCGCATAGCGTAAGGTGCGATTTAATTTGTCTGTTGGATATCTGATATTTGTCAGCCCTTTTTCTGTGCGCTCCTTTTTCTTACAGAGAGTTCTTCAGTGATCAGGTCTGGGCCAGGGTTTCCAGTTTCAAACAAAGGATTCACCCTTATTGAAATCCTTGTTGCCATATCGATCCTCTCGATATCTTTGGTTGTGATTTTCCAGCTGTTTTCTGGCGGTTTGAAATCAAGCAGACTATCTGATCAGTACACCAAAGGGATCTTTCACGCAAAGGAAAAGATGGAAGAGATTCTCCTCTCCTCAGAATTCTCAGAGGGGGTGTCTGAAGGGGAATTCGATGATTCGTTCAGGTGGAAATCAAAGACCTTCCTCATCGAGCAGAGAGAGGAAGAGGAATCAAAACTCCCTTTCAATACGTTCAATATTGAAGTTGATGTCATGTGGGATGAGGGAGACAAAGAGAAACATTTTCGGATAAGCACGATGAAAGTGGTCGAAAAGAAAAAGGATGATGAATCCACGAATTGAGGGATTGAGGCCCCGGTTAAATAAATGCAAAGGCGGATTTAACGGGGTAAAAAGTGAGGAATTGAAGGACTGCGATTCAAAATGTCCTGTTTTTCGTCAATATTCAATATTCAATCTCCGATATTCAATCCCACCCGGTTTCACTCTGCTGGAACTCTTGATCTCGCTCACCATCATCGGTTTGATCTTAGTGATCGTATTCGGCGCCCTCAGGATAGGGGCCCGAGCATGGGAGAAGGGTGAAAAGGATGTGGAAATCCATCAGAGACAACGGGTTGTCTTAGAAAATATAAGGCGTCAGATAGCCTCCACCTGTTTGCGTGAAATAAAGGGAGTCGAAGGCGAAGGCCTGACCACAAAGAAGTTTTTTTTCAGGGGCGACAGTGAGGGAATGGAGTTTATATCTCGTGTCCCGATGGTGCCGACAGCCCGGTCGGGCATGGTCTATGTGAAGTATGTGGTGCGTGAGGAAGACGGGGGCGACAAGAAGCGTCTTATGCTTTATGAGAAGGATATTCTTTTTATCGAGACAGAAGAAGATATTGGCGATCAGGATGAAGCAGACTTTTTCGAGCTGATCCCCGGGGCAGAAAATATTGAGTTTGCGTACCTGAAAAGGCCTGAAGACAAGGATGCTGATCCGGAATGGCAGGAGGCCTGGGATCTGGATTCGGACACGGGCATACCCTTAGCGGTAAAGATCACCCTTCAAGAAGACGAAGACACGGCGCCGATTTATGTGATTGCCCGCCTCCAGGCTGAGGCGAGTCAAAAATAGTATGAAAGCCTTTAGAAACGAAAAAGGGATTGCCCTCTTCCTGGTGTTGTGGGTTCTGACGCTCCTTTCGGTTATCGCGGGGGAATTTTGTTTCGCCATGAGGACAGAGGTGAACATGACCCGCAATTTCAAGGGACAGACAGAAGCATATTATATAGCCTTAGCAGGGGTGAACTGGGCCATCGGTGAATTGATAAGGAATGAAGTGATACCCCCTGAAATGAAAGTCGATAAGCTTTTTGAGAAAGATGAGGAGCTTCAGGAAGAGGAAACCCGTTGGAGGATCAACACGGATATCCCGCCGGGGCATTATGGCGAGGGGCAGTTTGAAGTGTGGATTGGAAATGAGAGGGGAAAGATTAATATTAATGGGGCGAACGAAGCTCTACTGAAAATGATGTTAAAAGGGTTCGATCTTGAAGGGCAGCAAGAAAGTATTATTGTGGACTCCATCATGGACTGGCGGGACAAGAACGACCTTCACCGTCTAAACGGCGCGGAAGATGATTATTATAAGTCTCTTCCAGAGCCATATGAATGCAAGAATGGTGACTTTGACTCAGTTGAAGAACTGCTGATGGTGAGAGGTGTGACCCCTGAGATATTTTACGGGGGGCTCAGAGATATTGTAACTGTATTTAAGAGGCCTACACTACGTACAAGGGTCGGACAGGGCTACAAGGTCGTCAGCTCGGATCTCAACAAGATAAACATAAACGCAGCACCTAAGAAGGTGCTGCTGGCCCTGCCGGCCATGACAGGAGATCTGGCTCAGGAAATCATAAATTACAGAAAAGAGTCTGATTTCAGGGTTTTGACAGATGTGTCATCTCTGTTGGGGGGAGATGTGTACAACGCAATAGCGCCGTATATCACTCTGGAAACAAGTCCTTACTACAGTATTATGTCAGTTGGAAAGTTGGCGGACAGCAAGATTAAGCAGGGGGTAAATGCCCTTGTTGAGATAGACAAGAGACTGAAAAAAGGGTACCGGGTGGTACAATGGCGCGATAGCCTTCAGTCCCAGGATGAAATACATTTGACGTCAGAGAAGGAATGATCTGGTAAGCGTTTATGATTGGGCCCATAAATCTGTGAACAGGTACAATGTTTAATGATTATGGTGGAGAATAAATTTGCTGTTTCAGACCAGTCTCGGGATTGATATACAAGATCATGATGTTTCATTGGCCTACCTGAAGGCGTCATTTAAAGGTATCCGGTTTGCGGCACATGCCACCTATTCCTTTGAAGAAGAGATCCCGCTCAAAAAAAAGGTGGATTTGATGGGAGGACTGGTCAGGGATTTTATCAGACAAAACAGTATTTCCCCGGCCGCTGTCTTTTTAGGGATACCGCGAAATATGGCAATCCTCAGATATGTGGAACTGCCGTTGGCTGTCAAAGAAAACCTGAGGGAGAGCCTCGGGTATGAAATGGACAAATATATCCCTTTTCCAGCAGACGAAATCTATTTTGATTACCAGATAGTTGTAGAAGATAAGGATTCGGGGAAATTGAAGCTGCTCCTTACAGCGGCCAAGAAAGAGACAGTTGATTTGTATCTAGACCTTTCAACACACATAGGTGTTGGAATTTCAGGTATTGAGATCACTTCAACGGCCATTGCCAACTACTTCTCGAGCCAGGAGGGTTCAGATTGGTCAGATCCATGTGCCATTGTCAGTTTGAGAGATGATTTTCTGGGCCTGGATTTTTTAAAGGAAGGTTTTCTTGATTATTCAAGATCGGTCGATCGGAGAGAATGGGGGGCTGATCTTGCTGGATTTATCTCAAGTGAACTGCAGAAATTAAAAAGCTGTCTGGCAGAGCCCCACGACCGTTTACATACACTCTTATGGGGTTTTGATGAAGACCCTGAACTGGTTAATTATTTTAAGGCGGATGAAAGCCTTGAGATCCATTTTGTAGATCTTTCCGAAAGAGGCCTCTCTTCTCCTGCCATGGTTCCGGCTTTTGGTCTGGCCTTGAAGGGTATCCAGAAGCAGCAGACCGACATAAATCTTGTGCCCAGGGTATTCAGAAAGCGGCCCAATAAGGCCGGTCATTATAGCCTGCTTGTGTTAGCTGGGCTGCTTATCCTGCTGGCCCTTGCCTGGGGCGCCGGGAGCATCATCTCCCAGCAGCTTCATCTGCGGCGGCTGAATACGGAAATCACCCGATTGAGTGGCGAGGTTAAGAAGATCGAACAAACGAGGACTAAATGCGAAGCGGTTGAGAATCAGATAGACTATTTGAGCCGTCTTTTTGGGGCCGGTGTCCCGGTCCTGGATATACTCAGAGAACTTAGCGCGAGGATTCCAAAAACTGCCTGGGTGACTAACTTCACCTTTTCCGACGGTGAGGTGAAAATAAATGGGCGCGCAGAGGCCTCTTCTGAGCTGATTCCCTCTCTCGAGGGGTCCCCGCTATTCAGTGAAGTAGCGTTTATTTCCTCTATTACCAGAGGGAAAACAGGCAAAGAAATATTTCGAATTGGACTTAAAATAACGAACTGAGGAAACCTTAACGCATCGAACCATGTTCAAGCTTAAAATTGATATTCAAAGAAAATACGTATTCTTTGCCCTGGCGATTCTCATTATTCTTGCACTTTTTTATCGCTTTTTCCCCTCTTTCCAAGAATTAGCGTCCCCTGCAGAAGAGGTTGCGCTGAAAGAAAAAAGGCTGATAAAATACAGAAAGATGGTGACGGCCGGCAGCAATCTGGATAAGAGGTTTGCTTCTTTGAACGGGGTTCTCAAGGAACTGGAGACCGGACTTTTGACCGGCAAGACCCCCCCCCTTGCAGCGGTTGAAATCCAGAAGATTGTACAGGAAATTGCAGACAAGAGCAATGTTCAGATAAGAAGCGTGAAGGTCCTAAAGCCTGTGGAATTGGATCAAAAAAATTATTTGAGTGTTCCGGTTGAATTCTATATCTTTCCTACCATGAGGCAACTGAAGGAGCTGCTTTATCGGATTGAGGGTTCATTAAAATGCTTGACCGTGAGAAAGTTAACTACCCGGTATTATGCCAATAAGGCAGGACGGTTTCGTTGCCGTATCACGATTGCCGGTTTTATGAAGAGGGGGCGAGCCTGAAAGAAAGGGCCAACTGAAATGTCTTCAAAAATATGGCTGATCAATCTTGTCCTGGCGGCGACTGTGGTTTTTTTCGGGATAAAGGCCTACGGGGTCTGGTCTAAGGGAGATCAAGGGCCCCCCCAAACCGGTGCTATTCATAAGCCGTTACCCTGGCCTGAAAAAAAGATCGCAAAAAGAAACATGCCCCCAGAATCAGATTACGAAATTATTGTCACTTATAATCTTTTCAGTCATATCCGGTCAGAGGGCAAACCTGAAGAAGAAATAAAACCTCTTGTCAACGAGACAGGACCTAAAGCTCTCGGAAGATCCCTTAAACTGTTAGAATGGACCCATAAGCGAACCAACCTCTATGGTGTCATTATTGTGGGCGACCAAAAGGAAGCCCTGATCGGTGTGGTTCCGACGAATACAGGAAAGAGCAGCGGTGAGAAGGGGGCCAAACGGGCAAAGGTGGGCGACATCGTGGGCAGATTCAAGGTGAAGGAGATCAAGAATACGAGTGTTATTCTTACAGCGGGGGGGTATGAATGGCAAATCTCCCTCTTTGACAAGGACAAACCGAAAAAGCGGGCTCCTGTAAAAAAAGAGACCGGCCCGATAGTGGTTGGCGCCGGATCGAAGCCCAGGATCGGCGAGGTGTCTGAAGGGGTGAAGAAGAAAAAACCGTCGCCCGTACCCGCTACTTCAAAAAAGACTGTGTTCCACAAGGGCCAAAACAAGCAAAGAACCATGTCTGTGCCTGATAAATCCAGGCCGGACACAAGGCGAAAAAATATTGGAACGAAACCCATGCCGAACAGACCGGGGCCTGACAGAAGGTAGATAAATTATGAAACGAATCAAGTTCAAGAGATTATTTTTTTATTGGATGTTTTTGCTCACAGTTGTTTTTGTATCAGGCTGCGCCAGCCATAAACCCATGGAGAAGGCAAAAAGCGCTGAAATCGAGAAGTCGGATAGATCTGTGGTTTCTCCGGCAGTGAAAGGGAAAGAGAATGAGACCAGCGCAAAACATCGAATAGAACGAAAAAGTGTTGAATCAGCAAGACCGTTAGCTGACCAAACTCCTTCAGTATCGGCAGCTCCGGAAGTCAAGAAGACTGAGACACCGAGTCTTTCTAAGCCCAAGCAAACCCAGGCAGTCTCCAGACCCCTTGAAAGACCGAAAAAGAAAACACCCCCGGAAAAAACAGGTCCAAAGATCATCCTCAACTTTGATAATGCAGATCTTTATGCGGTGATCGGGACGATTGCTGAGTTGTTGGGTATTAATTATATCGTTGACCCGAATGTCAGAGGCAAAGTGACAATCAACACGGCCGGAGGGCTTTATAAGAAGGACCTCTTCCCTGTTTTTCTTCAGATACTTGAGGTAAATGGCCTGACCGCCATCAAGGAGGGGAGGCTGTACAGGATTGTTCAGCTCAAAGAGAGTACACGACTCCCTATCGAGCTCCGCTTTTCCCGTGGGGGCGCGGATGCTCCTCCCATGGACAAAATTATTATACAGATCATACCCCTCAAATTCATATCTACCCAGGAGATGACAAAGTTAGTGAAGCCCTTTATCTCCACCGGTGGGACCGTTGTCTCGGATATACCTTCAAACACCCTGTTGGTGGTTGATAAGGGGTTGAATATTTTGAAGATATTGAGATTGGTAGAGACCTTTGATATCAATATGCTTGAAAGGGTTTATTATAGATTTTATCCCCTCAAATATGTTGCTGCCGAGGATGTAACAAAGACCCTCGATGATTTTACCTCCGCCTATGAGAAGGTCGCGAATGTTATGGTCAAATTCATTGCCATAGACAGGCTCAATACCCTGTTTGTTGTGAGTACGAATCCACTTGTATTTGAGAAAGTAGAGGAGATCCTCGGTCAAATTGATATGGTAGACGAAGAGATCGCGCCGAAGATTTATGTCTATTTTGTCAAAAATGGAGAGGCAGAAGATCTGGCCAAACTGTTGGACAAGGTTTTCGGAAAAAAATCTCCCTCAAAGGAAAAAAAACAAAAGGCCGGGGGTTCTGCTGTTATTAAAGGCAATCCCTTTTCCGCGGCGCGTGTGAAGGAAGAAAAGGCGAAAAAGGCTACTCCAAAGGCCAAGGCCAGGGAGCCGGCTAAGCAGGCGTCTGCTGTCGCAGAAGGAAAGGGCGAAGGAGCGGGGACCCTGACGGCCGAAATCAATATTACCCCTGACCTGATAAGGAATGCCCTCATCATTGAGGCTGTCCCGTCTGATCACCGGATCATTGAGGACATACTCAGGCGTATAGATGTCTTGCCGAGACAGGTATTGATTGAGGCCACCATAGCCGAGGTTACCCATGACTCGGAGACCCAATTGGGCGTGGACTGGGCCTTTGGGAAGGGTGCAGCCGGAGGAGGGGCGGGAAGCTTTCTTGCTACAATAGGAAAAACCGGGCTCAAGTATTCCATCGGGGTTACGGATAAATGGTATGCCGAACTCAACGCCCTTGCCGCAAAGGGTCTTGTGAACATCATCTCCTCCCCCCATGTGCTTGCATCTGACAACAAAGAGGCAAAGATCGATGTGTCGAGAGAGGTCCCGGTGCAAAGCGGGCAAACTACAGTTGCAAGCGGTGCAACTGTATCTTCAACCAGCATCGAGTACCGGGACACGGGTGTGATCCTTTCCGTCACCCCGCACATAAATGAACGGGGTCTGGTTACCATGGACATCAGTGAGGAGGTCAGTGAGTTGAGTGAAGATGTGAATATAGCGGGTTTGAATTACCCCTCTTTTTTTAAGAGGACCGTCAAAACCACCCTGACTGTAAAACATGGCCAGACCATAGTGATCGGAGGTCTGATCAAAGATAAAGAGGAGGAAAATATAAGTGGTGTGCCATGCCTGATTGATATCCCGGTGGTCCGCTATATGTTCGGGCAAGAGACGAAGAAGACGAAAAAGGTCGAGCTGATCGTCCTGATAACGCCCAGGGTCGTTGACGATTTGGATGATGTGGATGCCGTTACCCAGGAATTCAAACAAAAAGTCAGAAATGTCATGAACAGGTTCTATCCCCAATGATTTTCCCACAGTCCCATCCGCAGATTATCATAACGGACAAACTGGAACCGCCGTTTCTTTAAGATCTTTCCGAGCAGGTTGAGTTTGCCTGCTGAGCATAATAATGAAGATTTTTTCCCTAATCAGGCAGTGGTTTGAGATTCCGTTCCGTTTCCGGACCCTTTTCTGGGGTTTTATGAGGAACGAAATCCGGGGGCGTTTCGCGGGCTCTATTGGTGGATTTGCGTGGAGCCTTCTGACGCCGTTAGCCAATCTACTTATATATATTTTTGTCTTTTCAGTCATCTTAAAGATCCGGTTAAAACCTATGGAGACCGGGACCGACAGCTTTGCGGTCTTCTTTTTAGCCGGGATGCTCCCGTGGTTGGCCTTTTCAGAAGCGCTTAGCAGCTCGACGGATCTTTTTGCAGGGAAGGCCAATCTGATTACCAAAGTTGCCTTTCCTTTAGAGCTCCTCCCCTTGACAGGCGTCATTGTGCCTTTTTTTCTAAACGGCCTCGGTTTTGTCATGTTTTTAGGTTATCTGATCTTCAAAGGTTACGCTCATTTTGGGTGGCTCTGGCTGCCGGTAGTGATCGTTGTTCATATGGCATTTACCCTTGGCCTGACAATACTGATTTCCAGCCTGACTGTGTTTTTAAGGGATATCAAGCAGTTCATTGGGGTTGCCCTTTCACTGTGGTTCTTTCTAACCCCGATCATTTATCCCCTGAACATGGTTCCGGAAAAATGGCGCTGGGTGATTAAACTTAATCCCATGTATCCGTTCATCGATCTTTACCATCAGGTCTTATTACAGGGCGCTGTTTCGTGGGGGATGTTAGGGTATATTATGGGTCTGGCGGCCCTGGTTTTTGTTGGCGGCATTTTGTTTTTTGAACGATCCAAATATGCTTTCGCGGATGTGTTATAGGGAGATGGCCTTATTCTGGGGTCAATCCCTGTCGAAGATCCCCGCACATAGTGCGGGGGAACTTTTGAACGTTGAACCTTTAAATCCCTACGATACATTTGAATGTTTGGGAAAACGAATGGAGAATTAGGGATAAGTGAAACCTAACTACATGGTGATTGGGGCTGCAAAATCTGCCACAACCAGCCTGTGTTATTTGCTGGGCAGCCATCCGGATGTCTTTATGGTTCCATGTAAAGAGACAAGCTTTTTCAGTAATGATGAGATCTATGCTCGTGGTTTTGAGTGGTATGAGTCTTTGTACAACCAGGCAGGCGATAAGAGAATGCGGGGAGAGGGCAGTCAACTTTATACCGTCCGGAAAGTATTCCCCAAAACGGCATCTCGCATTGCGCAATATTCATCGGCCTTGAAATTAATCTATATTGTACGGAATCCGGTCGAACGAATAGGATCCGGCTGGGTGCAGATGCGTTTTTGGGGAAATGATATAGCACACGACTCCTTTGAAAAGGCCATTAAGAAGAATCGGAACTGGCTTGTCGATTCCGGCAATTACTGGAAAGAGATCAATCGTTACAGAGATAATTTTCCAGATAATAGTATTTTGGTGGTTTTTTTTGAAGATTTTAAAATAGATTACCGGTCCGTTGTTAGAAAGTGTCTTGAGTTCCTGGGTGTTGATACTCAGGCGCCGGTTGACGCCTCACTCAAGCATTTAAATCCTTTGGAAAATAAAGTAATGCCTCCCCCTGTTTTGTCTTTGGCAGGGAACTTTCCACACATGAATACTGTGCTCAAGTTGTTGCCGGAGTCTTTCCGAAACAGTATTTGTGGCCGCATGTTTTTCAAGCAAATAACGGAACGGCCCAGATTGAAGCCCAAGACTCAGAAATGGGTGGCAGACGAACTGCAGGAAGATATTAAAACTTTTCTTGAATTCTACGGCAAGCCATCTGACTACTGGGATCTCTACCTGTAAAGAAACGTTATCTGCGTATTTTTCAAAGAGCTCATTACCTGAAGAATTTTGGCCGCAATAGATTCTCAAAACCTCACGAAACATTACAAGGTTTACCGGAAGCCTTTTGACCGTCTTAAAGAGGCTGTGATCCGCAGACCTTGCCACGATCTTGTTGAAGCCTTATGTGACGTTTCTTTTATAGTGCCCCCGGGAGATACGTTAGGGATAATCGGTGAAAACGGAGCGGGCAAATCAACCCTGCTCAAAATACTGACCGGGACAGTCAGACCTACATTCGGGAAAGTCTTGAGACAGGGCAGGGTGGCAGCCCTCTTGGAGTTGGGGTCAGGCTTCCATCCGGAATTCAGTGGACGTCAAAATATCTACCTCAATGCCGCCCTTCTGGGTCTGCGTGAGAAAGAGATAAAGAAGCAGGAGGAGGCCATTATAAGTTTTTCCGAATTAGGAGATGTTATTGACCGGCCCGTTAAGACTTATTCATCCGGGATGTATATGCGTTTAGGATTTTCCATCGCGACCAGTGTGGATCCGGATGTCCTTATTATTGACGAGGTCTTGAGCGTGGGCGATCAGCGATTCCAGCAAAAGTGTATAGACCGGATGACCGAGTTCAGGGCGGCGGATAAGACGATTATTTTTTGCAGCCACAGCATGTATTTAATAAATGAATTATGCACAAACAGCATGTGGTTGAGTCACGGCCGAATAAGCAGCTATGGTGAGACTTCAAAGGTGGTTTCCGAGTATCTGGCATATCTGAAAATGGGAGGTGAAAATGAGAATCCCGAAAACGGTGCCATCTCGTCAGAAAGCGTTTCCCTGCCGGAAGTCATGATTGACCATATTCGGTTTGTTGACGATAAAGGAGAATCGCTGGAAAATATAGAACAATTCCAGACATTGGTGATCCAGATTAAAACTTCATGTAGGAGTTCCGGATTCAAGGGTCATTTGGCCATCGTGATTCGTGAACCCGATGGCCACAATGTATTTGGGACCGCAACAAAGATCTCCGGTCTGAAACCGGTTGAGTTCACCGGTGAGCAGATCACAGAACTTGTTATTCCGGAGATACCGATTTACGGGGGGGCGTACACGGCTATTGTTTCCGTGGGGGATGAGCATGGGCTGAGAATTGTTCACCAGGCTATTACCGAACCGTTCGCCATAGAGAGCAAGCGCCCGGAATTTGGTGTGGTATGGATCGAACACCAGTGGCGTTTTCCAAAGCTGCCAAGGGGTGAAAGTCGAACTTGAAAACAATTGCCATCATAGTGAATTATAAAAGTGCGGCACTGACAACGCAGGCGGTTCAATCGGTCCTCGACTCCGAATCCTTAGGCCCGGTGCAGGTGGTGGTGGTGGATAACAGCGAGGAGAAGGAAGAGGCAGAAAGATTGCGGAGCGGTCTTCCGCCGGGGGTTGTCTTACTGTTGAGCCCTGAAAATATCGGCTTTGGACGCGCCTGCAATCTCGCTTTCGATCGGTTTGAAGGAGACCAGATCTTTCTCCTCAATCCGGATGCCAGGCTGCTGCCAGGCTGTCTCCTGCGTCTTCAGAAATCACTTTCTTCCTCAGAAAAGGTGGGGGCTGTTTCTCCGCAGATTTTCTGGGACGATGGGCTCAGATTCTATCTTCCGCCATCTCTACCTCTTTCTTTGTTTGAATCGCAGGCTGTTTTCGGGGCATGGGGACCAAAGGCTCCGATCAGCAGACTTTTTAGTAATATCTGGCGATATCATTCAATAAAAATCTGGCGTTCAAAAAAACCGATCCGGGTAAAAAGCCTTTCCGGTGGTCTTGCTCTATTGAAAAGGGAGGCTGTCATTAATGCAGGTGGGCTCTTTGATCCTCGGTTTTTCCTCTATTTTGAGGATACAGATCTTTTTATTCGCCTGAGAAAGTCTGGGTATTCCCTCGCCATTGAACCGAGGGCCAAGGCGATTCATTACTATGATCAGTGTGGACGGAGCGAGTGGGAGAACAAAAGGATGCTTATGGCCCGGTCCCACATGCTGTTGTTGGAAAAATATGGCAACAGTCTAAAAACTCGTCTGAGAAAAGCAGCAGGTCGACTTGGGCTCCCTGCAACCAAAAGGCGAGATCAGTTTCTGCAACCCCATATCACCTCGCCCTTTGTAATGAAAGTGCCTGCCCCCCTGCAGGAGGGATGGCTTTTCGAGGCAAGTCCTAATCCGAACTTTATCCCTTCTGCAGGGCGATTTGGAAACGGGGAGCTGATGGATTTCAGTGAAAAATATTGGTCTATGCTCACTCCTGGTCAATACTTTGGGCGTTTGGGAAACTCTGCAGGTTACAGAAGTCGCTCCGAAGTAATTTCGTGGGTCGTAAAAGAAGCTATCTCAAGTGAAAATTGACTCCCTTATCCTGCAACTGCCGTCACCATTTAACTATTACCGCCTAATGTGTGACAACGAGCATCTCCATTTTGGCCTCTGGCCCCACGATGCCCCTGGCTTGACGATTGAAGGGGCACAGGAGTACATGTTTGAGAAGCTGGTCTCCTATTTGCCTGAACCTCCTGCGAAGATCCTGGATGTGGGATGTGGGCTCGGGCGTTCTGCGGATATGTTAAGCTCAAAAGGTTTTGACGTAACCGCGATTGCGCCGTCACCGGAACTGATTGAGTATGCCATACAGCGGTACGGGGCCGATAGAGCGTGTTTCAGAGCCCTCGATTTTTCCGATGAAAGTATCTCAATGCTCGCCGAAGGGAGTTATGATGCGCTTTTTTTCCAGGAGAGCTTGCAATACCTTCAACCCCTTAACGAAGTCATGAGAAAAGCTCGGCGTTTGCTGAGAGATAAGGGCCTCCTGATTATAGCCGACCAAGTCTGTTATGATAATAAGCTTAAATCCGAAACCGCTGTTCATATGTCTCGGGATATATACGCAGCGCTTTCAGAAAGTGGATTTCGTGTCACTGAAAATCAAAAGATAGGAAGGGAGGTCGTTCCCACGTGTGAATGGGCTGTTGATAGGTTGACGGAACTCTTTGACGACCTTGTATCTGCTCTGAATGATCCAAATGCAGAAGATCATCTTCTCTCTTTTCTTGACAAATGGGAGAAACAGAAGGCCTGGCATGAAAGTGGGCGGTTTGGCTATGAAATCTTTGTTGGCAAAAAGGATCCTTTCTTTATCCGTTCGTATAAGGAAGGCGACGAACACGAGATCCTTGCGCTCTTCAATGAAGTATTCAAAACAGACAGGAGTCTTGACCACTGGTACTGGAAATTCAGAGATAACCCCTATGGATCCCACAGGATATGCGTGGGCATTTCAGGGGAAGGGGAGATTGTGTCTCAGTATGCAGGATACCCTGTGCCCTTTTGCTCGACAATAGAAGACGATATAACACCTGAATATTTTTTGACGGTTCACATTGGAGATACGTTTACGCTCCCCAAGGTGAGAAGGATAGGTCTGGGTAAAACCGGGCTCATTGCAAGAACCACCTCCCATTACGTTGCAAAATTTCTTGAAGGTTTTGTCCCCTTTGGCTTTGGCTTCAACACCGCAACGGTCAAGAAATTAGGTGAGCGCTATCTCGGGTACAGGTTTGGAGAGCCTGTTGTTTTGTGGAGAAAAGACCTGTCGAACGTCCCATTCAAGCGGCCCCGATTTTTTCAGAGGATCTTCTCGGGATTCAGAGTTGAAGAGGTCCTTTCCGTTGATGATGAATGGGATGATTTTTTTGGTCGTGTATGTTTGGCCTATGAGTTTCTGGTCAAGAGAGATGCGGTTTACCTTAAATGGAGATACCTGGATTGCCCTGATAAAGACTACAGAATCTTCGCTGTCCGGAGAAAGGGGGTACTGGTGGGATGGAGTGTGTTTGTATCAAAAAACAGCGCTCTCATCTGGGGCGACGCCCTGTTTGACAGCCGCTACCTTGAGTCCGTGTCCTACCTGTTGAGTCATATTTTAGGGGCGTATTTTGCTGATGCAGAAACCATTGAGGCCTGGTTTTCCCGAAACCCGGAATGGTGGATTACCCATCTTCAGTCAATCGGTTTTGGGGCCAGTCCGGAGCCTGACGGTTTGACGTTATGTTACCGGACGTTTTGGAACGATATGATGGATGAACATTCAGTGACGGAGAGACTCAACTCCCATTTCTATTATACGTGGGGGGACAGCGATCTCTTTTAGATCGATGTTGGATGTTAGATTGCAGATTTTTGGGTAATAGGGGTGCTAATGCTTAGCGAGGAAAATCTAATCCCTTATCATACGACGGATCTGACCGGCAAGAAGGTTCTTGTGTTTGCGCCTCATCCGGATGACGAGACCTTCGGGTGCGGGGGAACCCTGGCCCTTCATGCGGGGGCTGGTGATCCGGTCAAGGTCGTTTTTCTCACAAATGGGGCCGCGGGAGAGGCATCAGAAAAAACGGATAAGGTACAATATGTTAAATTGAGGCAAAATGAGGCGGTAAAGGCATGTGTCTGTCTCGGTGTGACGGATCTGGAATTCTGGTCGTACGAGGACAGATCGTTGGCTGGTTCCCGGGGGGTATTGCGGCGGATGATCGATCTGCTTGAAGTTTTTCGGCCACAACTGGTTTATGCGCCATCGCCTTTGGAGTTTCATCCGGATCACCGGGCAGCATCTTTCCTGCTCTGCGATGCAATTCACAGCTACCCCTCTGACCTTGACGTAGCCTTTTACGAGCTTGGACAACCCGTGAGAGTAAACCTCCTGGTGGATATAACGGGGGTGTCGGGCCAGAAGGCCCAGGCGGTGGATGCGTATAAGAGCCAGCTCAAAGAGAGGGCATACGGAGATATCGGTCTTGCCCTGGATCGATACAGGAGTCTGACTTTGACGGAGGATGTTATTTATGCTGAGGGGTTTTCCATGTGGAGAACCGATATCATCAGAAAAATAGGGCCTTTTTCGATTCCCTTTCAGCAGGTGGAAAGGCTTTTGCCCGGCGCTGGGGAGGCAGGGCCTCTGGTTTCCGTTATTGTGCGCACAAAGGACCGGCCAGCCCTCTTGGCAAACGCCCTGAAATCGATTGCAGCGCAGACTTATGCCAATTTGGAGATTGTACTGGTGAATGACGGGGGGCAGGATGTGCGGGATGTGGTCACGGCCCTGACAGGAGGGATCCCGGTGACATATATCGCCCATGATAATAGAAAGGGAAGGGCGGCTGCGGCCAACACCGGTTTGAAAGCGGCAAAGGGTCTTTACCTGAATTTTTTAGACGATGATGATGTCTTTCTACCAGACCATGTGGAAACTCTTGTTTCCTATCTAAACACCAGCAATGATAAAGTGGCTTATTCCAATGTACTGAATGTCTATTTTACGGGTTCTGTCGATAGGCCGGAACATCGTCTGAAGGAGGAATTGATTTTCAACCTTGACTTTGATCCTGAGATCCTTCTGTTTCAGAATTACATCCCTCTGATGAGCGTCCTTTTTTCCAGAGATGTTCTGTCTAAGGTAGAAGGCTTCTGTGAAGAGATGGACCTTTTTGAAAATTGGGATTTCTGGATAAGGGTTTCGAGGCATTTTCGATTCCATCATATAGACAAGATCACGGCTGAATACAGATTTTATGGTGGAACCGGGGCGGAAACCTCTCACAGGGAAAAATATGCCTATGATGCTGCCCTGGCTGCTGTTTTTGACCGGGAACGCCCCCTTTTGACCGGGAAGGCCTGGGTCAATTTTCTGAACAACGGTTCAATGGGCAGATTCAGAGATGACGCCCTGAAAAAGGAAGCCAAGGTTGTTGAAATGGAAAATAAAGTGTCAGGTTATAAGAAGGAAGTCAAGGTTTTGAAAGAAAGGATTGAAAGTATTGAGCGTTGCAAGGAGGGTGTTTTTAAAGAGGAAACGAGAGTGAAAACGTTACAAAATGGGTATGATAGCCTGCTGACGCGGAACGGGAGGCTGAAAAGGGGTCATACGGGATGTGAGATGAACTCGGGACGTATACAGAGGAATTTCGCCTATAAGGCATGGAGAAAGATAAAGGGTATAATCAGAAGATAGGCAAGAATTCCGAGATTCGGCGGCAATAACCCTTAAGAAAAAACCTGATTTTGAAGGGATATAGTCCAATTAATTGAAGCACGAAATCAGAAATTTAGCCGGTCTTACCAGGCCTTTGGCGACGATAGGCCAGAAAATATGGCGCTTTTCCACTCTCTGACTGAAAAATATCCCATCCTGAAAACCACGTGAATGAATCCCATCTTCCGAAAACCAAATCTGTAAGGTCCCCAAACTGCAATCCCCCCTTGAAAGCATGAAATGATACCCAGAACAAGGCAGATGAGACCTTTGCAAAACGCCCCTTTCGAAGTCCGCGCTTATCTGCCCAATCTCAGCGTCAGGCTCAGATTTTAATCCTCGAATTATTAAATATATTCCTGTGGTTAAAATCCTCGCCTTCCTGGACCTTGACCAAAATTGAGCATTTTTCAAAGGTCTCAGATGAAGAAAGGAAATCACGGCGGAACCGATAATGAATTTGGTCAAATTCCTTGCCTTTCTGGTGTCTAAGGTTTGCGGACCGGGAGTGCCTCTAATAGTTTCATGTCTGATTTTATTCGGGTTGCTGCCCGCATACGGCAATCAATCTCCGACAGTCAGGGTAGCCATAGTCGTATCTAAGAATATCAGACCTTATTTGGAGGCAGTTGAAGGTTTCGAATCCGGTCTCGCAGATAACGCTGACATCAAAACCCGGGTATTCAATCTTGAAAAGTTAGATGATAGGGGACGAGTCGAGCTATTCCGGAGACCTGGCGTGAAGGAATTTGCCCTTTTTGTGGCAGTTGGCCCCGAGGCTGCCCTGTCTGTCTGGAAAGGGATTGGGAGAGAGGGTGCACCAAGAATATATTTTATGGTCTTAAACCCCGAAAAGGTATTTGGTCCAAAAAAGAGGGGTTGTGGAATCTCCCTGAATATTCCTGTTCAGACCCAGGTTGAGATGATAGGCCGGGGGTTTCCATCTGTCAGACGCCTCGGACTTCTTTATGACCCTGAACTCAACTCCGACTTTTTTCGTAAGGCAGCGGGCGCTGCTTCTTTCTCGGGCCTTACAGTCGTTCCCCTAAGGGTCTCGTCAAAAAAGGATATCCCTTCAGCCTTGAAGCGTCAATGGAAAGATATGGACGCGCTATGGTTTATCCCTGATCGCACGGTAATATCTGAGAGCATTGTTAAGTACGTGATCAAGGAGGCTTTTTTAAGAAAAGTGCCCGTGATCGGGTACAACCGTTTTTTTTATGAAACCGGAGCCGCCTTAGCCTTTGTATTCGATTATAAGGAACTTGGACAACAGTGCGCAAAAAAAGCCCTGAGGATATTGTCAGGTGAAAATTGCCTGGACACTCCGCCTCTCTTTCACGTATGGATCAACGAGGGAGTTGCCGGGAAGCTTGGACTAAGGCCCTCTGATAAGTATCCGCCTCCCATCAGAATAGGTCCGTGAAAAACTTAGGCATACATCTGAGGCTTCTCCTGTCTGTTTTTGCTCTCATCAGCGCTACCACTTTTACACTCGGTTACGTAGGCATAAGTATCTCCCGTCAGTTTATTCAGGACCGGTTCGAAAAGCGCATCTTTTTTTTGGCAAAGTATCTTGCACTTAATGCAGAATTGGGCGTGTTAATCGATAATAGAGGTATGCTGAACAAACTAGCAGCCAACCTGATGACCGAGGACGATGTAGCAGGAGTTATCATTTCAGACAGAGGTAAGAGGGAAATAATAGCTTTATCGAAAGATGTTCCCGGGCCCTTTTCTACAGTTGAAGAACCGGTTTTGCTCTCAGAGTCCGGAACGTATGATGAGGTATTTGAGAGGTATTCACTATCCGACCAGGGAGAAAAGATAATCGGAAAGGTTCAAATTACCTATAGCACTGCCCACATAGAACAGATGCTGACAATTATGAGGAAGCGTTTTATCTGGTTTTCCGCAGGGTTGGCCTGCCTGGCCGGGCTTATTTTCTATTTTCTTTCCCGTTCTATGGTAAGGCCGGTGACTCAACTTGCCCAGGTGGCAAGACAGGTGGCCGGTGGAGACGTGGAGTTGCGTGTCCAACCCGGGGGTCTTCCCGAGACAAGGGACCTGGCAATGGCCTTTAATTCCATGCTCGACTCACTCAAA
>SDBT01007430.1_pt1 | contig 18017 bp, 29 predicted proteins | sample 2277101 | NCBI WGS metagenome assembly SDBT01 (sample SAMN10404973, study PRJNA504765) | marine sediment metagenome | isolation source: marine sediment core GS10_PC15, 103 cmbsf | place: Arctic Ocean: Southern Knipovich Ridge | collected 2010 | reverse complement strand
CCAAACGTGCCACCTGCGACGATGCCGCCTAACGTGGCGTTGTAGATGTCCTCTGCGCTTTGCACGCCGAAGCCTACCGCGACTGTGAGGTTATGCTTTTGTGCCATGATGCTCTCCCTTATTGGACTCCGGCGAGTAGCGCGATAGAAATCGACCAGTGTTGCATGATGCCTTCAATGTTCTCTTGAAAGAATACCGGTGTCTGGTCAGTATCGATCCCTTGCACCGAACCCGACCCGGTTGACGGGTACACGTCTCGCCAGAACTCCGGCGACCCGTAGCGTTCGAAGTCGCGATGAATCTGGCCGAGCGGGCCGATATAGCGCGTTTCTTGTTCAGGGTCTTTCATCCGTGACCAGAAATCCATATTGAGGCGGAACACGGGCTGCCGGCTATCACCCCCGGGTGTGAAGACCCCGGCCCCTTTGAAACTGTCTGTATCAATGACGTATTGGACGAACCCGACATTGACAGCGATGTCCGAAGGCGGTACCAGCTTGCGCCAGTTGGTACTCATGTTCGACGCGCCCACTTGATTCTGTGCCGGCGTGCCGCGCCCGTCCGTGACGGCGAGTTGCAAGAAGAAGAGGACTGAAAACGATGCTGCGTTAGTGAACACCATCGCTACGACTCGCTCTCTACAGCCAACGTAACACCAATCTGAGCATGGCAGATTGGCCCGCCACCGGGCCGCTCGCTCCTCACCGTGTACGCCGGGTCGACAAGCACTGCGTTGACGTTGCCATTCGGGTCGCCGAGTGTCGGGTCAGTAAACCAGTTCGGATCGATCAGCACATCGACGGCACGATGGAACTCCCCATCCCCTGCTGGGCTGGCGAACTGCGTCAACCAGTTGCGTTCGAAGTCGTCTGTTGGCCGGTTGCCGAGGTCCATCCAGAAATCCATCTGCGCCGCTACGCGCACATCGGCGCGGTTCGAGTCGGCACCGACGACGTCACCCGCCCAGGTTGCGACCACCTGGAAGTAAAGCTGGTTTTTCTGTGCAATCTTTCGCCTGTTGGTCGACGTGTGGTAGGCGTCGGCTGCAGCCACCATATCTACGATCTCGAAAGAGTCGTACAGAAACGTGTGATTCAAGATGAACCCCGCACGCCAGCCTGCGGCTTCGTCGGAGGCCATCAGTCCCAGAACTCCACGATCAGCGTACCTTCGATGATCCCGTATCGGTCCTGCTGGCTTTCGAGTAGATCTTCTTTGGCCGTGAACGGTCCCGCCCGCACCCACTGCACTGACAGATCGAGGGATTGATTCGCTTGCAACCCGAAACGAAAGGTTTCGAGGAAGTCCCGCATCTCGTCGGGCGTCTTGGTGCGGTCGATCATTACCATCGTCAGGGTGGTTTCCCGGCGAACGACTCGCCATTGGATCTCGACAGCCGGTGCTTCTATCGCGTCATAGATCATGGTCAGCGGGAAGTTGCCGCTCCGGATGCGATCGTTGGCGAGCTGCCCGTTGAACGTGTTCATCGTCGGAATCGCCAAGACGACTTCGGCGAGGATCGCATCAATCCAGTCACCGACGCGGCTCACGCTGCAGCCCCTTCCCACTCTTCGATTACAATGGCTTGGGCGCGTCTCGGCACGATGGCATCCACGGCCGGCTGCAGCCACGGACGCTTGGGGAAGGTGGCCTTATGTGGATTCACGAAGAAGCCTTTGACACGGAACCGTGGGAACGTCTTACCGAATGCTTTGGTTCTGAAGTGACCTTTCACAAACTTGCGCGGCACATTCACGCGCCCGCCGGACTCGTGGAGCGCGGCATACTTCAACGTGTTGCCGACCGTTGCCTTGAACGGCAGGCCGCCAAAGTCAGTCGAGATCGCGCGCCGCAACGTACCCGTGCGTGACGTCAGCACAGTCGGTGCAGGGGCGAGTCCACCGCCGCGCCGAATCTGGAAGCTCGCTGCGTTGGTCTGCACTTCCAACGTGATGCGCTTCAGAGAGTTCGACACGAAGCGGGGGTTCTTGCTCGGCGTGAACTTATCAAACGCCGCTTGCAGCTCTGCAGCCCCGGTCACCTGTACGCTGAGCGCTGTCAAAACGGCCTCATATAGTTGGCCAACACGTACGCCACGGCTGGCTGGATGTCGTAGGGGAGAAACGTGAGTAGCTGGCTGGTGTTCTCTCGCGACAGCAGACCATTGGCGCCACCACCGGGGGCCGACTGGCGAAACGCGAAGGCCGACTGCTCGTTACACGCAGCCTGCAAGTCGGCAATCTCCACCAGCGCGCTGCCTTCGGTGGCGCTGATCACCACCTTCGCGTGTGACGGCCAGCTGATATCGAGTAGGCCGTTGATCCGGTACAGCGACTGCGGGCTGCGCAGATCGCCGCGGAGCTCGTAGTCGGTATCGAGCACCAACGTGACACCGTCCTCGACCACCACCAGGCCCGTATTAGGCCACTCGGCCAACACGATGGCTTTCCAGTCGACACCGACACGGCGGGTGCGCGTGGTGGCCGATCCCTGCACGCCGAGCACGCGACGGGTACGCTTCTCGAACATCTCCGACACCTGCCCGATGATCGCAGTCAGGATCGTGTCGTCGCCGGCCACCGTGATCTCGAGGTAGGCCTTCAGGTCAACGAGCGTCGTCAGGGGGGTAGCGGCCATCTACCCGGCTCGGTTCTGCCCGTCGTCGGTTTGCATGCGGTTGCGGCCTTCGAGCTTCTCCTTGCGCTCCTGTGCCTCTTTGTCGAATTGCTTCTGCCGCTTCTGCTGGTCCTTGCGCGTGGCTCCACGCTTTGCTTGACCATCTTCGCGAAACTGCGCAGGCGTCTTATCGCCTTTGGCCAGTGCCGCGATGTCGGACAACCGTTGCCCGATCCCGTGCAGCGGACTCGTATGTGCCAGCTGCCGGATGTACCGCATCGCAGCCATCTGGCCCACGATCTTGGAGTCGACCTTGCGAGTCGCCACAGCCGCGGGTTGGGTCTCGTCTTGCGCCGCCTCTGTCGTTTGTGTGCCGTCTGTCATCGTGCTGTACCTCGAAAAGTGAGAGGGCCCCGCCCTCCGCTCCCTGTGCGCTGCATTGGGCGGGACCCCTTCGGTTGTGTCTTACGCGACCGTTGCGAGAGCGGTCATCTGCTTGATCGCTACGGCGTCGAGGAGCCGACCGTCGTATCGCTCGTTGAACAGGAACTCGACCAGGCCAGCGTTGAACTTCGAATGCGTGCTCGACTTGGCGACGATCCCGCTGCGTCGCGCAAAGCCATAGCCCTGTGCGATGTTGCCGAAGATCAACGTACCGTCGGCAAAGGGCGCCTCGTACACACGCTTGCCGAAGATCGTGCCGACTTGGCCCGTCTCCTCTACCCCCGCCGGCCCACTGCCGACCGGACTGGCCATCCCGAATCCCGGGAAGGTCAAGATCGGGAATCCCGAGCTGTCGAGCATCTGGCTCAGCAGCTTCAGGACAACCGTCCCTGCCAGCCATACCGCGCCTGTGCGGTACACCTGCGCCAGTGCAAAGAACAACGTCACGAGATCCTCGTAGATCAGGACTGTGGTTGTCGCTTCGGCCACGTCGCCACCCGACAGCGCTTCGGTCAGGTTCGGTGAGGTCCCATTCGATGTTGCGATCTGCACATCGACCAGTGCCCCGAGAGCGGAACCCGCACGGAGACCCAGGATGCTGATCAGATTGAATGCTGCGTCAGCGATCTCCTCTTCCGAAGCCACCATCTGCGACTCGGCCTTGTGTGCAATCAGCATCTCACTGGTGAACGGCGGCTCGTCCGCGTTGGTGTTCGGCGTTCCTTCGGCGATCATCGCAGCGGCTGCCTGACCGGACGTCGGTACCCGTACCGTGGCGCTGGTCATCGTGAGCTGCATCACCAACGGCTCCAGCACGGCTACCGCATCGCGATTGATCTGCACCACCTGTTCGAAGTTCTGCGGCAGCAGCGAGGCACCTGTGCCACTCAGGATGGCTGTCTCGTCCGATACGTCGAGCACCCCTTCGAGGATATCGGCACGCTGGAAGCCCGTGATTTTATCGTTGAGCACACGCAGCTTGTCGAACGCCGCACCGAATTGCACGGCGTTGTCCTTCCACACGCCTCGGATCCACTCGACTGTGAGTGCATCTTGGTCGTGCGATCGCCACAGTGCCATCTCCGGATGCTGCCGGATGTAACGCGCGTAGAGCGGGTCGGTGGGGTGACTCATCCACTGCGGAACGATCAGGTCCGATCGCTGTCCGATCGGGTGCTCGGTGGTGCCGAGGTTGAGGCGCTCGAGGTTGCTGCGATCGGGTGCTGTGCGCATGTCGTCGACTGCCTCGTCGATGGCCTTGCGCGTCTCTTCGGCTGCGGCTTCGCGCTCGTCTTTGAGCAGTACCCGCAGTGCTTCGAACGTGCCGGCGTCGATAGTCGGCTCGTCAGTGACTTCGATTGTGTCGCTCATTAGGAAACTCTCCCTTGCAGCGTGGCGGTCATGTGTTCTACCGCGGCCTGCGTGTCGCTTCTCGTCTGCTCGCGGTTGTCGCGGAACAGATCAGCGAGTGCGCTCAGTGGTACTTGTGGGGTGGGAGGCGGGTCTGCATCCCGTGCAGGCGTGTCGGCCTGGTGTTCGGGCGGGTCTGCCCGTTCCGGTTGCTTGTCGGCTTCCGGAGAATCGTTGGTGCGTTGATCGTCGATCAAGTCTTCGATCGCGTCAACCTTGTCGTGTAGGGAACGCATCGCTGTATCGATCGATCCGAGACGCTCGACGAGCTGTGCGAGTACGTCTGGTGAGTAGTAGTCGGCCTCACGTAGAAGGCCCTTGTCGAGCTCGGCGGAGTCCGCTGCTTCTCCTACGCGCTCGTCTTCGGCCTGCGCTACAAACCCACGCCAGAATGCCGGTATCTCACCCTCACCTCGGCCGGCTTCGATCAGCGCAGTCTTGTCGGCACCGAAGCCCACAACGCTGCCTTCCATCGCACGCCACTCCTCGTGGTACGAGCCGAGACGCTTGACGCCTTGCGACGCGTCGTTGCGGTCGACGAAGAACTCGTGTTCATTCGGCAGATCCACGCGGGGCGTGCTCTTGATTGGCTCCCAGCGGATCGACACGCTGCGCACGATCCCGCGCGATATCTTCAACGCGATGTCGCGCCGAATGTCTGCCTCGATGCCGTCGCCTTCCATTAGAATCTGGCCCACGCTGTGCAGCACGGGCGGCGATGCGGTGAGGTCTTTGCGCGGCTCGACCACCAACCCCAGCGCCTTCTCGGGGTCGCTGTCGTGCTGCGGGTGCAGGGTCATCTCGCTCGGGATGAAGCCGCCTCGCATGTTCAGGATATCGCCGTCTGAGGCTTCGCCCTGCGATGCGAGTACCATGCTGAAGCGCCCAGGTGGGCCACCAGACTCGATACGCATCGTGCGGAAGTGTTGGTCGGTCATGCTCTACCCCTCACGAGACGAGCTGCCCTGATGACAGCCACTGTATTTCAATCTCGACATTGAATTGCGGCGATGCGGTGCCGGTCACCACCTGGCGAAAGAGAAACGGTGCGATCAGCGGCGCCTCGCTCGTATTGCCATAGCCGGCGAAGTTCGAGCCCACTGTGAGTACGACCGTTGTGTTGCTGGTGACCGCAGCAAATGAACCCACCGAGAACTCACCTGTATCGAGCACCTGGTTGAACACTTCGATATTCAACGTCTCCGAGGTGCCCTGTGCGCTTGTGGTCTGCACATACAACACGGCCGCCTGCGTGAACAAGTTATTGCTGCGCATCGCCACGTTCGTGCGAGCAATCACGAGGTCGGTGGTTCCCAGGCCAACGACAGCGCTCGCAGGCTGGAGAGTGAAGCGATTCGATTTAGCCATGCTCTCCCCTTACGAGATCAGTTGACCGCTCGAGAGCCATTGCAACTCGAGCTCCACGTTGAATGCCGGCGACCCCGTCCCAGTGAGTACCTGCCTAACCACAAACGGCGCGATGAGTGGGCGCTCGACAGCGACCCCATAGCCAGTGATATTCGATCCGATGATCAGCCGCTCCACCGTCTCTGTCGTGATCGCGGTAAACGACCCTAGGCTAAACTCCGTACCGAGTACCTGGTTGAACACCTGAATGTTCAGCGTTGCGTCTCCGTTCTCCGCGGTCGTCTTGGCATAAAGAATCGCCGCCTGGCTCAACAGGCCGTTGCTGCGCACCTCCACCTTTGTTCGATCCATCACGAGGTTGGTCGTGCCCTCGCTGATCACGGTGCTCGACGGCTGGATGATGAACCGGTTCGCTTTCGCCATTCCTGACTCCTCTACGTTGCTGCCGGTAGACGCCGCACGGGCGTCAGGAAGCATCTGCAGTTCGCGATGTTCTTCACCGTCAGTGTGCCACCTACCCCAGGCGCCAGCGCGGTCTCACCGGGCCCGGTCTCGTCGTCGCGCAGTTGGAACAGCTCGCCCTTCGCACGTACCTGCCCATCGATCCGGTGCTGATCGCGCACGGCTGCATCGAGTGACGTGTTCCAGCGCTTCGCCTCCACCACCTCGGACGTGTCAAACGCGACGATCTGCGCCTCCTGGCTGCTCTTGAGTATCTCGGTACGCGCAATCGTCGACGCCTGGTTCGAGCGCGTCCGGAACACCGCACGGATCCGGGTGACGATCTGGTCAATCGACTCGCCCTCGATCGTCGCCTCGGCGAGTGTGCGCGCCAGCTGCTGCTGTGTGGTGGCATTGACGTTGCGCACCATGGCTGCACCGTCGCGCTCGAGCAGTGCCGCTTGCGTCTCGGTGAAGATAAACTCGGTGGTGACGCCGTCGAGTTCGGTGAGCGTATCGGCGGCAATCGTCGTGAACGCGTTGATGCGGCTGGGCTGCACCACGGTGTTGAACAGCTCGGTCCACTCGATTGCATCCGGCGTGAAGACTTCGTCGGCTGTGATGCGCAACAGGTGCATGTTTGAAGAGTTAAATACCTCTACTTCAGCCTGAGTCATTCGCTTAAAACGAGTAGGCCAGTCCTCTTCGTCACAAGACTTGACGTATGCGCGCCACTGGCGTAGATCCTCTCCCCGTGCGCGTGCGATCGCGTCGTCACGCTGCACCTTGAACGCCTTGCGCATGCGACGCGTGAAGTCGGGTACGAACTGCGCCTCGCGGGCCTCCTGACGTGCCCACTCGGCTGCCCGCATCGCGTGCTCGCGCTGCAACTCGGCGTCAGGCTCCGGCTCGGGATCTGGATCGGGCTCCTCCCGCGTGCGATCGCCCAGCGCGTCGGAATCGTCTGGCCGCAGCCTGAACGGCTCACCCGTGTACGGCACTTGGTTGAACGTAGCCACGGGCCGCGCGCCCCACTCGACAGGCGGCAGATTGCGCTCCTCCACTACCGTGTCGATGTTTCTGACGAACAGCTCGAGGTCCTGCCGCTCCTGCTTGAGCGCGAACTCCTTGTCGGGCCGGATGAACGGCTTGTATCGAATCGACAGCATCGGGTCGAAGTCGTGCGCAAGGTCTCGCGTTAACGCGCCTTCATCGAGTCGCGTATACGGCAGCACGGTATGCAGATCGAACACATGTTGGTTCACATCAGCACTCGACCGATCGCCGCTGACAACGCGACCTAGCACGCTCTGAGGCACACCCAGCGCCATCAGCAGCTCGGTATCGAAGTGTTCGAGTAGCGGCACGATCTCGACACCCGTCTGCATCGCAAACTGGATCAGCTCGGCATCGCTGGGAATCATCGGCGGAATGCCACGCCGCGAGCCCGTGCGACGGTTCTGTACGTTGGCCCATTCCTCGGCGAATGCCTGCTTCAAGTCGTCGTTGTTGTACGCTGCGCCACCCTTCAGCACGCCGTCGGGCATCGCGTTGTGCCGGAAGTGCTCGCGCATCGTCTCTTTGGCGAACTCGTTCGCATTGTGGCTCACGCCGTTGGGACCGAGCACACCTTCGGAGCCCGTCATGTTCTCCGGGTCGGGCATGTTGAAGTCGATCACGAGATCGGGGTCGAGCCGCTCTACGCCACCACGGCCCGTCTGCACCACGTAATGGTTGATCACCCCGTTACGCCAGACGCGCTCGACGCGGTCGGGTGGCATCGGGTGCAGCTCGACCGGCAGCGCGCGACTCTGGTCGACGTTGCTGCGAATGGCTCCACCCACCTTCAGCCAGAAGGCCTTGCCCGTGCTGATCACTTGCTGCGTCTTCATCTTGAACATCGCGTACTTGCCAAAGTCCGGATGGACCACAGCCAGCAGCGCAACGAGTGGGTGCATCGGGTCGTCGACGACTTCCACCTTGAAACTGCCGTCAGGCTGGCGCTTGGGTGTGACGACCTCGAGTTCGAGGCTCGCGACTCGCTCGGCGATCTTCTTCTCTCCGGTCGAGAAGATGCCGGTACTCGCACGTAGCAACGCCTCGGTGCGCGGCTGGTGGCCTCGGTCGCCGTTGAGCGCGTTGCCGAAGCTGAAGCGGCTGCCGCCGAAGCCGAAGTCGATGGGCTCCGTCGCGGCTCGCTCGGTGGGACGTAGGCTGCCGAAGTGGGCGGGGTTCGCGGTCATAGCGCTAGCCGCTCCCCTTGGTCACGACGACGCATCTGGCACCTCGAAAGCGAAGTCACCGTGCTCGCGGCAAGCGGTGCGCGCTGCTGCTTCGTCTTCTGCGTATACGACGAACACCCTCCTGTACTCGGTGAACTTGAAGCGCGTGAAAGTTCTCTCGTCGCGCACCGCTGTGTCCCGGTATGGAGGAATGTGATCGTGGTCGACGAGGTGGAAGTGAAGGCATCCGTCGTAGTAGAAGGCTTCATGCTTCGGCATCGGAGGGTCTCTAAAGAGACCACCGGGGAACGTCATCGCAGCGCCTGCAGCATGATCGAGATCCCGCTCATGATGATCCCCACCATCTCGTACAGCTTGTCACTGCCCTGGCCGCCAACCACCTCGCGCTCGCGCATCTTCGTGCACGTCTCGACGCCGTTATCGATCGTGAACACCTCACACGTGCGCACCGTCGCAGCCGCATCGCCGCGAGCTGTCATGCGAGTATCGGTGAGCGTGCTGCAGCCGAGGCAGAGCGTGATGAGGAGGACGGCGAGGAGTCTCACCGGAACAGCGCCTTGATGCTGCTCCACAACTGCGCGAGAGCCTCGCGGTACTCGCGCTTGGCTTCCGCGAGCCGGAACTCTGCGTTCTGTAGCTTCCAGTCGCTGTCCGCTTTCTATCGTCGTGATGAGGGCCTTGTGGCTCTCCCGCTCCGCTGTCACCGCCGTCGCTACTGCCGCGGTACGCTGCTCGGTCTGCTCACCCATCTAGAACCTTGTAAATGCCCGTAGCCCAATCGGTTATCCCCTTTGTACGCAGATCGACGGCCTTGGGCAACGGTGCCGTCACCCCGTAGTGGCTCATCACCGGGTCGATCATGACGCGCATTGTGCCGCTAGAGTCCATCGCCTCAATCGTGTCTTTCACGATGTCAGCCCACGTCTCCTCGCCGCACGCGCCGTCCCATTCAATCCTGAGGCGGATGTGCTTCGTCACAGCGCGGCACTCGGTCTGATCACCCATGCTGGGCGCCTCTTTGAACCGGAACGAAATGAAGATGGAAGGGCGATCGTACGCCAGCACACCAGCGCTCAGAGACCGCCAACGCTCGCTCAATGTTCCGCTTGGTCTCTCCCGTCCCCTCCAAGGCAGAGTAGGCTCCCAACGCGAGCTCTTCCCCGCAGCCAAGCGCCAGCGCAGAGTCCACCAGAATGATTTGGAAGTCCGGATCAACAGCGATGAGATCGCCGAGATCTGTGGCAATCAGAAACTGGCCACCCTTCTCGACCTCTTTGTCCTTCGACGACCAGCCGCCCTCGCTTAATGCCGTGCGCAGCCTGGGGATCAGTTCACTGACGCCCCAATCGAATGCCTCCCCTTTCGCGTAAGGCGAGACCTTCAGAATGTCCTTCAGTTCAACATAGAGGAGTTGCCCCATCCGGTACGATGTCGTGAAGCCGAACGCGCCACATTCGAACTGGAAGATCTTCTCGTCGCGCCTCTCGCATCGAGTCCAACCCGCACTCGAGGCCGAGTCGGCTGCGAGGTAGACACCCTCAGGCTTGCGGACTCCGAGTACTACCGTCACGCTGACACACCCCCGTTGGCTTCCTTCGCCGCCCGCTCAGCCGCAATCTCAGCCGCGCGCTTACCGTACAGCCCGGCCCACGTGCTGCCCACCGGTAGCGCGATCTTGCCGAAGCCACCATCGGCTGAGTCGACCTGGTCGTCATGCACGCCCTTACTCGGGAACATCTCCAACTCGGTGAACCAGTGGGGGATCCACGGCCCTGCTACCAGCTTCACGAGTCCACCCTTCGCCGCTGACGCCATCGGACCGGCTCTCACCACCTTGTCTCCAGTGGGGCTCTCGAAGTCCACTGAGTGGCCAATGAGGTTCTTGCGGATGGCTCGCTCGGCGATCTTGCCCGAGGCGCCACCTTCACGCTCGACCCACTGCGTTACGCCCGAGCCGTCTGCCATCGCCGTCGCCTTCATCATGCGATCGACTTCGCCCGGGTCGTCACGGAAGCGCACGACATCGATCACGTAGTACTCGCCGTCGTGCTCGTCCCACAGCGTGCCTACCGTCCAGTCGGGATCCTTGCCCGGTGCGTCTTGGGTAGCGGCGAGGTCCCAGTAGCGCAGCCGGCTCGCACTCGGAGGTGGTGCCGTGTCGACGACATCGAACCACTCGCGTTTGAACAGGCCACCTGGCGGCCGTGCATCCCAGTTGCCCTCGAGGAGCTGTGCCCGTTCGTAGGGATGGAGCTCCATCAGCTGCAGCTCGTAGTCCGCGCGATCGAGATAGGGGTTGTCCTGCAGGCGCGCACTGAGGAACAGCTTGTCGGGCATGTGCCTCTCGACGCCTTCATGCGGAATCGGGAAGCGTTCGCGTACCCAGTCGTGTCCCGGGCCACCCGGGTTGCTCGCAGCCCGCATGCGCACTGGCCACAGGAATCCCTCGGGACGCCGTAGCCGGCTCATGAGGTACAGGTACTGGCTCTCGCTGAAGTCGGTGAGCTCGTCGAAGCCGACATACTGGTACGCGGCGCCCTTGTGGTCGCGCTTGTTCTTCTCGTGCTCCATGTGGCTAAACACCAGCATGCCGCCACCCTTGTACTTCCAGCGCGAGTGGACGCCGTTGATCATCTCCGCGCCTTCGAAGTGGGGGTGCTCACCCAGCCACTCGTCAGCGCGCATCATCAGGCCGTCAGGCGATGCGAGCTCCTTGAAGGTCCGCCGGAAGATGACGGCTGCGTATCCAGGCGTGTCGATGCACTGGAGCGCACCCATGAGGAGCCAGTCGGTCTTGCCGCCGCCTGCTGCACCGCCGTAGAGCATCTCGCGCTTGTTCGGGAAGGAGAGGCCAATCCACTGCTTGATGGTGGGCTCATGCGGGCAGCCTGGGAGGTGGAGGGCGGGGAGGTTCATCGTCGTATCCCAGTGAACGCCCATCGTACACCGATGGTCTTGAGCGCATCCCATAGGTAATCCGTCTGAGGCTCAGGCCGCACGCCGCGTTCGATCTCACCCAGGTACACTGCTGACACGCCTAATCGTTCAGCCGCCTCCCGGAGGCTGATACCTCCGCGTATCCGATCATCCCTGAATGCCTCACCCTTCAATGCAGCGTCTTCCCATCGCCTGCCAGTAGCGCTTCCAGCTCTGCCTGCTTCTCCGCGCTGGGCAGGTACTGCGGCGAGTCAGGCTCGATGGTGGCCTGTACTTCGTGCTTGCTGACGGCGGGCATGGCCCGTTCGAGGATGAGCTTGGCATCGGCTGCGCTGCCGTCCTCTGCTCTATCGAAGGCTGCCTTGAGCACCTTCTCGATCCGCTTCGCGCATTGGGCTTCGAAGTACTTCTCGGTGTTCTCTTTGTAGGTGTACTGGTTGTGTCCTAAGGGGTTGGCGTTGTTGCCTTTTTTGTACTCGATCAGGTTGGCACGGCTGTTAGGGTGATTTCCTTTGCCCGGTCCAGGGACTATCTGGTCCTTGTCTGAGCCGTTGGATTTGCTCACGCCTGTGCCGCCTCGAGCTGTGTGATGCATTCCTCGAAGCCAACTGAGGCTTTGTACGTGCCGTCTTCGAGTCCTGCCAGCAGTGAGAGTTTGATCAGCAGGGTGGTAGCCGCTTCGGCTTGGGTGTAGCCGAGTGTGGTTCGTTCGGTGACGAACTCGGCTGCGGTCATGACTGGTACGCTCTTGACGGACCCAATATCGGGTTACAGTTGCAAGAGCCTCGAACGCCATCTTTGAGCAAGTCACACCAGTAATCGTGGTAGACCGTCGCCTCGTATAGACCGGGCTTACGGGTTTCAGCGATTTCCTTGCATCTCTCGTCCACGGCCGCCCGGTAGTTCGGTTCTCTGCCCTGCTGCTCGCTCATGGCTGGCCCATCCACCGCGCGATGCTCCAGGCGAGTGCTCCGAGTACCACCAGCGCGCACAGTGCGAGTCCGTAGCGTGGTGACACTGGCTGGGGATCGTCGAGTCGCAGGTTGTGGGTTCGGTAGCAGGCTGCGCAGTCTTGCTGGTAGCTGGTGTGGTTGCAGGTGCGGCCGATGGTGCGAACACCGGCATGCTCCGAGGCGTCGAGTGCGCGGCGCGCGGCGTGTCCGATTCGGCTATTTGCCTCGTCTGCCGACAAGGTTGTGGCCATGATTGCTCACCTCCCCGTGGGTATTGTGGAGTAGGGGGTGAGATTGCACAAGGCGCCGCTCAGCTGGAGAGGTTTTGAGGCCCTGAGGCGTTCATGGAGGTGAGACGCTCTCGATCCAGCCGGGCGGCGAGGCCCGAAGGCCTGAGCATTCTGGTGCACGCGCAGCTTGTACCACAGGGGGCTGCGGGTTGGCAAGCGGATATGGGACGGCCGGTAAAACGAGACAACCCCCCGGACGAATCCGAGGGGCAGTGTGGGTACTACTACGGCACTTGAGGTACCGCCTCAAACCCTGGCGAGGCGCCTCCAGCAGTCCGGGGTCTGATCCACAGGGCCAGTCCAGACTACGTCTATAGAATACTGAGGCCGCAGCCGAGAGGCAAGTAGTACGGCCAAGGAAAGAGTGCTCCCGAGGTTACCACAGCACAGACGCGAAGACCCTCGACAGGGCTCATAATCGCAGCCGGTAACCCAGCTGCCGATCCCGTCTTACGATCGGCATCTCCCTGCCGAGGGCGTGATCCATGCCCTGAGAGCGCGCCTGAGGCGTCCGTACCAGTTCAGCTCAAGCCCATAGATCTCGGTGAGCTGTTGGATTGACACATTCTTGCGGTCAAGCATATTGACCCTGGAGGCGAAAGATGCCAAGAACTAGCGGCTAGTGATGTCAGGGCAGCCTAGCAAACCCCCGACAGGACGTCTAGATACCAACCCATAACTGAGTTGTTCATCCCGTCTTACGATCGGCATCATCCTGCCGAGGGCTAGGGTGCCAAAACACTGTCTCCACCTTCGTGCTTGGCGAGCATCCGACGGGCTTCTCAGGCCGTCCTGAGTGACGTGGAAGACGGCCGCGCGTACTCTCTACGAACGGTGCAGTGGCCATCGTAGCACAGACGCGAAGACCCACCCCGTGTTCGTCGAGAGGTGGGCCTCGCTGGTGTGTGATGATAGCTACGCGGTATGGGCCCGGCTGCATGGGGGCAGGCGGGCATGTAGCGCGCAGCGTAGCCTAGATCCGATCGATCGTCGCGCCTGTGTCGCTCATCAGAAACGCTTGGTCCCGTGGAAACAGCCATATCTCGGGTGCTTCTACGGCGAAGTCCACGATAACAGCGACGCCGGCCGTTTCGACGGCGTTGAACTCCACGCTGTGAACATGGAGTGGACCCCGCTCGGTCTTGGCGTTCGCAAGAAGGTCCATAGCGGACTCGCTAACCCGCTCGTGGAACGTCTGTGGGATCGCTTCTGCATCAGATGTGGGTGGTACCAGGCAGAATGCCCCGAGCGTGGTGATTGTCTTGACGTTGGAAATCCAGCAAGTCTGAGCGGCGCAGATCTTCAGTGTTGCCATTTGTCGTTCTCCCTGTCTTTCTATCTAGTTACGGTCTGGAGTTACAGCATGCAGCGTAGCGCAACCACGCGTGAAAGGGAGCGGCAGCGTTCCTCCCAGACAGCTACCGCCCCCTCAGCCCCTGCAGTGGATGTCGAGCGGCCCAGATAGGGCGGCACTCGGTGCCGGCTTCGCAGGGCCGGCCTGCAGGGAACGCCTGTAGTCCTCCATGATCCGGATCGTCTCGTGCTTCATCTGAATTCTAATGCCGTCCTGGGTGTAAATCTCCGTATAGGGTATCGCTGGACCTACGCGACCAGTGTCGCTCCCGTGTGCTGTCCACACCGTCCGCGACTGACCGAGGAGCTGGTAGTGACCCTTGCCGGCGTACTTGTAGTGAGGCTTGAACGGCTCCTCACCCATTCGAATATTGATCTGATCGCTCATTGCAGACACTTCACATGCCGCACGGTCTGCTCGCCACCGATCGTCTCCTCAATCCGCCCTCGACTCGCGGGTGCCCACTGGCCGCAGCGCTTACACCGCTTCGGGTACTGCTCGGTGTCGGCCTTCGGCAGCTCGACTCGAGCGGGGCTGCGAATGGGCTTGTGGTTGAACGCGTCGTATTGGGCCTTCGTGATGCTCAAAACGGCACCCCCACCACGTGCTGAGCGGTCGACACGCAGACTTCGCGCGCCTCGGTGGTCTCGAACACGAACGGGTAGAACGAGTGCACCACCAGCGTGAACGCGACCCGCTCGGCGCAGACCTCATCGCCGTCGCTCAGCCCAGCCGCCGTGATCGTGTGCGGACACACCGCGAAGTAGTCTGGGTGGTCGAGCACGCAGACGTCGACGATGCGCTGGCATACGATGTCGGGCGCGGCGCTGCCGGTGCAGGTGTACTGCTGTTCGAGCGGGGCCGCGAAGACCTCCGTTACGAACAAGAGATCCAGCACGTGCAGCAGCGTCACGGAGCGAGCGCCTTGCGGGCGGCTTTCTTGCACTCAGTCTCACTATCGGAAGGATCACGATCGCTCCAACTTTCGCCTACACGCCGCCAGTGCCATCCACGAGTCTGCGGGAATAACCCGCCATCAGTCCAGTGGATCTCAATCACCAGCTCCGCATCGGGGTTCGCAGGGAGACGGCCGGCGACGCAGCGACAGTCTTGGCCCATGTGCGAAGTCAGTTTGTTGCCGTGGCATGGGCAGCCGCACTCACGCTCGTCATCCTCTTCGCGTAGCGGGTGGCGGGTGGTCACGTCCCACCTCCCTCGCGCGCGCGCTGCTGGGTCTCGTCGGACAGCTTCTGGAGTTGCTCCTCGTGCGCCTCGCGCAGAGCCGCCCTTACGTCACCCACTACCGCTCCTCCCGCTGCTTGGCGTCGACCGCGACCTTGCCCGCCTTGTCGATAGCCTCACGCAATGTCGGCGCACTCACCGTGAACTCGTCGTCGTCGTCGTGATAGATCCACCACTCGCCCGTCGAGTGATCACGGACGGGAAAGGCGAACTCGTTGAGTGGCTGCGCGATCCAGTCGAGTCGGTCTTTGTCAGCGCGGGCCTCGTCGCGCTCGGTGCGGAGCTGCGTGATCTCGGAACACTGCTCAATCCAGTCCGGTAGGTACTCGGTCATTTCCTCTGGTCCGAATCCTCCCCGTTCAGCAATCCGCTCCAGCGTCTGCGAGTAGTGGTATTGGGAATAGGCGAGTTCGGCGACAGACCAGGGTATTCGTGTCGGGTGTGGTCGACCGAACTGGCGGCTCTTCTGAACCGGGAACATCTCGTCTCTCACGTCACCCACTACCGCTCCTCCCGCCGTTCTCTCAAGGTCAGGATCGCAGTAACCAGTTCCTGGTCACCTGCTTGTACTCGCCCTGCTCGCACCCAAGTTGCAATTAGCTCCGCAACCGGTCGCTTCACCAGAAATTCGACAAGTGGCGGCGTGTAGACTGCGAGCGCGGCCCTTCTAGCCTCTCTGGTTCTCACTACCGCTCCTTCCGCTGCTGGCGATCGATCAGACTTCGCAGCTCTCGCATCGTTGGCTCCTTGTCGGTTGCTTGCGTAGCCGAACCCCCACTGCTGACATTGTCGATACACCCGTGCGGCAGCTCCACGAACAGCCGAGTGGCCTCCGCATGCGCGTCTTCTCCATAACCTGAGAAGCCCGTATTGCGCGCTGGCTGCACGTTCTCGTAATTGCTGACCCAGTGTGCCTGTTCGACCGGAAGATCCGTGAAGAGGCGCATTGCGGGCGTGTCGCGCGCTGTTGTGCCGTGAGCGGGCATCAGGAATCGCTGTCGATCTCGTCTGCATGGCGTTTGAGTAGATCGGCAATCTGGTGTGCACTCTCTGCATCGAGACCGATCCAGGCGATTGGCTTGCCAAAATTCAGAATCACCTTGTCTTTGTCGCGCGCCACTGCGAGCTGGAGTTCTCCTTCGTCGTCGTCGTTGAGACGACCCTGAGGAAACGCGTTCGTTGCACCGAGCCCGAGTTCCTCGGCTGCTTGTGAAATCCGGTTGTCTATATCGACCTCGGCCATCATATTCCTCATGAAATCCGGTAGCTTCGGCATTCCGTCACCATGGTGAGACATGCGGTTCTCCTTGTGTGTTGTAAATTCCCATCAGAATTCCACCTCCCCGTCCAACACCGCGCTCAGCGGTGCGAAGCCTTCTGGAGTGCCCGCTGTCGGCGCGATCTGCTGCGCGACGGGACCCGCCGTGAGTTGGATCGGACCCTCGTTGCGACCGATCGCCTCGAAGCTCCGCACCGCGATCCCGTGTCGGAAGCCGTCTGCCGGCCACACCGAGCACGGCGACAGGTAGTGGCCCGCGTCGTACTGCTCGCGATGCATGCCCGCGATCTCCTGTGCCGCCTGCTGAATCTCACCGATCGTGGGGACATTGCCCCACAGGTGCGAGCCCAGTACCGACTGGATGGCCTTGCGGAAGAACCAGAACGGGATGCGACGGGTCTCGAGCAGGTAGATCGTCGCCTGCGAGTCGGTGGGCGTCTTGCCGAAGGCTTCGAACACGTAGCGGACACCGTTGATGCGGCGATCGCGTTCGGAGAGGTCGGCGTGTGCGGAGTCTTTGCGCCAGTTGATCACGCGGTAACCCGCTGGAAGCCAGCCTTGTCGATGGCCTCGCGCAACGTCGGCGCCGTGACTGTGAACTCGTCGTCGTCGTGATAGATCCACCACTCGCCCGTCGAGTGATCACGGACGGGAAAGGCGAACTCGTTGAGCGGCTCGGAGAGCCAATCGAGGCGATCGGCGTCAGCCTTGAGCTGTTTTAGCTCATCGCGTAGGCGATTCAGCTCCTCGTCACGCCCTTCGAGGACCTTTGCTGCCATCTTCGCGATTCGCAACGATCGTACCTGCCTGTCGTTCATCCTGTCGCCCCCTTGTGGTCCTTGAGTCGCTCGTACACCGCATCGGAACGGGCTTGCTTCGCCGCTGGGCTGTGCTCGTGCTGCCGCTGGGCTGCCGAGTGGATATCGGGCCACTTCTTGCGTAGCGCGGCACCTGAGCGCACCACGAATGCGTACTCGCCCGAGTTCTGATCGCTGTACAGCCAGCGGATCACCGTCTCGAGCATGGGGCCGGGATCGATTAACACGTTGAGTTCCATCACTCCGCCGACCAGCTTCTCGATGTCGCGCGCCCAAGTGCGCACCTGGGAATCCGTAACCGTCAGACCCCCAGGGGACTTCGCGGAGAACTCAGCCAGCAGGCGGGCGTTGGCGAGAGCCCAGTCGGGGAGAATGCGGGGGGAAGATTTGCGCGTCGGCTTGGCCGGCGCAGGGTCGACAGTACTGTTCTTATGAGCTTGAGATTGAGCAGGAGAGGGAGAGGGAGCAGGAGCAGATTCGGGCTTTCGTCGGGCTTTGAACTCCCGGCCGCGGGATGGCAACTCCTGATATTCCGCGAACTTAGGCCAGTGGATCTCGGTGAACACTCCGAGTGTTCGAATAGTAAACGAAACGTGTTCTCCGAGTGAACGCAAAGCTTTCC
>SDBT01007429.1_pt1 | contig 18017 bp, 11 predicted proteins | sample 2277101 | NCBI WGS metagenome assembly SDBT01 (sample SAMN10404973, study PRJNA504765) | marine sediment metagenome | isolation source: marine sediment core GS10_PC15, 103 cmbsf | place: Arctic Ocean: Southern Knipovich Ridge | collected 2010 | reverse complement strand
CGTGGGTGGGCGTTGTTGTGTGCTCAGTGTGGTGGTGGTGTGTTCCGTTCACGCGGCGCTTTTCCGTTTCAGGATGTCTGTGGTGCGGGGGGCGGGGCCGCTCCCGGTGGGACGGGCGCGCCGGGCCGCTGGGGGGGGGGGGGGGGGGGGAGGGGTTCGAAACCCAAATCGTGCGATGCGTTGGAGCGCAGGAATTTGATTCTTTTAATAGTCCGTGGCCTTGTTCTTCCCAAAAGACCCAAAAAAAAAACCGACGTCGGAGAGAAATGCGTTGCTTATAAAATTTTTTTTTCGAATCGAACGCGTATAGATAGAAGCGACTCTGCCCGTTTTACTCCACTTCGGAGTTTTTTTTCCCTCCGCTTCACGCGCAAAAAAGAGCAGGGAGAGATGGAAACGCTCTTTGGGGACGTTACCGGAGACGGCGTAAGGTGAGCATAAGGTGGGCGCGAGATCCAGGATGTTCTCGAACGAAGAGAGCGCGAGAAAGATCCTGCGATCGTTTCCCAGGAGAAGGATCGAGGGAGAAGAACCGGATCCTTCCACCAGACGGGCCGCCCTCCTCGCGTTCGGACGCGGAATGAAGTACGCCCTGGAGGAGGCCGAGCGTCGAAAGGACGCCCTACCGTTCCTGGAGCTCCTGTCGGCCTGGACGCTGGTGCTGGGAATGGGCGACGCGTTCTTGCGTAATCCGCGACCGGAGGTGTCCGGAAGGATGGATGCCGGGATGGCCAGGTGGGCGATGGAAGCCGTGTCCATCGCGCAGAAGGCCAAGGCGAAATTCCTGCCGCACATATCCCATCCTTCCATGTGGACGGGTCCGGCACCGCCACCCGCCGACGAACCGGTAGCAACAGAACGGGTGGAATTTCTGGACCGGTCCCTTCCGCTGAATTACCTTGGGGAAGAGAAAGTCACGGACGTAATTGCGGGGTTAAAATCCATTCCCCCCCTGCGCGGTTTGCGGGCGGAATTCGAGGAGCTCTTGGACTGCATATTCGCGGCGCAACTGCCCTGGGCGGTCGATCCCGAGGATTACCCTCCGGATATTGAACTTTCCTTGACCGCGCGGTCAAGGAGGAACCTTTCGTACCACAAGATGAACGCCGAGCTTCTCGTCTACTGCGGAGATCTGCACCTTCACCTGGAAGAAAATCCGACCGAGAGATCGCTGATCACCTCCTTGGCGTCTACGTACGCCAGATTCTACTACCGTCGCGGCCCGGAGCAGTCGACCCTGCTGGACGAATGGCTGGGAGGAAGGGATCCGTACGCAAAGACCGAGGACGGACGCCGGTTCGAGAGGAGTTGGATCCACGTCCCGTACGCTTCGGTGCAGGGCATCGGCGTAAGCGACGCCAGGCGGACGGGGGACCGGGTCTGGACGGCGGCAATAGAGTGGATCGTGCGCACGACGCACTTTCATACGGCATACAGGTTTCGTCTGCTGCAGCTGGAACGCTTCCTGACGGTAACGGAAGAAATAGAGACGCAGCAGGAGGGCGGAAAGAAGAAGATGGTTAAGATCCAGCGGGACAGGTTCTTCCTGCCGTTCATGGACATTCGGCGGGAGATGAGGAAGGCACTGGAACTAACGAAAGTTTCGCTGCCAACCTTGGAGGGAATCATCTCGTTGGAGGTTCCGGTGCCATTCCGAGACCGCGACCAGACGGACTCCGTGCTGTCGGTGTACAAGGGATTTCGCCTGGATCAAGAGCCGAGGAAGGACCAGCCCGTGCCGGACGAGTGGGAGCGGCAGATTTTTGCCTGGGTCGTGACCCTTTGGAAGGCGGTGGCTCTCCTGCTGGAGAGAAAAGACGTTCTGCCGCTAAATTCCGTGGTGATGAAGGCCATGGGAGCGGTCAACTTCAAGGAGTCGTTCCAGCGTGCCGACCTACAGAAGGTCGACGTTTTCGAGAAGGAGCTCGTCTCCGACGTGCTGAAAGGGAAGCTAACGTTTTCGCTGGCCGGAAATGTCGTACGTGAGGTCGAGACGGCGCTCGCCAAGATGGATTCGCTGAACGCAATGCTCCTGTTGTCGGGATTGCTCGTGCCGGCGGGATCGGAGGCCTACGAGCGACCAAAGGATCCCGTCGAACGCTGGGAAGACGACCGGAAGGAGTGGCTCCTGTCATGGAAGGATGTCGATTTCGAGAAGGAGGACAGTGTTTCTGCATCGATCGACGCAATGACCTACCGCAAGGATGGATCGTTCGACCTCTTCGAAAATGGAATACTCCGCGACATCCACGCGTACCAACCGGATCCGAATCTTCCTCGGTGGACGGAAGGGCTGCGTCCGCCGATTCAGGACGCAGATTCGAGAGGAGTCGTCGAGTTAGCGAACGCTCTGGTGGAAAGGGAGAGGAGTTCCAAAAGGATGGATCCGAATACCGGATACACGGTGCACCTTTTCGGGAAGTCCGACGACAAAGACACAGCGGAATTGAGACGCGTCCTAACCAGGAATATGACGACGCCCGGAGGGGAGCCCAAGAGGGAGCGCCACGTGGCGCTCATATACTTGGGCGAAACTCCGACGGAATACGCGGTCTACGTGCTGGGATCCCAGAGTTTCTTTGCCCTGGGTCGATACATAGAGGGAGGATTCATCGGCACCGAAAATCGTACGACGCAGAGAACGAAGGCACGGGAATCCCTGGCGCGTGTCTCTACCGAACTCGAATTTCGAGAGCTGCAATTTCCGATGGCCTTGCGTTGGCTGAACGACAGAAAAAACGAAACGAGACTTCGGCCGGATGGAGAAACGAAGGAACGGGGTGCTGGAGCAAACGTGCGGTTTGGAAGGACCTACGTCTACGCGCTGTGGTCCTTCCTCAACGCCATCCGCGGGATGGAGGAAGGGGACTTCAGGACGGTGCACAGGCTGTTTCCCACCATACAAGATTACGTGGAGAGACAGTTTTATTCCGAAATAAAGGGTGCCGCAGAAAATGTACGGGAGGGTAAGACTCCCTCTCTCTCGGAGGGAGCAAAAAGATTGATCCCAGAAAAAATGCCATCCAATAAAAACGTACGAACATAAAAATTTCCTGACGTATTAGGGCACAGAGACGTAAAACAAAAATTGTACTCTCCTCCTTCCGAGATCTTTTGTTTTTTTTTCACTTCCTCCCCCGCGCGAGACCCCCCCCCCCAAAAAAAGGCACGCGGATGGATTCCCTCTTCGAGGACCTAACGGGAGATGACGTACGGTGGGCGTGCGATTTATTTTCCACCGGAACCAGCACGTCGTTCGGTCCCAGGTACCGAGACGCCTGGAAAAAGGGCTTGCTCCTGGGGACCGTGGGTTCCGAGGCGTCGGCTCGAGGAACCAAGAAGGTTCTGGGGCGCGTTTTTGCCGAGTACGGAGGAACGCGGGCGTCCTCCGACCTGGTGGCCACGCTCTTGAAGAGCGCCGGCGTCCGGTACTCCCCCGTGTCCAGGGGCAGGAACTACGTGGAGCTGTGTGCGCTGGTCTCCTCGCTGGAGAAGGAACCGGAGAGACACGGAGAATCCACCGCCTTCGACCTGTCGCACGCCTCGTGGATGAAGCAGCTCTCCGGAGGAACCGGGCAGGTAGAACTGGACCCCGACGACGACGAGGGACTGCTGTCGTTCCACGCGGTCGTCGGAAGCTTCTTCCGGAGCACGTACGAGCGCGGAGGGCGCGACGAGAACAAGAAACTGACCTACCGACTGCGCGAACTCGATGCCCGGGAGAGGGGGGATCTCTACCTGTCGGTGGGAGGTGCCGTGGTCGACCACGTGCGGGCCCTCTCCCGAAGCGCGGCGGCGTGGAGCTCGTGGAAGGACGGCGACGACCGGCACCGGCGCCAGTTCTCTCGCGAGGTTTTGGAACACTTCTACGGCGCGACCGACCGGAGGGCCGGGTGTCCGGAGTGCCCCTCCCGCGTCAAGAATGGTTGCACCTTTTCCGAGTGGAGGAACATGGGATTCCGGGTGAATCAGGATTACGCGAAGGGCGAAAGCCGGGCCAAGCTGCACCTCTGTTCCGCGAGGCTCGAGTCGGCCTACCTGTGGATGAAGAAGGCGGAAGGACCCAAGTTCTTTTTGGAGGCGGTAAAGAGGATGAGAGAAGCGGACATACCGGAGGCGCTCCCGACCTCCAAGAGGAGGAGGAGGAAGGTGCTCATATTTCCCTTCGAACCCGAGGAGACCCTGGAGCCGCGCACGCCCGAAGAGATGTTTCCCGATCCCCCCACGTGGGAAATGCTGACGAGGACTCCTCTGGCCGGTTGGGACCCGACCAAGACCGTGAACGCGGAAACGATCGAACAGTTCGAGGTATGGACGGATCACTACAACCAGATGGCGACGACGGCCAATGCGGAGATCGTGGACACCTGGAACCTGCTCAAGGCGCTCGGAGGTACTCCGGAAGACGCGGGCGAAGTGGCCGAGAAGATTGCGGTCATCCAGAAGATGGCCGCTTTCCAGGAAAGACAGCCTGCGCTCTTGCTGAACGGCGGGTGGACGTCCTTCTCGTTCGCAGCATACGAGAAGATGGGCGAGATACGGGACGTCGTGACGCGCTTGGTGATCAGGCAGCACGGGGATCCGCGACTGGGAGTGGCACGGCACGATCCGCCGGTCTGGGATAGGATGGCGGACGTGGTGGCGGACATGTTCGTTTCGCGCCAGGAAGAGCTCTACGCCAGGTACACGGAAAAGTTCGGCCCGATCGACCTCGGCGCCGGAACTTCGGCGCCTCTTTTCGGATACGGTACGAACGCCAACGGAGGAGGAGGAGGGGGGGGAACCGCCGAGGAGGAGGAACGGATAGAAGAGGCATTCTTCAAGGTGCGGGAGGGTCTCGGAGACAAGTCCGCCGCGGCGGCCGGGGACCCTGCGGCAGCCAACAACCGAAGGGCCTGGATCTGGAGGGTGTGGGACCGGGCGAGGGAGGCGGTGCGCGGAAAGGAGCGCAAGGTCGCCATGTGGACGATGCTGGCCCTGGCGACGATCGCGGCGCTGGTCTTCGCCGGACACGCCACGCACGTGTACGACGGACGGTCCGCGACGCAGGAGGGGCAGACCTCGTCTCCGGGAACGCCCACCGCAAAGTCGGTGAATACCGCCGAGATAGACTCGAAGAAGGCGATGATCGTGCTGAACGAGGCCTTGGATGTAGAGAGGGTCAAAATCGTGGCCGCCTGGGAGGTGGCACGGGATAAGGCGCTGAAGGAGAAGATAAAGCGACCGGACGATCCGACCATAGTCATTCCTCTCGAGAGGCCCTCCGTCTCCTTGGATTCCCTGCTCGAGGGAGTGGTCAAGGAGGGGAATGCGATCGCTCAGTCCCTGCGGAACGCCCTGCGGTTGGCGGAAGCCAAGACGGGAGAGATATGGAACGCGCGTTCCGATGTCGAGAAACGACTCAGCGAGCTGGAAGTCGGGGAAGACATGTACAAGGCGGCGGAAGAAGTGCTGCTGGATCTGAACAGAGAGTTCGAGAAGACCCAATCGAACGAAAAGCTGCAGCAGCTCGTCGCGTTCGCCAAGGGCTCGACGCGCGCGGGAACCGCCCTGAATTCGGAGATGGAGCAAGGGGCGGCGGATTTCATGGGATTCTCGTACGCGTCCGAAAGCGCCGTGCTGGCCAAGCGCAACGGCGGTCCGTTGCTTCCGGCCGAGAGCAGCGAGCACATCGAGCGCATCATCTCAGAGGTGGCCCAGAACCACGAATCCGCGGAGGAATCGTCGGTGGGCATAGTGCCCGCCGCAAAGCAGGAGACCGGTCTGGCGCTTCGTACCGCCAGGCCGCTGTTCCCGGGCGGCACGGCGGCGGCGGAGTGGGTCGAGTCGGGAAAGGCCGCGGAGGGAATCATGCAGAGGGTGTGGGGAGGGACCGCGAACTTTAGGGACGGGGTGATCGCGCGTTACAAGGGTCCGACGGCAACCGCGGCCCAGAGATTGGCCGCCGCCTCCCTGGAAAATTTCGAGGCCGAGGTCCGGGTCATACTCCGGGATTACGACGACCAAATCAAGACGTTCTTCACGTTGGCCGAGAGCACCCGGCGGGTGGCCGCGACGAAACTGGCGGAGGCGGTGCTGGAAAGGGTGAAGACCACCACCATGTGGCAGGACCTGTTGCCCGAGTGGTTGACCGGCATCTGGGGTACGGAGTCGGAGTTCTTCGACACCCTGCTCCGCAACGACGCCCTGCTCTACGAACATTCCAAGACCCACGTGGAGACGTTCCTGGAATGGATGGGCGAGAAGACGTCTCCGCGCCTGTTCCCCACCCTCATCTCCGCGTTGACCGGAACCGAGTCGCTGGTCTCGCTGGAGAAGGCGATGTCGACCATCGCCGCCTCCGCGACGCGACTGGGTCCGGTGCCCCTGGAGGATATTCCGGAGCAGGGACGCAGCGGACGGGCGGTCTGGTGGGAGTACCTGATGGGGCTCGGCTGGAGGGATAACTTCCAGATAGGCATCATGGGATCCATAGGATCCTTCGCCTTCATGAACGCTGGGACGAACGCCCTGATGCGTCGTATAGCGAGCGACCTGGTCGTGTCGGTGACCGAGCCCCCGATGCATTGGTCCGCGAACTTGCTGACGGGAGATCGATGGAAGGGTTCCTACCACAGGATGTGGAACCTCCTGCGGCCCTTCGAGTCCATCGGTCTTGGAGCGGTCTGGGCGACGACCGCCGTCACCCATTGGGTCGCGCGAGGCGCGAGGGCGTTTTTCACCGCGGAGCACTGGGCGCTGCGGTGGTTGGAGTTGGGATTCGGCTGGCTGTGGCAGGGGGCCGTCGCGGCGAACTTCCTCAAACTCATCTACAGCCACCCGCTAACCGCCATCCCGGCGACCGTGCTCCTTCTCTCTCTGCCCCGAATCATGGCAAAGCTGGCCGGAAACGTCGTCCTGGAGAACTACTGGAAGACCGCGAAGAGCACCGCGATATTCGTCTTCATGTTGTCGACCCCGATCGGATTTCTGTACAGGTACGTGTTCCACCGGAGGTTGAAGCGCTGGAGGATGAATCTGGAAATGTACGAACGGTGGACGGACCGCGACACGGAAAGGAAGACGGACCTCGAGGATAAGATTCGCGAAATCAGAAACGACCTGGCAAGATCGACGTTCGAGAAGAAGGAGAAGAAGGAGAAGGAGAAGGAACTCGAACAAAATAAGGAGGATCTGAAGTTCATGGACGATAAGCATGATAGATCCGGTCTCAAGCTTCCCCCCGGAAGCGGGGAGCTGATCGTCTACTTTGCGTTTCAGGCCGCGGTCTCCTATGTCGCTCCCGCGTTATTCACCTACACAGAGTGGGTTCTGTGGCCGGTGGATCTCGGGGGCCGAATTATGGCCTGGGTGGGCGACCTTGCGGCGAGCCCGATGTTGGCGGAATACTTCTGGTTTGTTCCCGACCAAACGGCGGAGGTGGCCAAGTGGATTCGGGCGGCAGGAGGAACGGTACAACAGAAACTTAACTACGGCAGATTGTTGTACGCCACCGTCCGCACGAGGACGGATCAAGCCATCATCCGTACTCTGGAGAGGGGCGAGGCGGTGAGCATCGAGGGGGTGATCCCCGAGCTATCCCTCGGGGTCAGCCCGGAACTAGAGGACAGGTTATGGTTCTTCGCCAACATAAGCACCTCCACATTCTCCTAGGGAGCGCGGCCGCAAGAAGCAAAAAAAAAACGACAATAAAAACGCCTCTTCGTACTACTTAAATGTCTAGACGAAGTTCTCGATCAGAAATCCTTCGGAGCGATCCCGTGACTCGCGTCCACTACGCATGTCCCTGTATCCCGGCAGCGTGGCCGCTTCGGCCGCCTCCAACGGAAAGGGAAACTATCGGGACCTCGAACACGTCACCGGAGAAGATGCAGATCTGGAAGACCTGGCGGTGGTGGAAGGTCTGAACTCGTCGGTCGGTGCGGGTACCGACCCCTCCATAGGCGAATCGTTCGCCACCGCGGATCATCTGGTTTCTTCGTCCTTCTGCTCGGTGTGCACCGAATGGTTCGTGGACTCCGAGGGGCGTCTGGTGAACGCGTACGTGGGTACCCCCTGCGGACACCACACCCACCTATCGTGCGCCACGAGGCAAAAGTACGCGGGTGCCGCCGGAGACTATCGGTGCGGGATATGCACCCTGTACTCTCCCGTGGTGCTGGCCCACAGGAGGACCGCGGAGAAGGCGTGCGACGAGCTGATGCAGCACAAGAGCGGAGATACCGTGAAGCTCCTCAACGGATTCGGCTCGTTTCCGTGCAAGCTGAGCGTGGGAAAGCGCTACAGGGTGTTCATGATCAAGAGGAAGAATCCGTTCGCCTTCCTGAAAAGCAGGGAGAAGGGGAAGCCCGTCACGATTCCCGACCTCGTGGCCGCCGGAATCTGCATGGACGATCTGCTCGACCGAAAGATCGATCTCTACGACCTGTACAAGATGGGGGGGAATCACGTCAATACCAACGAGCTCGCGGACATGGGGTTCAGATCCGAGCACATGCTTCCGGAGTACCGGAACCTCGTTCCGGTGGTCGCCCTGGTCAAGCTCTTCAAGGCGGACTGGGATTGGTTGGCGCAACGGTGCGAGGGGAAGGCGACCATGTTGGTGGATATGAGGCTGAATCCCCAGGAACTCCGGACGCTGGGGGGATCCGTTCAACGCATGATCCAGTTGGGCCTCGACAGAGATATCCTGTGCAGCCTGGGATACTCCCTCCAGGACCTGGCGACGTACCTGGACCTTCAGGTGAACGACCTCCAGGAGCTGAAAATCGACGGCAACTTCCTGTCCGGGGTGTTGCGGTGGAACCCGGGAAGCGTGAGGAGGATACTGAAGTTGGACGATGCCCAGATGGCCACCCTGGCGCCGAAGAGGGTGAACGCCTCCTCTGCGCGTTCCGGAAATCTCTACCCCGCGGGGCGCCGCGCGGCACCGGCCCGTGCAAAACACCACGCCAGCGGGGGACACGCGCGTGTGTACGCTCATCCCGGTTCGAAGTCGCATCCCTCTTCTCCGCTCTTGGAGTATGCGCCGCCGCCGTCCCAGGACCCCGTCAAAAGGAGCAGTAAATCCGTGACGGAAGACGTGCGGTTGAAGATGCAACGGCTGGAGGTGTGACCGGGGGAAACCCAAAAAAAAGTCTTATATAAAGCCTCCAAACCGACGAGGGATCGTCCAGAGATTCACGCGCGCAAAAAGTAGAGGAGGCCGTTTTTTCGATTTCAAGGGAAAAAAAAAAGAGAACGGATGGATTCTCCCGAACCTGCTCTGTGCGAAGAACCGAGCTCTTGGGACGAACGAGCGTTCGCGCCCGTGGAAGCGTACAGGAAATTGCTGGCCACAAAGAAACACCTGATCCGTCCGGACGAGTTGCTTTCTCTGGAGAGTCACCTCAGGAAGCTCGTCATCAGCGTGAGTCAGAGGGAGGAGGAGGCGGAGCGGAAAGGCGGGGAGAAGGACGGGGACGGGGAGAAGAAGAAGGGCGAGGAGGACCGGCGGAGGGACTGGAGGGGACGTTGGGTGCAACCAAAATTCAACGGGTACAAGACAAAGGCGTTCGTCGGGTGGGGATACACGGAGCGGGAGAAAGACGCCGTGCTCGACCGGTTCGTATACCGGAAGTACGCGTGTCCGGGCACCTGCGTCGCGTGGACGAAGTCGGGTCTGTCGGTGGGCGGGTGCGGATCCTCCAAGACCCTGAACGTGGCGGGAGAAACTTACGACGCCGCAAAGGACCGTCTCGGTTCCTGGGAGTTCGACCACGTCTACCGCATGGCGGACGTAGAAAACAGCATGCGGTCGGCGCTGCACCGGGCCGTGGACCGGAAAGATGCGAGAGGGTGGTTCGTCACGCACAATCCCAACGTGATCGGGGACGATGCGAGGACGTTGTTCGCCAAAGAGCACGGATTCGTGGGAACCCCGGAACGCAAGCCGTTCAAGAAGCAGTTCTCGGCGGGGTCGGAGTTCGAATCGCTGCAGAAGTTGATCCTACAGTACGTGGACGTGGACAGGTACGCCGACGACCTGTACGGTTCCAACCTGGTGATGCGATGCGTGGCCTGCCATTCCGCGGGCAGGTCCGCCGATCGGCACCCGCTCTACGAACCGGACCGCTACGTCAGGAACCCGAAGACGAACGGAACGAAATGATCGACGGGAGGGGGGGAGGGTACATGACAGGTGGAGAATCACACCCGAAGACACGAACGGAACGAAATGACCCGCGGTGGGGGGTTTTAGGAGGTGCCAAATATAAACCGTTGATTCTATATAAAAGGGATTTATTTCGGCGCATGGTACCGCGCACAATCATGCCGCACGCCGTATACACAAAGGAATTTTTCCCGGAGCTGATTTGGATGCATCTCTCCTGGTTACCGTGCTGCTGCAGCTATCCAATACCAGAGGCTCTAGAGGGCGTCGAAACGAGGAAAAACAGTTGGCTGGAACGCATGGGAGACTCCATACAGATCGTGTCGATAGAAACCAAGGACTTCGAATACGATAATTTCGTTCGCCGCGATGCCCGTACCGTCATACATTACGAGCGTGTGGAGTGAGAATCCTCCGGATCTCTCAAAATTAGGAATTGCTAAAATTAGGATGGGGCGGTGCATATAAAGATCGTTGTTTTGCTACAAAATCATCCACGTATCTCGCAAAGCATGTCATTTCGAAAAAGACCACCACCGTACCGGAGCTGTAGCATTTGCGATGAATTGAGCACCTATTTCCCCGGAAAGGCCAACCTGTATTGGGTAACCGTTCCAACCGACGCAAAACATCGCGTGTCGAGCGATTACTCCGATAAGATGGTTGTTTTTGCGCGGATGCACTTGGCGGCTTACAGTTGGGACCAGATAGAGAAGGGCCTGGGCGCACTCAGTTTCGAAGCGCGCCACGAACTGAGTGCCATCGTCCAAGGAACACTACATTCGGATGGGAAGAGTTCGGTAGAGGAGCTCGCGACAGAGGGACGCAAGATCATCCTGGAATCCTTGACGGGACTGGAACAAAAAAGAATGCAAAGATAGCGCGAGGACGGAACCCAAAAGTTTTTTTGTGCTATATAAGAGAAAGGAAACGCAACCCGTCGTAGCACCTCTCGCAGGCGGAAAGAATAAAACGACTGCTCGAAGCCAAATGGTCAACGACGTAAACTGGAGAACGGAAAATAGGGATCGCATCGAGACGCATGCGAAATCCGTCATGGCGGCGCTCCCCACCACCGATCAACTTCCCGCATTCGGTCGCCTAGAACCGGGAGAAGTGGTGAGATATTCATCCCTGCTCGTTCACTTGCCGTGTCCATCCGACAGACCTCTCGACGAAGGCGAGAGGATCCTTCTCGGTGCCAGAGTCCAACAGTTGAGGGACACCGTAGCCCAAACCCTACTTCTACGAAAGATGGAAACGGGCCGCGAAGATCAAGTGATTTTCCCGCTTCTTGAAACCATCTGCACGCTCCACGAGGATTCCGCAGACGAGGATCGAGCGCTCTCTTTGAAGATAACCGGGATATACGTGGGAAACCCTCCTTCGACGGCTCTGGACTACCAGTGATTTTTTTTTTTTTGTGTTTGCAAGAAGTAAAGAAAGGGACGAAGGAAACGATAACCCCCACTGGTTGTTTTTATTCCAATTCGAAACGTTTCAACTCCATGTCCGGTCTCTCCAGCCTGTACGTGTCCTTCCTGTCCAGCTTCTTGTAGTTTCGTCCCCTGCGGCAGAATATGCACACCATCTTCTTCCGCACCAAGCGCCACGCGACCGCCGCGACCATCGAGGCCACCGACACGATCGCGAGCCAGACGGTCACCCAGAAGTTCTCTACCAGGTCCCCGCACGGGACGCCAATACCTTCCGCGCCTAAGCAGGTGGTGTCGTACTTGAAACCGACGAATGCCGCCACGTGGGTCAGAAACAGGAAGACGAAGATCTCCCCGCACTCCACGATCCTGTCGCCGTCCCACGTGAACCGGTCGCGATCGACGTCTCCGTCCCTCTTCATGCGGAAGCGGTACTTCATGGAGAAGAAGGTCGCCGCGTACACGACCGCGAGGGAGGACACCGAGACGAGTACGTGCATGTTCTTCAGCACCGGGGTGGAGAGTATCAGGGCGGCCACGATGCTCCAGTACCAGGTTCCGTACTGCGTGGAGCTCTTCAGCATGGCCCAGGAGGAGACGGAGAGTCCCAACAGTCCCAGTACTCCGGTGGCTCCGGCGATGGCCAACCCCACGCCCTCCGAAAAGGGCGGGGAGTACCTGGTGAAACCTCCGGTCGCCATGGCCGTTCTCACGGCCACGAAGGTCGTCTTTGCGGACACGGCGAAGAAGAACGACGCCAGGTGCTTTTCCGAGTCGAAACGCAGCACGCGGGGCCAGCGCAGCAGTTTCGAAAGAGACAGACCGAGGATCACGCCCACCAGGTGGGCCAAGAGCACCTCGGTGTGGTACCGGAGCTGCACGTCGGCGGGTTCTCCCCGGTACTCGTAGGTCCATTCCACTCCGAACAGCCCAATCAGGACCACGAAGCTGGAGAGGGAAAAGGAGCGACTCAGGGAGGTCAGGACCAGACCGAGAAGCCACGCCTCCACCAGGGGAAAGACGGCCGAGAATCCGGACGGTTCCATCGCGTTGTTTGTCGATGTGGTTTTTTTTATTGCCGCACCAAAACAAAAACAATAATCGGTTCCCTTTATACCGGACGCTGTCTTTTTCATCCGGCGTGTCGCACGAAATCTCGAATGCGGCGAGCTTTTTCGTCGTCCGAGTGTCCGTCGTAAGCCTTGTCCGACGTGAAATCGAGCGCCACTTCCTCCTCGGGCAGGTGCCAGGCAACTTCTCCTTCCGGAAGATCAATCACGAGGACCGGCCACTCCGGATCTTCTTGCGGACGTCTGATGCCGGCATCCATGCCGCATTTCTTCGCCAGAGTGCAGCACAGCTGTACCACCAGGTTGCGATCGGCGTAAACGCGATCCATCTCGGACGTTTGGGGGGTTTCGTTTGCTGGCGGATCAGGTTTCAGGGTCCAAATCCCAGTTTTGAGCGCGTAATCTTCGTACTTCCACATCCGGCCGACGGCCCATACGAAAAAGCTCCCCACTGAAAAAAACACCATTGCCCCCCCCGAAGCCCACCAACCCACGATTATTACAACATTCAACAAGAAGACAATCGCCAAGATCTGGTAATTATCGTAATATCTCCTCGCAAGCGCATGGTCTTCCCGAGACCCGTCGAACACGACGGGAGGAAAGTTTTTCCGTGCCCAAGACGCCTCCTTAATGCAATGCATTCTTTTTCGTCCGTCCGAGATTCGAGGACGTTTGGGGGTTTATGCCTTGCATTGTGGCGTCCCGCATCGAAACGAAAATCAGACCTTTATACCAAACGCTGTTTTTTATTGCTCCCGCATGACAGTACTTATCAGTGCACCAACAGCAAACCTATCTTCCTTATCTTCACATCCCCGACTCCCAGGGTTTTCAACGCCTCCATGCACCTGCGCAGTATCGGTTCCCCCGCGGAGATGCGCTCCAATCTGCGTTTCAGATGTCTCTCGTACATACCGGACGATGCCGGTCCGCCGGTGAAGCACCCTTCGTAGTTCGAAAACCATGGGTTGCAAAGTGCTTCCCCAAAGTCCTCTCCGTGTAAGCCTAGGAAATGCGGGCTGTACTTCACGCCTCCCTTGAGGCGGATAAACTCCACGACCTTCGGTCTGGACGCTTCCACGGCAGCGACAAGTAGAGAGCATTCTTCCGTAGGGGAGCGCAACGCGTCCAGAGTTTCCTTGACGAAATCGAAAGGGAGGTTGTTCCGTATGGCCTTTTCCTCGTCCCACATGTCCCAGGAAAACCCGCCTTCCAGCTGGCACCGAGTCGCCTCGCGCATGTTTCCGTGTTCCAAAGCCCACCTTCCCAGTTCGTGCCACGGAACCTGCAAGCGTACGGCCGAGCACGCCTCCGAGATGCGCGCGATGCTGCGGTCTCCGGGCGGAAAAAGTTTCCACAGGCCGTAAAAGGGGAAAAAATATTGTCCGAGAGACCGTAGAAGCCCTTCCAACTCGGTAGAACACGTTGCTTTCGACGGAATTCCGTGCGGTTTCGGACTCAGCAACTCCAGGAAGAATACCATCGCGCCTTCGTCTTTCTTGCCCCGGAAAATCTCCCTCGCCGCCGCGTACAGACGGTCCTCGTCCAACCACTCGCTCAGGTACAGCAGGAACCCCAGGATTTCCGCCCGGCATTGGTCCCAGTCGAGCGCGGAGAAGAGTCCGATCGCGTATTCCAGGTGTCCGTCGAACTTTCCGACGCATTCCCATTGCAGTATTGTGTCGACCAGATCCGTGCGTTGGTCGGTCCAGATCTCGATCTTCTTCCGGTTGTCCTCCGCGTCCAACACGACGGCGCGCCACGCGCAGGCGATCAACCTCCTTTTTCTCCCGTCTGATTCGTTCCACAAGCGGATTTTTTTCAGCTTACGCGGCCGAACCCCCATCACAGAGAACAACAGATCTTTCGATCTACCCGGTTGAACGGACTCCGCCACAGCGATTGCAATCTTCTCCGTAGCTTGGACTCGCTGAATGATCAGTCCCATGTCTTCGCTTCGGACGGCGGCACGCACGCAGCCCGTGCACGGGGTCACCTTGCATGCTTCCAGGACTCGCAGAACCTGCCGGGGTTCCCGGTCGAATTCGAGCGCGGCGTGTAGCAGCGCGTGGACCTGGCGATCGGACAGCCGGCACGTCAGCGCGTGCGCGATGCGCTCCTGGTCCATCAGCCAGTAGAAGAAGAGGAATCCGTGCGACACGGCGTCCCGGTACCGCACCCTCTGGTACGTCCCCGAGTAGCTGCGACAGAGTCCGGCCATCGCCTTGCACGTGCACCTCAGGCTCAGGAGGGACGCAGAATCCACCCGGTCGATCACCAGGGCCAAGGGCTCCAAGGGCAGGCCCATCAAAAGGCTCCACTTGCGAGGGCGTTTGGCACCGCGCGGGTCCGGTTCCGAGGAATCGGCGGAGGGAGACGGCGGACGCTTGGACATTTTTCGAACGCAAATCGGGAGGGGGTTTTCCTACCGGAAAAACGGAGCGTCAGAATATATGTGCGCCCGAAGCGCCACAAATAGACGGGTCCAAAAAAAGGACCGGCAGTCTTTATAAATACGGCCGAGTTTGCACCTTCTTCTCGCACTTTACAACCTCTATACTTTTCCGTTGCCAGAAAAAAACCAAGTTATGGGCAAACCGATCGTGGAGCCCCTCTGTTCTCGCGGGATGCAAGGAATTATTATTACACGAGGCAATTGGTGCGAGGTGATGCCGCACTTTACCCTGAAAAAGATCTCCGAGTCGTGGGCGCCAGGTACCCGCGAGTCCCGCTACGGTTGCCGGATGCGACTCTTGGATCAGCTGGTCGTCTCGTTGGAATACTCGTGCGACTACCGCTTGACCGTGACGATCGAGGACCACCACCACTTCTACGCCGAATACCTTAGAGGAGAAGAGGAAATTCCCCGACGACTTCGCACCTCGGAGGCCGAAACCCTTCGTGGCGCAAACATCTTCTTTCGATTCTCGCACGTAATGGGTTTCCGGCCGACGGTAAACACCGCGGCAAAGCTCCTCATCAGTCACGCCTGTCCTTCGCCGACCAGCGACTCCATCGATATCGAGTTTGAAATACTTCCTTTGACGTAGCGAGAAAAAAAAAGCATGCGACTCTGTGTTCCGATGAACGGCCGTAAAAATAAACACTTCTAAGTTTAGACCGGCGTGGTTCTCTTAATATTTAATCATCGGCGACCAGACACGTGTGCATGTTGTAAAAAAACTCGCGAAAGAGGGAAATGGAAAGTTCTACCGGAATCTACGGCTCCGACGAGGAATACGAGGGCGATCTGATGGAGTGCGCGCGCCTGGCTCCTGCGGAGCACGTCGACTTCTGGCACGGGAACACGGAGGATCTGCTGAGGCTCGCCGAGCCGAGGATCGCCCACAACCCCCTGGGAAAGAGGTTGGAGGACGTCCTGCGTCCGGACCCGGAGAAAACCTCTCAGCAGCTGACCTGGTATCTCTCGCAAGAGTACGTGGAATCCCTGAGCCCGCGCTGGTTCGCCATCAGGGAGAAAAAGAGCACGGCCACCAACACCGCCTTTGCCCTGGGACACGACCCCTACAACAAGGACTTCGGGGAGTTTTGCGACAAGAAGTTGGGCACCTACGAATACTCGTACTGGGCGAAGAAGAACATGGAGCACGGGAGAAAGACGGAGCCCGCGGCCGGATCCGCGTACGCCCGCGAGACGGGGTTGCTGTGTTTCGAAGGGTGGCTGGTGATCCACCCGCTGAGTGCCTACCGATGCCTCGCGGCCACGCCGGATCTAGTGACTGAGGACGGGAAGGTGGTGGAGATCAAGTGCCACAATCCGAAGCCGAGAACAGACGGCCGGACTCCCCCGATCGTCGAAAAGATACGCAGGACGAGGTGTCAGGCGGACCTGCTCAGGGAATTTTCGCACTACTACGATCAAATCAGCACCCAGCTCTTCGTGCTGGGCATGGATTCGGCCGACTTTGTCCAATACGTTCCCGCCAAACTCAACGGCGGGGAGGAGATACTCAACATAGTACCGTTTCGCCGCGATCGCCGGTGGGAACAGAGGTATGTCGGGCGCCTGGTGGACTTCTGGGAGCGGTACATGAGGGAGCGCGCAAGAAGGGGCGATCTGGGACCGAAGACGGTTCCGGCTCCGGAACCGGCGGTGCGTCTGGCCGTCGTGGGGTCGCGCAACCTGGACGACAGCGATATCTTCCACCGGGGAGTCGGAAAGGCCGTGCGACACTGGGGAACGCCCTGCGAGGTGGTCTCCGGAGGAGCGCTCGGAGCCGACAGCATGGGAGAACGATGGGCGGAACAGAACGGGATACCCGTGCGCGTCTTCGAGGCGGATTGGCAGCGGTACGGCAAGGCGGCCGGGCCGAGTCGGAACCAGGCGATCGTCGATCGCGCCACGCACGTGCTCGCCTTTCCCAGCCGCACGGGAAAGGGAACCCAGGACGCGGTGCGGAAGGCCAGGAAAAAGGGTTTGCCCGTAATCGAGCTGTACGTGGACTGAAACGAAAGAAAAAAACGGTTGCTTTGGCGAAAGACTCGTCTCTTCTTCTTAAATTTTTTTTTGTACGCGAATTTTTAGCGATAGAAATCGAACACCAACGAATCCCCCTCCTTCCACAACCCCTCCATCGGTGTCGCCGATGCGGGACTCTTGCGCATCTCTTCCCATTCTTCCCACGGAACGAAGCGTTCCCATCCCACGCGGTCCACCTTGATTCCTCCGGAAGCGTAACACATCTGGAACCCCTTTTGGTAGTTCAGAGGAAATCCTCCGGGCACCAAGTTCACCGAGAAGTCCGGCAGGTCGATCGAGTAGAGTCCGTACATAGGCGGGACGGAGGTCGGTTTCACGGTCGTCAACTCCAAGGACACCCAATCGCCGGAACGCCAGACTCGCAGCCCGTACGTAGCATCCGAAAGCCGAACCGAACATCCGTTCCCCGAGCGTACCCCAAGGAGGATCGGATCCTTGGGCCGATCCCGGGGAAGGGGGGTTCCCTTCGGGAACGTCTCTATGGAACTCCCCGAGTGTTCCAAGTCGCGCATACGCTGGCGAAAGGCATGGTGATTGGCCGAGGCGGAGTACGTGCAGAAGAAATCTCCGGGCTCATGGAGGAATTCCGAGGTTAGTAATCGGTGCTCCTTCCGCTTTATCTGCCCGTTGCGGTTGGATACGTGGTGATCTACCATTCCCCTGCGTTCCCAGAGACGAAGCAGGAGTTCCCCGTGATTAGATCGCGCAGCGGGATGGTCGAGGTGAACGTTCAAATCGAGCGGAGATCCCCTCCAGGTGCACTCGGACAGCGGACACTCGATGTCCGCAAACTCGCACGTTTCCCGGTGGTCGTCCACGTCGTAGATCTTTCCCGACCACTCGCACCCCCGGTT
>SDBT01007428.1_pt1 | contig 18018 bp, 18 predicted proteins | sample 2277101 | NCBI WGS metagenome assembly SDBT01 (sample SAMN10404973, study PRJNA504765) | marine sediment metagenome | isolation source: marine sediment core GS10_PC15, 103 cmbsf | place: Arctic Ocean: Southern Knipovich Ridge | collected 2010 | reverse complement strand
CCCAGTCTGTCTTTGCGAGGAGCGTTTTTTGCGACGAAGCAATCCCCTTCTTACCCAGTCCGGAGGAGATTGCTTCGCACAAACCGCTCGCAATGACATTTGCCCCAAGACTGAAATGCACCTTTTAAGAGAAACCAGGTTTTTCTCTGTATGAGCAGGCAGGTCATTGCTTTGGGAGTTTCCTGGGATGCACAAAGATCTCTCGCCAACTAAAAACCTGGTTTCTGCATGGTAGCGAAACTTTACAAATAAATCAATTTGGTTTATAATATGCTGCGGTTGATTGTCGACTGAGAGGGGACACTCTCAGTTTTTGTCATATATAAGCTGGTTTTCGCATATCGTGATTCAGTCGCTCCCTCACCGAACTCAGTGAGGGTTAATCTTTATCGAGTGAGGAAAGCATGGCCGCACAAACGACCTTCTTGACTCCAGAAGGGCTCAAAAAGCTGGAGGAAGAGCTAGAATATTTTCGCACCGTGCGTCGTCAGGAAGTCGCTCAGCGACTGCGCTCTGTCTTGGAAGAACAGGACATCCTGGAGAACGCCGAGTATGAGGATGCCAAGAACGAGCAAGCCTTTGTTGAAGGCCGCATCTTGACCCTGGAGGATATCCTGAGGAACGTGGCGATCATTGAGGAGGGCGGCCCCACTGATAGGGTGGGCATAGGCAGCCGCGTGACGGTGGCAGAGGAGGACGGGGAGCCGGAGACTTACCACATCGTCGGCTCCGTCGAGGCAGATCCCAAGAGGGGCCGCGTCTCCAATCAATCTCCCCTCGGCAGAGCCCTGCTGGGGCATCGTGTAGGTGATGAGGTCATCGTCGACGTCCCCGACGGCGTCCTGCGTTTTCGGATAACCGCTATCCAATAGTCAGGCGAGGACAGGAAATGGAGCAACTCAGCGATTTGGAGAGGCAGCGACGTATCAAACTGGAGAAGATCAGGGAGAGAGGCGTAGACCCCTACCCGCCGCGAGTCGAGCGCAGCCATACGGCGGCTGAAGCCCTCCGGGAATTCGAAACTGGCGAGCCTGAGAGCGAGATCAGCCTGGTCGGCAGGATGAGGAGCATCCGCGTGATGGGCAAATCAACTTTCGCCCACATCGAAGACGGCAGCGGGCGCATCCAGATCTATCTGCGTCAGGACAGCCTGGGGGAGGAAGCCTACGAATTCTTCAAGCGAGATCTCGACATCGGAGATTTCATCGGGGTGACGGGGCGCCTCTTTCGCACCCGCACGGGCGAAGTCACCCTCCAGGTGAAGGATTTCAAGCTACTGGCCAAATCTCTGCGCCCCTTGCCTGAGAAATGGCACGGGCTTAAGGACGTGGAGACCCGCTATCGGCAGCGCTACCTGGACCTCATTGCCAACGAGGAAGCGCGAGAGATTTTCGTGATCCGGGCCCGCATCGTCAGCGCGCTGCGCCGTTTCCTGGACCAGCGGGGGTTCCTGGAGGTGGAGACCCCCGTTCTGCAGCCCATTTACGGCGGAGCGGCAGCCAAGCCCTTTGTCACCCATCACAACGTCTTGGACCAGGACCTCTACCTCCGCATCTCCGACGAGCTCTATCTCAAGCGGCTGATCATCGGCGGCTACGAGCGGGTCTACGAGATCGGCAAGGATTTTCGCAACGAGGGCGTCTCCCATAAGCACAACCCAGAATTCACCCAGTTGGAATTCTACCAGGCCTACGCTGATTACCACGACGTCATGGAGATGGCCGAACAGATGGTCTCCTACGCGGCGCAGGAGGTGCTGGGCACGACTTGCATCACCTATGAGGGAAACGAGATTGACCTGGCTCCGCCCTGGCCGCGCCGCAGCCTGCGCCAGGCCATCAAAGAAGAATCGGGCATTGACTACGAGGATCATGCCGGTGCCCAGAGCTTGTGCCAGGCAATCCGAGTCATCGGCGGCGACGTGGAGCCCACGGCCACGCGAGGCAAGCTCATTGACGTCCTGCTGTCCAACTATGTGGAGCCCAAGCTCATCCAGCCCACCTTTCTGATTGATTACCCCCTGGAGCTTTCGCCCCTGGCCAAGCGAAAGCCGGGATCCCAGGAAACTGTGGAGCGCTTCGAGGGCTTCGCGGGGGGCATGGAGCTTTGCAACGCCTTCTCCGAGCTAAACGACCCGCTGGATCAGGAGGAGCGCTTCCTGGCCCACGGACGGGCTTACGAAGCTGGCGACGAAGAGGCTCATCAGATGGACAGGGATTGGCTGGCCGCTTTGAGCTACGGCATGCCTCCCACGGGAGGGTTTGGCATGGGCATTGATCGTCTGACCATGTTGTTGACTGGTCAAGTTTCCATTCGCGAGGTTATCCTCTTTCCTCACATGAGAGCAAAGGAGCAGAGCTGATGTTTGAAGGCGTGTTTCCCCCCATTCCCACCCCTTTCGCCGCTGGCGAGGTGGCGCACGACAAATTGTCCGAGAACATCGCCCAGTGGAACCAGATGGGGCTGGCAGGCTACGTCGTCCTGGGCTCCAACGGCGAGAACGTGTACCTGAGCGAGGCCGAGAAGAGGGCCGTGATCGCTACCGCACGGGAGGCCATTCCCAGCGACAAGTTGTTAATCGTGGGCACCGGCCGCGAGTCAACCAGGCTGACCATCGAGAGCACTCGGACGGCGGCCGACCTGGGAGCAGATGGGGCTTTGGTCGTGACCCCGTCCTATTACAAAGGGCTGATGACGTCTGAGGCCCTCTATCGCCACTACGTCTCCCTCGCCGACGCCTCGCCCATTCCCGTCCTGGTCTACAACGTGCCCAAATTCACTGGGCTGAACATCGCCCCGACGCTGGTGGCCAGGCTGGCAGAGCACCCCAAAATCGTGGGGATGAAGGATAGCGCGGGGAACATCGGCCAACTCGTTGAGATTATCCGCCTGGCCCCACCGGAGTTTGAGGTTTTGGTGGGCAATGCTCCAACTTATTACAGCGCGCTGGGCGTGGGAGCGATAGGGGCCGTTTTAGCTCTGGCCAACGTCGCCCCGCGGGAGTGCGTGGTCATCAAGGAACTGTTCGATCAGGGCAAGCTCAATGAAGCACGGGCTTTGCATTTCAAGCTCATGCCCGTCGGCCGAGCTGTGACCGGCCAATTCGGCATCGGCGGCCTGAAGGCGGCACTGGACCTTTTGGGCTACTATGGCGGGCACCCGCGCTCTCCGCTCTTTTATCCCCGTCCCGAAGAGGTCGAGGAGATACGTGGCATCCTGCGCCAGGCAGAACTGCTGACTTAGCCTGCCGGCTGGCAAGGTGCGATTTGCGCGTTTGGTGATTTTGTGGTATTATATGTATTGCTTTTAGCACTCTCGACGTTAGAGTGCTAAAACGCAAAACTAAAAATCGCAAATGGAGGTAGGGAAATGTCAATTAAAAAGCTGAAGCCTTTGGGCGACCGTCTGATCGTGGAGCCCATTGAGAAGGAAGAAGTGACGGCCAGTGGCATCATCCTTCCGGAGACGGCCAAGGAGAAGCCACAGGAGGGCGAGGTGTTAGCCATTGGGCCAGGCCGCCGGGACGAAGAGGGGAAGCGCATCCCCATGGACGTCAAGGAGGGAGACCGCGTCCTCTTTGCCAAGTACGCCGGCACTGAGGTCAAGCTGGAGGCCGACCGCAAGGTCCTGGTGCTCAGGGAGAGCGATATCCTGGCAATAGTGGAATGACCGTGGCTGGTACATTCGTAAATTCGCATCACGAGTTTACGAATGTACGAGCTACGAATTTACGAATCACCAACTTACCAATACAATAACCTAAAGGAGATTAGATTATGCCTGCAAAACAACTGATTTTCTCGGAAGAAGCTAGAAGGTCCCTGAAGAGGGGAATTGACGTCATGGCCAACGCAGTGGGTACAACCCTGGGGCCGAAGGGGCGCAACGTGGCCCTGGACAAGAAGTGGGGAGCCCCCACCATCACTCACGACGGAGTGACCGTGGCCAAGGAGATAGAGCTGGAGGATCCCTACGAGAATATGGGCGCCCAACTCCTCAAAGAGGCAGCTACCAAGACCAACGATGTGGCCGGCGATGGCACCACCACCGCCACAGTCCTGGCCCACATGATCGTCACCGAAGGGCTGAAGAACGTGGCCGCTGGAGCCAACCCTATGCTCATCAAGAGAGGCATCGAGAAGGCCACCAAGGCTATTGTGGAGTCCATCAAGGCGCAGTCTGAAGAGTTGGTCACCAAGGATGAAATCGCCAACGTGGCCTCCATCTCGGCCAACGATAAGCAGATCGGCGAGCTCATCGCCGAGGTGATGGACAAGGTCGGCAAGGACGGGGTGATCACCGTCGAGGAGTCGAAGGGCCTGGCCTTTGAGACCGAGTACGTGGAGGGTATGCAGTTCGATAGGGGCTACATGTCTCCTTACTTCATCACCAATCCTGAGTCCATGCAGGCCGAGCTAGAGGATCCCTACATCCTGATCCACGACAAGAAGATATCCGCCGCCACCGACATCATTCCCATTTTGGAGAAGCTGGTCCAGGTGGGCAAGCGCGATCTGGTGGTTATCTCCGAGGACGTGGATGGAGAGGCGTTGGCGACGTTGGTGCTCAACAAGCTGCGGGGCACTTTCAACTTGCTGGCGGTGAAGGCCCCCGGCTTCGGCGACCGGCGCAAGGCCATGTTACAGGACATCGCCATCCTCACCGGCGGCCAGTTGATCACCGAGGAGATGGGCCGCAAGCTGGAGACCGTGCAGATCAGCGACCTCGGTCAGGCCCGCAAGGTCGTGTCCACCAAGGACGACACCACCGTCATCGAGGGCAAGGGCTCCGATAGTGAGATCAAGGGCCGCCTGGGGCAGATCAAAGTTGAAATCGAGAATAGCACTTCCGATTACGACAAGGAGAAACTGCAAGAGCGACTGGCCAAGCTGACCGGCGGAGTGGCAGTCATCCGGGTCGGTGCTGCCACCGAGGTGGAGTTGAAGGAGAAAAAGCACCGTGTCGAGGATGCCCTCTCAGCTACCAGAGCCGCTGTGGAGGAGGGGATCGTCCCCGGAGGAGGGGTGACCCTCATCAACGCCGTGTCAGTCCTGGATGAGATCAAAATGGAGCCCCTCGACGAGCAGACAGGGGTGAACATTTTCAAGAGAGCCCTGGAGGAGCCGATGAGGGGGATCGTTCAGAACGCCGGCATGGATGGAGCTGTGGTAGTGCAGAATGTAAGGAGATTTCAGGAAGAGGAGAAGAACGACAAGATAGGCTATGACGTGATCGCCAACGACTACGGGGACATGGTAGAGAAAGGGATCATTGACCCGGCCATGGTAACCCGAAGTGCGGTGGAGAACGCGGCCAGCATCGCGGCCATGATCCTCACCACCGAGGCTCTGATCACTGATATCCCTGAAGAAACACCACCGCCCGCACCGCCTATGCCTCAGTACTAGACAGTACATGAAAAGCCCCTCCGAATCCGGAGGGGCTTTTGTTTTTGGGATGGGGGTTATCGGCCTGAGCCACGCTGGAATGGAATTCCAAGGCCATGCCGGCCAGCCTATTGCGCTTGATACGGTTCAACTCGCTTCGTGTTGCGGGAAGTGAGTTGGGCTGGCGGGAATCTGGCCCCAAGGTTTTTGAGCTTGTTCGTAGATTTCGTCAACACTTGCGTCCCCAAAAATGTGCTCCTGCCACTCCAAATAGTCCCCTTGGCCGGGGAGCAGTTGGTTGAGGAAGCGAAGTGTATCCGCATATCCTAGAGACCGCACCAGGGCCATAAATCCGGTCTCCCGCAAAGCTATGTCGGAATGACTAAATCGTTGGTTTGTCAATGTCATCTTACACCTCTCGCAACAAGTCTACCGGGTTGACAACTTTCACTGTTAGCGTGCCACTTTCTCTCAACCGCTTTCCCTGGCGGTTCAAACGATCATCACAGGTGACCAGATAGTCGCATCCAGACAGCTCTGCGCATGCCAGGTGAAGTGCATCTCGACCTCGAATGCAGATGTTCATGTCGAAATAAAGGTAGGTCACGTCTTCGCTCCCACTTACTTTAGCTTCTTGAGCTGCATCGGATTACCCCCTGATAAATGCCTTAAGCCGCTGCCCTGGCCTCCTGCACAATCTTCACCCCCGCACTGGCTCCGATGCGCGTGGCCCCGGCCTTGACCATCTGCCTGACAGCTTCGAGGCTCCTGATGCCTCCCGCGGCCTTGATGCCCATCTCAGGCCCAACCGTCCGCCGCATTAGAGCCACGTCCTCAACTGTAGCCCCACCTGGCCCAAAGCCGGTCGAGGTTTTGACGTAGTCAGCCCCGGCGGCCTTGGCCAACTGGCAGGCTTTGATCTTCTCCTCGTCCGTCAGCAGGGCTGCCTCAATGATCACTTTGCAGACAGCCCGGCTGTTGTGACAGGTGCGCGTCACGGTGGCGATGTCTCGCTCCACCAGCTCGTAGTCCCTGGATTTAAGGGCGCCCACGTTGATGACCATGTCAATTTCAGTGGCCCCGTCCTCGATGGCCTGCTGGGCCTCGTAAGATTTGACCTCAGGCGAGGTGGCCCCCAGGGGGAAACCGACTACTGCGGCGATGGCCACCGGCGAGCCTTTGAGGAGCTGATCGGCCAGTTTGACGTTAGCGGGATTGACGCAGACGGCGGCGAAGCCGTACTTGCGGGCCTCGTAGCACAGTTGGGCGATCTGCTCCTGGCTGGCGTCTGCCTTGAGCAAGGTGTGGTCAATCATGTGAGCGATGCTGGCCGCCACGTTAGTGGAACCCAGCGGGTTGCCGATCCTGTTCGCTCCCGCGTCAATCACTTCTTGGGTCTTGTCCGGACACTGCTCAGTACACTGGCCGTTGCAAGTCAAGCACTCCGATCCCGATTGGGCGCTGGCTTCTTCCTCCCGCAGCAGGATCAGTACCTCTTTGGTGATTCGTTCCACGAGTCGTTCTACAGTTACTCTATCCAGGTCCATTTTCTCATTTCCGCAGGAATCGTTTCTCGATGCCTATGATCTTGTTCACTCTGCGCTCGTGGCGGCCACCGGCGAATTTCGTCTCTAGCCACGTCTTCACGATCTTCTTGGCCAGACCCTCGGCGATGAGATGCCCGCCTAACGTCAACACGTTGGCGTCGTTGTGCTCACGGGCGTTCACGGCGGTGGAAAGGTCATAGCACATGCTGGCCCGCACCCCTGGCACTTTGTTGGCGGCCATGCAGGAGCCAATCCCTGCCCCGTCAATCATGATCCCCCGCCAGGCCTGGCCCTCGGAGACCAGTTTGGCCACGGCGTAGGCGAAATCGGGGTAGTCCACGGACTCGCTGCCGAAGGTGCCACAATCCTTGATGGCATAGCCAAGTTCCTGGAGGTAAGCTTTGAGGGTCTCTTTCATGGCGAAGCCGCCGTGATCAGCGCCGAGGGCGATCACTTTGCTCCCGGAAGATGAGGCCCTGCTGGGAGTGTTGATAGGGCCTGTTCTGAGCGTAGTCGAAGGGCCGGGCTCCGGGGAGAGGGAAACTTTTCTTTCCATAGCCACCTCCCGAGCCCTGGGGGTAACTATGGCTTCGGGGGGGAAACGCATCTTACCCCCGGTGGGAACAGCCTCCACGTCCTTTTCGGTTACCAGGAGGCGCTTCGTCACGCCGGATGGAGATAGGGCGCGGGATTCATGAGTCTCGCCCAGGCCGAGGGTCCGTAGTAGGACTCGCCGTACTATTTCCCTTACCTCGCCTTCTTGTATGGTCATTTTACTCTGACTCGATGCGCTAGCTCGCCACCTCATTCCGTGGCCGCGTAGGAATAGTGGGGCACAAGTCCCAGATACCTGGGGGGCCAATAAGAGATCCAGGCCTTGCCTATAATAGCATCTCCGGAGAGAGAGCCCCAATTGTGGGAGTCGCTGGAACTGTTGCGATTGTCACCCAGGACGAAGTACTCGTCTTCTCCCAGGCGCTGAGGCCCCCAGGCGTACTTGCCCGTGTGGAGCGTGTATGGTTCCTCGAGTTCTTCGCCGTTGATAAAGATGCGTTCCCCTCTGACCTCCACCTTTTCCCCTGGCAGTCCGATGATTCGTTTGATGAAATCCCGCCTGGGATTCTTGGGGTAGTGGAAGACCACTATATCACCGCGCTCAGGAGGGTGAAGATAGTACACGAGCTTATTTATGATCAGATATTGTCCATCGTGCAGGTTGGGCTCCATGCTGACTCCCTCAATGCGGAAGTTCTGGATCAAGGTGCGGATCGCAAGGAAGATCAACAGGGTCAGGAGCACTGTCTCCACGGTTTCGCGCCAGATGGGCTTGTCCTTCTGCTGTTGATCTTCTATTTCTTGGCTGCCCTGTATCTCAGGTGATTCCTCGAGCAAGCTGTCTCTCCCTCTCGCATAGTATGGCCCCAATTATAATACATCTCCAATCAGAAGGCAAACTGACCCTGGAGGTTTAGAAAGGCCAATTTGACAAAAGCGCCCATCTGGTTTATGATTAACCTGGCAGGTAGCACCCTGAGCCGTCGAAGGGCGGCGCCATTTTGCCTCAGGCAAGCCTGCCAAAAGCTATTTCAAAAAGGAGGCACTAGTATGTCACACAGAGGTGAGATGCGACGCATCTGGTTTGTCATGTTGATTATGATGCTAACCTTCCTCTCACTAGCCGGTTGCGCTGAAGTTAAAGTCGTTGACCGGGCCCCTGGTTCCCTCGATACACTGTCCCTCAGTAAGATTAGAACTCCCATAGATGAGCACGATTTGGCTGTGCTGGCCATTGACTTTGACCCCCCGCTGGAATATGAGCAGATCGTGGTTAGGGGCGAGCAGGCAACTTTGTTGGTAGCGGTGGAGAACATTGGCCTTCAGACCGCAACTGACGTTAAAGTGAAGGCGCGGCTGTCTGCCTACGACGGCGACACTCCGATCCTGGAAAAGACTAGCTACATAGATACCATCGCCCCTGGCCAGATAAAGATAGCTCGCTTCAAAGACATCTCCCGTATTCCTTACCGACAAGCCTATCGCTTGCAGGTGTGGGTGCTGCCGGTGTTTGGCGAAGTCGGCATGGCAAATAATCAAAGGAGCTACGATCTCTATATGACCATGTCACGGTGATAAGAGAGGTAACGAGAAACGAGGGATACCAATCATTCGTTACTCGTTCAGTGGAGGTGGAGAGGAGAATGGGGAGGGCGTATCAAGCCCCCTTCTCTGGGCAATGCACTGTAGGAGGTGCTTTTTTAATCCGTGAACTAGCCATGAAATTCAAGCTTGACGGTATCGCCCGCTACATCCCCATCTTAATGATCGCCCTGATCTTAGGCATCTTATTGGGCCTGCAATGGAAATCGCCTCCAGCGAGATCTACGGCAGTGCCAGGCTTTGAGCACGAGTCAGGGTTTCTAGCTATCAATCGTCTGGAAGCAGAGCAGGGAGAGCTCAAGGAAAACATCGGGCGGATGCGGGAGGCATTGGACGAGTATCGCCGGGAGTTGGCCGCCAACACAGAGATGTTGAAAGAGATAAACGCCAAGTTGGAACGGCAGAAAATGACGGCTGGACTGTTGGCTGTCGAGGGGCCTGGCGTCCAGGTGATCCTCGACGATAGCAGCATCCGAGCGGCGACGACGACGGCGGGCTCCAACGGCTACCTCATCCACGAGTACGATCTGCGCGATGTGATTAACCTCCTGTGGCTGGCCGGCTCTGAGGCCATCGCCGTCAACGGTGAGCGGATCGTAGCCACCACTTCCATCTATTGTGTGGGCAGCACGGTCATGGTCAACGATACCCGCCTTTCTCCCCCCTATCTGATCCAAGCCGTCGGTAACTCCATCACGCAGGAGGATGTTTTGCGCAATCCTGCTTATCTAGAAGGGATCAAGCAAAGGGTTGATCCCTACGGCGTGCAGTTCGAGGTGAATAGGATAGGGATGCTCACCCTTCCCGCTTACAAGGGAGGCTTCCCCACCTACTATGCTCAGTTGGGAGATTGAAGAACAAGTAACGAGAAGATTGGGGCTATGAAGAGTCGTTCTGCACAGTTGTCGTTGACCATAGTCTGTTTTATCTTGGGCCTGTTGCTGGTGGCCCAATTTCGTATTCAGCGGATGACCGATAGCTCTCTCTTGTCTGCTTCGAGTGCCGATCAGTTGGTTATCATCAGCAACCTGGTGGAGAACAACATCCGCCTGCGTGAAGAGATGGAGACGCTGGAAGAACAGCTCAGCGAATATCAACAGGCTACCGGAGGGGCGGTGCTGGAAACTTTAGTGGAGGAACTGAATAAGGTCAGGATCATCAATGGGCTGGTGGAGGTCTCAGGGGCGGGGGTCGAAGTGAGTCTTGACGGGCCTGTCGGCGTCGTGGATGTACAAGACCTGATCAACGAGCTGCGCAACGCCGGGGCGGAGGCTTTGACCGTCAACGGGGAGCGGTTGACCCTATACTCGGTAATTGCCAGCACTGAAGACGGGGTGATGGCTGTCAATGGGGCGCAGCTTTCGCGGCCTTATATCCTGCAGGCTATTGGTCAACCTGAGACCATGGAGACGGCTCTGCTCAGAGGAGGAGGGCTCATCGCTACTCTGGAGCGCAACTACGAGGACCTGGCCGTGAGCGTGATCAAGCGCGAGAGAATGGTCTTGCCGGTGTACAAAGGAGCTATTGAGTTCGTATACGCTTCTCCGGCAGAATAAAAAAAGGCGGCCACCGGAATCATCGGCGGCCGCCTGATCTTGGCTGAAGGCAGGGCCAAACTCAACCCACGCCACAGGTTGCGCAACTGGCGCCGCTACAACTGGCGCAACCACTCTTGCCTCCGAGGGACCGGCTCTCGCCGCCGTTTCCCTTGCTGATGGCGGCGAACAAGGAGATAGCGCGGGAGGTGTTCGTCCCCTCGCAGCGCACACAAGCAATAGCACTGTCAGCCTGGCTCATCCTCCGCAGGACCTCGAACTTGATCTCACAATCGGCGCAACGGTATTCATAAAGGGGCATAGCTATTCACCTTATCAGGATCGCTCTCAAGGATATTTTACTCCTGTTTCAGAATTTCGTCAAGGCAACAACGGACTGGCAGGATTTATGGATCGGCTGGACATTTGTCGGAGCCAGGGGGCATACACCCCAGCAGGTGTTCTGCCCACAAACTATAATTCAACCAAAGGAGGTTTGCATTGCGAGAACTCACTGATCGGGCTTTGAACGTGGCCGAGGTCAAAGGCGCTACTTACGCCGATGTCCGGATCGTGCGCCGGGAGAACCAAGGCCTCGTGGTCAAGAACGGGAAGGTGGAAGGCCTCTCCCAGGACGAGAACCAGGGCTTCGGGGTGCGGGTCATTCTCAACGGAGCCTGGGGCTTTGCCTCCAGCTCACTTCTTTCACTGGAAGAGGTTGAGCGGGTCACTGCCCTGGCTGTTGAGATAGCCAAAGCCAGCGCGCTGGTCAAAACCAAGTTGGAAGTTGGAATTGGCTCACCCATCGCCTACTCGGACACCTATCGCACGCCAGTCGCGATTGACCCCTTTCAGGTGTCCATGGAAAAGAAAATCGAGTTGCTCATGGCTGCCGATGCTGAGATGAGGCTGGCCAAGGGGGTGGCGGTGGCTCAGTCCAACCTCCGGTTTATTCGCGAGCGTAAGGTTTTCGCCAGCTCCGAAGGCTCCTTTATCGAGCAGGAGATCATCGAGAGCGGGGGCGGTCTGGAGGCCACGGCTGTCGGCGAGGGCGAGGTCCAGAAGCGAAGCTATCCCAACTCCTTCGGCCGCCACCAGGGGACGGCTGGCTATGAGCTCATTGAGGAGATGGACCTCGTGGGCAACGCTCAACGAGTGGGTGAGGAGGCAGTGGCGCTGCTCATGGCTTCCCAGTGTCCGAGCCTGGTGACCACCATCATCCTGGGAGCTACCCAGTTGGCCTTGCAAGTGCACGAGTCCTGCGGTCATCCAATCGAGCTGGATCGGGTCTTCGGCACCGAGGCCAGCTACGCCGGCACCAGCTTCCTGACCACTGAGAAGCTGGGGTCGTTCCGCTACGGCTCGGAAATCGTCAACATCACCGCCGACGCTACCATCCAAGGCGGCCTGGGCACCTTTGGTTACGACGATGAGGGGGTGCCGGCCCAGCGAGTGCCCATCGTGCAGGATGGCATGTTCGTCGGCTACCTCACCTCGCGAGAGACAGCGGCGGTGATCGGTCAGGAGAGCAACGGCTGCATGAGGGCCGATGGCTGGAATCGCATCCCGCTGATCCGCATGACCAACATCAACCTGGAGCCTGGGAAGTGGGACTTCGATGACCTCATTGCCGACACCGATGATGGCATCTACATGGAAATGAACAAGAGCTGGAGCATTGACGACAAGCGCCTCAACTTCCAGTTCGGCACCGAGATAGCCTACCAGATCGAGAACGGCAAGCTGGGACAACTGTATAAGAATGCCACCTACACCGACATCACCCCACGGTTCTGGGCGGCCTGCGATGCCATCTGCAACGAGAAGTACTGGAACGTGTGGGGCACGCCCAACTGTGGCAAGGGCCAGCCTTCACAGAGCGCCCACGTGGGCCACGGCACGGCTCCCGCTCGCTTCAGGAACGTGCAAGTGGGAGTGATGAGATGAAGTTCAAAGCCCTAACCTCCAACGAAAGGAGCAACAATGCTAGGTAGAAAGAAGATGCACGAGATTGCCAAGCGAGTCCTGTCCCTGTCCACTGCCGACCAGACGGAAGTGATTATCATGAGCGAGGACAGCGGGCTGACGCGCTTTGCGAATTCATATATCCACCAGAATGTGGCCGAGCGAGATGTGGGCCTCAGAGTGCGGACCGTGGTGGGCAAGAAGATCGGGGTGGCTTCCATCAACGACCTGAGCCAGGAGGCTTTGGAAAGGGTGGTGGAGAGGGCCGTGACCATAGCCAAACTACAGCCCGATAATCCCGACTTCATATCGCTGCCCAGCCCGGCGCCCGTCAGTGGGCTGCCAGCAGAAATCGAAGCCTTCGACGAGGCCACGGCGGCTTTCGGCCCTGAGGCCCGGGCCAGGACCGTGGGGGCGATTTGCCGACAGGCTGTAGACAAGGGGCTGGTCGCTTCGGGAGCCTTCACCACTGGCGCTAGCGAGTTGGTGGTGGCCAACTCGCTGGGTATATTCGCTTACCACGCCACCACCTCGGCCGACATCAACACCGTCATCATGAGCGACGACAGCTCCGGCTTTGCCGAGGCCACCGCCTGGAAAGTGGGGGACATCAACACCGAGGCGATGGGCCGCGAGGCAGTGGAGAAGGCTCTCCAGAGTCGCAACCCCAGAGGGCTGCCGCCGGGCCGCTATCCGGTTGTGTTGGAAGAGTACGCCGTAGCTGACTTCGTGAGCATGTTTTCCTACCTGGGTTTCGGTGCTTTGTCCGTGCAGGAGGGGCGCAGCTTCATGATAGACAATTTCGGTAAAAAGATTATGAGCGATGCCATTTCCATCTGGGATGACGGCCTTGATCCCACGGGCCTGCCCATGCCCTTCGACTTCGAGGGCGTGCCGAGGCAGAGGGTAGATCTGATAAAAGGAGGCGTGGCCGAGGCGGTGGTGTACGATTCCTACACCGCTGGCAAAGAGGGGAAGGCTTCCACCGGGCACGGACTGCCGGCTCCCAACACCTTTGGCCCCATTCCCGCCCATACCTTCATGGCGCCCGGTGAGGCGAGCAAAGAGGAGATGCTGGCTTCGATGGAGCGGGGCATCTGGGTGACTCGCTTCCACTACACTCGCCCCGTTCATCCCAAGCTGGTCATTATCACCGGCATGACCCGCGACGGCACTTTTCTCGTTGAGAAGGGCGAGATCGCTTACCCCATCAAGAACCTCCGTTTCACCCAGAGCTATTTGGAGGCGCTGGCCAACGTGGAGCTAGTAAGCCGCGAGACCAGGCTGCAACAGAACTGGTTCGGTGGCACCCGCACCCCGGCCCTAAAGCTGGCCGAGTTCGAATTCACCGGGGCGACAGAATTTTGAAGTTCAAAGCTCAAAGCTCAAAGCTCAAAACAATCTAGCGGGAGTAGTTGGGACTTTGTCCGAATGGCCCATGGAAGGGTGAAAAGTGCGATGTCTGATCACTGGCGGGGCTGGTTTCATCGGCGCCGCCCTGGCAAATCGTTTGGTTGGGGAAGGGCATCACGTGCGGGTCTTGGACGATCTCAGTGCTGGCGATCCCTCGCGCCTCGATCCTCAGGTGCTCTTCACCCGTGGCGATGTAAAAGATGTCCCCAAGCTCTGGACGCTGCTGCAGCACGTAGACTGTGTTTACCACCTGGCGGCACGGGTTTCCGTCCCGGAGTCCATTCTGTATCCCCGCGACTACAACGATGTGAACGTGGGCGGTACGGTAGCCGTTATGGAGGCCGTGCGGGACGCGGGGGTGAAAAGGGTGGTCCTGGCCTCCTCAGGAGCTGTTTACGGCGAAAAGGACAAACAGCCCATCAGCGAGAAAACCATCCCCAACCCTCGCTCGCCCTACGCGGTGAGCAAGATCGCCTCGGAGCACTACGTCTCCACCATCGGCGCCCTCTGCGGCATAGAGACGGTTGCGCTCAGGATATTCAACGCTTATGGGCCAGGCCAATTCGTGCCCGCTTCCCACGCCCCGGTCATCCCCCAGTTCCTCAAACAAGCCCTGGGAGGTGGCTCGCTGATCGTCTTCGGCGATGGGAACCAGACCAGGGACTTCGTCTATATTGACGACGTAGTAGACGCCCTGTTCGCAGCAGCTACGGCCTCCGATGTGGACCGCCGCATCATCAACGTGGGGAGCGGCCAGGAGGTAAACATCAACCAGTTGGTGGAGAAGGTAGCGCGCGCCACCGGCCGCGAGGTCAATCCCCTTTACAGCCAGGCTGATAACGGCGGCGTCTCCCGGCTGGTGGCCGACGTCAGCCTGGCCCGACGGAAGCTGGATTACAGTCCCGAGGTTGGCCTGGACGAGGGCCTGGAGCTGATGTTGACCTTGGATCGCCAATTTCAAGTGGCATCTGACCAATGATGGCGGAAAACCTCGCGAATGACCATCTGACCAATGACCACCTGACCAACCTGGGTGTTTTTTTGCTCTCTATGGCCGGCTTGTGTCTGGAGATCACCCTCACGCGGATTTTTTCCCTGGCCCAATGGTATCATTTCGCTTTCATGGCGGTCAGCATCGCCCTCCTGGGTTTCGGAGCCAGTGGCTCCTTCCTCTCCCTTTTCCCCAACCTGGTCAAGAAAAATCCGACCAGACTCCTCGCTGGCCTCTCAATGCTTCTGTCTCTGGGCATCCTGGCCAGCTATCTGAACATCAACTACATCCCCTTCGACTCCTATCGCATCGCCTGGGAGCGAGAACAGATCCTCTATCTGGCGATCTACTATTTGTTCCTGGCGTTGCCTTTCTTCTTCAGCGGCCTGGCCATAGGCGCCCTGCTGGCCGCACAGCCTGAACAAGCGGGCAAGGTCTATTCTTTCAACCTGGTCGGTTCGGCCCTGGGCTGCGTGGCCGCGGTAGTGGCCCTGCCTCTCCTGGGCGGGGCAGGGACGGTAATGCTCAGTGCCCTGTTGGGAGCACTGGCGGCGTTAGCATTCTCTGTTGGAAGTTGGGGGCTAGAATCTCGAAAACCCAATCTCCAATCTCTAATATCCAGTATCATCATCCTAGTCCTGCTCTTCCTCACCCTGCGCCCCCCGGCTTTTCTAGAGGTTCGGCTCTCCCCGTACAAAGGTCTCAGCCAGGCTTTGCTCTATCCTGAAGCTGAGGTCGTCTTTAGCCGTTGGAACGCCTTCTCGCGGGTTGACGTGATCGAGAGCCAGGGAGTGAAGTCGGCGCCGGGCCTGAGCCTGGCCTATCCTGACCCTCTACCGCCTCAATTGGGCCTCTTCACCGACGGCGGCAACCTCTCCCCCATAACCAGGCCCGAAAAGTTGGGGTTCATTGATTATCTGCCCGTCGCCTTGCCCTACCACCTCCGGCCCGAAGCGAGAACCTTGATCATCGAGCCCAAAGGTGGCCTCGACGTCCTGGTGGCGTTACACCAAGGGGCCTCGTCGGTGGTAGCCGTGGAGAGCAATCCGCTGGTGATCGAAGTCGCCAGAGACGCCTTCCAAGACCCCTATCAGGACCCGAGAGTGACGGTGGTGGTGGAGAATGGGCGCAGCTACGTGCGCCGGGCGGAGGAGACATTCGACGTCGTCCAGGTGTCGTTGGCCGACACCTACAGGCCCGTGACCTCCGGGGCTTACAGCCTATCGGAGAACTATCTCTACACGGTGGAGGCCTTTGTTGACTACCTGGCCCACCTGAGCGAGGGCGGCCTGCTGGTAGTGAGCCGCTGGCTGCAAACGCCGCCCAGCGAGAGCCTGCGGGCCGGGGCCCTGGCGGTGACGGCTTTGGAGAAAGCTGGCCTTCCCCAACCGGAGCTGCGTCTGGTAGCCATCCGCAGTTGGTCCACGCTACTGCTGCTGGTAAAGAATCGGGAGTTCACGGCTGGGGAGATCGAGGCGGTGAAAAGTTTCTGTCGCCAGCGGCAATTCGACCTGGTGTACTATCCAGGCATCCAGGAGGCCGAGGCCAACCGTTACAACGCCTACCAGGAGCCGCTCTACTACCGGGCCTTCCAGGCCCTCCTGTTCGGCGACCGAACTCGCTTCTACGCCGATTACGCCTACGATGTCTCTCCTACGACTGACGATCGCCCCTTCTTCTTCCACTTCTTCAAGTGGAGCCAGACGCCGGAGATCCTTCAGACCTTCGGCAAGATCTGGCAGCCCTTCGGCGGAAGCGGCTACTTCGTGCTGGTGGCTCTCCTGATCCTGGCCGTTCTGGCCTCGGCCATCCTCATCCTTCTGCCTCTGCTGTTCCGCCGGCGGGTAATGCTCCCGCCGGATACCTTCAGCTACGCTCAGGACAAGCGCCAGATCCGGCGGCCAAACAAGCGGCGCATTTTCGCCTACTTCGCCGCGCTGGGCTTGGGCTATCTCTTTGTCGAGATACCGCTGATGCAGCAGTTCATCCTCTTCCTGGGCCACCCTGTCTACGCCTTCGCCGCTGTGCTCTTTGCCATCCTCCTATTCTCAGGGCTGGGCAGCAGGGTCTCGGCCAGGCTCTCTTTGACCAGAACCCTGATCGTCTTGATCGGGGCCATCATCCTCTATCCCCTCATCCTTCCCTTGGTCTTCCGACTGCTGTTGGGCCAGAGTTTGGGCTTGCGCCTTCTGATCTCCGTCCTGAGTCTGGCCCCGCTGGGTTTTATGATGGGCGTGCCCTTCCCCAAGGGCATCGAGATCATCGGCCGATTGGCCCCCGACCTCATCCCCTGGGCCTGGGGCATCAACGGCTGCACCTCCGTGCTGGCCTCCATCCTCTCGGCGATGCTGGCCATCTCCTTTGGCTCCTCGCGGGTGTTGGTAGCGGCGAGCGTGGCTTATGTAGCGGCGTTGGGGGCGATCTATCCGCTGGCTGGTGCCGAAAGACTACAGCGGATTGGGAAGGGAGCGGATTGAGAATTGGAAGCCGCTCCCTTCGACAAGCCCTTGGTACTACGTCCCAAGGACGAAGTGCTCAGGACGAGCATTTCCGAATCGGTTGTAGTGTTGTGTTGCAGAAACTCCAAATCGTGATATAATACGGGGAACGTTCAGAGCCTATTTCGACGCCGAGAAAGTCGGGACTACTTCTCTTCATTAGTTGCGACAGCGCCGCCCACTTGTCTGAGTGGATATCTTGACCGTTTCCACTGAATAGGGGAGCGAAACAGTCAGTTGACGTAAGCAAGCTTAAGAAATCGCGTGAAAAGACAAGAATTGATGAGTAAAGTACTGAAACTCAGTGATGCGGATACAGCATCAGGCGATGGGGGTTGCGTCTGGAAAGAAATGCCAATGAATTCGGGGGCAAAAACCTGGTTTACGTAAGGAAGCCTAAAAACGCAGTACCGCAAAAGTAACCCTGTGACAAAGTGACGGAAAAGGGGTATCATGGGCACAAGCTCTAACCAGGAGGTGCCTATGAGAACCCCGAAGGAATTACACCCCAGCGAGCGCATCATA